>Ga0307306_10000284_pt1 | contig 11698 bp, 6 predicted proteins | sample ER_DNA_193_FD_194507 | JGI IMG/M metagenome (GOLD analysis project Ga0307306, IMG submission 194507) | Bulk soil microbial communities from the East River watershed near Crested Butte, Colorado, United States - ER_DNA_193 | ecosystem: Environmental > Terrestrial > Soil > Floodplain | place: USA...
CGCCGCCCCAAGCCCGCCCTGGCGGCGGTCGAACGCGCCTACGCCGAGGTCCCCTTCGGCGCCGAAGAGGCCTGGCCGCGGGTCTCGGTCGTCGTCTGCACCCACAACGGCGCCGCCACCCTGGACGAGTGCCTGGAGGGGGTGGCGCAGCTGACCTACCCCGACTTCGAGACGATCGTCGTCTGCGACGGCTGCGGCGACGACTCCGCCGCGATCGCCCGCCGCCACGGCGCCGCCGTGCTGGAGACCCGGCACCAGGGGCTGAGCGCCGCTCGCAACGCCGGCGCCCTCTGCGCCGAGGGGGAGATCGTCGCCTACCTCGACGACGACGCCTACCCCGACCCCGACTGGCTGCACTACGTCGCCGCCGGCCTGCGCGACGGCCGCCACGGCGGCGTCGGCGGCCCGAACATCCCGCCCGCCGACGACGGCCGCACCGCCGAGTGCGTCGCCGCCGCCCCCGGCGGGCCGATCCACGTCCTCATCTCCGACCGCGAGGCCGAGCACGTGCCCGGCTGCAACATGGCCTTCCGCAAGCGGGCCCTGGAGGAGATCGGCGGCTTCGACGAGCGCTTCCGGGTCGCCGGCGACGACGTCGACCTTTGCTGGCGGCTGCAGGAGGCGGGCTGGAAGCTCGGCTTCAGCGCCGGCGCCGTCGTCATGCACCGGCGCCGCGATTCGGTCCGCCGCTACCTGCGCCAGCAGTACGGCTACGGCAAGGCGGAGGCGCTGCTGGAGCGCAAGTGGCCGCAGCGCTACAACCGCGCCGGCTCCTCGCACTGGGCCGGCCGGATCTACGACGCCCCGGCGAGCGGCTCGCCGCGCCGCCGCGGGATGGTCCGCTACGGGACCTGGGGCAGCGGCCTCTTCCAGTCGGTCTACGAGCCGGCGCCGGGCCGGATCGACGGGATGCTGCTGGCGCCCGAGTTCCTGCTGGTCCTGCTCGGGCTGCTCGACGTCGCCGTCCTCGGCACCCTCTGGGCGCCGCTGCTGCTGGCGCTGGCGCCGCTGGTCGCCGGCCTCGGCGCCTTGCTCTGGCGGGCGATGGCGAGCGGGGCGGCGGCGGTGCCGGCGACGCCGCGGCGCTCGCGCCTCGAGACCCTCGGCCGCCGCGGCCTCGTCGCCGCGCTCTTCCTCCTGCAGCCGGCGGCGCGCCTGGGCGGCCGGCTGCGCAACGGCCTTTCGCCCTGGCGGCGGCGCCTCTCCCCGGGCGCGGCCTGGCCGCGCCCGCGCACGGTCGAGCTTTGGAGCGAAGCCTGGCGCTCGCCGCAGGCCTACCTGCAGGCGCTGCAGGACGCCCTCGCCGCCCGCGGCGGCTACGTCCGCAGCGGCGGGCCCTTCGACCGCTGGGACCTCGACCTCCGCGCCGGGGCGCTGGGCGGGGTGAAGATCCGCACCGTCGTCGAGGAGCACGGCTCCGGCAGCCAGCTGCTGCGGGCGCGGATCTGGCCGCGCGCCTCGGCCAAGGGGGCTACCGCGATCCTGCTGCTGGCGGCGCTGGCGGCCTGGGCGCTGGCCAGCGGCGAGCTCGAGGTGGGCATCACCTGCGCCGCGGCGCTGGCGATCATCGTCGGCTTCGGGGTCGAGGGCTGCGCGACGGCGATGAGCCTGGCGCTCGCCGAGCTCGATCCCGAGGCGGAGATGATGCAAGGGACGGCGGAGGCGGGGGAGACCGTCACGTCCGAGCCCGCGTCCGAAGCAGCCGAGCCGCCGGCGGTGCCGGCGCCGCCCCCGGCCGCCCTCCTCGAAGAGGTGCAGCGATGAAGCGCGGGCAGGAGGAGCAGGGAGCCTGGGCGCTCTGGAAGGCGCTGCCGCGGACCAAGCCCTACCTGCGGCCCTACCGCAAGACGCTGATCGCGGTCGTCGCCCTGACGATCCTCACCGCGATCTTCGGCCTCGCCGAGCCCTGGCCGCTGGCGATCATCCTCAACAACGTCCTCGAAGATCAGCACACCAGCGGCTTCGTCCGCGCCGTCTTCGGCGACGAACCGACCATCTGGATCGTCCTGGTGACGATGGTGGTCGCCCGCTTCCTGATCACCGCGATCGGCAACGCCTTCACCGTCGGCAACCACTACCTCGGCTCGACGATGGAGCAGAACATGATCCTCGACCTGCGCAGCGACCTGTTCGCCCACGTCCAGCGCCTCTCGCTCACCTTCCACGACGAGCGCCGGACCGGGGCGCTGATGAGCCAGATCAACAACCAGGCGGCGGCGGTCGGGAACATCGTCATGGTCGTGCCGCCGATCGCCGAATCGATGCTGACCCTGGTCGGCATGTTCGTGATCGCGACCCTGATCGACTGGCAGCTCGCCCTGCTCTCGCTGATCATCCTGCCGCTGCTCTACTGGTCCTTCGGCCTCTACGGCAAACGGATCGTGCCGCGCCTGCAGCGGGTGCAGCAGCTGGAGTGGCAGTCGCTCTCGATCGTCCACGAGGCGATGTCGATGCTGCGGGTGATCGTCACCTTCGGCCGCGAGGAATACGAGCACCAGCGCTTCCGCGAGCAGGGCCAGACGGCGGTCGACGAACGGGTGAAGCTGACCGTCAGCCAGAGCCTCTACACGCTCGGCGTCCAGACCACGACGGTCGCCGGCACTAGCCTCATCCTCGGCTTCGGCGCCTGGCACGTGATGCAGGGCAAGATCACGATCGGCGAGCTGATCGTGCTGATGACCTACATCGGCTCGGTCTACGCGCCGCTGGAACAGCTCAGCCTCACGGTCGGGACCGTCCACGAGCAGCTGGTCCAGTTCAACGCCTCGCTCGACCTCCTCGACACCGAGCCCGAGGTGGTCGAGAGGCCCGACGCGGTGGCGCTCGGACGGGCGCAGGGCCGGGTCACCGCGCAGGGGGTCGGCTTCGCCTACAAGGGCCGCGAATCCACCCTCGAGAACATCTCCTTCCACGCCCGTGCCGGCGAACGGGTCGCGATCGTCGGCCACACCGGGGCCGGCAAGAGCACGCTGATGAGCCTGCTGGTCCGCTTCTACGACCCAAAGGCGGGGCGGATCGAACTCGACGGCGTCGACCTGCGGGACCTGCGGCTGGACTCGCTGCGCGAGCAGATCAGCGTCGTCCTCCAGGAGCCGCTGTTGTTCTCGGGAACCATCGAGGAGAACATCCGCTACGGCAAGCTCGGGGCGAGCGAGGAGGAGGTGCGCGCGGCCGCCCGCTCAGCCAACGCCGACGACTTCATCAGCCGCCTGCCCAAGGGGTATGCGACCGAGATCGGCGAGCGCGGCGCCCAGCTCTCCGGCGGCGAGCGCCAGCGGATCTGCGTCGCCCGCGCCTTCCTCAAGGACGCGCCGGTGTTGATCCTCGACGAGCCCACCTCCTCGATCGACTCGAAGACCGAGCGGGTGATCCTCGACGCGCTCGATGACCTGATGGTCGGGCGGACCTCCTTCATCATCGCCCACCGTCTCTCGACCGTCCGCCACGCCGACCAGATCCTCGTCCTCGAGCACGGCCGGATCGCCGAGCGCGGCACCCACGACGAGCTGGTCGCCGCCGGCGGGATCTACGAGCAGCTGCACGAGGCGCAGACGCGCGAGCGCCGGAACAAGGGAAAACGGAAGCAACCACAAGTCGCGCCGACCGCATGAACGCCCCGGCGCAGCAGCCGCGGCCGAAGGTGGTCGTGCTCGGGATGATGAGCAAGATGCCGGTCGCCGGCGTCGTCTGGCAGTACCTCCACTACCTGCTCGGCTTCGAGCGGCTCGGCTACGAGGCCTACTACGTCGAGGCGCACGGGCGCACGCCCTCGATGCTCATGGAGAGCGGCGAGACCGCCGACGCCTCCGGCCGCGCCGCCGCCTTCATCGCCACGATCATGCGCCGCTACGGGCTCAGCGACCGCTGGGCCTACCGGGCGCTGCACCGCGACGGTCGCTGCTTCGGGATGACCGAGCGCCGGTTGGAGGGGCTGCTCGGCTCGGCCGAGCTGATCCTCAACATCCACGGGGGGACGAAGCCGCTGCCGGAGCTGGCGGCGAGCGACCGCCTCGTCTACCTGGAGACCGACCCGGTCCAGCTGCAGCTCGAGCTGGCCGAGGGCTACGAGGCCTCCTACGAGTTCCTCGAGCCCCACGCGGCCTTCTTCACCTTCGCCGAGAACATCGGCCAGCCCGATTGCCGGCTGCCGGTCTCCGACCGCTTCCGCTTCCAGACGACCCGCCAGCCGGTGCTGCCCGACCTCTGGGAGACGGCGCGGCCGCCCGTCCACGACCGCTTCACGACGATCGGCAACTGGAGCCAGCCCTGGCGCGACGTCGCCGTCGACGGCTCCGTCTACACCTGGAGCAAGGACCAGGAGTTCAAGAAGCTGCTCGACCTGCCGGCGAAGGCCGGGCCGCGTTTCGAGCTCGCCCTCAGCTCCTTCGAGGACGCCGACCGCGAGCTGCTGGAGGAGCGCGGGTGGCGGGTGCGGCGGGCGATGGAGTTCTCGACCGACCTCGTCGCCTACCGCGATTACATCGCCGCCTCGGCCGGCGAGTTCACCGTCGCCAAGGACCAGAACATCCGCTTCCGCACCGGCTGGTTCAGCGACCGCAGCGCCACCTACCTCGCCTCCGGCCGGCCCGTGATCACCCAGGACACCGGCTTCGGGCGGGCGCTGCCGGTCGGCGAGGGCCTGTTCGCCTTCGCCAGCGAGGAGGAGGCGGCCGAGGCGGTGGCGCGGATCGACGCCGAGCCCGAGCGCCAGCGGCAGGCGGCGCGGGAGCTGGCGCTCGAGTACTTCGCCCCCGAGGTGGTGCTGGGGAAGCTGCTCGAGCAGCTGGGGATGCGGGTGCCGGGGTGCAGCGGCGAGGTCCCGCGCGGGCCGTTCCCCTACGGGATGTCGCTGGCCCCGGTCTCCCGGCGGCCGACCCGCCTGGCGCCGGAGACGCTGGCGGCGATCGAGGCGACGCCGCCGCCGGCAGCGGTGGGGGAGGCGCCGGAGCCGCGGGCGAGCATCGTCGTCATCTCCTTCGACAGCCTCCTTTTCACCCGCCTCGGCCTCGAGTCGGTGCTGGCCAACACCGAGCAGCCGGCCTTCGAGCTGATCGTCGTCGACAACGCCTCCGGCGACGGCAGTCGCGAGTACCTGGAGGAGCTGGCCGGGCGCGACGCCCGGGTCCGCGTGCTCGCCAACGAGGAGAACGCCGGCTTCCCCGCCGCCTGCAACCAGGGCCTGGCGGCCGCCCGCGGCGAGACCCTGGTCCTGCTGAACAGCGACACGATCGTCGCCCCCGGCTGGCTCTCCGGGCTCGAATCCCACCTCGACGGCGGCGCCGGCCTGGTCGGGCCGGTCACCAACCGGATCGGCAACGAGGCGGAGGTGCCGGTCGCCTACGAGACCTACGGCAATTACCTCCGCGAAGCGGCGAGGCGGGCGACGAAGCGGCGGGGGGAAGCGATCGAGATCCCGACGCTGACGATGTTCTGCCTGGCGCTGCGGCGGGCGGCCTGGGAGACGGTCGGCGCCCTCGACGAGTCCTTCGGCGTCGGCACGCTGGAGGACGACGACTACTCGCAGCGGGCGCGCCACGCTGGGCTGCAACTGCGCTGCGCCGAGGACGTGCTGGTCCACCACTTCGGCGAGGGCTCCTTCGGCAAGCTCTTCGGCGACGGCTCCTACAGCCGCCTGCTCGACCGCAACCGCCGCCAGTTCGAGGAGAAGTGGGGGGAGCCCTGGCAGCCCTACTCGCGGCGCGAGACCCCGGAGTACGGGGAGCTGATCGCCGACGTCCGCCAGACTCTGCGCCAGACGCTGCCACCCGACTCGACGGTGCTGGTGGTGAGCAAGGGCGACGAGCGGCTGCTCGCGGTCGACGAGCTGCGGACCTGGCACTTTCCGCGGCTCTCGGACGGCAGCTGGCCCGGCCACCATCCGGCCGACGGCGAGGAGGTCCTCGCCGGCCTCGAAGAGCTCTGCGCGCAGGGCGCCGAGTACATCGTCTTCCCGGCGCCGATGCTCTGGTGGCTCGACTTCTACGACGGCCTCGCGGGCCGCCTCGACGGCCACGCCGTCCACAGCAACGAGGCCTGCGCGATCTACTCCCTGGCCCCGGCGGCGCAACCGGCATGAGCGAGGAACGGCGATACCGGGAGGCGGTCGAGCGGGTGCGGGCACAGGTTCGGGCGGCGGTGCCGGAGGGGAGCCGGGTGCTGGTGGTCAGTCGCGGCGAAGAGGCGCTGTTGCGGCTTGGGCGCCGGCAGGCCGGGCACTTCCCCCAGAGCCCGACCGGCCTCTACGCCGGCCACTACCCAGCCGACGGCCGGGCGGCGGCGGAGCACCTGGAAGATCTCCGCGCGGCCGGGGCGCAGTACCTGGTGATCCCGGCCGAAGCGGGCTGGTGGCTCGAGCATTACCCGGAGCTGCGCGAGGCCCTGGAGCGGGAGGGCGAGCCGATCGCCGCCGACCCGAAGGCGGCCTGGATCTACAAGCTGCCGCCTGCCTCGAGGAGCGCCGCTAGGCGTTCGACCGCTTTCGCTCCGTCCCAGCCGCGTCGGCGACGCCGGTCTCCCGGCAGGCGCTTGCCGATTCCCGCGAAGCGCCCCGGCGCCAAGCGCGTCTTGCAGATCTGCCACAACCACCCGCGGGCGCGGCCCGGCGGGGCGGAGGTCTACGCCTACGAGCTGCACCGGCATCTGCGAGACAGCGGCGACTGGGAGCCGATCTTCCTCGCCCGCAGCGGGCCGCCGCACTCGTCCGAGCGCATGCCCGAGGACGGCACCCGCATCACCCCGGTCGAGGGGGAGCAGGACGAGTACCTGCTCCATACGGAAGGCCTCGACTTCGACTGGATGCTGGGGACGATGCGCGGCCGCAAGGACCTCTACACCGAGGATCTGCGCGCCTTCCTGCTGGCCCTGCGACCCGACGTCGTCCACTTCCAGCACACGCTGTTCATCGGCTACGACGCGATCCGCGAGGTGCGGCGGACCCTGCCAGGCGTGCCAGTTGTCTACACGCTCCACGAGTTCCTGCCGATCTGCCACAACAAGGGCCAGATGGTGCGGACCTTCGACCGCTCGCTCTGCGGGGAAGCGAGTCCGCGCCGCTGCGGCGAATGCTTCCCCGGGATCGAGCCCGACCGGTTCCTGCGGCGCGAACGCTTCATCCGGGCGGCGCTCGATCTCGTCGACCTCTTCGTCGCCCCGAGCGAGACGCTGCGCGAGCGCTACGTCGAGTGGGGGGTGCCGCGCGAGCGGATCCTGCTCGAGGACTACGGGCGGGTCCTGGCGCCGTCGGTGGACGCGGCGGAGCGGCCGGAGCCCCACGACACGCTCGGGATCTTCGGCCAGGTCAACCCCTACAAGGGCTTCGACGTCCTCCTGCAGGCGATGCAAGCGCTGGGGCCGGCTTTGCCGAAGCTGCGCGTCCACGGCGCCAACCTCGACCTCCAGGAGCACCGGTTCCGCGACGAGATCGCGGCCCTGCTGGCGGCAACGCCCGGCGTCACCGATGTCGGCCCCTACCCGCCCGAGCGGGCCGGCGAGATGATGGCCGCGGTCGACTGGGTCGTGGTGCCGTCGGTCTGGTGGGAGAACTCGCCGCTGGTGATCCAGGAGGCCTTCGCCGCCGGCCGGCCGGTGATCTGCAGCGATGTCGGCGGCATGGCCGAGAAGGTCGCCGACGGCGTCAACGGCCTGCACTTCCGCGTCGGCGACCCCGAGAGCCTGGCGGCAACGATCCGCCGCGCAGTGGGAACCCCGCGCCTCTGGGAGCACCTGCGCAAAGGAATCCCCCCGATCCACCCGATGACCGACCACGCCGTGGTCCTCACGTCGACCTACGAGTCCCTCCTCCAACCCGAACTGCATCAGATTTCCTCCCTGGCAGGCAAGAAATCTGATGCAGTTCGCTCTGGGGACCCGGAGGCGGTCGCGTGAGCCGCGGCAGCGTCGTCATCGCCGCCGCCCTTGCCCAGCGTCCCGGCGCGGGCGGCCACACCTGGTTCGCGCTCCAGTACCTGCTCGGCTTCCGAGCCCTCGGCTGGGAGGTGACGCTGGTCGACCGCCTCGACCCGGGGATGCCCGGCGACGGCCTCGCCTATCTGGCCGAGGAGATGGAGCGGTTCGGCCTTGGCGGCGAGTGGTCGGTGCTGCTGCCGGAGGGGCAGAGCGCCGGCCTGCCCCGCGCCGAGGTCGAGCGCCGCCTCGCCTCGGCCGACTTCCTCCTCAACGTGATGGGCTACCTCGACGACGAAGACCTGTTGGCGCTGCCGCCCCTGCGCGTCTTCCTCGACATCGACCCCGGCTTCGGGCAGATGTGGCGAGAGCTCGGCCTCGCCGACCCGTTCGCCGGCCACGACCGCTTCGTCTCGGTCGGCCTCGAGCTCGGCGGCGCCGAGTGCGAGGTGCCCGATTGCGGCCTCGAGTGGATCCCGACGGTCCCGCCGGTGGCCCTCGACCACTGGCCCGCGGTCGCCGGCGGCGAGGCGTTCACGAGCGTCGCCACCTGGCGCGGGCCCTACGGGCCGGTCGAATTCGACGGCCACACCTACGGCCTCCGCGTCCACGAGTTCCGCCGCTTCGTCTCGCTGCCCGAACGCGCCAGCGGCAGCTTCGAGCTGGCGCTGGCGATCGATCCCGGCGACGCCGCCGACCTCGAGCGCCTGCGCCAGGCGGGGTGGGCGCTGCTCGACCCGGCCGCGATCGCCGCCGACCCGGCCTCCTACCGCAGCTTTATCCAGGCGTCCGCGGCGGAGTTCACGGTGGCGAAAGCGATGTACGTCGATTCCCGCAGCGGCTGGTTCAGCGATCGCAGCGCCTGCTACCTGGCCAGCGGCAAGCCGGTGGTCGCGCAGGAGACCGGCTTCGGCCGCCACCTGCCGACGGGGGAGGGCCTGCTCGCCTACTCCACCCTGGAGGAGGCGGTCGCCGCGGTGGAAGCCGTGCGCGACGACCCCCGGCGGCACGCCCGCGCCGCGCGGGAGATCGCCGCGGAGCACCTCGACTCGAGCCGCATCCTCGGCCGCCTGGTCGAGGAGCTGGGGGCGGTGCGGGCCCATGCCTGAGGGAGAGGTCAAGCGCCTCAACTGGGGATCGGGCACCGAGCCCCCCGAGGACTGGATCAACTGCGACGTCAAGGAGGCGCCGGGGATCGACATCAGCTGCGACATCCGCGACGGCCTGCCGCTCGAGGACGACAGCATCGACTACGCAGCCAGCATCCACGCCTTCCCGGAGCTGCCCTACCCCGACGTCGAGCCGGCGATGGCGGAGCTGCGGCGGGTGCTGAAGCCGGGCGGGGTGCTGCGGCTCGCCCTGCCGGACATGGAGAAGGCGATGCGCGCCTACGAGCAGGGCAACGCGGATTACTTCCTCGTCCCCGACGACGACGCCCGCAGCATCGGCGGCAAGCTGATCGTGCAGCTCACCTGGTACGGCTGGTCGAAGTCGATGTACACCTTCGACTTTGCCGAGGAGCTGCTCTACCGGGCCGGCTTCCGGCGGGTCGTCCGCTGCAAGTTCCGCGAGACGGTCAGCGAGCACCCCGAGATCGTCGCGCTCGACAACCGCGAGCGCGAGAGCCTCTTCGTCGACGCCTTCAAGTAGGCCGGGATGGCGCGGATCCTGGTCAGCGGCGCGGTCGCCAACAAGCCCCTCAGCGGCGGCGAGGCGTGGGTGCGGATGAGCTGGGTCCGCGGCCTGCGCCAGCTCGGCCACGAGGTCTGCTTCGTCGAGCAGATCGAGCGGGCGGAACCGGTGAACGTCGAGACCTTCCGGGCCGCGGTCGCGGCGCTGGCGAGCGAGTGCCCGGTCGCCCTGCTCTGCGACGGCGACAGCCTCGCCGGGCTGACGCTCGCGGAGGCGACCGAGTGGGCGCGCGGCGCCGACCTCCTCGTCGACGTCAGCGGCCACCTCGAGATCGAGGCAATCGCGGCGGGGCCGCGGCGGCGCGCTTACGTCGACGTCGACCCCGGCTTCACCCAGATCTGGGCCGAGCAGGGTGCCGCCGCTCGCCTCGACGGCCACGACATCTACTTCACGGTTGGCGAGAACATCGGCTCGCCGGGGTGCCCGATCCCGACCGCCGGACGGGAGTGGCTGCCGCTGCCGCCACCGGTGACGCTCGCCGACTGGCCGCTGCTCCCGGTCCCGGCCGCGGCGCGCTTCACCACCGTCGCCACCTGGCGCAGCCCCCTTGGCACGCTCGAATATGACGGCAAGGCCTTCGAGGGCAAGCACCACCAGTGGCGCCGCCTGATTCACCTGCCGCGCAGGGTGGAGCAGGGTTTCGAGATCGCCCTGCAGATCGATCCCGCCGACGAGCCGGACCAGATCGCCCTGGAGGCGAACGGCTGGCACCTGGTCGATCCGGCCGAGGTCGCCGGCGGCCCGATCGCCTTCCGCTCCTACGTGCAGGGCTCCGCCGCCGAGCTCTCGGTCGCCCACCCCGTCTACGTCGACACCGCCAGCGGCTGGGTCAGCGACCGCACCGTCCGCTACCTCGCCAGCGGCCGGCCGGCGCTCGTCCAGGACACCGGGATCGGCGGGCGCTACCCGGTCGGGGAGGGCCTGCTGACCTTCCGCACCCCCGACGAGGCTGTCGCCGGCGCCGAGTCGATCGCCGCCGACTACGAGGCGCACGCGCGCGCCGCCCGCGCTCTCGTCGAGGCCCACTTCGACTCCGACCGCGTCCTCGCGCGCTTCCTCGAGGCGGCGCTGTGAGCGGCCTGCGGATCCTCTTCAGCGGCATGGTCGCCGGCGACCCCGAACAGGGCGGGGCGAGCTGGTCGATCCTCCAGTACCTGCTCGGCTTCCGCGCCCTCGGCCACGAGGTGCGCCTGGTCGAGCCGGTCGACCGCCTCGACCCCCGCGTCGTCTCCTACTTCGAACGGCTCGTCCGCGACTTCGAGCTGGAGGACGAAGCCGCCTTGTTGGTTCGCGGCAGCCAAGAGACCGCAGGCGCTCCGTATAAGGAGCTCGTCCGCTGGGCCGGCGAGACCGATGTGTTGGTCAACGTCTCCGGAATGCTTCGCGACGCGGAGCTGGTCGAGCCGCCGCCGCTGCGCGTCTTCCTCGATCTCGACCCCGCCTTCAACCAGCTCTGGCACGCGGAAGGGATCGAGATGGGCTTCGACCTCCACAACCGCTTCGCCACCGTCGGCCTTGGCCTGGGAGAGCCGGACTGCCCCGTCTCGACCGGCGGGCGCGAGTGGCTCGAGACGCTGCCGCCGGTCTTCCTCCCGCGCTGGGAGCGCGCCACTGGCCCCGGCGACGCCTTCACCACCGTCGGCAACTGGCGCGGCTACGGCTCGGTCGAGTGGGAGGGGAGGCGCTACGGCCAGAAGGCGCACTCGCTGCGCAAGCTGCTGGCGCTGCCGCAGCTGACGGGCGAGCGGCTGGCGCCGGCATTGGCGATCCACCCCGAGGAGACGGAGGACCTCAGCGCTCTGAACCGACACGGCTGGGAGCGCCGGCTCGCTACGCCGAGTTCGTTCGTGCCTCGAAGGGAGAGATCGGGATCGCCAAGGAGGGCTACGTCGAGTCCCGCTGCGGCTGGTTCAGCGATCGCAGCGCCTGCTACCTCGCCTTCGGCCGGCCGGTGGTCGCCCAGGACACCGGATTCCCGCGCCACCTGCCTACGGGCGAGGGCCTGCTCGCCTTCGCCACCGCCGAGGAGGCGGCCGCGGCGATCGACGACGTCGCCGCCGATTACGAGCGCCACGCCCGCGCCGCCCGCGGCCTCGCCGAGGAG
>Ga0307306_10000285_pt1 | contig 11691 bp, 8 predicted proteins | sample ER_DNA_193_FD_194507 | JGI IMG/M metagenome (GOLD analysis project Ga0307306, IMG submission 194507) | Bulk soil microbial communities from the East River watershed near Crested Butte, Colorado, United States - ER_DNA_193 | ecosystem: Environmental > Terrestrial > Soil > Floodplain | place: USA...
TTAATTCGCTTCAGGTGTCAGTGTGACCACTATCAGTCGCCAATGAGCGAGGTCCGAGAGGGCGTGGACGCCCTCCTCATGGACGGCAGGATCGTTCACGTTCGTCGCATCTCCGACGGCGACGAGCAGGCGCTCAGCGCGCTCTACTCTCGCGCCTCGCCGCGAAGCCGCTACTTGCGCTTTTTCTCGGCGGGCATCTCGATTGAGCGTGAGGTGCAGCGGCTTCTCCTGCCGGGTGATGATCATTTGGCGTTGCTGGCCGAACACGACGGGGTCGCTATCGGCGTTGCCTCGTATGAGATCTTGAATGGTACCCAGGCCGAGATCGCCGTTCTGGTCGACGACGCTTGGCAGGGCGACGGCATCGGCTCGCTGCTCATCGAGCATCTGGCTGCGGTGGCTCGTAGAGCGGGCATCCAAGAACTCCTCGGTGACGTGCTTGCCGCCAATGTCAGCATGCTTCGTACCAGCGCAAGCCTGGCTCCTGGGGTTGCTCGTGATCATGGCGAGGACCCCGACGTAGTCCGCGTCCACATTCCAACCCAGCCTGACGAACGAGCGCTGGCCGCAGCTGGCCTACGTGATCGCACCGCCGAACACAATTCGCTACGGCCCCTGCTAGCACCCGCCTCGGTCGCCGTGATCGGTGTCAGCCGATCACAGAGAGGCGTTGGGTACGAGATATTGCGTGCCCTCCTTGCTGGAGGATTCACCGGGGGCATCTACCCGGTCAATCCGCACGCGAAGATCATTGACGGGGTCGACTGCTACCCGTCGGTCGGCGCCATTCCGGAACGGCTGGACTTGGCGATTATTGCCGTGCCGGCTTCCAGAGTGGAGCAGGTCACGGAGGAGTGCGGGGCCGCGCACGTGGGGGCAGCAGTCGTGCTCAGCGCCGGGCTCGGCGAGACCGGACCTTCGGGTGCGGCGACCGAATCACGCCTCCTTGCCTTAGCCCGCGGACACGACGTCCGTGTCGTGGGCCCCAACTGCATTGGAGTGATCAACACCGATCCCTATGTGCGCCTCAACGCGACCTTCGCACCGAACTCCCCAACGCCCGGCCATCTTGCCGTCGCCACCCAGTCGGGTGCCGTCGGGGTGGCGATTCTGGATTCGGTGGAACAGAGCGGAGTCGGAATCTCAACGTTCGTCTCACTCGGCAACAAGATCGATGTGAGTACAAACGATCTGCTCTCCTACTGGTACGACGACGTCAGCACCCAAGCCGTTGCTCTCTATGTCGAGTCGTTCGGGAATCCGCGCCGCTTTACCTGGCTGGCGCGGGCGCTGTCGACCCGGAAGCCGATCTTGGCGGTCAAGAGCGGACGGTCAGCCGGCGGCCGCCGGGCGGGCAGCTCGCATACCGCCGCCGCTTCGGCTCCCGATGTGGCTGTCGACACGTTGTTCCGGCAGGCAGGTGTGCTGCGTATGGACACCCTGGGCGAGCTGCTCGATGCCGCCAGGCTTCTTACTGAACAGCCTCTGCCGGCCGGTGATCGAGTCGCCATCGTCGGCAATGCCGGAGGCTTGAACATCCTTGCCGCCGACGCGGCCGAGGCCGCCGGGCTCCAGGTCGTCGAGTTTTCCGCGACACTCCAGGAGGAATTTGCGGACTTGGCACCGCACCTCGCGGGCCTCACGAACCCAGTCGATCTGGGCGCCGATGCACCACCGGCGACGATTGGCCGCGCCATTCGCGCGCTTGCCTCCTCTGGTGAAGCCGACGCCCTTGTGGTCACGCTGGTAGCGACTCGTACCAATGACTTGCCGGGATCACTTGCCGCGCTGTCTGAAGCAGCCGATGACCAGCCGCACCTGCCGATCGTTGCGGTGGTCGTCGGTGGGGATTCGCCGCTCACGCTTGGCAAGGGAAATCTTCCTGTCTACAGGTTGCCGGAAGACGCAGTCCGTTCGCTTGGGCATGCCTGCCGGTACGCGCGCTGGCGTCGCGAGCCGACCGGCTGCAGGCCTGCTCTCGCCGGAATTGACCGCCAGGCTGCTCAGCGGATAATCGCTGCCGCATTGGCTGACGGCGCTGGGTGGCAGCCTGTCGCCGTCACCCATGCCCTCCTTGCCTGCTATGACATACCGCTGCTGGAGACCCGGCTGGCGACCAGCATGGAGAGTGCAGCGGAGATGGCTGGCGTGCTCGGCTTCCCGGTCGTGATGAAGGCGACCAGGCCTGGACTCATACACAAGAGCGGACTTGGCGCGGTACGCCTTGGACTCTCGAATGAGTCGGCCGTACGCGAGGCATACCAGGAAATCGCAAGATCGCTTGACGAGGCAGAGCCGCAGGTTGCGCTGCAGCACATGGTCCAGACCGGCGTAGAGCTGGTCGTCGGTGTGGCGCATGACTCCCTCTTCGGCTCCCTGATCATGGTGGGGTTGGGAGGCGTACAAACCGACCTGCTGGGGGATCGCACATTTCGATCACTGCCCTTGACTGATCGCGACGCTGCGGCCATGTGGCGGGAACTCCGCGCGGCACCGCTGCTCACCGGCTACCGCGGCATGGCAGCCATGGACACTGACATGCTCGAGCAACTGCTGCTCAGGGTTGCCCGGCTCGCAGAAGACTTCCCAGAAGTATCAGAGCTCGACCTGAATCCCGTGGTCGCCGTCCCATCTGCGGTTACGGCTCTCGACGTCAAGCTCAAGCTGCGGCCAGCCGCGGACGAACCCGATGCGTACTTCCGGAGTCTCGCAATTCGAGCGACCTAGTAATGACTGCTCGCTGGCAGCCGGTAGGCCGAGCGGCCCTAAGGGAGGGTGACCTGACCGCCGTCAGCGCCCCGGTCGACTTTCTTGGAGTCAATTACTACACCCCTGTGGTTGTCGACGGGCACGGCCAGTCGCTGCAGCGCCATCCTCTCTCCGCTGCAGGCTGGCAGCAGATCTATCCGCGTGGGCTCTACGACATACTGACCAGGATCCAACGGGATTATGCGTCGCCCGAGATCGTGATCACCGAGAATGGCGTGCCCGATGACGCCAGTGACAGCAGTCTGCCGATTTCGGACCACGCTCGGCTCGACTTCTTTGATCAACATCTACGCGCTGTGCACCAGGCCATTGCAGACGGCTGCCGCATCACGGGTTACCACGCGTGGTCTCTCCTAGACAACTTCGAATGGTCCGCCGGGTACACACAGCGCTGGGGGCTTGTCCGAGTCGACTTCGACACCCTCCAGCGCACCCCCTAAGGCATCCGCCTCCTGGTACTCGACCGTCGCGCGAAGTAACCAGCTCGAACCCTAATGATCACAGACGGGAATCTCCACGCGAGACTGATTGATCTAGTGACGTGCCCGGAACCCTGTCCTTCGATCCGCCCTAATCGTCGATCGTAGATCAGCGGTCAGCGATCGGGTGACGCGATGATCACGTCGAGCTCGTTCTCCAACAGCCGGGTCAGGTCGTCGAGGTCTGGCCCGTGATCGGGATCGCCAATCACGCTGATGGTAAGTACGCCGGCGTACGACAGGACCTCAAAGTAGACGGTCATATTTCCACCCTCGCCCACACCGACCGGGATGGCGGCGGTGACCTGTTGCCCGCCAAGCGTCACGGGCTCGACGGGACCGCGGACATGTGTCACCAGCGTGTGGAATCGGTGTTGGTGGTTCATGTAGAGGCGGTAGCCCCCAAGCTTGGCAAGGATTCGGAAGAATCCACCAAGAATCGCGATGGGCGGCGGGCCGGTCGCGGCCTCCTTATGAGCACGCACCGCCGCCTCAACCTGCGCAAGACGTTCGCGCACGCCACCGTTAGTTGGGACGTCGACCAGCATCGGGCTCACCAGATTGCCCACCGCTGGCCCGCCGCCCGGTCGACGACCGGAGACCGGCACGGTGACAGCCAGGGGATCGACCGACTCTCCTCTGCTCAGCAAATACTGATGCAGCGCGGCGCCCACAGCGACCAGTACCGCGTCGTTCGTTGTGGCCCCATTCCGATGTGCTGCTGCTCTTAGCAAAGCGCGATCCAACCTGACGACCGCCATGCGGCGCCGCGGACCCGTCCGTTGTACGAGCGAGCAGGGGGTCGCGCGCATCGGCCTAAAGCCTCCCCCGGCAAACATCGACTGGCGCAGCGACCGCCACGTCATGGCCGTCTGGCGCAGCCCGTGCAGCCGAGTCAGCCATGCATCTTGAGCAAGACTTGATAACGCGGGCCGCGCCCTTGGAAAGGTCACGCTGGCGGGCCGCGCACCCGGATCGATAAGCGCCGCCAGCACATTCAGCCCGCCCAGGCCATCGGCGAGCACATGGTGCAATACGACCACCACCGCGGCTCCGCCATCGGCAAGGTCAGTGATCAAAGCTATCGACCACAATGGTGCTCGCCGCGGCAGCGGTTCCATGATCATGGACAGCGCAGTGTCGAGAAGCGCTTGTTGATCCCCTGGCCTTCGGCACGAGACAGCCCGGACATGGTGATCAATTCGGAAGTCGTGATCATCCACCCAGATCGGACGCCCGAAGGCCGGCGGTAAGTTGATCAACCGCTGCCGCATCCGTGGCAGAGCAAGGATGCGGTCCGAGATCAGCGAGCGGAGTTGTGACAGGTCGAAATTGTCCGGGCGGTCCAAGATCAAGATGACCGCGAATTGCTGCGGAACCTTGCCGGTGTCCATCGCCAGAAATGCCAGGTCCGCCGAACTGGCACGCTCGATGATCGGCCGCTCTTCGTTCAGCATCTCGATTCTCTGCATGTCACGCATCCTCAATGCCACAGGTCTATTGCACGGGCGACTGACCAATATTGGAAGAGTCCAACGTCATGTTTGGCGTAGACGCGGTTCAATCGGCCAGCACAGATTTCGGAGGACGAAGGTCCTCACTAAGGGACGACCATTGGCGGTTGTGCGCGTACGACCACACCACCACTGTCGGAGCTATGGATGCTAGCCCGGCACGTCGAGGTGCGGAATGACGAACGAGATCGCCCGCTCGTCGTGGCCCCGCAAGCCACGGCGGAGCCTGGGCAACATCAGGCCTTGCAGAGCCGGCCCCAACTTGAATCGAACAACCAGCCATGCCACAGATCGATCAACTTGAAATAGACGCCAAGATCGATGCGATCTTGAATCGCTGGCCTGCTGTGGGTCTGGCGGTGGGTGTGGTTCGCGATGGAGCGCTCGAGTTCTCCTGTCACGGCATCACAAACATCGAGTCGGCGATACCGGTGACCGAGGACGCGGTCTTTCGGATCGGCTCCATCACGAAGACCTTCACCGCAGTTGCGGTGATGCAGCTGTGGGAGCAAGGCCTGATCGACCTGGATGCTCCCGCGAACGACTATTTGCGCGCGTTCCGCCTTCTGCCCGCGAAGGAAGGCTGGCGCCCTGCCACGACCCGGCATCTGCTGACCCACACCGCCGGCGTGCCCGAGTGGCTGCACCCGTCACGCATGATCAACAGCGGCTGGTTCGCCGAAACCTTCCCTCTTGAACAGCGAGTGCCCACGCCCGCGGAGTATTACCAGGGCTCCCTGCGGCTGGCCGCCGAACCGGGCACAATCTGGACCTACACCGACCATGGGTTCGCCACGCTCGGCCAGATCGTAGAAGACGTAAGCCGGCAGCCGCTGGACCGCTATTTCCGAGAGCGCATCTTCGAGCCCCTCGGAATGACCGATACCGATTTGTTGCGATCGCCACGGCTTGCAGTGCGGCTGGCCACTGGCTACCGCATCCGTTCTGACGGTGCGAAGGCGGTCATAGACCGTCAAGGGGTGACACCGGCGGCCGGCTCGATCTACTCCACACCCCAGGACATGGCGCGCTACATCGCCGCCCTCCTCGCCGGTGGCGCCGGTGAGCATGGTTCGATTCTGCGGCCGGACACCGTCGCGCTGATGTTCCAGCCGCACTACCAGCCCGACCCGCGAATACCGGGTATGGGCCTCGCGTTCTGGCGAGTCAGCCTCAGCGGTCATGCTGCGGTGGAGCACCAGGGGGTCGTTCCGGGGTTCAACTCACAAATCTTCCTGGCGCCAGACGACGGCGTCGGCGTCATGGCGTTCACGAACGGGTCCAGGAACGCGGCGAGCTGGTTGAGGGGGGAGATGGAACAGCTGCTCCGCGGACTGATCGGGGTCTCGCAGGAGGGTATCCGCAGCGACGTTCCGCAGCACCCTGAGATCTGGGGTGAGCTCTGCGGTCGGTACCGGCCCCGTGCCCAGCGAACCGACATGCAGGCGTGGAGCATCCTTGGCGCAGCAGCTGAGGTCCGCGTCCGGCGCGGCCAGCTGATCCTCCGGACCCTCAGTCCGATACCGGCGGCATACCGAGGCTTTCAGCTGCACCCCGACGACAAACAAGACCCGTACGTCTTCCGGATCGACCTCTCCAAGTACGGCCTGAACACGGCCAGGGTCGTCTTCAGCCGCGACCCCTCAGGAGCCGCCACAGGAGTCCACCTGGACGGGGTTTTGATGTCAGCCGAGAAGCACGCTTGACACCGCAGGTTCAGCGGCACGCGAGGAGGGCGACATGAGCATCACAACGGCCACCGAACTGTGGCGGATGAGCGCAACGGAGTTGGCCGAAGCGATTAGATTTCGACAGATTTCCAGTCAGGAAGTCATCGAGGCGCACCTTCAGCGGATCGATATGGTCAACGACTCGATCAACGCGGTTGTCGTTGTGCTGGCCGGGCAGGCGGTTGAGGCGGCCAGGATGGCTGATCGTGCGGTTACCGCCGGTGCTGACTTGGGGCCGTTTCACGGGGTGCCCTTCACCGTGAAGGAGAACATCGATGTCGCCGGGACGCCGACCACGCAAGGGCTCAAGGCACTGACGAACGCCTATCCCAGTCGAGATGCTCCCATCGTTGAGCGCCTGAAGGCTGCCGGAGCGATCCCGATCGGCCGTACGAACCTTCCCAGCGGCGCCATTCGCTGGCACTGCGAAAGCGAGCTATCGGGAAGCGACTGTTAACCCGTGGGACCGTTCTCGAACCCCCGGCGCCTCGAGCGCGGGCGAGGCTGCCGCCATCGCGACCGGCATGAGTCCCTTGGGTCTGGGGAATGACGGTCTCGGATCGCTCCGCCACCCAGCGCAATGCTGCGGGGTCAGCGCACTCAAGCCCACCTTGGGACGCATCCCACACGCTATGGTGCTCGACCCAGCCGGCCAGGGAACTGCGACGCAGGTGCAGGACGGCGTTCGAAGGGCTGCCCACGCCCTCGAGCAGGCCGGTTACGCCGTCGAGGAGCTCGAGCCGCCAGGAATCGACGCCGGGGCGAAGGGCCTGGTGATCATGTACGCCACTCCAGGCATCCGTGCGGTGTGGCAGCAAGTGATGCCAGCATCACTGCCTACCGCGACCCGACGATTTATGTCGTCGTTCTTTGAGGCGGCCGGGAATCCTGACGCGCTTGCGGCCGAGCAGGCCTTCATCATGCGACAGGCACTACTGCGATCGTGGAGCGAGTTCCAGGAGGACCATCCACTGATCGTCCCCCGATCGCCACCGATATCCCCCGCAAAGCGGGGACCGATCTGGACGAAGGTCAGGTAGCTGAGGACCTGCGGATCACGCGCATGGCCATGGCCGTCAACGCGCTCGGGCTCCCTGCTGTAGCGCTCCCAGTCGGAATCCGCGACGGTCTCCCGCAAGCAGTGCAGCTAATCGCTCCTCGGTACCGCGAGGACCTATGCCTCGATGCCGCTTTTGGCCCTGGAGGACCAGGTAGGCATCATCACTCCGATCGATCCCAGGTAGCCACATGCGCATCGTTCGATCAGGCAAGGAGGAGCACAACCAATGATTATGTTTCCCACTCAGCCCGATGAGGGCGAGCACACCACGTACGCACCTGGACGAATCGACGACCGCGACCTGAAGGCCACGATCGCTCAGGTCCTCGATCGCTGGCCGTGCGCCGGACTGGCCGTCGCGGTGATCGCTGACGGAAGTCTCGCGTGGTTCCACGGGCATGGCCTCGGCGATGTCATGGCGAAGACGCCGATAACCGAGGACACCGTCTTTCGCATCGGGTCGCTCACCAAGACCTTCACCGCAGTCGCTGTGATGCAGTTGTGGGAGCAGGGATTGGTGGACCTGGACGCGCCGGCAAACGACTACCTTCGCACCTTCCGCCTGATCCCAGCGAAGCCGAGCCTGTCGCCCGCCACCGTCCGGCACCTCCTTACACATACCGCCGGAGTCGGTTACTGGCGGCGGTTGTCCGATCTCCTCCAGCCGGGCGTCGGTTCGGGCGACCGGGCGGGACGATCAGGAGCGCCTCCCCTTGCGCAGTACTACCGCCGCGGGCTACCCGTAGAGATCGAGCCAGGGACAAAGTGGGCGTACAGCAATCACGGGTTTGCCGCGCTCGGGCAGATCGTGGAAGACGTGAGCGGCGAGCCGTTGGATCGCTACCTGCGAGACCGCATCTTCGACCCCCTGGGCATGGAGCACACCGACCTCATCCGATCGGAACGGATCCGTGCCCACCTGGCCACCGGATACGTGCTGCGCTCCCGCGGTCTCAAAGAGGTCGCCGACCGCGAAGTCCCGACCCCCGGCGGAGGCGAGATGTATTCCACCCCGGCGGACATCGCTCGCTATGTCGCCGCCCTGCTGAGAATTGCCGCCAAAGGGCACAGCTCGGTGCTGCGGCCGGAAACCCTCGCGACCATGTTCCGACCACACTTCCAGCCGGATCCACGCGTGCCGGGCATGGGTGTGGCGTTCGAGCTCGGCGAGGAGGGAGGTGAGCGGACTGTTGGCAAGACCGGCATCGTGTCTGGCTTCCATTCGGCGATGGCCATGGCCCCCGAAGAAGGGATCGGGGTCCTCGTCTTCAGCAATACCGGCGGCCTCGACGGTCGTGGCGCGCCAATACCCCTCGCCACCATGCTCCTTCGTCTCTGGTTAGGCCTTTCCGTTGACCCAATCCGCACCGACATCGCCCCGCGCCCAGAAACCTGGAGCGAAATCTGCGGGTGGTACAGCCCGGCCCCGGGTCCTGTTACCAACCTGTCCTTGAGGGCGCTGATGGGGGCCGGACCAGAGATCGTGGTTCAGGGTGGCCACCTGATGCTGAAGCCGCTCACCCCGATTCCGGGGGCCCTGCTCGTGCTGGCGTGGATCCGTCGCAAGATGCCAGACCCGGCCGCCTCCGAGAATGCCAGCGCGCCATCAGCCCCGACCACGGTCCGGGAAGCGCCGCAGTTACAGTGGCGTTGGCGGTCGGCCCGTTCCCTTCCCACCGCGTTCTGGCTCTTTGCCGCCGTCCAGGGCGCCGCAGCCATCACCGGTGGAACGCTCGCCGGAGCGCTCTATGATCGATCCCTACCCGCCCTGATCGCCACCGTGGCCGCAACCCAGCTGACAGCTCTCGTGCTGCTGGCCGTCACGCTGCGCCGCGATCACGACAGGTGAACATGTCGCACACCCCGCTGTTCACATTGGCGCGGTCGTCCTCAATGAGCCAAAGCCGACATCGCCGCAGCCGGCCGAGGAGCGCAGTCGGCAGGCAGGATTCTGGTAAGCATGACTGACCAACCAGGCGACCCGGCCCAGCCCAAGCAGCGCCCGCTGAGTTGGCGGTGGGTGGCGGTGCTGATGGTGCTACTTGCCTTGTTTCTCGGCCTTCGCAGCGTGCGCGCCCTACAGTCCGAGCCGGTAGCGGCCCCGATGCCGGCAGGCACGGTGGTGGTGGTCGGCGTTACGGATCGCAGCTCCCTCACGTGGAGCGACCGGGTCCTGATTGACTCCCACAGCAGCACAGTTCAGTTCGCGGCGGTGTCGGTCAGACCGCGCTATGTCGGCGACTGTGCGGCCGCCGGATGGGCCACTCTCGGTGCGGGTCGCAGGACAAGTGTGAATGGGCTCTGCGACCCGCGGGTTGAGCGGCAGCAGGTCACCGACTGGCCACAGCGCCTCGCCGCCGCTGCCGCGCATCACGGAGATGCCGCGCTCGGAACGCTGGCCGCGTCCATACCCGGCTGCGTCGCAGCGGTAGGACCGCAGGCGGCGCTCGCAGCAGCGCGGCCTGACGGAACCCTGGCGCACTATGACGCCGTCGACCACTTCCTCGCCAACGGTCTGGCGACACCCTGCCCACTGACACTGGTCGATGCCGGCCAGCAATCCGACCACATCATCACCGCACTGGTTGATCGACCGCACGTCACAGTCGTAGTGACCGGGATTGGCGCACCCGCCGGCTCCGACGACCCGAGCCTCCAGGCTCTCTACGTGCTCCCCCTCACGGCCGCTGGTTGGCTCACTTCGGCCAGCACCCGGCGCGATGGGATCGTCAACCTGACCGATCTGACGGCCACACTCATCGCGGCTGGCCGTCGTGATGTCCCTGGAAGGCCTGCGCCGGTTGACGGCTCCCCATTCGAGGTGCGAACCGAGATCGTGAAAGCGGCAGCCGCGCAAGATCACCTGCAAGCGGTGGCCGCCTTGTCCGACACGGCGGTGTACGCCGATGCTGCCCTCGGTGTCTGCGGCGCGGTCCTCCTCGTGATTCTCATCGTCAGCGTCACCGCGCGCAGGTTCGCCGTGGCGAGGCCGATCCTAGGGTGGGGCACGATCTTGCCGGCCGCGATGCTGCTCACCGGCGCCCTGCCGTGGAATGCAACACGCTGGCCCGTCCTGGTTCTGCTGGTGGCACTGGCCGGATGGGGTATTGCCTTAACTGTTGTCGTCTTTGCAGGAGCCAAACGTCTTAACGTGCCGTTCGCCGTGGCGGGTGCCGCGGTGACGGTGACTGCCTTCACCGTCGACGCTGCCCTTGGTGGGGTGATGGAACCCGGCTCAATGCTGAACTCCAGACCAGTCAACGGCGGGCGCTGGTACGGGTTCGGCAATGTCACCTTCGCCGTCTACGCCGCAGCCACCCTTGTATTGGTCGGCTACCTAGCTCACCGGCTCCGGGCCAGGGGCTACCGGCGAGCTGCCCTGGTGTCAGTTGCCGTGATCGGGTTCGGTGTGGTGCTCTGTGAAGGCTGGCCCTCGATGGGCGCAGACTTCGGTGGCGTGCTCGCCTTAACGCCACCCCTTCTCTGGCTGCTCTTGGTCCTGGCCGATATCCCGATCACTTGGCCCAAGCTTGTGGGCGCGGCCGGGTCGGCGCTGGTTCTCGTCGCGGCGATCTCGTGGCTGGACTGGCGCCGCGGCCCTACCGCCCGCACACATCTAGGGGTCTTCTTTCAGCGGGTTCTTGACGGCGACGCCTTCAGCATCATCATCCGCAAGGCAGTCGCCGCCGCTGGCTCGGTGTTCAGCCCGTTGGGGATCGGCTCTGTGTTTGTGGGCCTGGTCGTCTGGGTCCTTCTGTTCCGCCGCCTGCTGCCCACGTTACGCACCGAGTTCACAACACTTCACATGGTCGCTGTCGCGGCGCTAGGCGTCGCCATCCTCGGCACCGCTCTAAACGACGGTGGCATTACCATCTGGTACACCCTCACCCTGGCCTTCACAGTGACCGTTTCGGCGTTATGGGTAGACCGGACCGCTCACTTTCATGTGCTTCACCGAGATGCATGGCACGGCGGTTCCGCCGACCGGCTCAGCGTGTCATGATCCGTGCGGCCCGGGAGCTACCGTGCTCGTAAGGCATTGACCTCCGCGACTCGGCCAGGCTGGTGATGCGAAGCCGACCCAAGCCATAGGTCAAATGTCGCGGCTGGCCCTGGTATGCGTGATGATCAACCATCCG
>Ga0307306_10000287_pt1 | contig 11676 bp, 13 predicted proteins | sample ER_DNA_193_FD_194507 | JGI IMG/M metagenome (GOLD analysis project Ga0307306, IMG submission 194507) | Bulk soil microbial communities from the East River watershed near Crested Butte, Colorado, United States - ER_DNA_193 | ecosystem: Environmental > Terrestrial > Soil > Floodplain | place...
TCGCCGCCGAAGAGCACCTCCTGGTGCGCGACCAGGCCGGGAAGCCGCACCGAGTGCACGGGCACGCCGCCCAGCGCCTCCGCCGTCGCTCTGGCCGTCCCCGAGGGCGCATCCTTCTTGCCATCGCCGTGCAGCTCGACGATCTCCGCCCGTGGCAGGTGGCGCGCGGCCTCGGCCGCCAGCCGCATCATCAACACCGCGCCGAGCGCGAAGTTCGGCACCACGAGCAGCGGCATCCCCCGCTCGGCGGCCAGCGCACCGAGCGGCGCCGGATCCCACCCGCTCGTGCCGACGACGCACGGGACGCCCTGCTCCAGCGCCGCCTGCACGTTTGCCTCGACCGCTTCGGGCGCCGTGAAGTCGACCATCGCCTCGGCCTCGTCGAGCTCGACCAGCTCGTGCCCCGCGCGCTCCAACGCCGGCGCCAGCACCGACCCGACCTTCCCGCCGCGGCCGAAGAGCGCGACCTTCACGCGGCGCGGGAGAGCCCGGGGTTCACGTGCTCGACCGCTTCGAGGAACGTGTCCTCGCGCGGCCCGATGCCCGCGGCCGAGAGCTTCTCCGGCGCCAGCAACACCTCTGCGAGCTCGGCCAGCGCGCCGGGCTCGACCGCGTCGATCTCGGCCATGATCCGCTCGATCGAGAGCAGCTCGGTGTCGGTGATCAGCGACTTGCCGAGCCTGCTCATGCGGTTGGAGGTGGACTCCATCGAGAGCAGGATCCGCCCTTTCAGGTTCTCCTTCGCGCGGGCGAGCTCGTCAGGCCGCACGTTGCCGCCGGCGATGTCGGCGATCTGCTGGCTCGCGATCTCGAGGCAGGCCGAGACGTTGTCCTCGCGCGTGCCGATGTAGACGCCGATCTGGCCGGTGTCCGTGTACTGCGAGGCGAAGCTGTAGACCGCGTAGGCCATGCCGCGCTTCTCGCGGATCTCCTGGAACAGCCGCGACGAGGCGGAGCCGCCGAGGATCCCGTCGAGCAGCGAGGCGGCGAAGCGGCGGCGGTCGGTCCGGGCGATCCCGGGCGCCGCGATGCAGACGTGGTACTGCTCGGTGTCCTTGCGTTGGAAGCGCAGGCTCGGAGCCGGCGGCTTGACGAGCGCCGGGCGCACCTTCGGGCCCTTCTTGGCCGCTGCCTTCGCGCGCCGCTGGGCGCGCACGAGCAGCCGTTCGAACTCCTCGTGCTTCAGGTTCCCGGCGGCTGCCGCGACGATGTTGCCGGGCACGTACATCGAGCGGTGGTACGCCGAGACGGTGCGTCGCGTGACGCTCGAGATCACCTCGGCGCGCCCGATCACCGGCCGCCCGAGCGGGTGGGTGCCGAAGGTCGCCTCGGAGATCAGGTCGTGCACGAGCTCTTGCGGCTGGTCTTCGTACATCGCGATCTCCTCGAGCACGACCTCCCGCTCGGCGTCGAGCTCGGTGAACGCGGGCGCAAAGACCATCTCGCCCATCACGTCGAGCGCGACCTCGAGCTTCTCGTCGGGGATGCGCGCGTAGACGACGGTGTGCTCTCGGGAGGTGGCGGCGTTCAGCTCGCCGCCGAGGCCGTCGAAGATCTCCGCGATCTCCTGCGCGCTGTAGCTCGCCGTGCCCTTGAAGAGCAGGTGCTCGATGAAGTGCGAGACGCCGGCCTTGGCATCGGTCTCGTCGCGGGAGCCCGCGCCGATCCAGAAGCCGATCGCCACCGAGCGAACATGGGCGAGCCGCTCCGAGATGACGCGCTCGCCCGAGTCCAGCTCCGTGAGCACGTACTTCTGCTGCACGGGCGGATCGTACTCGCGCGTGCCGCAGCTAGGCTCGCGGCGTGGAATTCGAGGAGTCGGTGGAGGTGGCGCTCGAGACGTTGCCGGACGATCTGCGCGAGGCGATGTCGAACATCGCGATCGTGGTGGAAGACGAGCCGCCGGCCGGCCAGCCGCTGCTCGGGCTGTACGAAGGGATCCCGCTCACCTCGCGCACGAGCTGGTACGCAGGCGCCGCGCCGGACAAGATCTCGATCTACCGCGGGCCGCTCGAGCGCCTCTACGGACACGACCCCGAGCTGCTGGAGCGGATGATCCGCCGCGTCGTGCTGCACGAGATCGCGCACCACTTCGGGATCAGCGACGAGCGGCTGGTCGAGCTCGACCGTTACTGACGCAAGGCGTTTTCGATCGCGGCGTTCATCTGCTCGGCCGAAGGCTCGAGCCCCGGCGCGACCACGATGGGCTTACTGCCCGTCTTGCCGACGAGCACGGTCGGCGTGCCCGCGAGCCCGTCGCTCCTCGCCTGGGCGTCGTAGGTCTTCGCCTGCTCGGCCGCTGTCGAGCCCTTCGCGGCCGCCAGCAGGGCGGGCACGTCGACGCCCGGGATGCTCTTCGCGGCGGAGGCGACCATCGTGTCGTCGAGCCAGCCGCCGTCCTCCGGTCCCTGGTTGAAGTAGAGGAGCTGCGCGAAGTTGAAGGCCCGGTTCTGCTTGCTCGCGGCGATCATCCCGAGCCGGCCGCGCTGTGAGTCCACGCCCGTGCCGATGACCGCGACCGGCCGGGCGATCACCTTGAGCTTGCCGGTTCGCACGTAGCGGTCGATCACCGACGGCATCACGTTGGTCTCGAAGTCGCGGCACACCGGGCACTGGAGGTCGATGTACTCGATCATCGTCGCCGGGGCACTCGCCTTTCCAAGCACGTCGCCGTGCTGCGGGATCCCGGCGAACTGCTTCGCGATCACGCTCGCGTCGGGAAGGACGGTCGCGCTCGTCGTGCTCGTGCTCGAGCCGCCGTTGCCCTTGAGCACCAGAATCCCGGCGACCGCCGCCGCGATCACTGCGATCGCGACCAGCGCGCCGATCAACACGGTCGGCGAGGCCTTCCGGCCCTCCGTGCTGCGAACCGGCGGGCGTGCGGCCTGCTGCCGCTGCCGCCGGGCTTGTTTGCCGCTCGTCATCCCTCAGGAACGGTAGCCGCAGACAGCGGCGGCAACGAGGCCAGCAGCAGGAAGGCGAAGCAGAGCGCAAAGCCTGTCAGCGCGAGCGTCGGGATCGTCACGTAGCCGAACTCCTCGATCCACTTGGTCGCGCAGCCGCCCGGCGCGGAAATCAGGCATGCCCTCGCCTGCTCGACGACCCCGTTCTCGACCAGCAGGTGGTAGGCCGAGACGCCCGCGCCGACGAGCGGCAACGGCAGCAGGTAGCGCGCCACGCGGCGATCGTTGGCGAGGGCGGCCAGCAGCGAGACGATCGAGAGCGGGTACATGCAGATCCGCTGGTACCAGCAGAGCTCGCACGGGATGAAGCCGGCGATCTCCGAAAAGAAGAGGCTCCCGCCGGTCGCGATCGAGGCGACGAGGAAGACGCACCAGAGCTCATAGCCCTCGAACGTTCGCCGCAGCCAGTCCCCCGGGCCGCGCAGCCCCACCAGCCAGCCGAGGCCAACCAGGAGCAGCACCACGGCGAGCACCTGCCCGGCCACGCCGAGCGCCGCCAGGATGACGATCACGTCGTGCGTCATCGCGGCGTCTCGAAGACGCGGCTCGCCTTGTAGTCGATCAGGATCCGCGACCGGCGAGCGCGCTCCAGAGCCGTCAGCCGCACGAAGCCGACCAGAGACATCACCGCGAGGCCCGCCAGGATCCCGGCGAGGAAGGCCGCGAGCGGAGGCTGCGGCCAGAGCGCGATCGCCGTCAGCGCGGTCAGCCCGATCGTGCTCGGGTAGGCCGCCTCGGCGAGGCCGCGCCATCGTCCTTGCATCCGAGCATCGTCGGGCGTCGGCTCGGGATTCGCGAACCGCGCCGCGGAGCGCGCGGCCTTGCCGCCCCCGTAGATCGAGAGCAGCACGATCGCCGCGCCGAAGGCGACCAGCCCGAACGCCGGCCCGCCGTGCACGCCGCGCGCGACCGCGGCGGCGACGCCGGCAACCGCGAGCAAGCCGCGGAGAGCCGCGATCAGGAGCGCCTGCTGCCTCGCCTCGACGAGGGCGGGCGCTCCTGATCGCTCGTTCACGTCAGCGGTCGCGACCGCCGCCGCGGCCACGGCCACCGCCGCGGCCACCGCGACCGCGATCGCCGTCACGTCGCGGCGGGCGCTCCTCGCGCTCGCGCGGAGGCGCGTCCTTCGCCCGCTCGATCAGCTCCTCGGGCTGGACGAGGCCGCCGTCCTCGTGCTTGGCGACGAGCTTCAAGCCGATGCGGCCACGATCCTTGTCCACCTCCTGGACGATCACGTCGAGCGTGTCGCCACGGGCGATCACGTCCTCGATGTGGGCGACGCGCCCCGGGCCGACGTTGGAGACGTGGAGCAGGCCGTCGGTGCCCTTCTTCAGCTCGACGAAGGCGCCGAACTCCGTCGTCTTGACGACGCGGCCGGTGTAGGTGTCCCCCACTTCCGGCTCCTTGGTGATCCCCTCGATCGCAGCGATCGCGGCGTTCGCCTTCTCGCCGTCGGTCGCGTAGATCAGGATCGTGCCGTCCTCTTCGATGTCGATCTGGACCTCGTAATCGCCCTCGAGCGAGCGGATCGTCTCGCCGCCCTTGCCGATCACCATCCCGATCTTCTCGGGATCGATCTTGACGGACGAGATGCGCGGGGCGTGCTCCGGGAGCTCCGTCCGGCTCTCGGGGATCGTCTCGGCCATCCGGTCGAGGATGAACTCGCGCGCCCGCTTCGCCTGCTCGAGCGCGTTGCTCATGATCTCCTGCGTGACGCCGGTGATCTTGATGTCCATCTGCAGGGCGGTGATGCCGTCACGCGAGCCGGCGACCTTGAAGTCCATGTCGCCGAGGTGGTCCTCGGCTCCCTGGATGTCGGTCAGGATCACGTAGTCGTCGCCCTCCTTGACGAGGCCCATCGCGATGCCGCCGACGGGTGCCTTGATCGGCACGCCCGCGTCCTGCAGCGCCAGGGTCGAGCCGCAGACCGAGCCCATCGACGAGGAGCCGTTCGACTCCAGCGTCTCGGAGACGATCCGGATCGTGTACGGGAAGTCCTCCATCGACGGGATCATCGGCTCGAGCGCCCGCTGAGCCAGCGCGCCGTGGCCGATGTCGCGCCGCTTCGGGCCTCGCATGAAGCCCGTCTCCCCGACCGAGTAGGGCGGGAAGTTGTAGTGGTGCATGTAACGGCGGTCGGTCTCGAGCGAGAGGTCGTCGATCCGCTGGCCCTCCTTGGCGGTGCCGAGCGTCAGCAGTGACATGATCTGGGTCTGGCCGCGGGTGAAGAGCGCCGAGCCGTGCACTCTCGGCGAGACGCCGACCTCGCACGCGATCGGCCGGATCTCTTCCGGCTCACGGCCGTCCGGGCGGCGCTTCTCCACCGCGATCTTGCGGCGGACGAGCTCCTTGTAGATCGCCTCGGAGGCCTTCTTCACGAACTGGCGCGTGATCGAGTCCTTGGCGACCGGCGTGTCCTCGTCAGACGCGGGCACGCCGCTCGGAAACGGGAGCTGGACCTCCTCCTCGATGCGCCCGAAGAGCAGGCTGCGCTTGGCCGATTTGAGCTCCTTGGAGTCCTGCTCGGCCTCGGTGAGCGCCTTCAGCTCATCCTCGAACTGCTCGCGCACCGGGGCCAGCACTGCCTCGAGGCGCTGCCGCTCGAGGATCATCGCGAGGCTCGAGCGCACCTGGATCTGGCGCCGGATGTCCTCCTCGGTCGACTCCATCGAGAGCGCGGGCGAGAGCTCGTTGACGAGCTCCTCCACGACCGCTCCCGCCTCGCGCAGGCCGTCGGAGGCGATGCGCTCCTGGATCCGGGAGCCGTGCTCGCGCTCGACCTCCTCGGTCAGCTCGGGGTCGAGCCACTTCTCCTTGCCGACCTGGCGGCGGAGATCCTCCTGCGCCTCGCAGATCTTCACGATCTCGCGATGCGCGAGCTCGAAGGCCTCGAGCATCGTCGCCTCGGGCACCTCGTCGGCCCCGGCCTCGATCATCGTCAGCGCGTCCGTGCTACCGACGACGATCAGGTCGAGCGTGCTCTCCTCCTCCAGCGACGGCAGCGACGGGTTGACGACGAACTCGCCGTCGATCCGGCCGATGCGGACGGCCCCGACCGGCCCCATGAAGGGCAGCGGCGAGACCATCAGCGCCGCGGAGGCGCCGTTGATGCAGAGGATGTCGTGGGCGGTGACGAGGTCGGCCGACAGGGTCGTGCAGACCACGTGCACCTCGTTCTTGTAGCCCTTCGGCCAGAGTGGCCGGATCGGGCGGTCGATCATCCGCGCGGTCAGGGTCGCGCGCTCGCTGGCCCTGCCCTCGCGCTTGAAGAAGCCGCCGGGGATCTTCCCGGCCGCGTACATCCGCTCTTCGACGTCGACCGTGAGCGGGAAGAAGTCGGCGCCCTCGCGGGCCTCCATCCTCCCCGTCGCGGCGGCGAGCACCATCGTGTCGCCCGAGCGGACGACGACGGCGCCGTCGGCCTGCTTGGCGATCTTGCCGGATTCGAAGGTCAGCTCCTGGTCGCCGACGGTGACGGACACCGTCGCGACGCGGGGCTCAGTAGTTGTTGCCATGTGGTTCCTCCACTTCTGAGGGAGAGTGGAGGTTTGAGACAGCGGCTTTGCCCCGATCCTGGAGGCCGTAGGCCGCTCGCTCAAACTTCCACCCTCCGGCGGTTGGTGTGTGTTGCTGGTCGGCCTACCTCCTCAGGCCGAGCTCCTGGATGAGGGCGCGGTAGCCCTCGAGGTTGCGCTTCTGCAGGTACTGCAGGAGCCGGCGCCGGCGGCCGACGAGCTTGAGCAGGCCGCGGCGCGAGTAGTGGTCCTTCGGGTGCGTGCGCAGGTGCTCGGTGAGCTCGTTGATGCGGGCGGTGAGGAGCGCGATCTGCACTTCGGCGGAGCCGGTGTCCTGCTCGCTGCTGCCGTGCTTGCCGACGATCTCCTGCTTCGCTTCCTTGGTGAGGGTCAAGTCGTCCTCCTTCTGACGCGACTCCGCCTACCAAGCCCGCCGCGAGGAAGCACACGCGAGCGGCCGAGAGGGCGGTCTAGGCCGAGAAGGGTAGCAACCACGCCGTTTTCCCGTGTTTTCGTGCCTGGTGACGGGAAGGGGACGAAACCGTCACGATTGTCCACAGTGCAGGCGGCAGTGGCAGCGGGGCATCCGGCGACAGTCGAGGCCGGGATCGAGGTGCTGGCGGCCGGAGGGTCGGCGGCCGACGCCGCGGTCGCGGCGAGCATCGCCTCGTGCGTGGCCGAGACCGTGATGACTGGGCTGCTCGGCGGCGGGCACGCGATCCACTACGAGGCGGCCACCGGGCGCGCGCGGAACCTCGACTGCTTCGTCGCAATGCCGGGCCTAGGCGCCGAGCCGGGCCGCCGGGCCGAGCTGCTCGAGCTCGAGGTGCCGTTCGGCAGGGAACTCGTCCACTACGCGGTCGGCGTCGCCTCCTGCGGGGTGCCCGGGCTGTCGGCCGGCCTCGGTGCGCTGCATGCCGAGCACGGGCGGCTGCCGTGGGCGCGACTGGTCGAGTCGGCGCTGCGGCTCGCGCGCGACGGGGTCGACTTCCTGCCCGCGCACGCCGCCTGCCTGGCGATGCTCGAGCCGGTGATGACGATGAACGCCGGCGCGTCGATCTACGCACCGGCAGGCGAGCTCCTGCGGGCCGGTGGGCGCCTGCGACAGCCGGGGCTCGTGCGGGCGCTCGAACTGCTGGCAGACGAGGGGCCGCGGAGCGCGTACGACGGCTCGCTGGCCACGGCGCTGCTCGACCTGATGGACGAGCTCGGCGGGCTCGTCACCCGCGACGACCTCGCTGCCTACCAGGCTGCGTGGTCGGAACCCGCCGAAGTTCCGTACTCGGGTACCCGAGTGCTGACTCGTGAAGGGCTCGCGCCGCTCGCGGCCAGCCTCGAGGCGCTACCGGGCCTTCGTGGCCAGGCACCCGGAGCGCGTGCGGTCGCGCTCGCACACGCGCTCGACCGGCCTGACTCGAGCGGCGACACGACCAACCTGGTCACGGTCGACGAGGAGGGCAACGCCTGCGTGCTCACCTCCAGCCTCGGGCTGGGCTCGGGCGACTGGGTGCCGGGGCTCGACCTGCACCTGAACAGCATGCTCGGGGAGTCCGACCTGATCCGCGAGCCGCTGGAGCCCGGGCAGCGGATGGGGAGCATGATGTCGCCGACCTTCGCGCTCGACGGCGACGGGCTCGCGTTCGCGGGCGGCGCGGCCGGGGGCACCCGGCTCCGGAGCGCGCTCGTCCAGGTGCTGGCCGGCACGCTGGACGAAGGCCTCGCACCACAGGAGGCGATCGACCGGCCACGGCTGCACCCGGCTGCGGGGGTCGCCCACGTGGAGCCGGGCCTCCCCGACGAGGTCGCGCCGGCGCTCGAGGCGGCCGGTTACGCGGTGCGCGCGTGGCCCGATCGGCACCACTACTTCGGCGGCGTCAGCGCCGTCACGCGAGCCGGCGCGGCGGGCGACCCACGCCGAAGCGGGGCCGCAGCCACGCTTCCTGCGCGCTGACCGGCGACCAGCCCAGGTAGCCGCACTCGGGACAGCCGGGATTCGTCGCGGCCGTGCCGCCGCCGGCCGGCTTGGCGTAGACGCTGGCGCAATCGAGGCAGCGAACCGAGTGGAGCACCTTCAGCGACCTTCGCTCTCGCATGCCCAGCAGATCCGGAAAGGTGCCGAAACTTGCGCTTAGCTGTTCTTCTTTGCTCCGGCAGCGCAGGCTATGACCGCCACCCAGGCGATGCTGCCGCAGGCCGGACAAGGCTCGGCCTCGCCCTGAACGTCCCGCGGGAGCCGGTATTCGGTGCCGCAGTCGAGGCAGCGAACGAGCTCGCGCCGCTCGGTGAGCGTCTGTTTCCCCATGCCTGATAGATGCGGCGCCGGCCGCGAACCTGCGCCTACGCGGGACGTTGTGCCTGCCGCGTCGCCTCGACGTCGCGGGCGATCTGATCGACCAACCCGGCCTCGCTGTCGAAGGACTGCTCGTCCCGCAGGCGCTGCCAGAGCTCGAGCGTCAACCGTTTCCCGTACAGGTCGCCCGCGAAGTCGAGCAGGAACGCCTCGATCCGGCGCTCGCCGCCGCCGTAGTGCGGGTTTGTGCCGATCGAGATCGCCGCGCGGTGACCGTCCGCGGCGCCCGCGTAGATGCCGTAGCCCGGGATCAGCAAGCCGGGCTCCGGCCGCAGGTTCGCGGTCGGAAAGCCGAGCGTGCCGCCGCGCGCGTCGCCCGCTACGACCGTTCCGACCAGCTCGGCCGGCCGCCCGAGCAGCCCTGCCGCCCGGTCGACCTCGCCGGCGCGGAGCAGATCGCGGATGCGGGTGGAAGAGACACCTTCCACGAGCGGCACCGCCCGCGCGTCGAAGCCGAGGCCGCGCAGCAGCTCGAGGTCGCCGGTCCGGCCGCGGCCGAAGCGGAAGTTCGCGCCCGCCACGACCACCTCCGTCCCGATCGGGCGCAGGACCCGCTCCGCGAACGCTTCCGGCTCGAGCTGGGCAAGCTCAAGGTCGAAGTCGACAACGAGCGCGTCCTCGACGCCCGCCTCGCCGAGCAGCTCCAGGCGCCTCTCCAGTGGAGCCAGCAGCTCGACGCCATAACCGAGCGCCACGCGTGGATGCGGGTCGAAGGTGACAACGGTCGGCGTCGGCCCGGCGGCACGGGCGGCATCGAGCACGCGGCGATGCCCGAGGTGGACGCCGTCGAAGGTCCCGAGCGCCACCGCCCGCGGCTTCGACTCGAGCTCCTGCACGTTGCGTGCGACGTTCACAGGCGCGCGAGCGCCTCCTCGGGTGGAAGTAGCCGCTCGGGGTCGGCCTCCTCGACGCGGAACGGGCCTACCTCGGTTCGGCGCAGCGTCGCGCAGTGTCCGCCGAGCGCGGTCGCGATCGCGCGGACGTACGTCCCCGAGCTGACGAGCAGGTCGAGCCGCGCCACGCCTTCGCGATGGGAGACGAGCTCGAGCGCGTCCACGCGCGAGCGGCGCAGCGGCATCTCGACCGCAACGCCCTGGCGGTGCAGCTTGTAGGCGCGCTGACCGCCGACCTTGACCGCCGAGGCGGCCGGGACCGGGAGCTCGATCTCACCTCGAAGCGCCTCGAGCCGTCGTTCCAACTCATCCGTGTCCGGCGGCTCGGACTCCGCCACGACCGAGCCCTCGCGGTCACCGGTATCCGTCACCGTCCTCAGGTCGACGTCGGTCAGGTAGCGCTTGTCGAGGCCGACGAAGCGTGAGGCGAGCTTGGTCGCCGAGCCGGAGAGCACGAGCAGCAACCCGGTCGCGAACGGGTCGAGCGTGCCCGCGTGGCCGGTGCGCGCGCCGGTGCGGCGCCGCACGTCTGCGACGACCGCGAAGGAGGAAGGCCCCTCCGGCTTGTCGATCAGGAAGATCCCGCTCGGGTCAAGCGCCCGCGGCGGCACGGAACTCGCGGTGAATGAACTCGGTGATCTCCTCGACCGAGGCGTCGCTCGAGAACCCCGCCGCCTGGCGGTGACCGCCCCCGCCGGACTTGCGCGCGATCGCGGAGACGTCGAGCTCGTCGTTCGAGGCGCGCAGGCTGATCCGCCGGGGTGGCCCGTCGCGCCGCGGCGGCTCGCGGATCAGCGCCGCCATCTCGGCGCCCTCGACGGCGCGCAGATGGTCGATCAGCCCCTCCGAGTACGCCTCGGCGACGTTCAGCTCGGTGAAATCGCTGCGCAGCAGGTACGACACGACGAGCCGGCCGCCCTCGTACACCTGCGCCCGGTCGAGGACGCGGCCGAGCAGCTTCAACTTCGCGAGCTCGACCGACTCGTAGACGGCCTGGAAGACGCGATGGACGTCGGCGCCCGCGTCGACGAGCTCGGCCGCGAGCCGGAGCGCCTTCGAGGTTGTGTTCGTGTACTGAAACCGGCCGGTGTCGGTGACGACCGCGATGTAGAGCGCCTCCGCGATCTCGGGCGTCAGCTCGACGCCCAGCTCGGCGAACACGTCGCGGAGGACCTCGCCGGTCGAGGAGGCGTCGCCGACGACGAGGTTCACGTCGCCGAAGCGCGAGTTGTCGTGATGGTGGTCGATGTCGAGCGTCAGCGGCGCGGACTCGAGCAGCGCCGTGTCCGGCGCCATCCGGGTCTCGTTCGCGCAGTCGACCGCGACGAGCACGCGCTCGGCCGCGTCGTCCGGCGGCTCGCGGCGGATGCCGCTCAGCTCCATGAAGCCGTACTCACGCGGCAGCGGCGCGTCGCCGTAGAGGTACATCACGCTGTCCTTGCCCAGCGCATCGAGGGCGAGCTTGGTCGCGAGCAGCGAGCCGAGGGCGTCGCCGTCGGGGTTCTCGTGGGTCACCAGCAGAAAGCGGTCGTTCGAGCGGATTGCGTCCGCGACCGCCTGCAGGTCACTCGTGGTCTGCGTCTGGGGCGAGCTCATCGATCAGTTGGGTCATGCGGACGCCACGCTCGACCGTCGGATCGTATTCGAAGGCCAGCTGGGGAGTCCGCTTCATTCGCAGCTCGCGGGCGAGGCGCGCCTGCAGGACGCCGTGAGCCGCCGCAAGCCCGGCAAGGGTCTTGGCACGCTTGGTATCCGAGCCGAGCACGCTGACGAAAACCCGCGCGTGCCGAAGGTCGGGCGAGGTCTCGACGCCAGTGACGGTGACGAATCCGATCCGCGGGTCCTTGAGCTCGCCGACGGCCTCCGAAACGACCTCGCGGACGGCCTCGTTGACCCGGCGCATTCTCTCCCCCATTCGGGGTATTCAAGCGGTTTGGGGCCAACTTGGGGCTGTT
>Ga0307306_10000289_pt1 | contig 11638 bp, 12 predicted proteins | sample ER_DNA_193_FD_194507 | JGI IMG/M metagenome (GOLD analysis project Ga0307306, IMG submission 194507) | Bulk soil microbial communities from the East River watershed near Crested Butte, Colorado, United States - ER_DNA_193 | ecosystem: Environmental > Terrestrial > Soil > Floodplain | place...
GAGCGACGAGCAGTTCCAGGCGATGCTCGACATCCACACGATCGTCCCCTTCCGGGTCGCCCGGGCGCTCGCGCCGACCTGGCGCGAGGCGGCGAAGGCCGAGCGCAACGAGGGCAAAGAGGTCTTTCGCAAGATCGTCAACGTCTCCTCGACCACCGGGATGATGGGCAACGCCGGCCAGGTCAACTACTCGGCCGCGAAGATGGGCGTCGTCGGGATCACCAAAACGCTGGCCAAGGAGTGGGGCCAGTTCAAGATCAACGTCAACGCGGTCGCCTTCGGCTTCGTCGAAACCCGCCTCACCGGCGCCAAAGAGGCCGGCGAGGAGATGACCGCCCCCGGCGGGGAGAAGATCGAGCTCGGCATCCCCGAGCAGATGCGCCAGATGGCCTCGGCGATCATCCCGCTCGGCCGCCCGGCCACCCCGGAGGAGGCCTCCGGCCCGGTCCTCTTCCTCTGCTCGCCGCTGGCGAACTACATGCACGGTCAGGTGCTGAACGTCACCGGCGGCATGTTCGGAGGGATGTACACCTGAGCGACACCGAGGCGCGGCAGCCGCCGCGTTACCTCGACCTGGCGGCGCGGACCTGGCCGGTCCTGCGCCGCGCGATGGGCGCCCACACGTTCCTCTACCGGAGGACGGGTGGGCGCCTCGGTCACAGGATCCCGGGGCTGCGGGGACGGATGCTGCTGCTCGACCACGTCGGCGCCAAGAGCGGCATCCAACGCACCTCGCCGCTGCAGTACATCGAGGACGGCGCCAACGTCGTCGTCATCGCCTCGAAGGGCGGCTACAAGAAACACCCCGCCTGGTTCCACAACCTGATGGCGAACCCCGATACGGAGGTCCAGATCGGCGGCGAGCACCGGCCGGTCCACGCCCGCGAGGCGAAGCCGGACGAGCGCGAGCGTCTCTGGGCCAAGGCCGTCGCGATCTACCGCCCCTACGAGGACTACAAGGCCCGCGCCGAGCGCGAGATCCCGCTGGTCGTCCTCGAGCCGCGCTAACCGAACTGCATCAACTTTTCCACCTGCTGGATAGAAAAGTTGATGCAGTTCATTTGCGGCGCTCCTCGGCCACCGGGTCGCCGCTCTCGTTGGCGATCTGCTCCGGCGGCCAGGGGCCGGCCCAGTTGTCGCGGGCGCCGTCGATCGTGATCGTCGTTCCCGAGTAGAAGTCGCCAGCGGGGGAGGCGAGGTAGGCGACGAGCCAGGCCATCTCCTCCGGGCGGCCGGCGCGGCCGATCGGGATCGAGCGCTCGAGGTTGTCGACGACCACCTGCGGATACTTGGTCAGCAGCGTCTCGGTGGCGAACTGGCCGGCCGCGAGGGCAACGGTCTTGATCCCGAACCGGGCCCACTCGACCGCCAGCGTTCGCATCATGTTCTCGACCGCGGCGCGGGCGGCGCCGGAGTGGACCATCCCCGGCATCCCGTTGTGCGGCGAGAGGGTGACGCTCAAGACCTTGCCGCCGCCCTGGGGGATGAAGGCCTTGGTGGCGGCGGCGTGCGTCATCAGCCAGGTGCCCATCACGTTGAGGTCGATCACCGTCTTGAAGCCTTTGGGGCTGATCGCCTCGGCCGGGCTGAGGAACTGGCCGCCGGCGTTGTTGACGAGGACGTCGAGACGGCCGTGACGCTCGAGCAGGCCGTCGAAGAAGCGGCCGACCGGCTCCTCCTCGCGGATGTCGAGGCACTCGTGCTCGAAGGAGCCCGGCAGCCCCGCGGCCAGCTCCGCCGTCTTGGCCAGCGGCTCCTCGCGCCGCCCGCAGGCGACGACGACGGCCCCGAGCCGCGCCAGCTCCAGCGCCGTCTCCCGGCCCAAACCGCTGCCGGCGCCGGAGACGAGGCAGACCTGTCCCTCGAGGAGACCGTCCCTGAACACGCGCGAACGCTTGCTTTCAGCCATCGGCGGCCAAGCCTATAGCCGCACCGAGCCGCAAGAATCCCCTCCACGATGAGCATCAGCGTCGAACCGCACCCCCTGCACGAGCCGCTCGCCGGCGGCACCCGCGGCGCCACCGTCGCCGTCGAACCGATCGTCGCCGGTCACGTCGAATGGCCGCGGGCGATGATGGTCAGCCCCGGCGGCCGGATGATGTCCGCGAAGCTGCTGCGCGCGCTGCTGACCGGCAAGGACCCGGTCGCGGTGCCCGTTCCCGCCTTCCTGATCCGCCACCCGAGCGCCGGCGCGATCCTCGTCGACACCGGCCTCCACCCCTCGGTCGCCACCGACCCGAGCGAGAACTTCGGCGGGCTCGCCAACCGCTTCACCAAGATCACCCTGGCGCCGGGCGAAGACGTCCCCTCGCAGCTGCGCAAACGCGGCCTCGAGCCGGGCGAGGTCCCGATCGTCGTCATGACCCACCTCCACCTCGACCACACCTCGGCGATCTCCGAGTTCTCCAACTCGACCTTCGTCGTCAGCGAGACCGAGTGGCGGGCGGCCGCGCACGGGCCCAGCCCATTGACGAACGGCTACCGCCGCGCCCACTTCGACTACGCCTTCGAGTACCGAACCGTCGATTTCGACCGCGCCGACGTCAACTCCTACGCGAGCTTCGGCCGCACCTTCGACCTCTTCGGCGACGGCTCGCTGCGCCTCGCCTTCACTCCCGGCCACAGCGCCGGCCACATGTCGGTGATCTGCCGCCTCGCCGAGCGCGACTTCGTGATCGGCGGCGACTGCGTCTACATGCTCGCCCAGCTCGACGGCGACGAAGCCGGACCGCCGCGCCCCCAGGACGCCCACAACCTGCGGCGCTCGCTGCAGGAGCTGAAACTCTTCCGCCGCCAGTTCCCGGACGCAATCGTCACCCCGGGCCACGATCCGGACTTCTACGCCCGGATCGAGCAGCGCTACGAGTAGCGGATCCCCGCCCGGCTAGCTACGCCCAGCCGCGCGAGCGCTCCAGCGCCCGTCGCCAGTCGGCCAGCAGTTGCTCGCGCTGCGCCTCCTCCATCCGCGGCTCGTAGCGGTCGGCCTCCCGCCACATCTCCCCCACCTGCTCGAGCGTCCAGACGCCGGTGGCGATGCCGGCGAGGTAGGCGGCGCCGAGGGCGGTCGTCTCGGCGATCTCCGGGACCGAGACCGGCGCCCCGAGCACGTCGGCCTGGAACTGCATCAGCCAGCGGTTGACGGTGGCGCCGCCGTCGGCTCGCAGCAGCTCGAGGCGCTCGCCGCAGGCGGCCTCCTGCGCCCGCACCGCGTCGACGGTCTCATACGCGATCGCCTCCAGCGCCGCCCGGGCCAGATGGGCGCGACCGCTGCCGCGGGTGAGGCCGACGATCGTGCCGCGGGCGTAGGGGTCCCAGTAGGGAGAGCCGAGGCCGGTCAGGGCGGGGACGAAGTAGACGCCGTCGTTGGAGTCGAGCGAGGCGGCCAGCGCCTCGGTCTCCCCCGCCTCCCCGATGATCCCGAGGCCGTCGCGCAGCCACTGCACGGCGGCCCCGGTGACGAAGATCGCCGCCTCCAGCGCGTAGGGGACCTCGTCGCCGCTGCCGGCGGCGACCGTCGCCAGCAGACCCTCGGGCGCCCGCGGCGGCTCCGGGCCGCTGTTGAGGAGGACGAAGCTGCCGGTGCCGTAGGTGTTCTTCGCCATCCCCGGCTGGTGGCAGGCCTGGCCGAAGAGGGCCGCCTGCTGGTCGCCGGCCACCCCCGCCACCGGCACCTCGCCGCCGAACTCGCTCGTGGTGCCGAAGAGATGAGAAGAAGGGAGCGGTTCCGGCAGGCGTGCCGGGTCCACCCCGAGCAGACCGCAGAGCTCCTCGTCCCAGGCCAGCTTGCGGATGTCGAAGAGCATCGTCCGCGAGGCGTTCGTGTAGTCGGTGGCGTGGCGGCCGGTGAGCTTGAAGAGGAGCCAGGAGTCGATCGTGCCGAAGACCGCCCGCTCCGCCCCCTCGGCGTTGCGCAGCAGCCACTCGATCTTCGTCCCGGAGAAGTAGGGGTCGATGGTGAGCCCGGTCCGCTCCCGCACCAGCGGCTCGTGCCCGGCGCCCTTCAGCTCCTCGCAGCGGTCCGCGGTGCGGCGGTCCTGCCAGACCAGCGCGCGATGGATCGGCTCGCCGGTCTGCGGGTCCCAGGCGACCACGGTCTCGCGCTGGTTGGTGATCCCGATCGTCTCGAGCGCGGGGCCGCCGGCGTCGGCGATCGCCTCGGCGGCGACCCGCCGCGTCACCTCCCAGATCTCGCTGGCGTCGTGCTCGACCCAGCCCGGCCGGGGGAAGAACTGCTCGAACTCCGAGTAGGCACGGCCGCGGACCCGTCCCTCGCGGTCGAAGACCAGGCAGGTCGTTCCCGTCGTCCCCTGGTCGATCGCGAGGATCATGGCGCTACTTCTGGACTCGGCAGGTGCGGACCAGGGTCGAGGCGAGCTGGCGCCCGTCGGCGAAGGTCATCGAGACCCGGGAGAAGGGGAAGGAGGCGATGTCGATTCCGGCCGGGGCGGCGCAGGCGGCGCTCAGGTAGCTGTGCTTCTGCCCCCGGTAGACGAAGTTCCGCCGCAGTTCGAGGCTGATCTTCTTCAGGTAGCCGGAGCGGTTGAGCCGAGCCGGCAGGGCGGCGCTGAAGACCGTGCCGAAGGTGCCGCGCTCCTTGCGGATGTGGAAGACGATGATGCGGCTGTTCGGCACCGGGTCGCTGCCGTAGACGTGGGCGAGGATCGCCCGCTGCCCGTCGACGATCGCGTTGAAGGCGAGGATGCGCCCCTGCAGGGGGAAGCGGTTCTGTTCCGGCAGCGCCAGGGCGCCGACATAGCGCCCTTCGCCGACCAGGGCCGGGCGGCAGGCTTCGAGCGCTTGCTGCGAGGTCGCCGGCTCGAGCTGGGAGCGCCGGCAGGTCGGCAGGCCGGTGGTGTCGAGGATGCCGCCGCGGTTGATCGCGATCGAGATGTGGCGCAGGGCCGGCGGCCGCTCGCCGGAGAGCACCCGCACCGTGCCGTCAACCCGGACCGAGATCGGCGCCTTCACCTGGCGCGGCAGCGCGGTCGGGGCGATCCCGCCTTCGAACTTGACGAAGAGGTTCCCCCGCTCGACCAGCTCGGCGTGAGCGATAGCGGCAAGAAGGAGGCACAGCGACAACAGCGCCGTGGCCAGAGCAGCCCGTTTCTTCATCCGCGCCATCGTGCGAGGAACACTAGGGCGAAGTCGCGCAGCTGCCCGGCGCGGTGGAGGAAGCCGCGGAGGTTGCGGCCGGTGGCGCGATGCTCGAGGTCGAGCTCGTACTCGCGCAGGCGGTAGCCGCCGCGGACCGCGTCGACGGTCATCCCGATCTCCATCCCGTAGCCCTTGGCGAACGGGAGGACGGACCGCAGCGCCTCGGCGCGGAGCGCCCGCTGGCCGGAGATCGGCGCCCCCGTCTCGAGGCCGCAGAGGCGCCGGATCGCCCAGCGGGCGAACCCGAGGGCGAGGCCGAAGCCGCCGCCGACCCGCCGGCTGAAGGCGGCCACCGCGAGGTCGCACTCGTCGCGCTCCACCGCCGCCACCAGCGGGGTCAGCCGCGCCGCCGAGGCGCCGAGGTCGCCGTCGCAGAGGAGGACGATCCGCGGCGGCGGCTGCACGCTCAGCGCCGCCTCGGCGGCGGCGCCGACGTTGCCGCCCTTGCCGTGGGAGCGCCCGCGCCGCACCACCTCCGCCCCGGCCAGCATCGCCGCCTCGGCGGTTCCGTCCTCGGAGGCGTCGTCGGCGACCCAGACCCGGGCGCCGGGCAGCGCCTCGCGCAGCGCCCGCACCGTCTCGCCCACCCGGTCGGCCTCGTTGCGGGCGGCGACGATCGCCGCCAAGCCGGCTTCTGCCCCCGCCGCCGGTTCAGGTCCCGGATCAGATCCCACCATCGGGCTATTGTCCCCGCCCATGGCAGACATCGAGGCACACATCACCGGCAACGTCTGGAAAATCGAGGTCGCGGTGGGCGACACCGTGTCCGACGGCGACACCGTCGTCATCCTCGAGTCGATGAAGATGGAGATCCCGGTCGAGGCCGAAGACGACGGCGTCGTCAAGGAGATCCGCTGCGAGGAGGGCCAGTCGGTGAGCGAAGGCGACGTCCTCGTAGTGCTGGGGTAGCGACGGTGGAGGAGCAGCTCGCGGGCGGCAAGCTCCTGCTCGACCAGCCGGCCGAGGCGGTCACCCGGCTGACGATCTCAAACCCCGAGCGCCGCAACGCGCTCGACCACGAGATCCTCGACGCGATCGCCGAGGTGCTGCCGCAGCTGCACCGCGGCATCGAGAACCGCTGCGTCCTCATCACCGGGGCGCCGCCGCTCTTCTCCGCCGGCTACGACATCGCCGGCATCCCCGAGCAGAGCTTCGAGCGCGACGCCGAGGCGCTCGTCGCCCATCCCTTCCACGCGGCGATGGAGGCGATCGCCAAACACCCCTGGCCGACCGTCGCCGCGATCAACGGCCACTGCCTCGGCGGCGGCCTCGAGCTGGCGATCACCTGCGACCTGCGGATCTGCGCCGCCGGCGCCAAGCTGGGGATGCCGCCGGCGAAACTGGGCCTGATCTACGGCCACACCGGCCTGCGCAAGTTCCTCGACGTCGTCGGGCTGGCGCGGACGAAGGAGCTCTTCCTCACCGGCCGCAACCTCGACGCGGCGCGCGCTGACGAGATCGGCCTCGTCAACGAGGTCGTCGCCGCCGAGGAGCTGGAGAGCGAGGCGGTGGCGCTGGCGGCGGCGATCGCAGAGAACGCGCCGCTCTCGATGCGCGGCAACAAGCAGGCGATCAACCTGCTGAACGACCTCGCCGAACTGACCCCCCAGCAGGAGGCGGGGCTGGTCGCCCTGCGCGAGTCCTGCTTCGAATCCGACGACTTCCGCGAGGGCATCCGCGCCTTCGGCGAGAAGCGCCGCCCGCAGTGGAAGGGGCGGTGAGCGCGAAGGCGCGCAAAGCGCTGGCCGCCGCCGACCCGACGATGGCGGCGCTGATCGAGCGGATGGGGAAGCTCGACATCGCAACCCGGCTGCGGCGGCGCAAAGAGGAGCGGCCCGCCGACGCCTACGGGGCGCTGCTGCGGGCGATCGTCGGCCAGCAGCTCTCGACCAAAGCGGCGCGGACGATCTACCTGCGCGTCCTCGACCTCTTCGGCGGCACCACCCCCTCGCCCGAGCAGCTGCTGGAAGCGAGCGAGGAGGAGCTGCGCGGCTGCGGGCTCTCCGGCCGCAAGACCGAATACGTCCGCGACCTCGCCCGCCACGTCCTCAGCGGCGAGCTCGAGCTCGACCGGCTCCCGGACCTCGACGACGAGCAGGTGATCGAGGAGATCGTCGCCGTCCGCGGCCTCGGCCGCTGGACCGCGGAGATGTTCCTGCTCTTCCACCTGCAGCGCCCCGACGTCCTCTCCGGCGGCGACCTCGGCATCCGCAAAGCGATCCAGGTCGAGTACGGGCTCGAGGAGATGCCGACCCCGACCCGGGTGCTGGAGATCGGCGAGCCCTGGCGCCCCCACCGAAGCCTCGCCTCCCTCTACCTATGGGAGTCGCTGGCGGCGGTGCCGGACTAGCGGGGCAGCTCGGCCCGCAGGTCGAGGACCCGGTCCACCGCCTGCTCGAATTCGGCCTGGTCGAGGGCGCCGGAGTGCAGCTTCTTCGCCAGCGCCTTCCAGGCGGCGGTGGCCGGTCCCAGCTGGGCGTAGAGCAGCAGGTCGGCGCCGGCGCGGGCGCCGGCGACAGCGGCTTTCGGGGTGCTGCCGAAGTGTTCGACGGCGGGGGTTTCCAGCGCGTCGGTGACCGTCACGCCTTCGAAGCCGAGGCGGTTGCGCAGCTCGCCGGTGGCGATCGCGCGGGTGAAGGCGGCGGGGCGGTCGGAGAAGGCCGGATAGACCGCGGTGCTGAGCATCACCAGCTTGCCGCCCATGGCGATGAAGCGCTCATAGGGGGCCTCATCGACCTGCCGCAGTTCCTCCTTCGAGAGGTCGATCCGTTCGACCGAGAAGTCGGTGTTTTCGCGGGCGTCGCCGAAGCCGGGGAAGTGCTTGCCGGTGGCGGCGATGTTGCCGGCCTGCAACGCCTCGGCCAACGGGATCGCGGTGCCGGAGACGCGGGCCGCGGTGGCACCGAAGCTTCGTTCCGTTTCCTCGATCACTCCTCCCGACCTGCCGACGTCGAGGACCGGCGCCAGGTCGACGTTGACGCCGACGTCGCGCAGGTTGGCCGCCGTGCGCTGTCCCTGCTCGCGGCTGAAGGCGGCGCCGCGAGCGCCCATCGTCGCCGCGGAGGCGGTCGGGGCGCCACTCAGGCGCTTCACCTGGCCGCCCTCCTGGTCGACCATGATCAAGAGGGGGTCGCGCAGCTTCGGCGGCCGCGGGATCGCCTGCAGCTGCTTGATCAGGCGGGCGCCGGTGGCGCGGGTCGGGAAATTTCCGGCGAAGAGGACAACCCCGGCGACTCGCCCCTCCCGGATCGCCGAGCGCAGGCCCGCGCCGAGCGAGGTCCCGGTGACGCCAACCACGATCCGCTCGCCGGCGAGCAGCTTCGGCGGCAGCGTGCTCGCCACGCTCGCCTTTTGGCCGGCCGCGCCGGGCCCGTCTCCCAGCAGCGCCCCGAGCGCGAACGCAGCCAGGGCCAGGCAGGACAAGACCCCAACCGCTCCCCTTCGGCGCCGCGCCACGTTCCGCTCCATCAGACCGATGGTATGGGTGGATCAGGCGTCCGGGCCGCTTCCTAGGCTGCGCCGCATGCCCCCCTTGATCACCGCCGAGGAGGCCCTCGCCTACGGTCGCCAGACCGAGCACGCCGAGATCGAAGCCCTGGTCGAACGGGCCTGGGAAGTGCGCCGCGAGAACTTCGGCGACTCGACCGACATGTGCTCGCTGGTCAACGCCAAGTCAGGCGGCTGCGCCGAGGACTGCGGCTTTTGCGCCCAGTCCCGCTACGCCGAGGCCGATACGCCGATGCACGCGATGATGGAGCCCGAGCAGATCCTCGACCACGCGAAAGCCGCCGAGGCCGCCGGCGCCCACCGCTTCTGCATGGTCACCCAGGGCCAGGGGCTCTCGAAACGGGACTTCGCGAAAATCCTCGAGGGCACCCGCCTGGTCGCCGAGCAGACCAACCTCAAGCGCTGCGCCTCGATCGGCCACATGTCCGCGGAACGGGCGAAGGCGCTGAAGGAGGCCGGCGTCCAGCGCGTCCACCACAACGTCGAGTCGGCCCGCTCCTACTACCCGGAGGTCTCGACCACGGTCCGCTACGAGGGCCGGCTGCGGACGATCCAGGCGGTCAAGGAGGCGGGGCTCGAGACCTGCGTCGGCGGCATCCTCAACCTCGGCGAGAGCGAGGAGCAACGGGTCGAGATGGCCTTCGAGCTCTCCGAGATCAACCCGACCTCGGTCCCGATCAACCTCCTGATCCCGAAGGACGGGACCAAATTCGGCGACCGCGAGGTGATGGACCCGTGGGAGGTCGTCAAGTGGATCGCGATCTTCCGCCTGGTCATCCCCAGCGCCCTCTTCCGCCTCTGCGGCGGCCGGGTCGAGAACCTCGGCTCGATGCACAAGCTGGCGGTCAAGGCCGGCCTCAACGGGGTGATGATGGGCAACTTCCTCACCACGCTCGGCGCCGAGCCGGCCGATGACCGGGCGATGTTCGAAGAGCTCGGCCTCAACGTCGCCCGCCAGCCCGACAACGGCGCCAACCCGCGGCCCGACAACCGCTCCGGCTGGCTCGAAGGCGAGGCGCCGGAGACGCCGATCGACGAGCTGATCGACAGCCAGGAAGAGGCGAACTTCTGGGACCCCTCGACCCAGCTGCGGGTCGTTAAGAAGAAGGGCAAGACCCCCTCTTACCCACAGGCGGCGTGACCGACGTCGCCGAGCGGCTCGAGGAGCTCCGCGAGCAGGGGCTCTACCGGCGACTGCGACTGATCGAGGGACCCCAGGGGCCGAGCGTCACTCTCGACGGCAACCCTGTTCTTCTTCTCTGCTCGAACAACTACCTCGGGCTTGCCGATCGCACCGAGGTGCGCGAGGCAGCGGCAGCGGCAGCGATGCGCTGGGGCGCGGGAGCGGGCGCCTCGCGGCTGATCTCCGGGAACATGGAGCCGCACCGGGCGCTGGAGGCGCGGCTGGCGGCGTTCAAGGGCTACGAGGCGGCGCTGTTGTTCGGCTCCGGCTACCTCGCCAACACCGGTCTGGTGGCGGCGCTGGCCGGCAAGGGCGAGGTGATCTTCTCCGACGAGCTCAACCACGCCAGCATCGTCGACGGCTGCCGGCTCTCCCGCGCCGAGACCTTCGTCTACCGCCACGGCGACCTCGAACACCTCGCCTGGGCGCTCTACCACCAGCGCGGCAAGCCGGCGCTGATCGTCACCGACGGCGTCTTCTCGATGGACGGCGACGTCGCGCCCCTGCCCGAGCTGCTGGAACTGGCGCGACGGCACGGGGCGCGGCTGATGGTCGACGAGGCCCACGCGACCGGGGCGATCGGCCCCGGCGGGCGCGGCTCGGCCTCGGCCGCCGGCCTCAGCGGCGAGGTCGACGTCGTCGTCGGCACCCTCGGCAAGGCGCTCGGCTCCTACGGCGCCTACGCCTGCGCCAACGCGGAGACGATCGACTACCTCGTCAACACCGCCAGGCCCTTCATCTTCTCCACCGCTCCGCCACCGCCGGCCGTTGGCGCGGCCCAGGCGGCACTGGAGCTGCTGGAAGCCGAGCCGGAGCTGGTCGAGCGCCTCCAGGGGAACGCGAGGACGCTGCGGACCGCCCTCTCCGCCCAGGGTCTCGACGTAGGCGACTCGCAGAGCCAGGTCGTCCCGATCCAGGTCGGCGATGCCGGCGCGGTGATGGAGCTCTGCGAGGAGGCGCTGCGGGGCCGCGTGTTCGCGCAGGGAATCCGGCCGCCGACCGTCCCCGAGGGCTCCTGCCGCCTGCGCTGCACGGTGATGGCAACCCACAAGCCGGAGGAGCTGGTCTGGGCGGCGCGGAAGATCGGCGCCGCCGCCACCGAGATCGGCCTCTCCCCCGCCTCCCCGGCCCTGACGACCTGGGCCGCTTAGCCGTGGCGGGAGCGGCGGAGAGCACGCCGGGCGTGTTCGTCACCGGCACCGGCACCGAAGTCGGCAAGACCGTCGTCGCCGCCGTCCTCGCCCGCACCCTCGCCGCAGAAGGCAAACGCGTCGCCGTCTTCAAGCCGGCTGTCACGGGCCTCGAAGAGGAGGGAGAGACCGACCACGCGCTGCTGCGCCGCGCCTCCGGCTCGAGCCAAAGCGACGAGGAGATCGCGCCCTACCGCTACGAGCCACCCGCGTCGCCACACCTCGCGGCGGCGCTCGCCGGCGAGGAGATCGACCCCGAGCGGCTGAAAGAAGTCGCCCGCGATGCCGCGGCCGACGCGGACGCGATCGTCTGCGAGGGCGTCGGCGGGCTCCTCGTCCCCCTCTCCCCCACCTACCTCGTCCGCGACCTCGCCGCCGACCTCGGCTACCCCCTGGTAGTCGTCGCCAGCCCCGGCCTCGGCACGATCAACCACACCCTGCTGACCCTCGAGTCCGCCCGCGCCGCCGGACTAGAAGTCGTCGCAGTGGTGCTCACTCCCTGGCCGCAGGAACCGAATGAGATCGAGCACGACAACCGCAAGACAATCGCTATCCTCGCCGACGCCCAGCCTTACACCTTGCCCTTCATCGACCTAACCGCCCC
>Ga0307306_10000290_pt1 | contig 11625 bp, 10 predicted proteins | sample ER_DNA_193_FD_194507 | JGI IMG/M metagenome (GOLD analysis project Ga0307306, IMG submission 194507) | Bulk soil microbial communities from the East River watershed near Crested Butte, Colorado, United States - ER_DNA_193 | ecosystem: Environmental > Terrestrial > Soil > Floodplain | place...
ATAGTCAGGCGCCTTACTAGCTCGTACGGCCGACTCGGTCATCGCCATCTTCGACCACCTCGGGCGCTCGTGCGGTGCCTGCGGCTACGCCGATGTAGCCCCACGTGTGCCGCTCTACGGTGGGGTTGTCGGTGTCTGTGCCTACAAGCTCCCAGGGTTGACGCCGAGGATCGGCGGCGAAGAGTCGGCACAGCAGCCAGGCGACCGGTCTGAGCGCCACCGCCTCGCCGGCCTGGCCCGGTTTAGCGGGGTATCCGGCGTCCATGATCGCGATTCGGCCACCGGGACGGACGAGGGCGAGCATCGCCTGCCAGGCGCTGCGCCAGTCAGAGATCACAGTGAGACCCAGCGTGCAGAGCACGGCGTCGAACCCGGCTGACGGCGGAGCATTGCCTCCCTCGTCCGGCAGCCGCAGGGTCAGGTTTGTGACATCTGTCTCGACGAGTTCCACGTTGCTCCAGCGATGGTGGGCTGCTCGCTCGCCGGCCTGTTGAAGCATGCGTGGAGACCGGTCTACGCCAACGAGTCGGCCAGAGGGTCCGATGCGTTGCTCTATGTACTCGTGGTTTCTTCCCGTGCCGCACGCAACGTCGAGGACGGTGGCTCCTGGCCGCAGTTGCAGAAGTTCGATGGCGCGCGCCCGGGCGGTTGCGTAGAGCATGGCTTCGCCGCTCACCCGGTCGTAGGCAGGTGCCAGCAGCTCATATAGCCAGCGTCCGGGGTCGGCCAGACGCGTGCGCCTGAGTGACAGCATGTCATTCCTATCCGTGTCGAAGTCCAGCTGTTGTCAGAGGTAAGCGAGGGCTTCGCGAACCGTGATCCGTGACGCGCGGGTCGCGGCGGCGTTGGTGGCGAGCGCGGATCCGAGGACGGCAAGGACCAACCAGATAACGACCGCGGGTAGCGAGATCCGGTAGGGCAGTGGAGCCTCCATGAAGAGGTTGCCCAGCCCGGCACCAAGTACGGCGGTCAGGCCGAGTGCGGGCAGCACCGCCACCACGCAACTCGCCACGCCGATGAACACCCCTTCCATGACGACAACCCTCCGCACTGCCTTGGGTTGGGCGCCGATGGCGTGCATGACGCCGAATTCGCGGGTCCGGTCGAGGATGTTGGCGCTCATGGTGGATGCGAGTCCGATGCCCCCGACCGCGCCCATCGCGATCGCGATTGCAAGCAGGATGGCGACGAGCGGACCCATGTGGCCTTCGCTGGACGTGTTGGCCCGGCTGACCGAGGTTGACGACTTCACGGCGATCCCCGCTGCGGTGAGAACCTGATCCACCTCGGCTGCGACGCTGGTGCGGGTGCCCTCGTCATGGCTGCTCGTCGCGATCCGCAGCAGGTTCACGTGCTCCGGGCGGTCCAGCGCCGCGGCGAGACCAGCTGCGGTGGCGTACGTGCCGCCGCTTCGGTCCTCGACGATGCCGACGACCCGCCATGTCGTGGCGTTACCGTCGATGGACAGCTGAACGTTGTCGCCGACCTGTGTGGCGGGAATGTTGTCGTCGCGGGCGATCTGACTGAGCACGATGGCCCCCGGCTCCTGCTCCTTCAGCCAGCGACCAGCCTTCAGGTGGGGGCGGGTGAACATGCTGCTGTCGGTAGGCACGGCGGTGATCGAGACCCGACCATGCCCCTGATCGGGGTAGGTACGGGTGATCGGGACCTGGCCGGCGGCGGTAAGGCCGACGTTGGCCACCCTCAGGCCTTCCACTTTCGTGACGTGCGGCAGCGCCTCCAGTGCCTCGCGGACCCCGCTCATAGCGGTTGGGTCCGCGAGTTGCACCTCGACATCCCAGACCCGGAGGTCGCGTTGCTCCTCGGCCACTGCTGCCATGCCGTCACCAAGAGAGATGCCGGTGACGAACACGATCCCGGCCCCGGCCAGCAAACCCACGGCGAGCAGGAATCTGGCTGGGCGTCGAACCATGTTGCGCAGCGCTAGCAGCACCGTCCGATCCACCCCTCCCCCTCGGCTGAGCCGCCCGAGTGCACTGGTCGCCGCGCTCGGCTTGGCGCTGCCACCGTGGTGGTCGATCGCCGCCCGCACCGTGATCCGGCTGGCCTTGAGCAGCGGCATCAGCGTCATCAGCAACGGAAGAAGGAGACCGACACCGATGACGATCAGGTAGGTCCACCAGTCCGGCGCGAGGCTTGTTGGCTCGATACCCAGCATCGACAGGATCTGGCTCGCCAGGAGTCGGCCGCCCCAGATGCCTGGGACGATGGCGACCATCGTGGCAGCCAGGGCGACCACTAGCGTCATGATCAAGTACATCCGAGCTACCCGCCCGGAGCGGGCCCCGATCGCCTTCATGATGCCGATCTGCGGGATCTGCTGGGTGAACAGCGTGTTGAGCATGTTGGCAACCAGGAATGTGCTGAGCAGCAGCGCAGCGGCACCCCCGCCGAGTAGCGACAGGAGAAGCACGTCTGCCTGGAATTGGTGCGGATGCGCCTCTGGCGGCGGCACCTGGATCTCTCGGACCTGAAAGCGGTAGCTGCCGGTCAGCCACTCGCTCAATGCAACGGCATCGGCACTGATCTCGCCGCGGTCACTACTCGGGGTCTGGGTACCAGGTGCCGCGAACTGCACCTTGAGCTGGTCCAAGAGCGGCTGAGTCGTGCCGACGCCCAGTGCCGCCGTGGAGAGGTACGCGTGGCCGCGCTGTTCCTGGCTCGAGGGCGCCAGGCTCGGGTCGTATACGGTGCCGGCGATGCGAAGGTCCATGGGCTCCCCGCCCGGTCGTTGCAGCCTCACCACGTCGCCGACCGAGGCATTCAGCAGGGTGAGTGTGTCGCGACTCATGAAGATATCCCCCGGAGCTGGCGGCCAGCTGCCGCGCTCGATGTCGAACCGCGCGACGTCCAGCGGGTCGTTCGGCGTCGCCGCGAACACCTGCACCGGTACGTCCCGGGACTCACCGTTGATCTCGACCTGACTGTCGAATTGTGTACGGCCGGTAGCGGCCAGCACGCCCGGCCGTTGTCGGGCACCGGCCACGATCGCCTGCATGCTCTGCGTGTCGACGGCATCCTGGAACTGCAGAGTCGCCGACGCCGGTTCGGTGCCGAGATAGGCGGCGCGCGCCTCCCGGCCGACCGTCGACCAGGCATACAGCACGGCGCCGCAGACCGTCAGACTGGCAGCGATCGCGATGGCCATCAGCAGGAAGCGCGACCAGTTGGCCCGCGAGTCCCGGACCAGCTTGACACTGAGCAAGCTGCTCATGAGCTCACCATCGGCGCAATCATCTGGTCACCGACGATCCGGCCATCGCGCACCGACACCTCACGACTGACAATCGACCGGATGTCGCGCTCGTGCGTGACGACAACGATCGTGCGACCTTCGGCGTTGAGATCGGCAAACAGCTCCAGCACGGCGTCGGCGGTGCCGGAGTCGAGGTTTCCTGTCGGTTCGTCGGCCAGGAGCAGCGGTGGATCATTCGCGAGTGCCCGCGCGATCGCCGCCCGCTGCTGCTGGCCACCTGAAAGCGTGGCCGGCAGCTTGTCAGCCTGGTCCGCGATCCCGACCCGGTCCAGGAGCGCCTCGGCGCGCTGGCGGCGTTCACCGGCCAGGCCCTTCTTGGCGAAGTCCATCGGCAGCATGACGTTCTCGACCACAGTCAACGTGGGGAGCAGCTGAAAAAACTGGAAAACCAAGCCAACGTTGTTACCGCGCCATGCCGCAAGGGCCGCCTCCGACAGTCTGCCGAGATCGACGCCAGCCACCCGTACCGTGCCGGAGGTCGCGCGGTCGATCCCGGCCAACAAGTTCAGCAGCGTGGTCTTGCCGCTGCCGGACCGGCCCACGATGGCAACGAACTCGCCCTCCCGGACATCCAAACTGATCCCGCCGAGACCGACGACCTCGGACCCACCGAGCGGATAGGTCTTGACGGCATCGGTGATGTGAACCGCGAGGTACGGATCGGTCATGGGCGTCATCTCCCGTTACGAGTCGTCGTTGGAGCCCTTCTGAACAAGCCAGATTTACAATACATAATGTATGTTTTAAATACAAACTGTCATATGTGATGCATACTGTATGCTTGGGGAATGCCCAAGCTGTGGAACGAGACCATCGCCGAGCACCGGCGCGACGTTCGGGCCGCGATCCTCGATGCCACCTGGGAGCTGGCGACAGAAAAGGGTTTGACCTCGATGACGATGTCCCACATTGCTCAGAAGACTGGAATCGGGCGGGCAACGCTGTACAAGTACTTTCCCGACGTCGAGGCGATCCTCCTTGCCTGGCACCAGCGACACATCGAACAGCATCTGGCTGAACTCACCCAGATCAGGGACCGGCATGGTGACCCTCTGGAAAGACTCCGAGACGTGCTGATGCAGTACGCGATAATCGCCCATCGCCGCGGCATCCATGCCATGGATCTGATGACGTTCCTGCACCGGGACCAGCACGTCAATGTGGCCGAACGTCAGGTCGAGCGCGTGATCCGCGACCTGTTGGCAGAAGCCGCAGCGGCGGGCGATATCCGCCGCGATGTCGACCCGGAGGAGCTCGCACGCTACTGCCTACATGCCCTCACCGCGGCCAGCAGCATGCCTTCCAAGCCGGCAGTGAAACGCCTAGTCGCCGTCACCATGAGCGGGCTCCACAACCAAGCTGAGGGCATCGGCTCGCCCGAGTCGTTGCCCCTCGGCAGAGGCGACGACCAGGGACAGCGGAGGTAGGCACGGTCACGCTTGCAAGCTTCCGGATCTCGCTAGGGCGTCGGTTCTGGCCCGGCTCGTGGCTGTTCTCCTCGGCCTCGACTTCGCCGGGCGCAGTCGCCGATCGCTTCGGTGCTCTCGGAGGATCGGCTACGGTCGCTAGGCGTTCTGGGTCACGAGCGCCAGCAGGTGCTGGGCTAACACGGCCGGCTGGTCCTCGCTGAGGAGCACGTAGGCGTCCGCAACCTCGATTAGCGGGGCGTCCAGCAGGCCGGCCAGACGGACGCCATGGTCGCGGGGCATCACCTTGTTCTCGGGTGACCAGATCACCAGTGCCGGGCGATCGAAGCGGTTCAGCGCCTCCGTGGCGGCTACGCAGTCAGCCTTGGGCCACGCGCCTCGGGCGTAGGCCAGCAGGTCGCGGCGGATCCGGGGGTCGGCGAGACCGGGAGCGGTCCAGCCTCGAACGATCGCGTCGGGAAGGGGCCGCTTGACCATCCAGCCCATCATCAGTGGTGTGCGGCGGATCCAGCCCACCCGGAGCAAACGCAACCCGAGAGTCGCGCTGAGGTCGGTAGTTGTACCCAAAGTCGTGGTCCGTCCGGGGAGACCCGGGGGGAAGTTGTCGAACGCTTCGGTTGGGGTGACGACCAGCCGGCCGATCCGCGCGTCGCGGCTCTCGGCGGTCAGGAACAGCGGTCCGCCCCAGTCGCTGACCACCAGCGTCACGGCGGCTGGAGGCTTTGAGCCTCGGGGGCGACCTGGTGTGCGCGTGGCTCCAAGCCCAAGAAGACTTCCCGGCCGTCCGCCGCCGGTTGGGTTGACCGGTGATGCGCCTCGACGAGGCGATCCCAGAGTGGGATTTCCGTGAGCGCCACCACAGAGTGGTGCGGGATGCTCGCGTCGGCGTCCCTCCACTGGGTAACGGTCGCGTCCCTCGCTAGCACTCCTTACTGCCGTCGACATTTACCGGCGCGAGCCCGGACCGCGTCGAGCCACGCCGGCACAGGCTTCGTCCCCAAGAGGCAGGCACAGCGATCGCGATCACGGAAGCCGAGATGGTGGCGGCACTTCACCTCGGGACGCTACCTAGTGCCCGGCATGGTGTCGGTTGACCCGTGCGGCGATTTGATCGAGTCCGAGTCGGAAGGTCGAGGTCGCGGGCCGCCAGTGCAGTTCTGTCTTGGCTTTGTCATTGGCGATGCAGATGCCGCCTCGGAGGACGGCGTGAGCGTAGGGGGCCACCAATGCGAGCAGCCACGACGGAACGGTGCGGGGGCTCGGCGCGCCGAGTTTGCGGGACAGGTAGCCGACGAAGTCGGTCCAGCTCACCGGTTCGTCATCAGCGACGTTGTAGGCCTGGCCGGCCAGACCGTCCTCCAGCGCAGCCACCGTCGCCGATACCGCATCATCGACGTGAACCCACGACAGCGGCGAAGCGCCAGCGAGCACTGGGAGCTTTCGTCTCGCGACTCCGTCGACAAGGGTCCAGCTGGCACGAGCGCCGTAGAAGAGGGCGTAGCGGAGGGCAATGCCCTGAAGGTCCGCGGCGGTGAGGACTTGCTGCTCGTTGTCCCGCATTGCGGCTAGGTGCCGTTCGAATGGGCTGTTTCCCGGAGGCGCGAACGGGTCTTCCTCCCTTCGCAGCCGAGACCCTTGGTCGGCGTAGCCGTAGCCGAACATCATCGATTGGATGACGAATCGCCGGGCACCGATTTCACGGGCCACCTCCAGCAGATTCGCAGTTCCCTGCGTGCGAAGGCGATTGGTTATCGCCATGTCCCGATGCCTGGCCGGTGGCTTCTTCAGAGAGGTCAGCTCGCTGATGATTGCGTCGGCCTGACACCCGTCGACAGCGCGCAACAAGGCAGCCCGATCGAGCACGTCGGCGGTGATCCAGCGCACCCGCGTCTCCTTCCGATCACCGCCGGTACCGTCATGGTGTCGCAAGCCGATGACGTCGTGTCCTCGGGCGAGCAACGCCGCCAGCAGAGGCACACCGATCGTCCCGGTCGCGCCAGCAACGAAGACCTGCACAGTTGCTCCTCAACATCAGTCGGCGGTACGCCGGGGGGTCACCGTCGCACTTACTCTTCGTCGAGATAGACGTGCCGGCTGTTGGATCTGTGACGGAGCCTGACGGCGCTTCCACTCGCTTCGGCCCCCGAGCCACGAGCTGAGCCCTCGAGGGCATGCCAGCTGACGACTCCCGCCCGGCCTCCGCGTCGCGCGGCTCTGCCCGCCGTGGACCGCCTAGTCGGAGGTGAGCTGGTTGCAGTTGGGTGAGGTGGGGAGTGGCAGCGGGGATGCGACGGCACGCACTGGGTACCTGTGAACATTCGCCCGGCCTGCGCCGACATGTCGGCGCCGATCACAATCGCGCGTGTGTTGCCTGGGACACGATTCACCCGCCGCTGCCCTTATCTATCAACACAGCAACCGGGTGGCCGACGAGGCGATTGCGGCAGCCGTCGAGGTCCGGCTGGTGCAGCGCAAATCCCGGCGCTCCCCGAACGTCGTGGGGCCCGTGGAGGGTCCGACCGAGCCGCAGTTGGGCCGGGACCTTCCGGGAAACAATTCCTGACCGGGGGTGATCCTTGGGAGCGGATGACGGGAATCGAACCCGCACTGTCAGCTTGGGAAGCCGGTGAACCCACTAGTCAGGTGGTATTTCAGGCTCAGACGTGGCCGTTTGGGGCCCTGGTTGGTGGCTTTCCGGAGGGTCGGGGCCCGTGAGGGGCCCGAGCAGTTGATCAAGATGGCCACCGGCCAACTCCCCGAGCTTCCAGCCGCCGCCAATGGGGACACCTGTGGGGACAAACAACGCCTTGGACTATCGCGACTGAGCCGGCTCGGTGCGAACGCCGCGTCTAGGGTCTTGCGAAGTGCCTATGCGGAGTGGACAGTGAACCTGTTCTGCAGTGCTAAGTCCTCTGATCCGTTTCACCCCTGGCTGATGTACCTCGACCGCCCCTTTGGGTGTGCAACATGTGCGGGGCGTGCGCGGTGACGGTTAGCGGATGGCGTTCCCGTCCGCGTCGAATATGTAGAGCCGGTTTGTGTCGACGGTCAGCCTCACGCCTTCGCCCTCGGTTGGTCGGTGGGGCGGCACGATCTTCAGCTACGTTCGACGTGACAGGCGGCGGGCGGCGTTCACGGTTGTCAGTCGAGTGTGATGACGACCTTGCCGTTGCCGCGGCCCTGCTCAACGTAGGCCAGCGCCTGGAGGGTCTGGTCAAATGGGAATGTCGTGTCGATGATTGGGCGGAGGTGGCCGGCGTCGTAGAGGGCGGCCAGATGGCGCAGCTGGGCGCCGTTGGATTGCATGAACAGGAACGAGTAGCTCACACCTAGCTTGCGGGCTTGTTTGTGGACCTTTCGGCTCAGCAGCGCCATCACGACGCCGATGAACTTCGGCGCCCCGAGCTGCTTGGCGAACCCGGGGTCCGGCGGGCCGGTCACGCTGATCGCCTGTCCACCGGGCTTGAGGACCGTGAGGGACTTCTCGAGGTTTTCGCCACCTAGCGAGTCCAGCACGACGTCGTAGCCGGAGAGGACGTCGGCGAAGTTCTCCTTCTTGTAGTCCACCACGACGTCGGCGCCGAGCCTGCGCACCAGCTCGGCGTTCTGTCCGCTCACGGTCGTGGCCACCGTGGCGCCGAGGTGCTTGGCGAGCTGGATCACGGTCGACCCCAGGCCGCCGGAGCCGGCGTGGACAAGGACCTTCTGGCCAGGTTTCAGGTGGGCGCGGTCGACGAGGGCCTGCCAGGCAGCCAGTGCCACCAGCGGCACCGCAGCCGCCTCGTACAGGGTGAGCGAGTCTGCCTTGGGCGCGACGTCGTCCTGATCGATCGCGATGTACTCCGCGAAGGTCCCAATCCGCAGGTCGCGGGGGCGGGCGTAAACCTCATCGCCTACCTGGAAGTCGCGTACGACGGAACCAACCCTGGTCACCACCCCGGCAACGTCGTGGCCGAGCACGAACGGTGTCCGGTACTTCAGGACCTGCTTGAACTCGCCGTTGCGGACCATCTTGTCCAGCGGGTTGACGCTGGCGGCGCTCACCTTGACCAGCACGTCACCGTCGCCGACCTCAGGCTCGGGTACCTCGGCGGCGCGCGGTCCGTCCTTGCCGTAGTGCTCGACGACGAATGCCTTCATGACCGTTCCCCTCGGAGGAACTCGAGAGCCCGCTTGACGAAGTCCTCGTGGAACTGGAACACGCCGCCGTGCCCGGCGTCGGGATAGATGACGAGTTGGCTGTTGGGGAGTCGTCGGTGGAGGTCGATGGTGTTCTTGCTGGGCACCATTTTGTCGCTGTCACCGTTCAACACGAGCACCGGCTGGTGGATGGCCGCGAGGTCCGCAGGCTTCTGCTGACCCCATCGGTGGATGGCGGTGAGCTGAGCGCGGAACGAGCGCACCGAGATGGCCTTGTCGCGGTCGTTGGTACGTTCGGCCAGCCGGGCCAGGAATTCCTTGCCGGCTCGGCGCCCGTTCGGGGTCCGGGTGAAGAAGAGAAACTGCTTGGGGTCCTGGCGGGTGAGCAGTCCTCGGGCGGTGTCGAGGTAGGTGATGCGGGTCACCTTGTCGATGCCTTCGCCCCCCGCAGGGCCGGTTCCGGCGATGATCATCTTGCGCACGAGCTGCGGCTGCTGCTGCGCAATCACCTGGGCGATCATGCCGCCCATGGAGAACCCGAAGAGGTCGACCTGATCGAAGCCGAGGGCGCGGATGAAGGTGACGGCGTCCCTGGCCATTTCCTCGATGGTCCTCGGCGTGGCCCCGCTGGAGGCACCGGCACCTCGGTTGTCGAAGGTGATGACCCGATGCTTGGCGGCGATACCGTCCACGACTCGGGGGTCCCAGTTGTCTAGGACCGCGGCCAGGTGGGTGAGGAAGACCACCGGCACCCCGGTGCTCGGGCCGAGCTGACGGTAGGCGAACTGCACGCCGCCGGCATTGATGGTGTGTGTCGGCGCGTTCTGCCACGTCGTGTTCAAAGCCGCACCGGTGGGTGCCTCGACTGTCGTCATCGCTTTTCTCCCTTTGCGCATACTTATTCGCGTTGCATTACAGTCATAATACTATAATACGGTCATAATGCAATGGTGGGACGCGAACACGTTCCCCACGACACGATCGAGAGCAGTTCGGCGAGAGAGGTCGCTCATGCGCTACGGCAAGGACCACAAGCGGGCCACCAGACAACGCATCCTCCAAGCGGCCGCGCGGCGCTTCAAACAAGACGGCATCGACGGGGCCGGCGTGGCCGCCGTGATGTCCGACGCCGGCCTAACCAACGGCGCCTTCTACGCCCACTTCGCGTCTAAGGAAGATCTCGTCGCGAACGTGCTCGCCGACCAGCTGCGCGCCCAACGCCAAAGCTTCGACGCCCAGCCCGCGGATCGGGGAGGACTCGAAGCGTTCATCCGCTCTTACCTGTCCCCGCAGCACCGCGACCAGTACGCCGACGGCTGCCCGTCGGCTGCGCTGCTCGACGAGATCACCCGCCGCCCCGCCGCCACCAAACAGGTCTACACCGATGAACTGATGGGCGTCATCGACGACATAGCGTCGCGTCTCGACCCGACCGACGCCGAAGCGGCCCAAACCGACGCGCTGACCCTCTTCGGATTGATGCTCGGCACGCTGCAACTCGCCCGGGCGCGCACAGACCGCGACCTGTCCGATCAGCTCCTCGCCCACAGCGTCGAGACGGCCATAAAGCTGCTGAACGACCGGGCATGACCCCATTGCGGACGGCCCGCCCGCTGCAACGCACGCGCAGCGGGCCACAAGGCGGCCAACGTCACCAGCCCAAGCAGGCCAGGCGGTAGGCGCCTTGCACCGAGTAATGATCAATACCGGCAGTGATGTCAGCATCGGGGCGGTCCTGACGGTTGAGGTCTTACATGGCTACGCGTAGACCATCCAGGGAATTGCCCCGAGGACGAGTGGCACGATGAGCAGCTTGGTGGGACGGGCGGACAGATTGACGAGTCGCAGCGACGGGCGGCCGGCGGTGATCATGGTTTCCAGTGCGATGACGAGGACCCACAACACGAGCGGCCATTCGGTCGCCACGATCGCCGAGACGATGAGCGCGCCAACTGCCACGTACAGCTGTGCCGCTGCCGCCTGGAGAAAGGCGCGTCCTCGGACGGCGATTACGGTGAACGGGACACCGACGAACAGCATCATGTACAGGCCCACCCGGCCTCGAGCACCTGCGGCCAGTCTGGCACCTTTGCAGCATGCCAAAGCGGCGCCGCCGAAACGATCTGCCTGCGCGGTCAGTCCGAACTCTCGCGACGGTTCATGCCCTTATCCGCTCGGCGTCCGGCCGCAACAATGCGAGGCAGCGATCTGATCCGTAGGTCTGGGCAAGCCGTCCGCCGGTGTTGGCGCATCCGGAGGGATTCGAACCCCCAACCTTCTGACGCTTCTATGTTTGTCAAGCGGGCGTCGGAGCTGCCGATGTCTGAGTGGTGAGGGTAGTGCTGGCGTTTAGGGCGCGGTAGAGCTCGCGGGCGATGTAGCGCTTGAGGCACCGCTGGATCTCACGGCTTGATTTGCCCTCGGCTGTGCGACGGGCGACGTAGTTCTTTGTGGTGGGGCAGCACCGGATGCGGGTGATGGCGATGGTGTGGATCGCGCTGTTCAGGGCTCGGTCGCCGCCGCGGTTGAGCCGATGCCGAACCGTCTTGCCGCTGCTGGCCTGCAGGGGGCTGGTGCCCGACAGCGCGGCGAAGGCGGCGTCGCTTCGGCATCGTCCGGGGTGGGAGAAAGACACGATGGCTTGAGCTGCGGTGACCGCGCCGATGCCGCGGCGCTCGGTCAACTCGGGAGCGATCTGGTCAACGATGGCTTGCAGCTGAGCCCGGTTGGCTGCTAACGCGTGACGCCCCGCCCGTATGGCGTGAGCTAGGCGTCGGATCT
>Ga0307306_10000292_pt1 | contig 11613 bp, 11 predicted proteins | sample ER_DNA_193_FD_194507 | JGI IMG/M metagenome (GOLD analysis project Ga0307306, IMG submission 194507) | Bulk soil microbial communities from the East River watershed near Crested Butte, Colorado, United States - ER_DNA_193 | ecosystem: Environmental > Terrestrial > Soil > Floodplain | place...
CCGCCCACGAGATCAACCAGGGCCGCCCGCCCCACCTCGAGCCGGGCCCCGAGCAGGACCACGACTTCTTCTTCATCGAGCGGGGGACGCCGGAGCGGGCGCTGGAGACCGTGGTCGAGGTGGTCTCCGAGCGGGCGCCGGCGAAATTCGCCGTCGACCCGATCCGCGAGGTCCAGGTGCTGGCGCCGATGTACCGCGGGGCAGTCGGCATCGACGCCCTCAACGAGCGCCTGCAGGCGGAGCTCAACCCCGACGGCAAGCCCGCCCTCAACCAGCGCTTCCGGATCGGCGACCGCCTGATCCAGACCCGCAACTCGCACGCGCTGGGGCTGATGAACGGCTCGATCGTCTTCCTCCGCGAAGACAACCCCGGCGAAGAAAAAATCGTGGTCGACACCGATGACGGCGGCAGCCTCGTCATCCCCTACGGCGAGACCGCGACGCTGCGCCTCGCCTACGCGATCTCGGTCCACAAGGCGCAGGGGTGCGAGGTGCCGGTGGTGGTCGCCGTCTGCCACCGCTCGCACTCGCGGATGCTCAACCGCCCGCTGCTCTACACGGCGATCACCCGCGCCCGCAGCAGCTGCGTCCTCGTCGGCGACCGGGCCGTCCTCGCCTCGGCGGTGGGCCGCGACGACAGCGGCGGCCGGCACTCGGGCCTGGCGGAGCGGCTCGCGCCTAGCTAGAGGCAGGGCCGCTGTGGCCGGCCGGGCACTTCGCCTCTTCGACGTCCCATTCGTCGGCTAGCCCGATCTGCTTCGAGCCTCCGGCCACGAGGTGGACCTTCACTTCTTCCGGCTCGACACACCGCGGGACGTAGACGGTGAAGAAACCGAAGGGCTCCTTGGAACCAATGGCCCGCATGAGCTTGCCGTGCACCGAGGCGAGCGCCACCCCTTCGAGCACCTGCTTGCCATTGATGCTGGCCCAGACGCTCGACACGTTGCCGGGCACTGGTCCGACCAAGACGGTCGACGCCTTCTGATGGCTGAAGTAGTGGACACAGCCCGCCCGTTCGCACTGGCTGGTCCATCCCGTCCCCGTCGGCTCGCAGAGCTCGCCGAAGGCTTCCCCGAGGCTGGAGCTGTAAGCGGTGACGCAGGAGCCTTCTCCGGGAAGCGGGTACCCGACGATCGCGGCGCCGGGGTCGACTCCGTCGCCCGAACAACTGAGGGCAATCGCGGGCCCCGGCCCGCTCGCCCACGAAGCGGGCGGGTCGGCAACGTGGGGGGCAATCCGCCCTCCAGTGCGGCATGGGGCTGGAGCATGGGCCTTCGCCGCGGTTACGTCGTCGCCGCTCGAACCGCCGCAGCCGGCGACCACGATGACCAGCGCGGCGGGCACGATCCAGCTCGGCAGAACGATCTTCCGGCCCCACCGCCTGCTCCATGACTTTCCCTGAACGCTCATCGCCCATCTCCTATTCTGCCGACAACTAGCCTTGACAGGTGGAGAAGAACCGCCTGCCGCTGACCGAGATCGCGATCACCCTGGTCGGGATCGGGATCTTGGCCCTGCTGGTTCTTGCCGTCGAGCCACTGCGCGAAGCGGCGCAGGCGGCGATCAAAGGGGACCACGACGAGGTCCGCCATCAGATCGACCGCCTCGGTGCCGCCGGACCGTTGCTGATCCTCGCCCTCACCCTTATCCACGCCGTCGTCCTCTATCCGGCCGAGATCGTCGATGCGGCGGCAGGTTACGCGTACGGCTTCTTCCCGGCATTGGCGCTGATGACCGTCGGCTGGGTCCTCTCGGGCCTGGTCTGTTGGGCGGTCGGCTACCGCGTCGCCCGGCCCCTGATCGACCGCTGGTTCGGCAGCGCCCGCTTCGAGCGGGTCGAGCGGGCGATCGAGCGCGGCGGTCCCTCGCTGCTAATTGCCTTGCGCCTGATCCCGATCCTTCCCTTCAGCCTCGTCGCCTACGCGGCGGGCGCGGCGCGGGTGCCCCTCTGGCGCTTCGTTTGGACGACTGCCATCGGCTTCCTGCCGATCACCGCGATTGCCGTCTACTTCGGAACCAGGCTCGAGGGCCTCTCGCTGACCGATCCGCTGGTCTTCGGCAGCGCCCTGGCGCTGCTGGCCCTGCTCGGCGTCGGGCACTGGGCGGCGCGACGAACCGGCGCTAACTCCGCGCGATCCGGAAGCGGAAAACTGCCGGCGTCGGATCGGTGAGGCCGTTGACGCCGCGGGCTTTTACTTTCAGCACGTGACCTGCGGCCGCGAGCCGGCGGACGAACCGAGCCGGACAAGAGCGGAAGGCAGAGCGGTCGACCTTGCAGAGGAAGGCAGCCCCCGGCTGGTTGGAGCCGAAGCGGAAGACGACCTGGGCCCGGGCCAGTGGCGTGCGGACGAGCTTCGACGGGTGCCTGAGGATCGTCGTCTCGGGAGCCTTTGCCGCTGGCTGGGGAGTTGGAGTGGGGACTGGAGTCGGCGATTCGCCGCTCGGCGCATCTGGCCGGGTCGGGTTCCCGGTGGCCACTTTTTCCAGCGGCACGACGACTTCGCTGGGACCGTCGCCGCCTGCGATCGGCCCCGGCAAGCTCCCGATCGCCGCGAGGGCGTTGACGAGGCCGGCGCCGGCGGCCGTTGGGCCATAGGCGCCGACCGGCGTCGCCGACCCGGTCAGAGCGTCACGGACCTGATGCTCGGGCAGCGTCGGTTTCGCCTGGCGCACCAGCGCCGCCACCGCGGCAGCGTGCGGCGCCGCGGCTGAGGTCCCGCAGAAACGCCAGGTCCCGCCGCTGAGGAAGGCGAAGAAGGTAGTCACCCCGCAGTCGGTCGCGGCGAGGTCGGGCTTGGCCACTTCTTCGGGCGAGCCCAGAGGAAGCGCCGGGGTGGTCCCGTCCACCGGGCCGAAGTAATGGGTGACCGGCCCGCGCGAGGAATACCTCTCGACTTTGGCGCTGTCGTTGAAGGGGACCGCCGCCACGGAGATCGCGCTGGCGGCTCCCGCGTGGCCGAAGACCGTGGGCCCGACGACGTCGCCCCCGCTCGAGACCGGGTACTCGGTGGCGCTGACGCCGCCGCCGTTCTCCATCAGGATGAACTTGAGCCGGGGAGCAAGGCCGGAGTAGCGGTTGATCACGAGCTGCACCGTTTGCGCAGTGTTCGCGTCGTTCGTCCACTGGACGATCTCGACTGGGCGCTGCGTGCCTTTCGCTCCCGGGTTCTGTTCCACCGAGCCGGTGAGGACTTCTTTGCCCGAGGGCGAGAGGAGGACGGCGTCGAGGTCGGTGAGGACGCCATTCCACGCTTCCGCCCACTGCAGGTCTACGGACAGCGTTTCGCCGGCTTCGACCGTGATCCCGAAGCTCCGGTCCGTTTCGGAGCCTGGGTTGAAGTCCATGCAGTGGCTGCCGTTGAAGCCGGACAGCGCCGCCGCCGCTGCCGGGCAGGCGCCCGAGTCGCGGAATTCCGGCGCTTCCCAGGAGGCGTTTTCGTGGCCGCTTTCATCGAAGAGGTTGTCGTTGCCGGCCGCGGTCAGGTAGGTGACGCCTTCGGAGGTGACCTGGTCGATCGCCGCCGCCACCGGGCCGTCCTGGAAGAACGGCTCTTCGAACCAGGCGACGTCGTCGACGATCACGTCGGCGCCGGCGCCCCCTTCGGAGACCGGCCGGGCGAGGCGTTCGATGTTCGCGGCGAACGATTCTTCGCTTTCGAAGGCGGTGGCGAAGGCGAGCTTCGCGTGCGGGGCGAGGTCGTGGACGATCTGCAGCATCGCCCGCCCCTCGTCGCCCGCTTCCTCGCCAGCGGCCGGGGAGAGGTCCTGGAGCACGTTGACCGGGAGCTGCTGCTCGGAGCAGCTGCTGGCAAGGCCCGGGAGGTCATTTGAAGCCGCGTCCGCCCGGGCGTCGGTAACCACTTCTTCGGTGGCGGCGTCGTAGGAATCGGAGAGGACGCCAATCGTTATCCCGCTGCCGCGCAGTTCGAAGGCTTCTCGCGCTTCGCCGACGTGGAGCTGCCCGAGGCCCTCGGAGGTCGCCGAGCCGCCTTCGCAGGGTCCTTCCCCCGCGCCGTAGAGGATCGGCCGACGGGCCGGCCAGAGGGACTGCACGCCGGTCACGGAGGCGACGGCAGGGAGGTCGGCTGGCGCTACCGCCAGCGTCGCCGTCTGCTGCTCGCGGCTGGCGCCGAGGACACCGGCCCCGGCTTCCCGCAGCTGCGGAAGCCTGGCGAAGACCCCATCGTCAAAGCGAGCGGTTACCCGCAGACGCCCGCCGTCCCGGATCAGGGCGCCGGGTTCCTCCGTCGCCATCCCCAGCAGCTGGTCCTGAGCTGCCGGCGGCAGCTCGGCGACGCCGGGCCTGGCGAGCTGCGCCAGCAGTGGCGAGAGCGGGCCGCGAGCCTTTTCGACAGGGGCCGTTGCACCGGCACCCGCGGGCAGGGCGGCGGTAAATGCGACCGCGAACAAGAACGACCGCAGTCCAATGCGGTTGAGGCGCAACCCCTGAGCCATCGTCTCCATTGTTATCGGTCGCGGTTGCGGGTCACCTGAGAGCGCGGCTACCACAGACTCAACGCCGATTGATCCTGCTACGGTCCCTTCCGTTAGGGCCGGTAGATACCGGCGAAAGTCAGTGCGTAGCGCTCGCAGTCGTTGCTTTTGCATCCTCCGCGTTCGCAGCACATGAAGTGGAGGCAATGCATGCCCACTGGAACTGTCAAGTGGTTCAGCGACGACAAGGGCTACGGGTTCATCACGCCCGACGACGGCTCGAAGGACGTCTTCGTTCATCACAGCGCCATCATGGGAGAGGGCTTCCGCTCTCTGACCGAGGGCGCCAAAGTGAGCTACGAGTCCGAAGAAGGCCCCAAAGGCCCGGCCGCCGCGAGCGTTCAGCAGCAGTAGCTTCGCAGCAACCGCTTTAATAACGGGACCCTTTCCGGGGTCCCGTTTTTTTGTGGTCTGAGGGCTGTTCGGGGATTCAGGGCCGAGCAGTCCAAGGACGCAGGAGCGAGTGTGCTCTGCACATGAGCGACGAGGACGCAGGAATGCGAAGAGCCATGGATCTCCGAACTGACCTCAGAAACATCGCGATCATCGCCCACGTTGACCACGGGAAGACGACGCTGGTCGACGCGATGCTGTGGCAGACCGGCACCTTCCGCAAAGGCCAGGACGTCGCCGAGCGGGTGATGGACTCGATGGACCTCGAGAAGGAGAAGGGGATCACGATCCTCGCCAAGAACACCGCGGTCAACCGCGGCGACGTCAAGTTCAACATCGTCGACACGCCCGGCCACGCCGACTTCGGCGGCGAGGTCGAGCGGGCGCTGACGATGGTCGACGGAGCGCTGCTGCTGGTCGACGCTTCCGAGGGGCCGCTGCCGCAGACCCGCTTCGTCCTCCGCAAGGCCCTCGAGCGCCGGCTACCGATCATCCTCGTCGTCAACAAGGTCGACCGGCCCGACGCCCGGATCGACGAGGTCGTCGATGAGGTCTACGAGCTCTTCATGGACCTCGACGCCGACTCCGAGCAGATCGACTTCCCGATCGTCTACACCAACGCCAAAGCCGGCTGGGCGTCGATGGAGCAGGGCGTCGAGGGGACCGACCTCTCCCCCCTCCTGGATCTGATGCAGGAGAAGATCCCGCCGCCTCAGTACGACGAGGGGGCGCCGCTGCAGGCCCACGTCACCAACCTCGACGCCTCGCCCTATGTGGGGCGGCTGGCGATCTGCCGCGTGCGCCAGGGCACGATCCGCTCGGGGCAGCAGATCGCCTGGTGCCGGGCCGACGGCAGCGTCCAGCGGGCGGCGGTCTCCGAGCTCTACGTGACGCAGGGGCTGGAACGGGTCGCCGCCGAGGAGGCCGGGCCGGGCGAAATCATCGCCGTCGCCGGGATCGAAGAGGTGACGATCGGCGAGACCCTGGCCGATCCGGAGAACCCGCAGCCGCTGCCGGTGATCACCGTCGACGAGCCCTCGCTCTCGATCGTCGTCGGCATCAACACCTCTCCGCTGGCAGGCACCCAGGGCGGCGACAAGCTGACCGCCCGGCAGCTCAGCTCGCGCCTCGAAGCCGAGCTGGTCGGCAACGTCTCGCTGCGGGTCAACGACACCGAGCGTCCCGACGCCTGGGAGGTCCAGGGGCGCGGCGAGCTGCAGCTGGTCGTCCTGCTGGAGATCATGCGCCGCGAGGGTTACGAGCTGACCGCGGGCCAGCCGCAGGTGGTGACGCGCGAGATCGAAGGGCAGATGCACGAGCCGGTCGAGCGCCTGGCGATCGACGTGCCGGAGGAGCACGTCGGCGACATCACCCAGATGCTGGCGGCCCGCAAGGGGCGGCTCGAGCAGATGGTCAACCACTCGACCGGATGGGTGCGGATGGAGTACCTCGTCCCCGCCCGTGGCCTGATCGGCTTCCGTACCGAGTTCCTCACCGCGACCCGCGGCAGCGGCCTGCTCCACCACGTCTTCGATCGCTGGGAGCCCTGGGCGGGCGAGCTGCGCACCCGCCAGACCGGATCCCTCGTCGCCGACCGCCGCGGCCAAACCGCCGGCTACTCGCTGATGAGCCTGCAGGACCGCGGCAGGCTCTTCGTCGGCTCCGGGGAGGAAGTCTACGAAGGGATGATCGTCGGCGAGAATTCGCGTTCCGAGGACCTCGACGTCAACCCGACGAAGGCCAAACAGCAGACCAACATGCGCGCCGCCAGCGCCGACGTGCTGGTGCGCCTGGCGCCGCCGACCCGGCTCTCGCTGGAAGCGGCGATCGAGTTCGTGCGGGAGGACGAGTGTGTCGAAATCACCCCCGACGAGATCCGCCTGCGCAAGGTCGAGCTCGACAAAGTCACGCGGCTCAAGGCTGCGAAGCAGCGCGACAAGGCACCGGCGCGCTAGCGGCCTCCTCCGCGCCACTCTTGCAGTAGCCGGCCCACCCGTCGCATCACCTCTTGCGGTTCGCGTTCCAAGCGAGGACCGGTGACACGCGTCATCCCGATCCCGACGAGCAGCAGGTCCTCCTGCCGTTCCCGATCCCGCTCGAAGGCCGCCCGCGTCCCGTGCGTCTCAAAGACGTCCAGTTCGACCGCGAAGCGGAACTCGGGCCAGTAGCAGTCGAGCTCGAACCCGTGGACGGCGAAGTTGCTGTGCGGCTGCGGCAGGTCAGCTTCGAGGCAGAGCTCCAGGAACCGCTTCTCCAGGGTGGAGCGGGTGAAAGAGGACGGTTTGTAGAGCGCGATCGCCTTGCGCAAGCGTGCGTGGCCGTGGTGGCCGACGGTGCGCCCGAGGAGCTCTTCGACCGCCCGCAGGTCGAAGAGCTCGAGGTCTTCACTGCGCTCGATCAGCTTCTCCAGCCACTCGAAGCGCACGGTCGCAGCGAGATCGAGGAGGGTTCGAGGGAGGGACGTGACCGGGATGCCCTCTCGCAGCGTCCGGTCCTCGGCGGCCAGGGAGCGAGCTTCGTGGAGTCGGATTTGCGGCCGGCGTCTACGGTGCAGCGGAGCGCTTACAGAAGCAGGTAAGGGGGAGGTTTTCGTGAGGTTCCAGAGCCATGCGGCCGAGACGTGACTCAGGAGCGCATCGGGCCCGCACGCGAGGACCGCAGCGAGGCACTGGCCGTGAAGCGAGAGATTGGCGTGGCCGACGGCGAAGACCCCGCGGTAGATCCGGTGCAAGCGTCCCGCTGCCACGGCTCGATGAACAGCCGCCTCCGAATAGCCAAGCGGCCCCATCAGCTGACGAATCGAGACGACACCATGCTGGCGCTCCGCAAGATCCGCCAGCTCCTTATGTCTGCCGGGAGGGTGGTCCGGCCATTTCTTCCGCATAGCGAATGAAATGACCGGAGCGCCTGACCCTCTCCCCCTACCCAGCCGCTGTTCGTGCCTCGACCACGCTCAGAGCGAAAAAAAGCCGCCGGCCTGGGGCCGGCGGCTTTCGGTGACGCTTGAGCCCGAGTGCCGCTAGACCGTCGCGGCGGCCTGGTCGGACTGGCTCTGCTCGGACTCCTGGGAGGTCGGCGCCGGGGCGGGAGCGCTTTCCTGGCGGGGGAGCAGCACTTCTTTGGCGATAACGAGGCGCTGGATCTGGCTGGTGCCCTCGTAGAGCTGCATGATCTTCGCGTCGCGCATCAGTTTCTCGACCGGGTACTCCTTGATGAAGCCGTAGCCGCCGTAGACCTGGACGGCGTCGGTGGTGACCTCCATCGCCGAGTCGGCAGCCATCCGCTTGGCCATCGAGGAGACCTTGCTGTTGCGGACGCCCTGGTCGAGCAGGAAGGCCGAGTTCCAGACCAGCAGGCGCGAGGCCTCGACCTTGGTCGCCATGTCGGCGATCATGAACTGGATCGCCTGGTGCATCGCGATCGGCACGCCGAACTGGACCCGTTCTTTGGAGTACTCGGTCGCGTACTCGAGGGCGGCGCGGGCGATCCCGACAGCCATCGAGGCGACGCCCGGACGGGTCCGGTCGAGGGTCATCATCGCCAGTTTGAAGCCCTTGTTTTCCTCGCCCAGCAGGTTCTCGGCCGGGATCTCGACGTCCTGGAAGGAGATGGTCGCGGTGTTGGAGGCCCGCTGACCCATCTTGTCCTCCTTCTTGTCAACGGTGACCCCGGGGAGGTCGGCGTCGACGACGAAGGCGCTGATGCCGCGGTGGCCGGCCTCCGGATCGGTCTTGGCGAAGACCGTGAAGTAGTCCGCGTAGGTGCCGTTGGTGATGAAGCACTTGGACCCGTTGATGACGTACTTGTCGCCGTTCTTGACGGCGCGGGTTTTCATCCCGGAGACATCGGAGCCGGCGTCGGGCTCGGTCAGCCCGAAGGAGGCGAGCTTGGGGGCTTCGCTGAGCATCCCCAGGTATTTCTTCTTCGTCTCCTCGGAGCCGCCGAGGGTGACCGGCGCGGAGGCGAGGCCGTTGGCCATCAGCGAGGTGCCGATGCCGGAGCAGCCCCAGCCGACCTCCTCCTCGATCAGGCAGCCGGAGAGGTAGTCGAGCCCGGGACCGCCGTAGGCCTCGGGGACGTGGGTGTTCATCAACCCGACCTCCCAGGCCTTGTCGATCACGTCTTGCGGCCAGGTGCCGTCCTTGTCGTACTCCCAGGCGACTTTGCGCATCTCTTTCTCGGCGAAGCTGTGGGCCAGCTCGCGCAGGTCCTTCTGCTCATCGGTGAGGGTGAAATCGACCACCGGTCGGTGCTCCTTTTCTTCGCGGTTCTTATGAAGTCTGCGGGAGCGCCGCCAGGCGGTGGCGATCCACTGATTGACTCGTCAGTCAACCGGCCTTCAAGGTTAGCGGACCGACTGCCGGAATTGGCTCTCTACCCTTGTCAGATGGCGTTCCCGCTTGCCCTCTCAGCGCTCCAGAAGGGAGCCGCGCTCCTCCTGTTCACGGGCCTCCTGGCGCCGCTGGTCGGGCTGCTGCTGAAGCGCGTCGGCGGCGGCTGGGAGACGATGGGCGGCGGCCCCTTCGCGATTCTCAACGAGCGCCCGCCGCCCCCTGGGGGGACTGCGCCGAAAGTCGATCCGGCGATCCAGGCGGCCGAGGTGCGGCAGATGCTGGAGGCGAAATCCGAGCGCCGGCGGCAGCGCGGAGAGGCGCCGCTCGACGTCGCGGCGGAGACCGCGCGCCTGCTCGCCGCCGCCGAGCAGCCCCGGGGCGAGGAGGCGATGGACGCCGAGCTGCGGGCCGAGGTGCGCCAGCTCGTCGTCGCCCGCAACGAACGCCGGATGCGCGAAGGCCTGGAGCCGCTCGACGTCGAGGCGGAGACCGAAAAGCAACTGGCCGATCTCATAGGATCGAGCTGATGGCCGCCTCCGGAGAGAACGTCTACGAGGTCGAGGAGATGCTCGTCCAGCCGGGGACCTACTTCAACCCCCAGACCGAGGTCGTGGTGATCGTCGACGACTCCGCCTCACCCGACCAGGAGGTCTTCGACGACCTCGACGGCTATACCGGGACCGAGTGGGTCCGCGTCTCCGACGAGGTCCCGGTCGACGAGGACGGCCGCGACCGCGCGCTGGAGAGCTTCGAGGCCCGCAGCCAGGGCAGCGAGCCGCTCTCTCCCGAAGCGCTCGAAGAGAGCGACGACGACTTCGAAGAAGAGGAAGAGCGCCCCGAGGGCGTTCCCCTCGAAGACGAGGAGTAGGCGTGCTCGCCGAGGGCGACAAAGCGCCGGACTTCACCCTGCTCGACCAGAACGGGGAGAAGGTGAAGCTCTCCGACCTCAAGGGCGAGACCGTCGTGCTCTACTTCTACCCGCGAGCTGACACCCCCGGCTGCACGACCCAGGCCTGTGGCGTCCGCGACCGCCGCGGCGACTACGCGGAGGCGGGCGCGAGAGTGATCGGAATCTCGCCGGATGAGGTTGAAGCGGTCGACAAGTTCGCCGGCAAGTTCGACCTCGACTTCACCCTCCTCGCCGACGCCGACCACGCCGTCGCCGAGAAGTACGGCACCTGGGTCGAAAAGTCGATGTACGGCAAGAAGTACATGGGCGTGCAGCGCGCGACCTTCATCGTCGGCCCCGACGGCAAGATCGCCAAGGTCTTCCCGAAGGTCTCCCCGAAAACGCACGACGACCTAGTCCTCAAAGCTCTCGCCGAGCTCGCAGCGGCCTGATCAGGCGGAGACGACCACGGCCACGATGAAGGCCGTGTACAGAAGGAACCAGCCGATCACCGCGGGCAGCTTGAAGCGCCGCCCGAGGTGCAGGCTCTCGTAAGCAAGCAGGCCGCCGGCGAGGCCGAGGCCGATCGAGAGAACCGCGTGCCAGTTCAGCTCCCAGCTGGTGAAGATCAGGCCGATCCCGACCGGGATCATCGACTGGAAGACCATCGCGCCGCTGATGTTGCCGAGCGCCAGTGCGTCCTTCCCTTCCCGCACCCAGAAGAAGCTGTTGACCTTCTCCGGCAGCTCGGTCGCCAGCGGCGCCAGGATCAGCGCCAACACCAGCGGCTCGGCGCCGATGCTCTCGGCCAGCTTCAGCAGCTCCTCGACGAAGAGGTGGGCGCCGCCGACCATCGCCCCCAGGCCGACCAGGAGCTGGACGACGCAGAGCAGCATCGAGGGGTCTTCGCGGCGTTCGGCGCGGCGCTCGAAGATCAGCGGGTTGAGAGACTCTTCGCTCTGAACCTCGCCCCCGCCCTTCAGGGTGAGGCCGATGTACCCCACATAGGCGAGGAGGAAGGCGATCCCGACGGCGATCCGCAACGGCGCCGGCGGCCCCCAGGCGAGCGCCCCGCCGATCGCGAAGAGGACGAGGAAGAAGAGCAGGTCGCGCTCGAGCGTCGGACGGTGGACGTTCAACTGCAGGCCTTGGTCGCGTTTGTCGCGGTAGAGGTAGGCGAAGAGGCCGACGAGCCCCATCGCCAGCGTCGCCAGCAGGAAGGGAGCGCCGACGATCGCTCCGACCGCGACGTCTTCGGAGCCCTCGGCGGTACCGACCAGCGCCACGATCGCGATCAGCGTCTCCGGCATCGCGGTGCCGACGGCGGCGAGGATGCTGCCGACCGCCCCCACCCCGACCTCGAGCTTGTGCCCGATCCACTCGACCGCGTTGGTGAACAGCAGCGCCCCGGCGAGGACGACGGCGAACGCCAGGAGCAGGAGGACCGCGTCCATTAGAGGAACCTACCCACTCGGGCAATGGGCAAATTAGGCGAAATAAAAG
>Ga0307306_10000293_pt1 | contig 11517 bp, 10 predicted proteins | sample ER_DNA_193_FD_194507 | JGI IMG/M metagenome (GOLD analysis project Ga0307306, IMG submission 194507) | Bulk soil microbial communities from the East River watershed near Crested Butte, Colorado, United States - ER_DNA_193 | ecosystem: Environmental > Terrestrial > Soil > Floodplain | place...
GCGGGCGTCGGTGATGACGCGCCATGACTCGACGTCGAAGTACGCGAGCCGGGTGCCGGTCATCGCGTTGCGGAGCATCAGCTCGAACGAGGCGTCGGCCGCGTCGAAGGTGTAGCCGCGCAGCTCGAGGTCCTTGACCTCCGCGAGAACCGAGGCCACCAGCTCGTCGCGGTTCGGGAGACCGGTCAGGTCGATCCCGATCTCCGCGGCCTTGAGCCGGATGCTGGCCCGGCCGGCCATGTCAGAGACGAGGGTGCGCATGCCGTTGCCGACCGCCGTGGGGTCGGTGTGCTGGTACAGGTTCGGGTCGACCTTCAGCGCGCTCGCGTGCAGTCCGGCCTTGTGCGCGAACGCGCTGGCACCGACGTAGGGCTGCCGACTGTACGGCGCGACGTTGGTCACCTCGCTGATCGCGTGCGCGAGGCGCGTCGCGTCGCGCAGCCGTTCGGGATCGACGACCGACCACCCGGCTTTGAGCTGGAGGTTCGAGACGACGGTGAGGATGTCGGCGTTGCCCGTCCGCTCGCCGTAGCCGTTGACCGTGCCCTGGACATGCGTGGCGCCGGCCTCGACCGCGGCGAGCGAGTTGGCGACGGCGCAGCCGGTGTCGTTGTGGCAGTGGATTCCGAGGCGCGCGCTCGTCGACACGAGCACGTCGGCAACCACGTCTTGCACCTGCGGCGGCAGCATCCCGCCGTTTGTGTCGCAGAGAGCGATCACTTCCGCTCCAGCCTCGGCAGCGACGCGCACCGCCTCGAGGGCATAGGCGCGGTCCGCCGCGTACCCGTCGAAGAAGTGCTCGGCGTCGAGGAACACCCGCCGCCCCTCTCCGTGCAGGAAGCTCACGGTGTCGCGGATCATGGCGAGGTTCTCCTCGCGAGTGGTCCGCAGCGCCTCCTCGACGTGCCGCACGTGCGACTTGGCGACGAGCGTCACGACCGGTGCGCCTGAGGTCAGCAGCGCGCGCACCAGCGGGTCGTCGGGGGCCCGAGACCCCGCGCGCCGGGTCGCCCCGAACGCCGCGAGCGTCGCGGTGCGCAGGTCGAGCTCGTGTTGCGCGCGGTGGAAGAACTCGGTGTCCTTGGGGTTGGCACCCGGCCAGCCGCCCTCGATGAATCCCACGCCGAGCTCGTCGAGGTGCCGCGCGATGACGAGCTTGTCGGCGACGGAGAGGTTCAGTCCCTCCTGTTGAGCGCCGTCGCGCAGTGTCGTGTCGTACACATGGAGGTCGGTGGTCGTCATGCCGCTTCCCTGGAGGCCGTGGGGTGGACGTGACGTATGCCGGCCGTCTCCTCGCCGCTCGCGTCCGGGCGGGGTGTGCCCGGGACACAAAAAGACCCCCCGGGTTGCGGGAGGTCTGCGCGACGAGGGGTACTCGTCGCGCTAGGGGATAATGAGCGAGGCGTGGTCGACGGCCGTGCACACGGGTGTCACGCGGTCCAGAGTGCCCGTCGAGCGGCGGCGCTCCAACGAGTGTCTCGACATGTGGGCGACGTTCTCACCTGCTGGCCGGCCCGACGAGGCGCTCGAGGACCTGGGCCACGCCGTCCTCATCGTTGGACGGGCAGACATGGTCGGCGGCGGCGAGGACGTCGGGATGCGCGTTGGCGACGGCGAACGACCTACCCGCCCAGGCGATCATCGGCAGGTCGTTGGGCATGTCGCCGAACGCCCAGACGTCGGCCGCGTCGAGGCCGAGCTCCTCGCACCAGGATTCCAGCCCGGCCGCCTTGGTGACGCCGGGTGCGGAGATCTCCGCCAAGCCGCCCGCCCCCGAATAGGCGACGATCCCGCGACGGCCGACGACGTCCGTCACGCGTTCGAGGAACTCGTCCTCGGACATCGCCGGGTGGCGGCCGAGCAGCTTGCCGACCACTCCGCCGTCCGGTGTCGGGATCGGGCCGCGCACCGCGTCCACGGGAATCGGGTGCTGGCTCTCGTACGCGTCCTCGAGCGCGAAGCCGGTCGCGCGTTCCGCGGCGAAGGTGACGCCGGGCAGTTCACGCCGGAGGTCCGCGACGATCTCGGCCACCACCTCCGGCTGGATTCCCTGGTGCGACAACACCTTTCGGTTCGGAACGTCGTAGACGAACGCGCCGTTGCCGCAGATGGCGACGCCGCCGTCGCCGACGAGGTGAGCGAGCGGGTCCAGCCAGCGCGGCGGCCGGGCGGTGACGAGCACCGTGCGGATGCCCTCGGACTGAACGGCTCGCAGGGCCGCGGCCGTCCGCTCAGAGCCGGAGCCGTCCGACCGGAGCAGCGTGCCGTCGAGGTCGGTGGCGACCAGTCGGGGACGACGCCATCCACCGTCGAGGAGCGCCGCGGTGGCGTCACGCATACCGGTGCAGCCGACCGCCTCAGGCGAGCTGGGTCAGCCAGCCGCGCGTGTCCTCGACCCGGCCGTACTGGATGTCGAGGAGCCGCCGGCGCAGTCCGAGCGCGACGCGGTCCTCGTGACCGTCGCGGCGGTGGTCGACGCTGCCGCCCTCCGACTTCAGCTCGCCGACCGGTGTGATGACCGCCGCCGTCCCGCAGGCGAACACCTCAGCCAGGTCGCCGGACCCGGCAGCGTCCTTCCACTCCTGGATCGGGATCCTGCGCTCCTCCGGCTCCAGTCCCATCTCCTTGGCCAGCTCGAGGATCGACGACCGGGTGACGCCCTCGAGGATCGTCCCGGACAGCTCGGGGGTGACGATCCGGCCGTCGCGGTAGACGAGGAACAGGTTCATCCCGCCGAGCTCTTCGATGTACGTCTGCGTCGAGGAGTCGAGGAACACCGCCTGGTCGCAGCCGTTCTCGGCGCCCTCCATCTGCCCGGCCAAGCTCGAGGCGTAGTTGCCTCCGCACTTGGCCGCCCCCGTGCCGCCGGCGCCGGCCCGCGCGAAGTCCGTGGAGATCCAGAGCGAAACCGGCTTGACGCCACCTGGGAAGTACGCCGCGGCCGGCGACGCGATGACGCAGTAGGTGACCTCCGCAGCGGGGCGGACCCCGAGGAAGACCTCCGACGCGAACATGAACGGCCGCAGGTAGAGGCTCTTCTCCCCAGACGGTCCCGGGTCGGGCACCCAGTCGACGTCAGTCGACACCAGCGCCCGCAGCGACTCGACGAAGTCGTGCTCCGGCAGCTCGGGCAGGGCCAGCCGCCGCGCGCTGCGGTTGAACCGCGCCGCGTTGGCCTCCGGCCGGAAGGTCCAGACCGACCCGTCCTCGTGGCGGTAGGCCTTCATGCCCTCGAAGATCTCCTGCGCATAGTGCAGGACCGCGGTGGCGGGCTCGATCTGCAGCGGTCCGTATGCGGTGACCTCGGCATCGTGCCAGCCCACGCCCAGCGTCCAGGTCGCCTTGACCATGTGGTCGGTGAAGGTCTTGCCGAACCCGGGATCGCGGAGAACCTTCTCGCGCTCGATCTCGGCGAGCCGGTCGTCGCGCTCGGAGACGGTGAAGTCGAGGCGCTGGTGGTACAGCGCGTGCTCCGACGGGCTCGACGGGGTCGTCGCGCGAGATGGGGTCTGCGTCGTCATCGAGGGGCCTCCAGAACTGCCATGTCCGTATGCTGAGACTACCGGGCGGCGCGAGGGCGCCGGCGGCCGGTGTGAGGGAAGGGCGAGCGGGTGCTCAGGCCAGGCGCGCCGCGATGGCGTCGCCGACGGCCCGGGTGGGGCGGGGCTCGGTGCCGCGCTCGGCGAGGTCCGCGGACACCGCGGCCTCCACGGCCCGAGCCTGGTCTACTCGGCCGAGGTGGTCCAGCAGCAGCGCGACGGACAGGATGGTCGCCGTGGGGTCGGCCTTCTGCTGCCCCGCGATGTCGGGGGCCGAGCCGTGGACCGGCTCGAACATGCTGGGGTAGGTCCGCGCGGGGTTGATGTTCCCGCTGGCAGCGAGCCCGATGCCGCCGACGATGGCACCGGCGAGGTCGGTGATGATGTCGCCGAACAGGTTGTCGGTGACGATGACGTCGAACCGGCCGGGGTCGGTCGTGAGGAAGATCGTCGCCGCGTCGACGTGCTGGTACGCGGTTGCGACGTCCGGGTACTCGGCGCCGACCTCCTCGACGGTACGACGCCAGAGGTGACCCGCATACGTGAGGACGTTGTGCTTGTGCACGAGGGTGAGATGCTTGCGGGGCCGCGCCTGCGCGCGGCCGAAGGCGTCGCGGACGACCCGCTCGACGCCGAAGCGCGTGTTCACGCTGACCTCGGTGGCGATCTCGTTGCGGGTACCGGTGCGTAGCGAGCCGCCGTTGCCGACGTAAGGACCCTCGGTCCCCTCCCGGACGACGACGAAGTCGATGCCGCCGGGGGCGACGCGCTCGACGTCGAGTGGGCTGCGCACGCCGGGGAAGAGCTTGGCGGGCCGCAGGTTGACGTAGTGCTCCAGCGCGAAGCGGATCGGCAGCAGCACGCCGCGCTCGAGGACCCCGCTCGGGACGCTGGGATCGCCGATCGCGCCGAGGAGGATCGCGTCGTGACCCTGGAGCTCCTCGAGGACGCTGGCCGGGAGGGTCTCACCGGTCGCGTGCCAGCGGCGAGCACCGAGGTCGTACTCGGTGGTGGAGACCTTCAGCCCGCTGCTCGCGGTGGCCGCCTCGAGGGCCTTGAGGCCCTCGGCCACGACCTCGGGTCCGATCCCGTCGCCGCCGATGACGGCGAGGTTGAGGGTGTCGGTCACCAGGTCCTCCTGGGCGTTCGGCTCGGCGTCGAGGTGGTTTCTACGGGCAGCCTAGGCGCGCGGCGACGACCGCGGCGGGCCGTCTCAGATGGCACGGAAACGGAGGCGGCCCGCCCAGCTCGGGCGGGCCGTCGGAAGGGTCGAAACCCCTGGGGTCAGTCGTCGGAGTGGCCCTGGTCGCGCAGGTCCATCGACTCCTGCAGCGCCTGGCGGGCCTTCTCAGCCTCTTCGCTCATGATGGTCACGTCCTCGTGGTACGTCGAAAGTCGTTGATACGGGCGGTTCCGGCTCACACTGGTGTTCGGTGAGCGGTTCAGCGGTGCACGCGGGATCTCCGCGGCGAGGGGGCTGACTAGAGGAACTCGCCGCGGCGGGCAATGAGTACGAGCCGCCGCGTCATGCTCCGAGATTACGTGGACGTCCAAGTACTTGCACCTGGGTTTCACGATCCGGACCAGAACCGTCAGGAAGATGCGATCACGCCATTCGGGAGAGCGTTCACCGCCCAGGTGAACGGGCCGGTGGTGATCCACTGCGCGGTCACGTCGGGGGTGGCACTCGTCATCGACGAGTCCTTCGCTCCGGCCCCCCTCGGCCGAGAGGCCAAGTTTGGTCGTTCTCACGCGCTGAGAACGACCAAACTTGGCCTCTCGACCACGGCGGTTAGCGCCGGCGCGCGCGGGGCCTGTGGAGGATTGAGCAGCTATTCCCTGCGGAACGCTCAGGCTGACTCGCATGAGAAGACCTGCCTCGTTGCCTGCGTCGCTTGTCAACCGTCCCTTCAGCGTTCGCGATGCGGTGGAGCTCGGTGTCTCGCGAAGGCGAGTGCGCAACAAGGACTTGATTGCGCCGTTCTGGGGCATCAGGAGCCCACCGACGGCGGAGTTCGCCGAGGCACTACAGGCCGCCGCTTGCCTGATCTCCCCAGACGAGGCGTTCTCGCACCTCAGCGCGGCCCGGATACTGGGATTACCGCTGCCGGAGCCCTGGACACCTGGCGAGCCGTGGCACATCACCGGGGAGAACGAACTGCCTCGGCTACGTCGACGTCACATCGAGGCGCACCGCAGCGTCGACGAGCGCGCGGTCGTCCTGGTCAACGGCGTGCGATGCACCCATCCCACCGTCACCTGGGCAGACCTCGCCCCTTCTATGACTGTCGACGAGCTCGTGGTCATGGGTGATGCGATGCTCGCCATCGAAGGCGTCCCCACGATGACCGACCTCCGGGCCACGGTTCGCGCGCGGTGTCGACGCCGGGGCGTCGTCCGGCTGCGAGAGGCCGTCGAACTGGTCCGAGTGGGAAGCCGATCCCCGATGGAGACCACGGCTCGGCTCCTCTTCCGGCGTGGAGGCCTACCTGAGCCGGAGCTCAACGCCGTGGTCTTCGACGCAGCGGGTGAATGGCTCGCATTCGGAGACTTCGTCTGGCGGGCGCGCCGTGTGGTCGCGGAGTTCGACGGCGACTTTCACCGAACCGACCGCCGCCAGTGGCAGATCGACGTCGCCCGACGGGAGGCGGTGCAAGAGGCGGGCTGGACCTACGTGCAGCTCACGGCGCGAATGGTGACGGTGCCCGCATACGCAGACCGTCTGATCCTCAGGCTTCGCCGTCTCCTCCTCGACTGAGTTCCGCGTCGCCGAGAGGCCAACTTCGGTCGTTGTCAGGCCCGCGGAACGACGAAAGTTGGCCTCTCGGTCGGTGAGAAGGGCGGGGCGCCACGGGGGCGCGGGCCTTGGCGTCAGAGGTTGACGACGGCGAAGCTCTCCGCCCCGATCGCCTCGGCGATCCGCGCCGCGACGCTCTGGGGCAGCTCGACATCGACGTTGAGCAGCACCAGCGCCGAACCCCGCCTCTCGCTCCGGGCCACTTGCATACCGCCGATGTTGATGCTCTCGTCGCCCAGGATCTGGCCGACCTGCCCCACGACGCCGGGGCGATCCGCATACGTGAACACGGCGAGGTGGTCGGTGAGGGGCACTTCGAGATCGAAGCCGTTGACGCCGACAATCTTCTCGATCATCCGCGGACCGGTGAGCGTACCGGCGACCGAGACCTCGGTGCCGTCACCGAGCGTCCCCCGCAGCGTCGTGACGTTGCGGAAGTCCCCGCTCGCCGGGTCGGTCAGCAGCCGCGTCTCGACTCCGCGCTGCTCGGCGATGACCGGCGCGTTGACGTAGGAGATGTGTTCCTCGACGACGTCCTGGAACAGTCCCTTCAGAGCCGAGAGCCGCCACACCGAGACGTCGAACTCGGTGATCTCCCCGCGGACGTCGATGTCGAGCTGGACCGGGACCTGCCCCGCCACCGCGGTGAAGATCCGCCCGAGCTTCTCGACCAGCGCAATGCCCGGCCGGACCTCCTCGGCGATCGCACCGCCCGAGACGTTCACCGCGTCCGGAACCAGGTCGCCGCCGAGGGCCAGCCGGACCGACCGCGCCACGGATACGCCGGCCTTCTCCTGTGCCTCCTCGGTCGAGGCGCCGAGGTGCGGCGTGACGACGACCGACTCGAAGTCGAACAGGGGCGACTCGGTCGTCGGCTCCTTGGCGAAGACGTCGAGGCCGGCCCCCGCGACCCGGCCGTCGCGGATCGCGTCGGCGAGAGCCTGCTCGTCGACGATGCCGCCCCGCGCCGCGTTGACGATCCGCACGGTCGGCTTGACCTTCTTTAGCGCCTCCTCCCCGATGAGACCGGCGGTCTCCGGCGTCTTGGGGAGGTGGACGGTGATGAAGTCCGACTCGGCCAGCAGCTCATCCAGCCCGACCAGACGAGTCCCGAGCTGGCCGGCCTTCGCCGGCGAGGTGTACGGGTCGTACGCGATGAGCGTGACCCCGAACCCCTTGAGCCGCTCGGCCACCAAGGCGCCGATCCGGCCCAGACCGACGATGCCGACGGTCTTGTCGAGCAGCTCGACGCCGCCGTACCGGCTGCGCTTCCACGCGCCGCCCTTGAGCGCCGAGTTGGCCGGAGCGATGTTCCGCGCCGAGGCGAGCAGCAGCCCGATGGCGAGCTCGGCCGCCGACGTGATGTTGGACGTGGGCGCGTTGACGACCATGACGCCGGCCTGCGTCGCGGCCGGCACGTCGACGTTGTCGAGCCCCACGCCGGCCCGGGCGATGACCTTGAGCTTCTTGCCGGCGGCCAGGGCTTCGGCGTCCATCCGTGTCGCCGACCGAATCAGTACCGCGTCGACATCGGCCAGCGCCGGCAGCAGTTGCGCGCGGTCGGCACCGTCGGTGTGCCGGATCTCGAAGTCGGGGCCGAGGGCGTCGATCGTCGCGGGCGAGAGCTCCTCGGCGATGAGGACGACGGGCTTGGTCACGTCAGGGTCCAATCAGGCGTTCCGGGTGCAGCGAAAGCGGCACCGCGTCGTGCCGCGAGGAGTCTAGAGCCGGCCTCACCGAGTCATTGCCCCCGATCAGCAAGTGGGACCGGTATGCCGCATACCGGACGGCGCCCGGCGAGGCGGCCAGTCAGCGACGCGACCGACCGAACGCCTCGATGGCCATCCGCGAGACGATGAGAAGCGCCACGACGACGACAACAACACCGACGATGGCCACGGGTCGGATCCGGGAGGCGACGAGGACGCACCCGACGACTACGGCGCCCAGGACGAGGGCCCAGGACTGCCACGGCGGCATCGGTCGACGGTTCATTCCCCGAAGTCTAGGCAGCCGGCGTCGCGAGGCTGGGAAGATGCCACCACGGAACCAGCTTCAGCAGGGAGGCAAGCACTATGACCGCAGCACCCACTCGACGGCCCGGTGGCGTGACGTTCCTCGGCGTTCTCGTCATCATCTCGGGGATCCTCTACATCATCGCCGGCCTGCTCGCGCTGCTCGCGTCGGCCAGCAGCGACCTCACGAGCAACCAGAAGACGGTGATCCTCACGATCGGGATCGTCGTCCTGCTGTTCGGCATCATCGAGCTGGCGGTCGCGCGGGGCCTGTTCCGCGGCAGCAACGGCGCCCGCATCATCGTCGCCATCGTCAACGTGCTGACCATCGTCGCCGGCCTGTTTGCGGCGTTCCAGCCGGGCAACCAGCGCGGGACGTCCGTCGGCCAGGTCATCATCGCGATCATCGTGCTGGCCCTGCTGTACTCGCGGAGGGCCAACGAGTTCTTCGGCCGGGGCCGCGCAACCCCCTAGGGCTCGGCCGGCGCCCGGGCGGCGCGGCGCCGGCGGACCAGCCAGGTCGCGCCGGCCACCACGAGGACCGCGACCACAGCTCCGACGACCCACGGCCAGGGGTGTTCGCCGAACCACGCCTCCAGCACCGCGAACCCGATGGTCGTGTAGATGCTGGCCCAGAAAAGGGCTCCGACCATGACGCCGGGAACGTACCGCCACCACGGCATCCGCAGCGCCCCCGCGGCGGCGTTCACCGCGGTCTGAAAGCCGATGGTGAGGAACGAGACGGCGACGGCGGGCGCCCCGAACCGGCCGACGAGCGCTTCAGCCCGGGCCACCGCAGGGCGGTCCAGGTGACGCCCGAGCGCCGTGCGCTGACCTCCGTACCGAAGCGCGCGGCCGGCCCAGTAGGTCGCGCTGCCCCGAGCCAGCGCCAGGAGGAAGAAGACGCCGAAGGTCAGCGCGTAGGGCCAGTCGCTCACGCGCCGAGTCTAGGAACGCCGCGGCGTTCGAGTGGAATCACCCCGCTGACCGCATGTTCCGGACGTGGACATCGGGTTGGAACCCGATGTAGACGTCCGGACCGCGACGACAACGGTACGTGGGATTCATCGGCTGTCAGCGGGCCGCGGACCCCTCCACGTAGTCGCTGTCGCTGTCCTTGATCCAGCTCATCAGGCCGCGCAGCTCCTTGCCTGTTGCCTCGATGGGATGCTGGGCGCCCTTCTCGCGCAGCGCCTTGAACTCCGGCGCCCCCGCGTCCTGGTCGTCGATGAACCGCTGGGCGAACTTGCCGCTCCGGATGTCGGCGAGGACCGCCTGCATGTTCTCCTTCACGTGCGGGTCGATGACCCGGGGACCGGAAACATAGTCGCCGTACTCGGCGGTGTCCGACACCGACCAGCGCTGCTTGGCGATCCCGCCCTCGATCATCAGGTCGACGATGAGCTTCAGCTCGTGAAGGCACTCGAAGTAGGCCACCTCAGGCTGGTACCCCGCCTCGACAAGCGTCTCGAAGCCGTACATCACCAGCTGCGAGGCCCCGCCGCAGAGGACCGCCTGCTCGCCGAACAGGTCGGTCTCCGTCTCCTCGGTGAAGGTCGTCTTGATGGCGCCGGCGCGCAACCCGCCGATGGCCTTTCCGTACGCCTTGGCGAGGTCCCACGCCTGCCCGGACGCGTCCTGCTCGACGGCGAGCAGCACCGGAACTCCGCGACCGTCCGCGAACTCACGGCGCACCAGGTGGCCGGGGCCTTTCGGCGCGACCATGAGGACGTCCGAGCCCGGCTCCGGCTTGATGTACCCGAACCGGATGTTGAACCCGTGCCCGAAAAGAAGCGCGGCTCCCTCCCGGAGGTTGGGCTGGATGTCCTTCGCGTACACGTGCCGCTGCACCTGGTCCGGCGTGAGGATGACGACGAGGTCGGCCTCCTTGACGGCGTCTGCGACCGACCTCACCGTGAGTCCCTCGGCCTCCGCCTTGGCCTTTGACTTGCTGCCCTCGGCCAGGCCGACGCGGACGTCGACGCCGGAGTCGCGCAGGTTCAGGGCGTGGGCGTGTCCCTGGCTCCCGTAGCCGATGACGGCGACCTTCCTGCCCTGGATGACCGACAGGTCAGCGTCGTCGTCGTAGAACATCTCGGCCATGGTGGCCAGCTCCTTCGCGTTGGGAAAGCGTTGTCGGGTATGCGATTCGCGAGGCTACGCGGTCCGCAGGCTTCGGTCGGTGATCGACCGCGGTCCGCGCCCGACACCGACGATGCCGGACTGCACCAGCTCGCGGACACCGAATGGCTCGAGGACGTGCAACAGGGCCTGCACCTTGTCGGCCTTGCCGGTGCACTCGATGGTCAGGCTGTCGTGCGCGACGTCGATGACCTTGGCCCGGAACAGCTCGACGGTCTCGAGGATGCTCGACCGCGTGTTCGCGTCGGCGCGCACCTTGACCAGGACCACCTGCCGCTGCACCGAGGCGTTGGGATCCAGCTCGACGACCTTGAGCACCTCGACCAGCTTGTTCAGCTGCTTGGTCACCTGCTCGAGCGGGAACTCCTCGACGTCGACGACGACGGTCATCCGCGAAATGTCGTGGTGCTCGGTCGGGCCGACCGCGAGCGAGTCGATGTTGAAGCCGCGTCGCGAGAAGAGTCCGGCGATCCGGGCCAGGACGCCGGGCTTGTCCTCGACGAGGACGGACAGGGTGTGCTTGCTCATCGTCGCCCTCTCAGTCCTCTCGGTCCCAGACCGGGGCCTCGCCGCGGGCGTTGAGGATCTTGTCGTTGCTGACGCCGGCCGGGACCATCGGCCACACCATGGCATCCGGGTGGACGATGAAGTCGATGACGACCGGGCGGTCGTTGATCTCGAGCGCGTGCTTGATCACCGCGTCCACCTCCTCCTGCTTCTCCGCCCGCAGCCCGACGCAGCCGTAGGCCTCAGCCAGCTTGACGAAGTCGGGGATCCGTTGGTGGCTGCTCGTGTGCAGGTCGGTGTTGGAGTAGCGCTCGTTGTAGAAGAGCGTCTGCCACTGCCGCACCATGCCCAGGCTGGAGTTGTTGATGATCGCCACCTTGATGGGGATCTGGTTGATGACGCAGGTGGCCAGCTCCTGGTTGGTCATCTGGAAGCAGCCGTCGCCGTCGATGGCCCAGACGACCCGGTCCGGCTCCCCCACCTTCGCGCCCATCGCTGCGGGCACCGAGTAGCCCAT
>Ga0307306_10000296_pt1 | contig 11487 bp, 8 predicted proteins | sample ER_DNA_193_FD_194507 | JGI IMG/M metagenome (GOLD analysis project Ga0307306, IMG submission 194507) | Bulk soil microbial communities from the East River watershed near Crested Butte, Colorado, United States - ER_DNA_193 | ecosystem: Environmental > Terrestrial > Soil > Floodplain | place: USA...
GCTGAGAAGGCCGCCGCCGGCGACAAGTTCGGGAACGCGGCCCGCGAGTACGAGGTCGGCCGGCCGCAGTGGCCCGCCGAGCTGATCGACCAGGTCTCGGGCGAGCTCGGGCTAGGCGCCGATGCGACCGTGCTCGATCTCGCAGCCGGGACCGGCAAGCTGACGCGTGACCTCGTGCCTCGGTTCGGCCGCGTGATCGCGGTCGAGCCGGACTCGGGAATGCGGGCTGTGCTCGAGGAGGTCGTCCCGGACGCCGAGGCATTGGCGGGCAGCGCCCAGGCGATTCCGCTCCCGGACGGCTCCGTCGATGGAGTCTTCACTGCCGAGGCCTTCCACTGGTTCGCCAGCGACGAGACGGTGGCGGAGATCGTGCGCGTCCTGCGCCCCGGCGGTGGCTTCGTCATCTTCTGGAACATCGACTTCGGCGACATCGAGCCGGCATTGCCCGACGAGGTCGAGAGCGCTCTCGACGAGGCGTTCACCCGCGGCGGGGAGCCGGGCTTGCCGAAGGTCCTGTCCGGGTTCTGGCGCACCCCGATCGAGGCGGCACCGTTCGAGCCGTTGCGGGAGCTGGAGATGGAGCGCACGATCGCCAGCGACGACGAGCGCTGGCTCGCCAACATGCTCTCTGTCAGCTCGATCGCGTCCCAGTCCGAGGAGGCGCGGGCGGAGCTGGCGGCGCGGCTGCGCGAGCTGGTCCCGGCGGGCGAGTACCACTGGCAGGTCCGCACGATCGCCTACTGGACCCGGCTGTCGTGAGCGACGAGCTCACCATCGGTCGCCGGCGCGTCCGGTTGACACACCCGGAGCGCGTCCTCTTCCCCGGCGACGGTGTCACGAAGGGCGATCTCGTCGAGTACTACGTCGAGGTCGGCCCGGCGATCGTGCCGCACCTGCGCGACCGGCCGTTCACGCTCAAGCGCTATCCCGACGGCATCCGCGGCCAGGCGTACTTCCATAAGCAAGCGCCGAAGGGAAAGCCGTCGTGGATCCCTACGCGCCAGTTTCGGACGTGGCCGCGCGAGGGAGGCTCGCGGCTCGTCGACTTCGTGCTCATCAACGAGCCGGCGGCGCTCGCCTGGGCCGTCCAGATGAACTGCATCGACATGAACGCCTGGTACTCGCGCGTGGACAAGCCCGACCGACCCGACTACGTCGTCTTCGACCTCGATCCGCCGGAGTCGAGGAACGGTTTCGCCCAGGCGGTTCGCGTTGCGCATCTCGTCCGGGGCGCCCTAGAAGGGCTGGAGCTGCGCCCGTACGTGAAGACCAGCGGCGCCGATGGGATCCACGTGCTCGTGCCGATCACCCGGCGGTCCTCGTACCCCGACGCCTACGAGCTGGCGGAGCGCGTCTCGCGCGGGCTCGAGGCTGAGCATCCGGGGCTCGTGACGACGGAGTGGTTAAAGAAGAAGCGACGCGGCGTGCTCGTCGACCACCGCCAGAACGGGCACGGCAAGACGATCGCCTCCGCCTATTCGGTCAGGCCGAAGCCCGGTGCGCCCGTGTCAACGCCGCTCCGCTGGGAGGAGCTGGGCGAGAAGGTGCGGCCGCGTGACTTCGGGCGGCGCGAGGCGCTCGACCGCGTCCAGAAGCACGGCGACCTGTTCGAGCCGGTGCTCAAGGGCGGGCAGGCACTCGGGCCGGCGCTCAAGCGCCTGCGGGCGGACCGGTCCCAGGAATCAGTCTGACCACGCGCTGAATGCGCCTTCGGCGACGAAACTGCGCGTCAACGCGGTCGCAACGACGAGGCGTCGACGACCTCGAAATCCGATCCCTGGACTCGCCCGAGGGTGTGGAGCTGGTCGTTCGACCACCCGGGGCTCGGGGCGCCGCTGATGTACCAGTCCGAGCCGTTGTCCGCGAGCAGCATCCCGTAGCGCTTCAGCGCGACGAGGACGATCCGCGCCTGGCGCGGGAACGGCCGCACGTCGAAGCTCGCCTTCAGCCGCACCCGCAGGCCCATCGGTGGCAGCGAGGGATCGTTCGACGAGCTGGCGTAATGCCGCGCGGGGTAGACGAACGCCCGCCGCGTCCGTGCCGCTGTGAAGCGGAGCGCATGGTCGATGACGCCGCGCCGCGCTTCGTCCCAGCGCGCCAGGCCGGGGAAGATCGGCAGGCCGGCCGCGTCCGCGGACGTCCAGGTCGCCGGCCGCATGCGGTTCGAGCGCAGGCTCCAGGTCGCTCCGGCCCAAGCATGCCAGCGACCCCCTGTGCGCGTGAGGCCGCCGAGCTCGTAGAGCCGGCAGGCGTCGCGGTCGAGCAGCAGCGCGTGGTGGTCGCTGCCATGCTCGACGTGGACGCGGCTAGGGATCGGATAGCCGACCTTGTCGCTCTCGTCTGCGTACTCGAACGACACCTTCGCCCTCGGAGTCTTTCGGGTGACGACGTCGAAGGGAATGCCGATCGGGCCGCCGTCCCACGTACCCGATCCGAAGTCGGCGTGGACGCCTGTGTTGAGGCCGATCGAGCGGATCAGCGTCGCCGAGTCGGCCGTCACAGGCAGCCTGTCGACGCGCTGGTTCCATGGATTCGAGCGCGGAAAAACGAGACACCGCGGAGCCCCTGGTACCCGAAGGGCGGCGGCGGAGCCCGTCAGCCCGGCAACGAGGATCGCGGCGACTAGTGCGCGGACGGCACGCATTCCCCGGTTATCGGCGTTACCGCTGCTGTGCCTTGAGCCGCGCCTTGTACGCGCGCTTGGCTGACTGGTAGCGCTCGAGCGCCTCGGCCGAGTCCACGTCGCCGAGCATGTGGTGGTCGGGCACCAGGTCCTCGGCCGGCTTGACGCCGAACCGCCTCGACAGGATCGACGCAAGAGTCTTCACCTTCATGTCGCCGAAGCCCGGCAGCTCGCCGATCCGCTTGCCGAGCTCGTCGGAGTCGGCGGCCTCGGTCCAGATTCGGGCGGCGTCGCCGCCGTAGTCCTCGTTGACGATCGCGGCCAGCTCCTGCACGCGCCGTGCCATGTTGCCGGGGAAGCGGTGGATCGCGGGCTTCTCCCGGAAAGCGGCCTCGAGCTTGGCCGGATCGATCGCGGCAAGCTTTCCCGGGTCGACCGTCCCGACGCGTTGCTTCAGCTTCAGCGGCCCCGCGAAAGCGGTCTGAATCGGCACCTGCTGGTCAAGCGCCATCCCCATCAGCAGGGCGAACGGCTCGGCTGCGAGCAGGGCGTTGGCTTCGTCGTCGCCGGTGAAGTAGAGCCGGTCAGGCTTCGTCTTGACGGCCACGCAAAGAGCCTACTACTGGCGGTCGAGCCAGCGGCGAGCCTCCTCGGCGGAGCGCAGCCGCACGAGCCGCGGGTCGCCTGCGAATTTGCGCGGCCATCGCCGCCGGTGCCGGAAGAACGCTCGCACAGTCCAGACGAGCAGGGAGTCCCACCCGATGAATGCGTTGCGCCAGTTCTCGCGGTTGCCGCTCCAGAGCTCGACGTCGTTGCGAATGCGAGAAACGGTCCGTCGGCACATTCGCCGAAGTGCGAAATAAAGCGGCGGGTCGAGCCAGACGATCTGGTCGGCCGCGTCGATGACCAGGTCGCCCAGCTTCCCTTCGTAGTTACCGTCGATCACCCAACCGTCGGGCGAGCCGGCCATGTGCTCGCGGACGAGGGCGCGGAACTCCTCTCCGCTCGCCTCCGTCCAGTTCGGGCCGTGATGCAGGGCGTCGAGCTCGACGTAGGGAACGCCCAAGCGCTCGGCCAACTGGCGCCCGAACGTCGTCTTGCCGGAGCCACTGATTCCCTTGACGTTGACCCGCACCGGGTCAAGGGTAGGGTCCCGAGCGTGCACGAACCGGTCGACAAGCTGAAGCACGTCGCCGAGGACCTCGAGCATCCCGTCGAGACGGCGAAGGAGCTCGCGCACGAGGCTGAGGAAGGCAAGAGCGGGCGCACGCCGCTGATCGCGATCACCGGCGTGACGCTGGTCGTCGGCGCTGCCGTCGTGCTGCTACTCGCGATCGCGATGACCGTGTATTTCGTCTACGGCGGGAAATAGCCCCTCGGTAGGCTGGAAGGCGTTGGATCCGCTTGCGCCTTTCAGCCCGAAAACCCGCTCCTGGTTCGAGGGAACCTTCGCCGAGCCGACGCCGGCTCAAGCCCTCGGCTGGCCTGCGATCGCGACCGGCAAGCACACGCTGATCCAGGCGCCGACGGGCTCCGGAAAGACGCTCGCCGCCTTTCTCTACGGGATCGACAAGCTCAATCCGGCTCCGGGCGAGGGCTTGCGGCTGCTCTACGTTTCGCCGCTGAAGGCGCTCAACTACGACATCGAGCGCAACTTGCGCGGGCCGCTAGCCGGCCTGCAGTCGGAGTTGACCGTTGCGGTCCGCACCGGGGATACGCCGCAGAAGGAGCGGCAGCGGATGCTCCGGCACCCGCCCGACATCCTGATCACGACCCCGGAGTCGCTCTTCCTGATGCTGACGTCGCAGGCGCGCGAGATCCTCCGCGGCGTCGACACCCTGATCCTCGACGAGGTGCACGCGGTCGCCGGCACGAAGCGCGGCGCCCACCTGGCGCTCTCCGTCGAGCGGCTCGACCGCCTCGTCGAGCAACCCGTTCAGCGCGTCGGCTTGTCCGCCACCCAGCGACCGCTCGAGGAGATCGGCCGCTTCGTCTCGGGCGGCCGCGAGATCCAGCTCGTCGACGCCGGGCGGGCCAAGCAGCTCGACCTGGAGATCGTGGTGCCGCTGGACGACATGACCGTGCCCGAAGAAGGCTCCTACAACTCGGTCTGGCCCTCCATCTATCCCAAGATTCTCGAGCTCGTCTCCGAGCATCGCTCGACGATCGTCTTCGTCAACAACCGGCGGCTCGCGGAGCGGCTCGCGCTGCGCCTGAACGAGCTGGCCGAGGCCGAGATCGCCCGTGCCCACCACGGCTCGCTCGCGCGTGAACAAAGACTCGAGGTCGAGGAGCTGCTGAAGAAGGGCGAGATTCCCTGCCTGGTGGCGACCTCGTCGCTCGAGCTCGGCATCGACATGGGCGCGGTCGACCTGGTGATCCAGGTCGAGAGCCCGAAGTCTGTCGCCCGCGGGCTGCAGCGGATCGGCCGCGCTGGCCACGAGCTCGGTGCCGTCTCGAAGGGCCGCATCTTCCCCAAATACCGGGCCGACCTCCTCGAGGCGGCGGTTGTCGCGAAGCAGATGCGGGAGGGCGCGATCGAAGAGACGGTGATCCCGCGCAACCCGCTGGACGTGCTCGCGCAGCAGATCGTCGCAATCTGCGCCGACGAGGAGATCGAGCTCGATGAGCTGCACCGGCTCGTCCGGCGTGCCTATCCCTTCGCCGAGCTCTCCCGCGTCCAGCTCGAGAACGTGCTCGACATGCTGGCCGGCCGCTATCCGTCCGACGAGTTCGCGGAGCTACGGCCCCGGATCGTCTGGGACCGCACCGCCGGCGTCGTCCGCGGGCGCCAGGGAGCGCGGCGGCTCGCCGTCACGAATGCAGGAACGATCCCCGACCGAGGCCTGTTCACCGTCCAGCTCGTCGACGGCGGCGGCCGGGTCGGCGAGCTCGACGAGGAGATGGTCTACGAGGCCCGCGCGGGGCAGACGTTCCTGCTCGGGGCCTCGACCTGGCGGATCGAGGAGATCACCCGCGACCGCGTCCTCGTCTCGCCGGCCCCCGGCGTTCCAGGCGCGGTGCCGTTCTGGAAGGGCGAAGGCGTCGGACGCCCGTACGAGTTGGGGGAGGCCGTCGGCGCCGTCTCCCGCGAGCTGACCGCCCTGCCGGATGCGAAAGCGAAGGCGAAGCTCCGCGACGAGCATTCCCTGGACGAACGCGCCGCCCAGAACCTGCTCCAGTTCCTGAGCGAACAGGCCGCGGCCACCGGCGCTGTGCCCTCCGACCGCACGATCGTGGTCGAGCGCTTCCGCGACGAGATCGGCGACTGGCGCCTCTGCATCCTGACCCCGTTCGGCGCCCGCGTGCACGCGCCCTGGGCGCTCGCGCTGGCCGCCCGTATCCGCGAGTCGCTCGGCCTCGACGCGAACGCGATCTGGTCGGACGACGGAATTGCCATTCACCTGCCGGATGCCGACGCCGCTCCGCCTAGCGACCTCGTCATGATCGACCCCGAGGAGATCGAGGAGTTGGTCGTCAACGAGGTCGGCGGCTCGGCGCTGTTCGGTGCCCGCTTCCGCGAGAACGCCGCGCGCGCTTTGCTGATCCCGCGCCGGCGGCCCGACCAGCGCACGCCCCTCTGGCAGCAGCGACTGAAGGCGCAGTCACTCCTTCAGGTGGCGCGCAAGTACCCGGCCTTCCCGGTCATCCTCGAGACCTACCGCGAATGCCTCCAGGACGTCTTCGACCTACCGTCGCTGAAGCGGCTGCTGCAGGGCTTGCGCACACGCCAGCTCGATCTCGTCGACGTCGAGACGCCTTCGGCCTCGCCCTACTCGGCTTCCCTGCTCTTCGACTACGTCGCGAACTACATGTACGAGGACGACACGCCGCCGGCCGAGCGCCGGGCGCAGGCGTTGTCGCTCGACCGAGAGCTCCTACGCGAGCTGCTCGGCCAGGAAGAGCTGCGCGAGCTGCTCGACGCCGACGCGGTGGAGGAGGTCGAGGCTCAGCTTCGCGGTGACCCACGCAACCCGGACGAGCTGCACGACCTGCTGCGGCTTCGAGGCGACCTCCGGCCGGAGGAGTTCGACGAGGCACAAGCCGCCGTCCTGGAGGCGGAGCGCCGAGCGGTCCGCGTCCGCATCGCCGGGGAAGAGCGGCTGATCGCTGCCGAGGACGCCGGTCGCTACCGCGACGGGCTCGGCGCGATGCCGCCGTCCGGTTTGCCGGACGTCTATCTCGACGGCGGCGAGCAGCCGCTGCGAGGCCTCGTCCTCCGGTACGCGAAGGGCCGCGGGCCGTTCACGACGGCGCAGGCGAACGAGCGTTTCGGCATCGACGTCGAGTCCGTCCTGGCCGGGCTCGAGCGCGAGGAGGTGCTCGTCCGCGGCGAGCTTCGTCCCGGCGGCAGCGAGCGCGAGTGGTGCGACCCGGACGTGCTGCGACGTCTTCGGCGCGCTTCCCTGGCCGCCCTCCGCAAGGAGGTCGAGCCCACGGAGCAGGCCGCGCTCGGCCGATTCCTGCCGAGCTGGCACGGGATCGACCGCCGGGCGACCCTGCGCGAGGCGCTCGTGCCGCTGCAGGGACTGGCGCTGCCCGTCTCGCTGTGGGAATCGGAGGTGCTCCCGCGCCGAGTCCCCGGCTACGCGCCCGCGCAACTCGACCAGCTCTGTGCCTCGGGCGAAGTCGTCTGGGTCGGCGCCGGCCTCGACCGGGTCGCCGTCTACTTCCGTGACGACGCGCCGGTGCTCGGCCAGGTGCCTGCCGCCGACCGGCCCGAGGGCGAGATCCACGACCGCTTGCGGGAGGCGCTCGGAACGAGCGCCCTCTTCTGGTTCGACCTGGTTGCGGAGACCGGCCTCGAGACCGAGCAGGCGCTGCCTGCGCTCTGGGATCTCGTCTGGGCCGGCGAGGTGACGAACGACGCCTGGCAGCCCCTGCGGGCCGGCCGGCGGTACGGAGTCCCGAAGCCGGAGCGGCGACCTCGGCGCTTCTCGCGTCGCCGTGCAGGGGAGATCACGGCGACGCAGGGTCGCTGGTCACGGACCGAGCGCTTGTTCTCAGGGCAGCAGCCCGACCGCCGCGCCCTTGCCGAGCTCCTGCTCGAGCGGCAGGGGATCGTCACCCGCGACGGCGTTCGCGGCGAGGGGATTCCCGGCGGTTTCGGCGCCGTCTACGGCGAGCTGAAGGCGCTCGAGACTCTCGGGCTCTGCCGGCGCGGCTACTTCGTCGAGGGCCTGGGCGGCGCTCAGTTCGCGCTCGGCGGTGCAGTCGAGCGCCTGCGGGAGCTCAAGCCGCGGGACGGCGAAGAGCCTGACGTGCTTGTGCTCGCCGCCGCCGATCCCGCTCAGCCCTATGGTGCCGCGCTGCCATGGCCGAAGCGGGCGGGCGCACGGGCCGCGCGTGTGGCCGGTGCCAAGGTGGTGCTGCTCGGTGGCGAGCCCGCGCTCTTCGTCGAGCGCGGCGGCCGCTCCCTCGTGCCACTCCGCGAACCGGACGAGAGCTGGCTGCGGCCGGCCCTTACCGCCCTGGTCGAGCACGTCCGTACCCGCGGGCCGAAGAAGCGCCTCGCCGTCGAGCGCTTCGACGGCGAGGCGGTCACCGAGAGCGACGCGATGCCGCTCCTCGTCGAAGCCGGCTTTCTCGCCGGGCCTCGGCGCGTTGTGCTTCGCCCGTGACCGAGGAAGAGCTCGGCGGCGGCGGACTGACTCCGGTCGTTCGCGTCGGAGAAACGGTCCGCCGTTCAACCGGCGCTTGGACACCGGCCGTCCATGCGCTGCTCCAACACCTCGTCGAGGTCGGATTCGACGAGGCGCCGCGTGTCCGCGGGCTCGATGACGACGGTCGAGAGGTACTCGAGTACGTGCCCGGCGAGGTTCGCGACAGCCACGACGACGAGGAGCTCGTCTCCATCGCCGAGCTCGTCCGCCGCTTCCATGACGCCACGCGGACGTTCGACCCGCCTGCTTCTGCGCACTGGCAGTTTCTCGTCGGCAGTCCAGAGACGGGAGACGTGATCTGTCATAACGACCTCTCGCCGTCAAATCTGATCTGGGCCGATGGCAGACCGCGGGCGCTGATCGACTGGGACCTCGCCGCTCCCGGGACGCCGAGCTGGGATCTCGCGTACGCGCTCTACCGCTTCGCCCCGCTCTATTCAGACGAGGATTGTGCGCGCCTCGAAATTCCGCTCCGGCCGCGCGGGCCACGGATTCGAGTGTTCTGCGCGGCCTATGGGGTCGAGGCGACGCCCGACCTGCTCGACGTCGTCGAACAGCGGATCAAAGCCCTCTACGACAGCGCCCGCGTCTGGGGCGAGGCGGGAGCGGCCGGCTGGTCGGACGTCTGGAGGCAGACGCGCGGCGAGCAATGGCTCCGGTCGTTGCGCTTCGTCCACGAGCAGCGCGCGGACTGGGTCTAAGCCGCGAGCCGCCCGAGCACGATCCCGAACAGCAGGTGCCGGGCCGTCGCCTGGCCAAAGGCTCGCCCGTTCGTCAGCAGCGGCGGCACACCGGGCTCGCCCCGGGCCGGGTGGTAACGGTCGACGAAGTACGACAAGGGATACAGCCCGACGTGCTCGGCAAGCGCCATCCCGACGGCTAGCCGTCGGGGCTCGACGTCGACGCGTCGACGTAGCGCGTCAAAGGCCAGGCCGAAGGCGGCTCCGTTGAGCGCGTGCAGAGCGAAGCCAGCCGGGCGCCAACCTGGGCCGCGGGTCAGCGCCTTGCCGAGCACCGCGATGTCCGAGTAGTCGCAGCGGAAGAGGCGTGTGTCGAGACGCTCGAGCAATCCCCAGGCACTCGCGGCGGCGGCGCCGGCGGCGGCCGGCCGAAGGCTTCGTGAAAGGCGCATCGCGCTAGCCTGCCCGCAGTGCCCGAAGGCGACACCCTCGCACGAGTCGCTCGGCGTCTTCAGCCGCTCGTGGGCGAGCGGCTCGAGGTTGAGACGCCGCATCCGCGCGCGGCGGTGAAGCAGCTTGCACCCCGGCTCGACGGCAAGCGGCTGGTCGCCGTCGAGGCGGCCGGCAAAAACCTTCTCCTCCGCTTCGAGGGCGGAATCGTGCTTCGCAACCACCTCCGCATGACCGGTCGCTGGTCCGTTCGCGCCAGGGGCACGAAGCTCATCGGCCGCCCTTGGCTGGTGCTGCGGGGCGCTCAGCGCGAGGCGATCCTCTGGAACGGCCCCGTGCTCGAGCTCGACGACCGCCCTGTCCGCCGGCTGGGGCCCGACATCCTGGCCGAGCCTCCTGAGCTCGAGGTGATGATCGCCAACCTGCGGCGCGATCCGCGGCGGGAGGTCGGGGACGCCGTGCTCGACCAGCGGCTCGTCGCCGGCATCGGCAACCTGTGGAAGGCGGAGTCGCTCTGGCAGGCAAGGGTTTCTCCGTGGCGCGCGGCGGCCGAGGTCTCGGACGAGGAGCTTCGCGCGGTGCTCGAAGCAGCGCACGAGCTGATGCGCGAGTCGGTCGAGTCCGGCCGCCAGCGCAGGCTCGTCTACAACCGTGCCGGCCACGGCTGCCGCCGTTGCGGCACGCCGATTCGGTCCCGCGGGCAGGGTGACGCCAATCGCACGGCCTATTGGTGCCCAAGCTGCCAAGCAGGGGAGGGACCGGAAACCGCGTAGGGGTGTGCGTGGCCGTGCGCGCACCGCACCTTTATCGCTCCCTGCGTCTCTTTACGCTCGCGGGCTTCGCGCTGCTCTCGCAGGACGTCGAGGGCGGCGCCGAGATCCCGTTCTCCTTCGAGGAGCACGACGGCGGTGCGAGGCCGCTCTACGACTACCGGCCGCTCGTCGGCGGGTACGTCGAGGCTCGCCAGGCCCGGCTCGCGGCGCTGCCGGACGCGCTCGCCGCGGTGGAGGAGCTCTCTCGCGAGCCCGCGGCCGCGATCTACGCCCGCGCGCATGCGGGTGATGGTGGCAGCGAGAAGACAGCGCTGATCCGCACAGTGCTGCTGCCGCTCCTGAACGAGACGGCCGAGCACTGCGGCGGCTTCGACTGGAACGACGAGGTCTTCGATCGTGGCTACGGCGAGCTCGAGCGCTCGTTGTTCGGGACGCGCCGGGCCTACGCTGCCGTGGCGCCGCTTGTCGGGCTGGGCGCCGGCGGCCAGGTCGAGCTCGGTCGCTGCATCCGGGTTCGGGTCGCCGCTGCCGGCGAGCTCGCCGCTCACTGGCCGGACGCGGCGAGGTTGCTGCCGCCCTCGTTCGGACGTGAGCCCGACCGCGTCTGCGTGCTCGAGCTCGAACGCCCCTTGGAGGCGGCGGATGCGGAGCCGCCCGACGCGCCGGCCGAGCTCGCCGACGCAGTCACCGCGCTTCGTCTCGCGACCGCGGCGGCAGTGTCGGCGGGCCCTGTGCTGTTCGAGCGGCTCGACTGGCGCCCTTTCGGGATCAAGCCCGTTTTGCCGATCGCCGCCACGCAGCCCCCGGGCGAGCCTTCCCGTCTCGATGCGTTCCGCGGCAAGCTCGCGCGTGACCTGCTGGAAAAGATCTCAGGCGCCGACGAGGATCCCGAGCTGGCCGAGGCGCTCGACCGCTGGGAGCTCTCGCTCTTCGCCGACGAGCCGTATCGGTCGGAGCAGTTGCGGGAATCGCTGACCGCGTTGCTCGGCGGCACCGACGGGCTCTGGGCCGCGACGGTGCGGACCGCGGTGCTCCTGGGGGAGACCGCGCGCGACCGCGCAGAGCACCTGGAGCGACTGCGTGCCCTTGGAGCGGGAGAACCGGCGAGCCCGTCGACGCTGGATGCGCTCCGGCGGGCGCTCGTCGAGACCCTCCTCCACGGCGATCGGCAGGCGCTCGTCGTTGCGCTGGACGAGTCGCTCCTCGGGTTGCGGGCGCGGCCGGCGGGCTTCCTGACCGCGGTGGCCTAAAAGGCGACGGCCGGGCTCGGGTTGACGATCTCGCCCGGGCATGGAGTC
>Ga0307306_10000297_pt1 | contig 11465 bp, 9 predicted proteins | sample ER_DNA_193_FD_194507 | JGI IMG/M metagenome (GOLD analysis project Ga0307306, IMG submission 194507) | Bulk soil microbial communities from the East River watershed near Crested Butte, Colorado, United States - ER_DNA_193 | ecosystem: Environmental > Terrestrial > Soil > Floodplain | place: USA...
CCACCACTCGCGCGGCAACCAAGACCTGAATTATCGCCGATTCTTCGCGATCACCACGCTTGCTGGGGTACGCGCCGAGGATCCTGAGGTCTTTGCGGCCACGCATGCCCTGATCCGAAGCTGGTGTGACGACGGCATCACCGGGTTGCGTATCGATCACCCCGACGGCTTGCGGGACCCGCTCGACTATCTGGATCGACTTCGATCCTTCGCCGCACAGCAATGGATCACGGTGGAGAAGATCTTGGAGCCCGGTGAGGAGTTGCCAGCCAGTTGGCCGGTAGCTGGTACCACCGGCTATGACGCCATGCGTGAGGTCAATGGAGTCTTCATCGACCATGATCATGAGCGGGATTTCACGCTCCTCTATCAGCGTCTCACCGGAGATCAACGCATGATCACTGATCACATCGAGGCCGGCAAGCGGATGGCAGTCGAGGTTTTACTGCCGGCCGAGGTGCGACGGATGGCAGCTCTTGCACCCGACGTACCGGATGCCGCGGCCGCCCTCGCTGAGGTGGCGATTGCCTTCGATGTCTATCGCTCCTACCTGCCGGAAGGAGTTGCTGATCTTGATCGCGCCATCGCAACCGCCAAGCAGCGCAGGCCCGAACTCGCCGCTGTCATTGATCAGCTCAGCCCCCGTCTTCATGATCAATTTGACGACCTCGCCTTACGCATGCAGCAGCTGAGCGGTGCCGCAATGGCCAAGGGAGTCGAGGACACCGCCTACTACCGGTACTCGCGGTTTATCGCGCTCAATGAAGTCGGCGGCGATCCAGGAGAGTTCGGCATTCCGCTGAACGATTTCCATGCCCTGCAGGTCGCTCGTCAAGACCAACTGCCCGCCTCCATGACCAGCCTGTCGACCCACGACACCAAGCGCGGTGAGGATGTTCGCGCCCGGTTGGCCGTGCTGTCGGAGATTCCCGAGCCGTGGGGCGATTTCGTCGAGCTGTTCTTGAGCATGACCGCAATCCCGAATCGGCTTTTCGGCTACTTCGTTGCACAGACGCTGGTGGGCGTAGGCCCGATCGATCCCGCCCGCCTGCACGCGTACGGCGAAAAGGCCATGCGTGAGGCGAGCGATGGCACCACCTGGACAGCTCCGGATGCAGCCTTCGAAAAGGCGGTGCATGATGCGGTCGACGCAGCGTACGAGGAACCGCAAATCCGCACAGCGTGGGATCAGATGGACGGACTCGTCACGGCTCCGGGCCGGTCGAACTCGCTTGGCCAGAAGCTCGTGCAACTGACCATGCCGGGCGTTCCGGACGTTTACCAGGGCACGGAACTGTGGGACGACTCTCTGGTGGATCCCGACAATCGGCGACCGGTTGATTTTGCTCGACGCATCCAGCTACTCGAAGACCTCGGCGACGGCCCGCCCAGTATCGACGAGACCGGTGCGGCGAAGTTGTGGATCACTCGGCAGGCCCTTCGGCTGCGCCATGCCCGACCGGACTCGTTCAACGGCTACCGGCCGGTGGTCGCAAGCGGTGCCGCGCATGATCATCTCATCGGCTTCGACCGCGGCGGGGCGATGACGCTGGCCACTCGACTGCCCGTCCGCCTCGCAGCTTCAGGTGGTTGGCGAGATACCAGCGTAGAGCTTCCCGGCAGCTACGTTGATGTGCTCACAGGCCGCCGATGGAGCGTGACCGTGGCTGTGGACGACCTGCTAGCCGCGTACCCCGTTGCTCTACTCGCGAGTGAGTAGCGGGGGTCTACTCGAGAACGAACGTCACCAGCAGGTTGACGCGGTAAGCGACGACGGCGCCGTTCTCGATCTCGATCGACTGCTCCTTGACCCAAGCGGAAGTGACACCGCGAAGTGTCGAGGTGGCCCGATCAAGACCAACCTTGAGGGCGTCTTCGAAACTGCTGTCGGACCTGGCGCTGATCTCGGTGACGCGAGCGACGGTGCCTGCCACGATGACCTCCTAGAGTCACAAGCTGGATGGAACGATCAAGAGTCGCATCCCATCTAACTCCCACCACCGCGCGGCAAAGGAAAGACCCCGGACTTCTCGCGAAGTCCAGGGTCATCCTTGATCAGATTCTTGCCCGTCAGGGTGACTTACTTGATGATCTTCGTGACCCGACCGGCGCCAACCGTTCGTCCACCTTCGCGGATGGCGAACTTCAGCTCTTCCTCCATAGCGATCGGCTGGATGAGCTGCACGGACATGTCGGTGTTGTCGCCCGGCATGACCATGTCGGTGCCTTCCGGAAGGTTCACTACACCGGTCACGTCAGTCGTACGGAAGTAGAACTGCGGACGGTAGTTGTTGAAGAACGGCGTGTGCCGGCCACCCTCCTCCTTGGACAGGACGTAGACGCGAGCCTCGAAGTCGGTGTGCGGCGTCGTGGTGCCAGGCTTGATCACGACCATGCCGCGCTCGACGTCCTCACGCTTGGTGCCACGCAGCAGCAAGCCGACATTCTCGCCTGCCTGACCCTCGTCAAGCAGCTTGCGGAACATCTCTACACCGGTGACCGTGGTGGTCTGCTTGATGTCGCGGATACCAATGATGTCCACGGTCTCCATGACCTTGATCACGCCGCGCTCGATGCGCCCAGTGACCACGGTGCCGCGGCCAGTGATCGTGAAGACGTCCTCGACCGGCATCAAGAATGGCTTGTCCACCTCGCGGATCGGCTGCGGGATGTAGTCATCGACCGCATCCATCAGCTCCATCACGGCGTCGCTCCACGTGTCGTCGCCATTCAGCGCCGGCAGCGCGGCAACCCTGATGACCGGGAGGTCATCACCGGGGAACTCGTACTCGCTCAGCAACTCACGAACCTCGAGCTCGACCAGCTCCAAGATCTCTTCGTCATCGACCATGTCGCACTTGTTGAGCGCAACAACGATCGCAGGTACGCCGACCTGGCGGGCCAGCAGCACGTGTTCGCGGGTCTGTGGCATGGGGCCGTCAGTGGCGGCAACGACGAGGATGGCGCCGTCCATCTGAGCTGCACCGGTGATCATGTTCTTGATGTAGTCGGCGTGACCGGGGCAGTCCACATGCGCGTAGTGCCGCTTCTCGGTCTGGTACTCCACGTGCGCGATCGAGATCGTGATACCGCGCTGGCGCTCTTCAGGCGCCTTGTCGATCTGCTCGAAGGCCGACACTTGATTGAGTGTCGGGAACTTGTCGTGCAGCACCTTGGTGATCGCCGCGGTCAGCGTGGTCTTTCCGTGATCGATGTGTCCGATGGTGCCGATGTTGACGTGCGGCTTTGTCCGCTCGAACTTCGCCTTTGCCACTGAGGCTCCTCCTGGATGTACGCCGCGCCGGTCGCGTGGCGTTTCGTTCTTGGGTTATTGGTCAGGTGGCCGGTTTGACCCGGCCTAAGTTTTGTGGACGATTCCCGTCAGGTCAAACGGAATCGTCCACTGCTCGCCACACGGGCGGATGAGCGCTTGAATCATTCACCCCGCGCCTTCTGGATGATCTCCTCGGCGATGGTCTTCGGCGTCTCCGCGTAGGAATGGAACTCCATCGAGTACGACGCCTGCCCGGACGTCTTGGACCGCAGGTCCCCGACGTAGCCGAACATCTCCGACAGCGGAACCAGCGCCTCGACGACCTTGTTGCCATGCCGGTCGTTCATTGCCTGAACATGACCGCGCCTGGCATTGAGATCACCGATCACGGTGCCGAGGTAGGTCTCCGGCGTCGTGACCTCGACCGCCATTACCGGCTCCAACAGCGCCGGATCTGCCCGCCGTGCCGCCTCCTTGAACACCATCGAGCCGGCAACACGGAACGCGAGCTCTGAGGAGTCGACATCGTGATAGCCACCGTCGACCAAGGTGACCTTGACGTCCTCAACCGGATAACCCGCAAGTACACCGAATTGCATGGCGTCTTGAACGCCCTCGTCGACCGCCGGGATGTATTCCCTGGGGATGCGCCCGCCCGTGATCTGATTGACGAACTCATACCCTGAGCCAGCAGGCAGCGGTTCCACGTTGATGATCACCTTGCCGTACTGGCCGGAACCACCCGTCTGCTTCTTGTGGGTGTACTCCACCTTCTGCACCGGTCGGCGCAGGGTCTCGCGATAGGCCACCTGCGGCTTGCCGATGTTCGCTCCGACACGAAACTCTCGCTTCATCCGATCGATCAAGATCTCCAGATGCAGCTCGCCCATGCCGGCGATGATCGTTTGACCGGTCTCATCATCGGTATGCACGCGGAACGTCGGGTCCTCTTCGGCCAACCGCTGGATCGCCATGCCCAGCTTTTCTTGGTCGGACTTGGTCTTCGGTTCGATAGCCTGCTCAATCACGGGTGCCGGGAAGTCCATGGACTCCAGCTGCACCGGATGTGCCATGTCGCACAGCGTCTCGCCGGTCGTCGTGTCCTTGAGTCCCATCACGGCAACGATCTGTCCGGCACCCACCGAGGCGATCTCCTGCCGCTTGTTGGCGTGCATCTGATAGATCTTCCCAATGCGTTCCCGGCGACCCTTAGTCGCATTCAGCACCGTCGAGCCCGCCTCGAGCTTGCCCGAGTAGAGGCGGATGTAGGTCAGCCGTCCGAGGTGCGGGTCGGCCGCGATCTTGTACGCCAAGGCCGCGAACGGATCCGAGTCGGTGGGATGCCGCTCGATCTTGACCGACTCGTCGCCGGGCTTGAAACCGATGATGGCCGGCACATCGAGCGGAGACGGCAGGTAGGCGATCACGGCGTCCAGCAAAGGCTGCACACCCTTGTTCTTGAAGGCGCTGCCACAAAGTACGGCAGTGATCTTGGATGCCAGCACCGCGCGGCGAATCGAATCCTGGAGCAGCTCCGGGGTGATCGAGTCCTCGTCGGTCAGGTAGGCCTCCATCATGTGATCGTCATGATCGGCCACCAGCTCGATCAGCGCATGACGTGCCGCCTGCGCCTGATCGACGAGGTCGGCGGGAATCTCTTCGACCGTGTAGTCCTCGCCGATCTTGGTCTCACCGCGCCAGGTGAGCGCGCGCATCTTGATCAAGTCCACAACACCGATGAAGTTCGCCTCCGAGCCGATCGGCAGTTGCACTACGGCCGGTATGGCGTTCAGTCGCTCCTTGATCGTATCGACGCAGTGCTCGAAGCTGGCGCCCGTACGGTCCAGCTTGTTGACGAAGCAAATACGTGGCACCCGGTACCGATCCGCCTGCCGCCACACGGTCTGGCTTTGTGGCTCAACGCCGGCGACGCCATCGAAGACCGCCACGGCACCGTCGAGCACCCGCAGCGAACGCTCCACCTCAATGGTGAAGTCCACGTGCCCAGGAGTGTCGATGATGTTGATCTGGTGATCTTTCCAATGGCACGTCGTAGCGGCGGAGGTGATCGTGATCCCCCGCTCCTGCTCCTGCTCCATCCAGTCCATGGTCGCGGCGCCCTCGTGCACTTCACCGATCTTGTAGTTGATACCGGTGTAGAAGAGGATGCGCTCGGTAGTCGTGGTCTTGCCCGCGTCAATGTGGGCCATGATCCCGATGTTGCGGACCTTGGACAGGTCAGTCTTAATATCGACAGCCATATGTGAATCTCTCTGAGTTGTCAGCGTTTCAGCGGCCTATAGCCAGCTGAGAGGCTGACAAGTCGGCGTAATTACCAGCGGTAATGGGCGAAGGCCTTGTTAGCCTCAGCCATCTTGTGAGTGTCCTCGCGGCGCTTCACTGCAGCGCCCAAGCCGTTGGAGGCGTCGAGGATCTCGTTCATCAGCCGCTCGGCCATGGTCTTCTCGCGACGCTGCCGCGAGAAGCCCACCAGCCAGCGCATGGCCAACGTGGTGGCGCGGGCGGGTTTGACTTCGACCGGCACCTGGTACGTCGCGCCGCCAACCCGGCGGCTCTTGACCTCCAGTGAGGGCCGCACGTTGTCGAGCGCACGCTTGAGGGTCTGCACCGGATCCACCCCAGTCTTGGTGCGCGTCCCCTCCATCGCGGTGTACACGATGTTCTGCGCAACCGTCTTCTTGCCGTTCCACAAGATCTTGCTGACAAGTTGGCTCACCAGCGGCGACCCGTACACCGGATCGGCAATCACCGGGCGCTTCGGCGCGGGACCCTTCCGAGGCATTACTTCTCCTTCTTCGCGCCGTAGCGGCTGCGAGCCTGCTTGCGGTTCTTCACTCCCTGGGTATCCAGCGAGCCGCGGATGATCTTGTAGCGAACCCCCGGTAGATCCTTGACGCGGCCTCCGCGTACCAGCACCATCGAGTGCTCCTGCAGGTTATGGCCGACACCCGGGATATATGCGGTGACCTCGATCCCAGAGGACAGCCGGACACGAGCGACCTTCCGGAGCGCCGAATTGGGCTTCTTCGGCGTGGTCGTGTACACCCGAGTGCACACGCCGCGACGCTGAGGCGAACCCTTGAGCGCAGGCGTCTTGGTCTTGCTCACCTTGTCCTCTCGGCCCTTGCGGACCAGCTGCTGAATTGTGGGCACCGCGTTGTATCTCTTTTCTTTATGTCGAGTGGCTGCGACCCTTCGGATGTTCCGAGCGGTCAGGCGTGCGAACACCGCCGGTACAAAGACATTCGGGCACGCACAAAGTGTCGGGCAAGCCCGAACACAACGATCTAGGCTATCTGCTGCTTTTGCCGGGGTCAAAAAATCGCCGCTTCAGCCAGCTAGCCGTTTGTTTAGCAAGAGAGGCGCCGGTTCTATTCCCACACTTGCTGCCCAAAAAGAGGAGCTAACGGGCTGCTCCTGGCAAGTCCATTAAGAAGACCTCACGACGGCGCACCATCTCGAGCGTGCCGCGGTCGAGATAGGTCTCGGCGGCCAGCAGCCGCGGGAGCAAATTGCGCTCGGTCGTGGTCGCCCGGAAAACGAGGCCAATGCTGACCTGATGATCGGGTTGATGAATGACCTCGATTGGATCGCCTGTTCTGATAGTGCCGGCTTCGATCACGCTGAGGTAGGCTCCCGGCCGGCCGGCGGCGGTGAACGTCTTCGCCCAGCCCTTCTCGCCCATCCAGCCTCGGAAGGTCGCACAGGGGATGCGGGGCGCCGTCACCTGCAGAACGACCTCCGAACCGACCCGCCAGCGCTCACCGATCCGCGCATCGTTGATCTCCAGGCCCACGGTTGTGAGGTTCTCGCCGAAGAACCCACTAGGGAGTTCGCGGTCCAGCCTTCGCTCCCACTCGTCCAGGTCCTCACGTTGAAAGGCGTATACGGCTTGACTGTCGCCGCCGTGGTGCTTGCCGTCTCCGATGAAGTCCCCGACCAGTCCGCTGCCCAGACCGCTCGTCTTCGGCCCAGGTGCCCGAACCTTTACGGCCTCTAGCGTGGGTTGCTTCCCGATGCCCGTCCAGCCTGACTCCTTGTGCGGATTGGGGCGCGGACGTCCGATATTGACCGAGTCGAGCCGTGCCACGGTGTCAGGTTACGTGCTCAGCCGCGAAGAAAGGTGGTGACGTCTCGGAAGAATTCGGGGCTTGTGACCAGTGCATGGCCCCGATTTCGATACATGATCAGCTTTCCGTTCGGCAGCCGGAACGCCGTCTCCGCAAACATTTCCGGCGTCCAGAAGGGGTCTTGCGCGCCGCAGACCACCAGTGTCTCGGTGGGATGTCGCGTAGCCGGTCTCGCACGTCAAAGACGTCCTCTGCTCGCAGCATGGCAACTGTGTCTGTCGGGTTCTCGATCGTGACGCGTTTGGCAGCCAGCATTGCCAGCGGAGCCAGCAAAGTGCGGATCCAGCGCCATCTGAGCTTGATTTGTATCAAGTCAAGAATGAGCTCGGGCGAGTAGCCACCGGTCTCCTCAACCGCGCGCAGCATCTCCTCCTGCGTGCGCTTGGCAAGCGGCCCCAGCGTGTACGCAGCGCAGGCAACCACCGCCTTACGCACCGCATCAGGCCGATCTGCGATCAGTTGGAGGGCGAGAGATCCACCAGTGCTGGCGCCGAGCACGTCTACCGGCTGACCGAAGTGATCCAGAATCGCGTCGGCATGCCGTTCGGCAACCTCGGCGAAGCTGATATCCGGCGCCATTCCCGGCCATCGGTTGGTGAAGTAGACCTCGAAACCGGCCCGGGCCAACGGATTGATCGTTCGCAACGTGAGGGTTCGCTCAGCGCCGGGCTTCGGGTTGCGATGGTTTGGCGTCGAGCCGCACAGATAGACCAGCGGCTCGCCGGACCCAACTGCGAGGTAGGGCAAACCGCCGCTGAACGTCCCTTCCCGAACATCGCTGATCACCATGGGCTCATTCTGCTCTGTGGTTCCCTCATCGCTGGGCGCTGTGCATCAACTGTGAGCTGCTGTGTGCGCCGTATGAATGGGCCGATTTTGCTGAGGGCGGCCCTTATCGCGGCCCTAGCCTGTGATGAACAGACCGCCTGCAGCTATCCACCTTCCGATCCCGGAGAGATGTTGATCATGATGCGGATCGACCATCGAGAAGAAGACCTGGAGAACCATGATCGCGGCCTCGACTACGATCTGCCACGTCTGCTGCACCGGCGCGGCATGCTCAAGCTGATAGCTGGCGTCGGATTGGCTGGGGCGGGTCTGATGACGCTCGGCGCCTGCGCGTCTGAAGGCGACGCCGCTCAGGCCACCCAGACCAGCGACACCGCCGACGGCGAGATACCAGACGAAAAATCCGGTCCATATCCGGGCGACGGCTCCAATGGGGCGAATGTGCTGACTCAGAGCGGCATCGTACGCAGCGACATCACCTCGAGCTTCGGATCGAGTACGACCAAGGCCGAGGGAGTACCGCTCAGCATCACCATGACGATCAACGACTTCGCGAACAACAAGTCCCCGCTGGCGGGCGGCGCTGTGTACCTGTGGCACTGCGACCGCCAAGGTCGGTATTCCCTCTATTCCCAAGGTGTCACCAACGAGAACTATCTGCGTGGCGTTCAAGAGGCCGACGATGGTGGCCAGGTGCGATTTACCACGATCTTCCCGGCCTGCTACTCAGGCCGCTGGCCGCACATTCACTTCGAGGTATACCCGAGTCTGGCCAAGGCGACCAACAGTGCGAACAAGATCGCCACGTCCCAGATGGCGCTTCCCGAGGCGACCGCGAAGGCCGTTTACGCAACGACTGGATACGAGCAGAGCGTGAGCAATCTGAGCCGCGTGAGCTTGGCCAGCGACAACGTCTTTAGCGATGGATACGACCTGCAGATCCCGACCGTGAAGGGCGACCCGTCCAGCGGTTACCAACTCACCTTCAGTTGCGCCGTCTGAGCCGTCGAACCGCGTGCCCGTTCGGGGAGCTCAATGCCCGCTGATGCGTCGGTACGTTCCACTCAGAAAGTCCTCCATCTGGGCGCTGTCATTGAGTCGTAGCCGAATCCGGTAGCTGAGCTGATCGTCAGTGACGGCGAGATGATGCTCAGCCGCTCCTCGGGGCGTCGTCTTCTGCATGATCAACTCACCGTTCTGCCAGCCGCCATGCGCTGGCTGCGGCGGGTATCCGTAGGAGTCGAAGAACCACCAGAGGATCGGCGTCGGCGTAGCCGGAGAGATCACCTCAACGTTGTCGATCATGAACACTCCGTGTCCAGAGAACTCCTCGGCGTCCGCCCGCACCTGCCGGTAGTCCTGCAGCACGACTTGACCACCGACGTCCAGCTTGAAGACGATCATCGCCCGCGCCGATGTCGCCGGGGCCCACGGTGAGGCAGCCTGCTGTTCGATACCTGTCCAGTTGCCGAGTAGTGGCAAGAAGAGTTCGCGGAGCCGCACGCCCCTATTCTGAGCTGCAGTCGGGCTTAGCGATTCTTTTGTTGGCGACTTTCTGGCCGCGCTGGTACGAAGGAGAGTAGTTTCGTGGACCTCATACTGCTTCCGTCCAACCGTCCTCCCGATCGCTTCTACCGCGGCGGCCGGAAGATCACGGATTTCCGGGGAGAGCCGCCCGCCGGCGAGCGCGAGCCGGAGGATTGGGTTGCATCGACCACGATGCTTGCCGGTGAGGAATCCCTTGGCCTCAGCGTCCTTCCCGACGGTCGATCCTTGAAGACCGCGATCGACGAGGATCCTCGCGTCTGGCTGGGAGATGCGCATGTGGAGCGCTTCGGCGCCGACACACGCCTGCTCGTCAAGCTGCTGGATGCTGGTCAGCGCCTTCCAGTGCATGCCCATCCGCATGCCTCGTTCGCGGCTCAGTTCCTCGGCAGGACGCACGGCAAAGCTGAGGCCTGGTACATCGTCGAAGGCGGCGCCATCTACCTCGGCCTGAGACAAGACCTGACCGTCGGCGACCTCAAGTCGCTGGTGATCAGCCAGGAGGTCGAGACATTGCTTGGCCTGCTCCACCGAGTCGAGGTGCGTTCGGGGGATGTCGTCTATGTGCCGCCCGGTGTCCTGCACGCGATCGGCGAAGGTGTGTTCTTGGTGGAGTTGCAGGAGCCCGAGGACCTGTCGATTCTCTTGGAGTGGCGTGACTTCGAGTTGGACGGTGAACGTGACGGACATCTGGGGCTTGGATTCGACGTCGCGCTAGAGGCTGTCGAATGCCGCAGCCGAGGTAGCGAGGAGATCCGCGAGCTGGTACGTCCGGCCGGGTTCGGGTCTTCGGTTCTGCCAGCCGCGGCAGGCCCGTATTTTCGACTGGAGCGCGTTGCGCTGGCCGGCGAAGCGACGCTCGACCCCGGCTTGGCTGTCCTGGTGATGCTCACCGGCGAGACCGATGTCGAGGACGGACGACGAACGCATGTGGTAAGCGGCAACACAGCAGTTGCGCCAAACGCATACGGACACCTCAGGCTCCCCGGCCACGGTGAGCTGCTGGCATGCCGGCCACCGCTGCCGGCGTGAATATGCCGCACCCACCCTGGGTTCCGAGTCCTAATCACCTTCCCGGGACGACGAGTAGACCTCGATATCTGAAGCCTTGACGGCAGCCCAGACTTCGCTGCCGGGCCTTAAGTCCAGGTCGGCGACCGCCGACGGCGTGATTTCAGCCAGAATGCTCGACGTACGGTCGGGAACTTCACCAACTTCCACGCGTACCCCTTCACCGTGCGGCTCGAGTGTGATTAAGCGGCCTGCCCACAGGTTGCGAGGGGACCCGTCGGGACGGTGTACGAACAAGGAGACTGCTGCCGGCCGGAACGCGACGTAGACATCTCCTGAGACGTGCTCCGCCAGCTCGACAAATCCTCCGCTGGGCAGCAGCACCCGGTGACCTTCGCCGCGGCCAGCCAGCAGATTGAGCCCGACGAGTCTGGCAACGTAGTCGCTTCGCGGCCGACGGGCCACATGCAGCGGAGTCCCCTGCTGCACGACGCGGCCATGCTCGATGACGATAAGCCGATCTGCCAGCACCGAGGCGTCGATCGGGTCATGCGTCACGAGCAACGTTGCACCGGAGAAATCGGCCAGGTGGCGCCTCACCTCCGTGCGTACCAGCAGATGGGTTTTGGCGTCGAGGGCAGCGAGCGGCTCATCCAGCAAGAGCAACTGAGGCTCGGTCGCGAGAGCCCGGGCCA
>Ga0307306_10000299_pt1 | contig 11443 bp, 6 predicted proteins | sample ER_DNA_193_FD_194507 | JGI IMG/M metagenome (GOLD analysis project Ga0307306, IMG submission 194507) | Bulk soil microbial communities from the East River watershed near Crested Butte, Colorado, United States - ER_DNA_193 | ecosystem: Environmental > Terrestrial > Soil > Floodplain | place: USA...
GACTCGCAGACGCCGAGCTGGTAGCCGCCCAGACATGCCGCGCTCTTTCCGCCGGGGAAGTGGGGGAGGGGCGCGACCCCGACCTTGTCGACAACCTGAGACTGGTTCGCGTCCTGGGAGACCTTCCACACGTACGACCATTGGCGCAGGAAGGCCGCGTTGCCCGCGGTGAAGGGCTTGCGCGAGGGCTCCTCGTCCCAGGACAGGACGTCCTTCGGAGTGATGTTGAGGGAATTCATCGTGTCGTACATGAACTGGATGGCGGTCTGTGCCGGCTGGTCGGCGATCATGACGGTCTTCCCGTCGGGACCGAGGATGGCCCCCCCGGCGCCCCCGACGAAGGAGACCACATTGCAGACCAACACCTCGGCCTGCTTGCCCTGCCAGAGGAAGCCGTTCTTGATGTCGCCGGAGCCCTGCAGTGCCTTGGCGGACGTGGCGAGTTCCTGCCAGGTCGTAGGCACCTTCATTCCCTTGTCCTTCAGGACGTCCTTGCGGTAGTACAACTGACCTGCGTCGAGATAGAAGGGCAACCCGACGAGTTTGTCCTGCCAGGTGACAGATTGGACCAGGCCGGGGAAGAACTTGTCACGTTCCCCCTGGGGAAACTCAGAGCTGAGGTCCATCGCCCACCCGGCGCTGGCGAACTCGGCCGGCCAGATGACGTCCTGAGTGAAGACGTCGATGTCGCCTGACGCCGCCCCCAGCTGCTGCACGAGCTGCTGATGAACCTCGGTGCTCTGACTTGGCGGTGGCAGTTCTCGCACGACAACCTGGTAGCTGGAGCTGCTGTCGTTGAAGGGCTTGACGAAGTCCTGCATCGACGTGGTCGATTCGAACTTGGCGGTGACGAAATTGATCACCTTGCGGCCCGATGAAGCGGCGGGGTTGCTACCGCCGGCTGATCCCTGCCCGCAAGCGGCCAGGCTGGACCCGAAAACAAGTGCGCCCAGGGCCCCGCCCCCGAGCTTGATGAATCCGCGCCTGCTCAGAGCATCCTCGCCCATGGTCTGCCTCTCTGCGTTTTGGATGCGGTTTTCCGCTGTTTAATGCTTGATTATGCGAGTTTAGAGCTGCCATTGAGCTTGTGTCAACACCGTCTGTGCCAGCTGATTCGACGGGTGTGTAGACCTTGGCGCCATCCCCATGCCGCTCCGCGGCCGCGCTTAGCGTGGCTACGCGACTCACGATTCGACCTGATGGCTCTCGTCGCGGTTGAGGTCATCCGACGTACACTCAACCGACGGGCCATGGACAGACATAGCCCTACGGTCGGGCCCGGAACACCTGCGAAGGTCCTGCAGGCACCGTCCGCCAGCACCCCCAGCCACCTTGCCGGCGGGGACTAGATCCCAACCGCCGCTGATTCAGGAGGCAGCGGCAGGGGTTATCAGCTCGACGTTAACCTCATGGAGAGCCTTCTCCAGTTCGGGCGGCGGAGTGGCATCAGTGATGAAGTAGTCGGGTCGACCCAATTCCGCCACCTGCGCAAAGAGCCGGCGGCCGAACTTGGACGAATCGGCCAGCACGGCGACACGTGTGGCGCGCTCCATCATCTCGCGCATCATCGCGGCATCCTCCAGGTTGCTCGTGGAATAGCCGTCCTCGGGCGAGACACCACCGACAGCGATAAACGCCAAGTCACAGCGGACGGGATGCTCGCTCGTGCTCGACATGACCTGGAATCGGACCGAGCCGGTAGTGGTTTCGCTCACCAGCCGCACCGACCCCCCGAACAGGTAGAGGTCACGGAAGATCTCCGAAGAGATCTCGAAGGGGATGCGCAGGTTGTTGGTCGCAATGGTCAGTTGGCGGTGATAGCGCAGGTGCCGCACAAGTGCCAGCACAGTGGTCCCGCCGTTCAACATAAGTGACGAGCCATCCTCGACCAGGCCTGCGGCCAATGCGCCGATGCTCTCTTTGGCTCGGATCTGGAGTCTCATCCTGATGTCCAGGCCAGTGTCGGGGCGCGGCAGAGTTGTCGTGCTCACCGCACCGCCGTGCGTTCGGATCAGCAAACCCTCGGCATCGAGCTGGTCCAGATCCCTGCGGATGGTGTCTGGCGACACGGCGAACCTGTCCGCCAGCGCGCTCACCGTCACCTGGCCCATTTCGGCCACATAGGCCGCGAGGTCTGCCTTGCGGCCGGCAGGGAGGCGTGTTGTTCTATCGCCGTCCTGGGATCCCTCCGCAGCCATGCGTGATTAATAGCACGCGCTGCGTGGTTCCGCCAGCATCTGGGCAAAAGACCGCACCAACCAGCCCAACCAAGGTCGCAACTGTGCAGAATCATGCGAGGTTGCTCCAGAACTCCTTGACTTTCAAACCCTCGGATCCCTAGTATCAGCAGTAACGTGCACAAAAACGCACAAGTATGCATTCCGCACTTGACGAAAGTCCCTCTATCTGTCCTTCCAGCGAGTCTTCATCGGCGGCATGGCCGCGGGCGCGGTGCGGTAGCCGCTCACCCAAAGGTCCCCGCAAGCACCACCCCTACCACGAGGAGAGAGATCATGCTGCTCAACGGAACCGATTTGCTGGCTGTGGCTAATAAGCATCAGTTCGCAGTGCCGGCCTTTAATGTCAGCGACTACGCGATGATGAATGGGTTGTTCGAGATCAGCGAAGAGAAGAAGGCACCGTTGATCATCGCCATTCATCCCGACGAGCTGAGCCATATCGGTGTCGACATGATGCGGGCAGTGATCGCCCGTGCCGAGCGATCGTCGGTGCCGACGACCATCCACTTCGACCACGGCGCGACGTACCAGCAGATTCTGCTTGCCATCCGGAATGGCTTTACCTCCGTGATGATCGACGGCTCGATGCTTCCGTTCGACGAAAACGTCGCCCTCACGAGTCGGGCGGTCGAAGCTGCGCATGCGGTGGACGTGTCGGTCGAGGGCGAGCTGGGAACAATTGGCAAGACTGATGACCAGGCGGAGTACGGCGTTGACACCATCATCTACACCGAACCCGAGGACGCTGTTACCTTCGTCGACGAGACCGGTGTTGACAGCCTGGCCGTCGCCATTGGCACCCGCCATGGCATCTACCCGGCATGGATGAAGGCGGAGCTGAAGCTGGATCTGCTTGAAGAGATCGCAAAGAAGGTCAGCATTCCGCTGGTGCTGCACGGCGGTTCCAATAATCCCGACTCCGAGATTGCCGAGTCAGTGAGGCTCGGCATCAACAAGATCAACATTTCGAGCGACATCAAGGTCGCCTATCACAACAAGATGCGCGAGGTGCTTGGTGATGCGGACCTGCGCGAACCGAACTTGATCCAACCGCCGTGTATCGCGGCCATGAAGCTGACCGCAGCCCAGAAGATCGATCTGTTCGAGGCGGCTGGCAAGGCTGAGCTGTACTAGCTGTCGGGCGCAGGGGACAACCGACGAGGCGACGAATGGCCGACAAGATCGTCTTAGGGCTTGCCGGCACCGTGGACTACGAGATCACCTGGGACACGGCGGTGATCGAGAGGCTAGTGTCCGAATACGACATCCGGCCAGCCGAGCTAAGCACCCAAGTATCGGTCCGCAGTGAACGGGATCTCCTTCGATCGCTACTGGCCTTTGTGCGGAATGGCACTGGAGGCGAGCGGTTCATCGCCAGCAGCGACATCGTCGATTCATTCGCCAGTCACTTTGGCAAGAAGATCACCCTTGGCGGCACCTGCGTGCGGGCCGCGATAGCGATGGACAAGCTAGGGGTCAAAAGCACCCTGCACTTGGTCAGCATCGACGACCATGTCCGACGGCTCTTGCCACCAGGTTGCAGTTACATCTGCAGCGCGTCGCATGACTCAACCGACCCACACCTGATTGTCCAGTTCAAAGCTCGGACCCGCGTTCGTGCGGGTGACATCGACATCCGTTCACCACATCCGAATCGGCTGATCTTCGCGCATGATCCCCCGCACGAGGAGTTGCTCATCAGCGATGAGCTGGGTTTGACACTGGCTGATGCTGTGGTCTTTCTCATCTCTGGATTTAACGTCATTCGAGACGCCGGGATCCTTGACCAACGGCTTGCCACGTTGAAGCAGCATATGGCCAGCCTGAGCGCCGACTGCCTCGTCCACTACGAGGACGCCGGCTTTCACGTGCCCGCCCTGAGCCGTCGGGTGAATCGTCAGCTGGGCGACGTAATCGATGTCCACAGCATGAATGAGGATGAGCTGCAAGCGTATCTAGGCCGCACCTGTAATCTCCTGAACGCCGACGAGATGGCTCAAGCACTGGTCGAGTTGAGAACGCTGCTCACCGCCCCCACGGTTGTGGTCCACACCAAGTATTGGTCAGTGGTGGTGGGTCGGAGCGCCGATTCGTTCACTGAGGCACTTCGGGGCGGGGTCACGATGGCCAGCACCCGCTATGCGTACGGGGACGACTTCACTGAGGACAACTATAACGAAGTGGCTCAGGCACCACCGAGCAGAGCAGGCGCCACCTTTGCCCGCGCCATCGAGGCACGAATGCCAGGCCTTGTGCGTTGCTCGCCTGCCGTTGTCATGCAGACCGCGCGGCCGACCATGATCGGCTTGGGTGACTCCTTTGTGGGCGGCTTCTTGGCGGCCGGGCGCAAGCCATGAGACCTATCCATCTGGCCGCCAACCAGTCGCGTGATCGCTTCGATCGGAATACTCGAGGCCCCTTTCGTCCACACGCCGATGTTTACTCGCAGGGCGAGTCCGGAGTGATTGCCTTGAAGCGGCGGGCGGTGCGAGGGGGACCGAGCCTTGGACAGGGCCTGTGTCAGCGGAGGGCCTCCGGGCGAGTGTGTCCATCTTGAAGAGTTAGCAGGTGGTCGCCGTTGCTGTACTTTCTGCTGCACAGGCCGAAAGTACAGCAACCAAGTAGGGGCAAACCTGCTCTGACTAGGCGTGGAGCCAAGGGTGTCGTGGTTCAAGACATCGTTCACATATGAGTCGAGACATCGTTCATAGCGCACTGGCTTTGATCATGAGCCGTGTCAAAGGAACGGGTCATCGTCTTGTCGGTGGTACAGCAGCACCTGAGCAAGGCCGAGACAGCAGCACGCCGATACCAGGTCTCGTGGCGCTGGGTGCATACCTTGGTGACCCGCTATCAAAGCTGCGGCTGGGAGGCGGTGGAAGCCCGGTCCCGACGCCCGCACAGCAACTCCCGAGCCGTCAGCGATGAGCTGCGTCAGCGGATCTGCACGCTGCGGTGTGAGCTGCAGGCCACCGGGCTGGACAACGGCCCGGTCTCGATTGCCGCGCGGCTGCAACAAGAGGGTCTACGGCCGCCAGCGTTCTCCACGATCCGCCGCATTCTCACTGCTGCCGGCTTGATCACCCCGCAACCCAAGAAGCGGCCCAAAAGCTCCTATCGACGCTTCCAAGCCGACCAGCCCAACCAATGCTGGCAATCCGACTTCACCCACTGGCAACTCGCCGACGGCACCGGCGTGGAGATCATCAACTGGCTCGACGACCACTCCCGCTACCTGCTCGCCGCCATCGCCTACCGACGCATCACCGGCCAAACCGTGATCACTACCTTCCTGAACATCGTCGAGCGTTACGGCCTGCCACAATCGACCCTCACTGACAATGGTTCGGTCTATACCTCTCGCTTCACCGGTGGTCGCAACGGCTTTGAGTACCTGCTCGCCAGCCTCGGCATCACGCAGAAGAACAGCCATCCTGGCCATCCCCAAACCCAAGGCAAGATCGAGCGCTTCCACCAGACTCTGAAGCGCTGGCTCGCTGCCCAGCCAGCCGCCGCCACCGTCGCCGAGCTGCAAACCCAGCTGAACACCTTCACAGACATCTACAACCAGATCCGGACCCATCGTGCGCTGCAGGGCGCCACCCCCGCCCAGGCCTATGTCGCCACCATCAAGGCTGCCCCAGCCGCCCAGCACAGCAATCCGCACTACCGGATCCGCACCGACCACGTCGACCGCCTCGGCAAGATCAGCATTCGCCGTGCCGGCTGCATGCACCATCTCGGCGTCGGCGCCGCCCACGCAGGTTCAGCAGTGACCGTCCTCATCGACCCCGACACCGCCACAGTGATCCATACAGACACCGGCGAAGTCCTCAGCCAACACACCATCGACCCCGACCGCAGCTACTGGCGCAACCAACACAAACCACCCGGCCGATGGCCACGCACTATGAACGATGACTCGACTCAGATATGAACGATGTCTCGACTCATCACATGAGTGGAGCCAAGGGGACTCGAACCCCTAACCCCTTGCTTGCAAAGCAAGTGCGCTACCAATTGCGCCATGGCCCCAGATCACGGTGCACCATCAGTATGGATGGCACCGCTGAAAGCTTGCTGCGCAATGGTACCTACCAGATGGCGCGAGACATCCGTCGCGACCACGATCAACAATGTGTTCAACGAGACGGCTTTGCTACCAGCCGGCGACGGAGCCCAGCCCATCTATTTTTGGACTAGAGGACCTCTTTTCGAATGGTGCGGCAGGCCCGGTCGCCTCCGATAGATAGCGCGTTGCATGGGGCACCTTGCCGACCTGCCTCGAGGTGATTGATGCACGCCATCCGGACGGAGCCGTCAGCGAGCGACTTCAACCGCGCTTCCAGGGCGTCCGGACTCGCTGACAGGCAGTAGCGCACCGAGAATGCGCCGAGCCGTGAGACTTCACCACTCGCGCTCGATTTGACTTCAGCAGCAGATGATCATGGGCGGAGATCGTCCAGAGCTGCCTGCGGTCGCGGAAGCGGTATGCGGCATTGGCGAGGAATGCGGGCTCGAACATCTCGAACAGTTCTTCCATCGCCGGTCGCAGCAGTGGATAGATCACTTGGTTGGACGAGAAGAAATGGTCCGAGGCGTAGCCCAACATTTCAGCGCCCAGCAGTTTGCTGTTGCCGATGAACGTGTTCTTCGCCAGCTGCTCGGCCAGCTGGTCCAGCGGCCGCGCAACGTGACTTTGCCTTCATTGGAAAAGAATCCGCCGGTTGTACGGGTCCGACGAACATCATGTCGTCGTTGAGGTAGGAGGAAGCGATCGGCCAAAGCGTCGATGCGCCACAGCATGGTTTCGATCGCCAGCGAGTTGAAGGTCGGGAGCAATTGCTCATGGCCGCGAAAAATCTCACGGTGATCGACAACGCGAATATCGTGCTGCTCGGCCTTGCGGCGATCGATCGCTGATGGGAACTGATTGTCTGTTACCTGCCAGATGGTCCGGACCCACGATGCGTGGTGACGGATCGACCAGAGGCAGAAGCGGATCTCGTCATTGTCCGAGAAGCGTCGCTCCTTGCTTGCCACCCGCTCGGGCGCACCATGCCCGCCAGGATCGGCCAGATACCGGTTCCGCTTGGCGCGGTGCTTGGGATCGCGCCCATCAACCAGGCGACCACCGCGTCGATGGCGTCCTCAGCAGCATTCGCGTTGGAGCGCTCCACGCGGCGCGATCTTACGCGAAACGACTAACCCGCGTAGGTCTGAAAACGATGTTGGCCGAGGCCCATCCCCCGAGCGGCCCCGGCCGACGCACGACCCTACACCACCGCGACAGGTCGAACAATTCGCAGAATCGCCCCCGAGCGGACCAGGCGCCCATCGCGCCACGCTCAATCCTCGACCAGGAGTTCTCGCTCGGAGGTGATTCTGTGAAAGATTGCACGGGGTCGCCCTCCTGGCCGACTCCACGTACGCTGTTGCTCATGTGGTCCCAGCGCGAAGTCATCGACTACGCGCTGCAGCGACGCTCCACACTTCAGGCGCTGCGGCGCCCTGGACGCAGGCTTGCCCGGCAAGAGGCCTGTGACGCCGATCCGATGCTGCTCCGAGCGGCGAAGCACCATGGAGAGCCCTCGAGCATCAATTGCCCAGTGTGCGACGCGGATGAACTGGTCAATTTGCAGTACGTGTTCGGCGATCAGCTGGGACAGTATTCGGGGCGCATCAAGCAGACCACTCAATTGGAAGAGATGGCACACGAGTTCGGGGAGTTTAAGGTCGTGGTCGTCGAAGTTTGCCCAGCCTGCGGCTGGAACCACATGATCCTTTCCTACCTTCTGGGTGACGGGGTGAAGCGCAAGCCTCCCCGTCGCCAGCAGACGGTCGAGGATATCTATGGCTGATCCCCACTGGGGACCGGTCGAAGAACACCCCCGCGGTGCACGCACGCGCCGCACGACGACCAGGCGCGGCCGCCGCTGGGCCCGCGGCATTTTCATCACCATCGGCTCGCTGACCCTGCTGGGCATGATCAGCGCGATTGCGGTCGTTGCGTACGGTTATTCCACGACAACGCTCCCTGCTGCGAACGCCGAGTTCAAAACCGCAACCACATTCGTCTATTACAACGACGGCAAAAGCGAGCTCGGCAGCTTCGCCATCCAGAACCGCACGCCACTGAGTTTCGACAAGATCCCCGAGACGATGAAGCAGGCCGCTGTCGCAGCAGAGAACCGGACGTTTTGGACCGACCAGGGCATCTCGATACGCGGCATGATCCGCGCCGCCTGGAAGATCACTCGCGGCGGCGACGTCCAGGGCGGCTCGACGATCACGCAGCAATACATCAAGATCTTGTACCTGAACTCCGAGCGAACTCTGACTCGCAAGTTTCGCGAGCTCTTCCTGGCGTACAAGATCAACAAAGAGATGAGCAAGGAGGACATCCTCGCCGGCTACCTCAATACGATCTACTACGGGCACGGCGCGTACGGCGTGCAGGCCGCCAGCAAGGAATACTTCGACGTCGACGCCAAGAAGCTCAATGTCCCGCAGGCGGCCTTTCTCGCCACAGTGGTCAACAATCCGAACATGTACGACCCGTCCGAGAAGGACAACCGTGCCCGCATTCTCAGTCGCTATCGCTATGTCCTGCACTCCATGGCCGAGATGGGCAACATCACGCCGGAGGAGGAGGGGACGTACGCAAAGAAGCTGCCAAAATTCCCCAAGACACCTGCCAACCAGCGCTACGGCGGCGCCAAGGGTTTCCTGCTCAAGATGGTCGAGCGAGAGCTCAGTGCGGCCGGCTTCGACTCTTCCCAGATCAGCGGCGGTGGTCTGAAGGTCACCACAACCTTTGACCAAGATGCTCAGGCCGCGGCCGTTCAGTCAGCGCAAAAATTCACCAAGCAGTCGGCCCGGGCCGTTGGCCGTAAGGCGTCCAGGCTGCACGCTGCGATAGCTTCGGTCGATGTGAACACCGGCGAGGTCATAGCGCTGTACGGCGGCCCCGACTTCGTCAAGAACTCCCGCAACTGGGCCACCACACCACGCCCCACTGCGTCAACGTTCAAGACCTACGCGCTCGCCGCCGGCCTAAAGGACGGCTACAGCCTGTTCGACACGTTCAATGGCAATACCTGGCTCCCGCCGGGGGACAGGAACCCCGTACGCAACGAGTTCAGCCACCAGTACGGCGGCTCGGTCAACCTGATGAGGGCAACGAAAGATTCGATCAACACCGCGTTCGTGGATCTCACTACCCAAATGGATAGCGGGCCGCGGAAGATCATGAGGATGGCCCAAGCCGTTGGCGCTCCCAAGGGTGCCGGCTGGGACAACAACGACCGCATTCCACTCGGGACCGCCGAAGTCAGCCCGCTCTCTCAGGCCAGCGCATACGCGACGTTCGCCAATGACGGAGTTGCAGTGCCTGATCATGTGATACGCGAGGTCCGGGACCGGAAGGGCAGGATCGTCTACCAGGCCCAGCCTGAGAAGCAGCGCGCGGTTAACGAGGACATCGCTCACGACGTCACCTACGCCCTGTCCAAGGTGGTCGAGCAGGGCACCGGTCGCGCCGTACAAACGCTGGAACGACCCGTGGCAGGCAAGACTGGCACCAAAGATCGCAAGAATCCCGACGGCACGAGCGACATTGTCTCGGCGTGGTTCGTGGCATATACCAAGCAGATCTCCACAGCTGTGATGTATGTCGCGGGCAACGATGGCAATGGTGATCTTGACAAGTACGCTCGGCCGGGCGACAGCACCTTCTTCGGCGGCACCTATCCGGCGCTGACCTGGGCCAACTACATGAAGACCGCGACCAAGGGTCAAGCGATCAAGGACTTCCCCGGGCCTGCGTATGTGAACCGCGACGAGCTCCCGAAATCGGACCAGACGATGCAGGAAACGCTGGAGCCGACCGATGCGCCCAGCACGCAGGCCCCGACCCCTGAGCCGCAGCCGACCCAAACTTGGACCTGGCCGCCCAGTTGGCCGCAACCCCCGAATCCATCTGCGACCAAGACCCAACAAGGTCCTGGAGGCGGCAAGACGAAGCCTCCGCGATGGAGAAGGCAGCAGCCGAGTGGAAACCCGACCGGCGGATAAGGTTGAGCAGAGTCCCCGCCGTGATCGACACCCGATCGGCTCACAGCTTGCCGTCGGCAACTGACGATTTCGTCGGCCGGGTCAGCCAGCGAATCGGCGGCCCGCTGGGACGCTACGCCGCCACCGGTACGGCGTGGTGGAACCCGCTGCGAGTCACCCTGCTGGTCGGGACTCTGGTCTACCTGAGCGGGGTGGTGTTCCGCCTGCCGTGTCGGATCACCGTCGCCGGCCAACCGCCACCGGACCACTTCAAATATCTGTGCTACTCCGACATCGGGCTCTTGTACGCCGGTCGCGGCCTGCTGCAGGGCAATACGCCCTACCTCGATTCCGGCGGCTATCCGATCTTGGAATATCCGGTGCTCACCGGCTGGTTTCTGGAGCTGGAGCGGTTGATCACCCGGCTCCTGGGCGGCCTCCAGGGAGCCGGACTGACTGATCAACAGCAGATCGACTCGACGTTGAAGTTTGTTGACGTCAACACCGTGCTGCTCGGCCTTTTCTTCCTGATTGCACTCTGGGCCTTGGTGCGCACTCCGGTAGGGCGTCCCTGGGACGCGATGATGATGGCGGCGTCGCCCTGTGTGGCGGCCGCGGCCTTGATCAATTGGGACATGCTGCCGGTGGCACTCACCGCGCTGGCCATGGCGTGCTGGTCTGGACGCAAACCTGGTCTTACCGGAGTGCTGCTCGGTCTCGGAGCTGCGGCGAAGCTCTACCCCGCCTTACTGCTCGGTCCGCTCTTCCTGCTCTGCCTGCGCGGCAAGCGGATGGGCGACTTCGTGATGACAATCTCGACGTTCCTGGTGAGCTGGGGGCTGGTGAATCTGCCCGTGCTCCTGCTGGCGCCGGATGCGTGGTTCAATTTTTGGCTCTACAACAGGGATCGCGGCGGCGACCTCGGATCGATCTGGTACGTGCTGTCCCTCGCCGGCCATCCTGTGCCGTACCTGAACTGGGTCAGCGCCGGCGCTTTCGGATTGTGCTGTATCGGCATCTTGCTCCTGATCTTGTATGCGCCGCTACGTCCCCGGGTCGGTGCCATGGCGTTCCTGGTCGTTGCCGCATTCCTGATGACCAACAAGGTCTATTCGCCGCAATATGTGCTCTGGCTGTGGCCTCTAATG
>Ga0307306_10000300_pt1 | contig 11437 bp, 9 predicted proteins | sample ER_DNA_193_FD_194507 | JGI IMG/M metagenome (GOLD analysis project Ga0307306, IMG submission 194507) | Bulk soil microbial communities from the East River watershed near Crested Butte, Colorado, United States - ER_DNA_193 | ecosystem: Environmental > Terrestrial > Soil > Floodplain | place: USA...
GGTCGACGGTGTGTACGCCCTGGTTCATCAACGCTCCCCCGCCATCGAGCTCCCAGGTGCCACGCCAGTCGCCGGAGTCGTAGTACGTCTGCCCGCGCCACCAGTCGATCGAGGCGATGCCGCTGGTCAGGCGGCCCAGCTCACCGTTGCCGATGGCCGCAACCGCTACCTCGGTGGCAGGGTCGAACCGGTGCTGAGAGATCACCGCGACCTGAGTTCCCGCGCGGCGTTGAGCGGCGATGATCTCATCAGTCTTAGCCACAGTGGTCTCGGCCGGTTTCTCGATGATCACATGCTTGCCGGCCTCCAGGGCCTCGATGGCGACCTCGCCGTGCCGGCCGGTCGGCGTGCAGACCGACACGACGTCGATGTCAACGGCCTGCAGCGCATCCGTCAGGGATGTGAACGCCTTCCCGCCGCGCTCGGCGGCCAGTCGTTCGGCCCGCTCCAGGTGGACATCGACAACAGCAACCAGGTCGATCTGGTCGGCCAGTTCGTTGATCACCGCCCCGTGCATGGTGCCGATAACGCCAACACCGACAAGGGCCAGTCGGATGCGGTGATCGGATTCGCTGTCGGCACTCATGCGTACTGGATCCCTTCGCTGCTGAGAATGTCGGTGAAGGCCTGCCAGGCTTTGGTGAAAAGCTCGGGTCCGGACAGCGCCCCGTACGCGGTGTATTCACCGAGGTGCGGCTCGAGGGAGAAGAACCCGTCGAAGCCGTCGTCGCGAAGGGCTCGGACCGTCTCCCGCAGCTCGCCATCGCCGGCGCCGGCGACTACGACCGAGGCGTCGGCCAGCAGGGCGTCCTTGATCTGCATGTAGGCGACGTGAGGCCGCAACATGGCATACCCCTCGGTGAACGGACGCACCCCGACCTGGACGAAGTTGGCCGGATCCCACGCCAGCTGCAGCTTGGGCGAGGACACCGACGTGACGATGTCGAGGCAGCGGCGTGGAATGTCGCCGTAGATCTCCTTCTCGTTCTCATGCACCAAGATCACGTCGGAATCAGCGGCGGCATCAGCCAAGGCAGTCATCCGGCTGAGAACTTCGTCACGTCGGCTGTCCGGGTCGGTGCCCTCGGGAATGAAGAACGAAAAGAGTCTGATGTACGGCGCCTCGAGAGTCTTGGCAACCTCAACGGCATGCCGCATCCGCTCGAGGTGAGGTGGGAACTCATCGTCGATGCCGATCTTGCCAATCGGCGAGCCGATGCTGGAGACCTTCAGGCCGTACCCGTCAAGGGTCTGCCGCACGGCGTCCTGTTGGTCGGAATCGAGGTCGAGAATGTTGGTTCCCCAGGCGCTGCGGACTTCTACGTAGCCCAGGCCCAACCCCGCAGCGACCTTGCACTGCAGGTCGAAGTCGTCAGAGATCTCGTCAATAAATCCTGAAAGTGTCCACATCGTCGCAGTGCTCCTCATTCGTCTAGATAGGGCTGTACTAGTTCCAGATAGCGACCCGCCATCACCTCGACAACTTCGGCCGGCGGCGCTGCCCACAGATCGGCGTTGAAGATCTCCACTTCGATGTCGCCGCGGTACCCAGCCTTGGCGACAGATCTGGTGAAAGCGGCGAAGTCAATATGGCCGTCGCCCACCATGCCGCGGGCCAGCAGCGTGTCCGGCGGCAGCGGGGTGATCCAATCGCAGATCTGGTAGCTGACAATGCGTGGTCCGGCACGCTGCACCTGCTCGGCAATGCCTGGTTCCCACCACAGATGGAAGGTGTCGACGACAACGCCGACGTCTTCCGGCTCGAAGCGCTCAGCAATGTCCAGCGCCTGGGCAAGCGTTGAGATCACGCCGCGGTCCGCAGCATAGATCGGGTTCATCGGCTCGATGCCAAGATTCACACCGAGCTCATGGGCGTACGGGACTAGCCGTTCGATCGCTCGCGCGGCGCGATCCCGGGCGGCCTGAAGATCACGATCACCAGGCGGCAATCCGCCGGGTACCAGCACTAACGTGGCCGCGTCAAGCGCCGCAGCCTCCTCGATCGCCTGCCGGTTCTGCGCCTCCGCCGCTTCCGCCTCCGCCGGATCTGCGGTCGTAAAGAACCCGCCCCGGCACAACGTGGAAACCCGCAGACCCGACTCCGCGACCAGCCGACCGGCTTCGTCGAGGCCGACCTCAGCAAGCTGCTCGCGCCAGATCCCGATCGCGCCGAGGCCGGCGTCGACACAACCCTTGATCGCCTCAGGCAACGACCAGGAGGCGGTAGTTCGCTGGTTGAGCGAGAGTCGGCTGAGCGCTGCCTCGGTGGTCATCGAGCGACGCCGGCGGTCGCGAGCAGCTGACCCAGGCGGTGAGCTGCGAGCTCCGGATCGGTCAGCAGCTGCGCCTCATTCGCCAGCTCGAAGATCAGGGCCAGGTGCACGATGGAGCGGGCGGACTGCAGTCCACCGACCATCACGAAGCCGTCTTGATGCCCGTTCAGCCAGGCCAGGAAGGCGATCCCGGTCTTGTAGTAGTACGTCGGTGCGGAGAAGATGTGGCGGGACAGCGGCACCGTGGGTGCCATCTCCGCGCGATATAGGTCGATGTCGCCCTCATCCAAGGCGTTCAAGGCGGCCGACGCGGCCGGGGCGATGGCGGCGAAAGCGCCGAGTAGTGCATCGGAATGATGATCACCATCACCCTCGATGAGCTCTGGATAGTTGAAGTCGTCGCCGGTGTAGAGCCGCACACCGGATGGCAGGGCAGTGCGCAGCTGCTGTTCATGATCAGCGGAGAGCAATGAGACCTTCACGCCGTCAACCTTCGTGGTGTGCTCGTTGATCAAATCGAGGAAAGTTCGCGTCGCCGTGGGTATGTCGGTCGACCCCCAGTAGCTGCTCAGTTGCGGGTCGAACATCTCGCCCAGCCAGTGCAGGATCACCGGACGAGACGCCTGGGTGAGTACGGTCGAGTAGACCTGCAGGTAGTCCTCGGCGCTGCGAGCAGTGGCCGCCAGCTGACGCGAGGCCATCATGATCACCTGTGATCCGGCCGCCTCGACGAATTCCACCTGCTCGAGATATGCCCGGGTCACCTCTTCGAGGCTTCCGGCGGGGGCGAGAAGCTGATCAGTCCCGGCTCCAGAGGCGATCCTGGCCCCGTGCTCGCGCGCCAGGGCCGCGCTACGGGTGATCAACTCTTGGGTGGCTGACCAGTCCAGCCCCATATTGCGCTGCGCGGTGTCCATCGCCTCGGCAACCCCGAGCCCGTAGCGGAACAGGTGCTGCCGGAACGCCAAGGTGGTCTCCCAATCGATCACGGCCGGCGCACCTGGGACGTTCTCGCCACGTGGGTCCGCTACGACGTGGGCCGCAGCGAACACGACTCGGCTGCTGAAAGCATCTGGATGTTCCGCCCAGGCCCGGGGCTGGGAAAGCTCGATCTCCCGCCAGCCGCCGCTGGCTTCGGGCAGCGCAACTATTGCGGTCGTCGTGGTCATGGGGTGAACCGGTCGATCGCGACTAGGCGGCCTTCGGCCGAGGATTTCAAGCCGGCATCGGCCAGCTGCAAGCCGCGTACGCCGGCCGCGAGATCGTAGGCGTGTGGCCGGCCGGCATCGACATCGGACAGGAACTGCTCCCACTGGGCCCGGAACCCGTTGCTGAATTCAGCATTGTCTGGGATTTGCTCCCATTGACTACGGAAGTCCTCGGTCGTCGGCAGATCCGGGTTCCAGACCGGCATCGGCGTGCTCACCCTCGGCTGGATGCGGCATCCGAAGAGGCCGGCTACCGCAGAGCCGTGGGTACCGTCGACCTGAAACTCGACCAACTCACCACGGTCGACGCGAACTGCCCAGGAAGAGTTGATCTGGGCGATCACGTCATCCTCGAGTTCGAAGATCGCGTACGCGGAATCATCGGCCGTGGCGGCATATTTGCGGCCCTGCTCGTCCCAGCGCTCCGGGATGTGGGTGACCGCCTTTGCAGTCACCGCCTGCACCTTTCCGAAGAGGTTCTCCAAGACGTAGTTCCAGTGCGGGAACATGTCCAGCACCATGCCGCCACCGTCTTCGGCGCGGTAGTTCCAGCTCGGTCGCTGGGCGGGCAGCAGGTCACCCTCGAACACCCAGTACCCGAACTCCCCCCGTACCGACAGAATCCGTCCAAAGAACCCGGAGTCGATCAACCGCTTCAGCTTCACCAAGCCGGGCAGATAGAGCTTGTCGTGGACTACACCGTTGATCACGTCCGCCTCGGCAGCGGCGGTGACCAGCTCAATGCCCTCATCGACTGACTCGGCGATCGGCTTCTCGGTATAGATGTGCTTGCCGGCGCCAATGGCCTTCAGGATCGACTTCTTACGCTCCGAGGTGACCTGGGCGTCGAAGTAAACCGAGGCTGAGTCGTCCTCCAGAGCTTCGTCGAGGTCAGTGGTGAAGTCGGAAACGCCGTGCTGGACGGCCAACGCGGCCAGCTTTTCCGCGTTGCGACCGACCAAGATCGGCTCGACGGTGATCCGCTCACCGCCTGCGAGCCCGAGGCCGCCGTCGTCGCGAATGGCCAGCACCGAACGGACCAGATGCTGGCGATAACCCATCCGGCCGGTTACGCCGTTCATGATCACTCGAATAGTGCGCTGTGCCACATCGTCTCCTCGGTCGTCGTTGCCTGCAACACGAAAGCGCTTTCGAAATCGCTTTAGGTAATATACGATCGGCTGTGGAAAAGCACAACCCAAAGGGAGCTCGTAAGCCATGGCAGCTGTGTCCGGGCACGTGTTGTTGAGCGACGTCGCGGCCGCCGCTGGGGTGTCCCTTGCCACCGCCTCGCGGGCCCTGAATGGCCAGACCGGGGTCGGCGCTGAGCTAGCCGAAAAGGTCCGTGTCGTGGCGCGGAACCTCGGTTACGTGCCTAATGTCCATGCTCGGCAGTTGGCCGGCGGGACGACGTCGGTGATCGGCCTGATCGTGCACGAGATCGACGATCCATTTTTTACCGAGATCGCCGGCGGCATCGTACGGTCGGCTCTGGCGGAGAACCTCATGGTGCAGGTCTCCCACTCCGGACGAGACCCGGAGCAAGAGCTCCAGGAGATCACCACGCTGGTGGTTCAGGACGTCGACGGCATCGTTATCGCGGGATCGGGCTATGTGGATCCGGCCAAGGAGGCCGGCGCCAAGGAAGTGCTGCGCGCGTATGAGCAGCGAGGCGGTCGAGTGGCCGTGATCGGGCGCCATCATCTGGGCGTCGACGCAGTGCTTCCAGACAACGTCGCAGTGGGGGCTATGGCGGGGCAGCATCTCGCCGGACTCGGCCATCGCGACGTTCTTGTCGCCTCTGGGTCGGATCAGTTGACCACGATCGCCGATCGCCTCTCCGGCATTTGTTCGGCGTTCCAGAAGGTTGGGGCGCAAGCCTCCGTGCTACAGGAAGAATTCAGCCTCAGCGGTGGTGCGCGAATCGCGAGCCGGATCGGTGAGCTGAACGTACGTCCCAGCGCCATTCTTGCGCTGAGCGATCTGATGGCAATCGGGGTGCTGCAGGAACTGCGGCGCCAAGGACTACGTGTCCCGGACGACATCTCGGTGATGGGCATCGACGACATCACGGTGGCGCAGTCACTCGCACCGGCCTTGACCACCGTCGCCGTACCTCTGACCGAGATGGGCGAGATCGCCTTCGGCATGCTGCGGAAACCTGCCGCAGTCAGGCCACGTCGGCGTATCGTCCCTGCTCACTTGATGGTTCGCGAGTCGACAGCCCGGGTAACGCAAAACTGATAGTTTCTGCAGCAAACGGTGCCGAAACTCACAGGTTTCATTCTCGACACAAATATTGACACCCATTAAGAAAACGCTTACGCTCAGTCACGAAAACGCTTTCGTGCATCACTGAAAGGGAGAACTGATGGCTCTGAACCGAAGGCAGTTCTTGGTCGGTGCCGGCGGACTGGCCGCCGCGGCTACCACGATGGGCCTGGGGGCCTGCGCCCCCGGATCGAGTGGTGGTAGTGGCTCCCAGGGCGGTGGCGGAGGAGGCGGGACCAATCTGGCTCTCGCCTTCTGGGGCAACCCGACGCGCAACAAGAACACCCAAGCAGAGATTGACGCGTACATGAAGGCCAATCCCGGCGTGACAATCTCGGGTCAGCCGGGTGAGTTCAACACCTACTGGGACAAGTTGGCCACCCAGACGGCTGGCGGGAACGCCCCCGACATCATCCAGATGGACATGAACTACATCTCCGAGTACGGCAGTCGCGGCGCTCTGCTGGATCTGTCCAAAGTCGATGTGTCCAAGTTCGTCGAGGGCACGGTCGATTCAGGCAAGATCAACGGCAAGCTGGTGGGCATCAACGCGGGCATCAATAGCGCGCTGATCTTCGCTAATCCCAAGGTCTTTGAAAAGGCCAAGATGGACCTGCCCGATGACAAAACCTGGACCTGGGACCAGCTGATCGAGGTCGGTGCGGAGGTCGCCTCCAAAGCGGGAGTGTCCTTCGGCGTGGCGTCGCTGATGGGCTCAGACGCATTGTTCGGCACGTTCGTACGTCAACACGGCAAGGAACTCTTCACCGAGAACGGGCTGGGGTTTGACGTAGCCGAGGCTCAAGCCTGGTACGACCTCATGCTGAAGGGCCAGAAAGCCAAGGCCTTTGGGACGCCCGAGCAGGCCAGCGAGGAGTCTTCCAAAGTGCTAGATCAGAGTGCGATCGTGGTTGGGACGGCCGCTATGCAGTACTACAACTCCAATCAGCTGGAAGCGGTCAGCGCTGCCGCCGGGCAACAGTTGAAGATGCTGCGGGGCGCGAGTCTGGCGGGCAAGGCAACCGAACGCAAAACCTGGTACAAGGCGAGCATGCTGTGGTCCGCGTCGGCCAAGACCAAGAATCCAGACGCGGCAATCGCGTGGATCAATTGGTTCGCGAACTCCCCGGAGGCTGCAAACATTGATCTGGCTGAGCGCGGCATCCCGCCGAACGCCGAGGTACTGGCCGCGGTCAAGCCCAAGCTTTCCCCGGCGCAACAGACAGTCGCGAAATACATCTCCGACATCAAGAGCGAGGTAGCTACCACCCCGATCGCCCCACCCCCTGGCGGCGGCACGATCGCCACCGTCTTGTTCCGTCACGGGATTGATGTCCTCTTCGGGAAGACGAGCTCAGCCGATGGCGCGCAGAAGTTCGTGGACGAGCTGAAGTCAAACCTTCAGAGTTAATGCCATGAGCGCCATCTCTGAACTCTCGACGATCCATCGCGCAAAGGCCAAGACGCCAGAAGAGAAGCGGCTGCTGGCTAAGGAGGCGGGCCGGGACAACAAGGCCGGCTATCTCTTCCTGCTGCCCTGGCTGATTGGACTCGTGCTGATCATCGGCGGGCCGATGATCGCCTCGTTGTACCTGTCGTTTACCAACTACAGCCTGATCCAGGCGCCCAAGTGGGTCGGGCTGGACAATTACCTCCGGATGCTCAGCGACCCGCGGCTACACAAGTCGCTCGCGGTGACGTTCACCTACGTGATCGTCGGCGTTCCGCTGCAACTGATCATGGCCTTGGCGGTAGCCATGCTGCTGAACGAGGGGATGAAGGGGCTGCCGTTCTATCGGTCGGTCTTCTACCTGCCGTCGATGCTCGGCAGCTCGGTTGCCATCGCTGTGCTCTGGCGGCAGATGTTCGAAGTGGACGGCCTGGTCAACCAAGTGCTGAGGAAATTCGGTATCCCAGCGACTAACAGCTGGATCGGCGACCCCCAATATGCGTTGTGGACCATCATCTTGCTGCACGTCTGGACGTTCGGTTCACCAATGGTGATCTTCTTGGCCGGTCTGCGACAGATCCCCGGAATGTATTACGAGGCGGCGTCAGTCGACGGGGCAAGCAAATGGGCCCAATTCAGAAAAATCACCCTGCCGCTGCTGTCTCCGATCATTTTCTTCAACCTGGTACTGCAGATCATCAACGCCTTCCAGGCGTTCACCCAGGCCTTCGTGGTGTCGAACGGGACCGGCGGCCCTGCGGACTCGACCCTGTTCTACACGCTGTATCTGTACCAGCGCGGGTTCGTTCAGTTCCAGATGGGCTATGCCTCCGCGATGGCCTGGCTGCTGGTGGTGATCATCGCGGTGTTCACCGCTATCAACTTCTACTTCTCCAAGCGTTGGGTGTTCTACGGTGACTGATCTTCAAACAGAGGGCGGGGTGGCAACCCCCGCTGAAACAACGGTGTCATTGAACGGACCGGCTCCCCAGGAGGCGATCCACCACCGCGCCACAGGGCGGGACCGTGTCACGTCGGTAATCAAGCACATACTGCTGATCGCCGCAAGCGTGATCATGATCTATCCGCTGCTGTGGCTAGTGGCCAGCTCCCTCCGGCCGACCGAGGTCATCTTCCGTACGCCAGGCCTCTGGTTGAACGACCTGTACGTAGAGAACTACACCAAGGGGTGGTATTCGCTTTCCTACCCCTTCGGCCAATACATCATCAACTCTTTCATCGTGGTGATCGGGGCAATCGCCGGCAATCTGTTCGCCTGCACGCTGGCCGCGTACGCGTTTGCCCGGCTGAAATTCCGGCTGCGGGGGCTGTGGTTCGCCATCATGCTCTTGACGCTCATGCTGCCCTTCCACGTGGTCGTCGTGCCGCAGTACATCCTGTTCAACGCGCTGGGCTTCGTGAACACGTTCGTTCCGCTGATCTTGCCTAAGTTCTTGGCCACCGATGCATTCTTCGTGTTTTTGATGGTCCAGTTCATTCGAGGCATTCCCAGGGAGCTGGACGAGGCGGCCACCATCGACGGTTGCGGTCACTGGAAGATCTTCAGCAGGGTGATGCTTCCGCTGATGGGGCCAGCGATTGCTACGACGGCGATCTTCACGTTCATCTGGACCTGGAGCGATTTCTTCACTCCGCTGATCTACCTGACCGATCCGATCGCCTACACGGTTCCCGTTGCGCTGCGCTCGTTCCTGGACGCGACGGCCGGGAGCAACTGGGGCGCCATGTTCGCCATGTCCGTCGTCACGTTGATCCCGCTCTTCCTGGTGTTCTTGTTCGGCCAGCGGTTCTTGGTCAAGGGCATCGCCACCACCGGCGGAAAGTGACCTCAGTGCGGGACCTCGCTCAGCGGGGTCCCGCCTTTATTAATTTGCGAAAGGCAAGGCTGTGTCTTCCAAACGACGCTATGTGGTGGTCGGAACGGGCCACCGCGTCCAGATGTACCTCGACGCCATGGCCGGCGACCACCGCGAGGACGCGGACCTGGTCGGCCTGATCGAGCCAAATCCGAGCCGGTTGGCGGTGCATCTGAATCGCTTGTCCGAGGCCGGGCTTGATGTGACCAATGTGGTCACTGCCAACCCTGATGATCTCGAGCGGGTGCTCAAAGAGACCGAGGCAGACCGGGTGATCATCACCTCACCCGACTACACGCACGCCGAACTGATTGTGCGGTCGTTGGATGCCGGTGTCGACGCGGTGGTCGAGAAGCCCTTGACGATCAATCCGGATAGCACCCGGCAGATCGCCGAGGCGGTGGAACGCACCGGTCGGCAGGTGGTGGTAACGCACAACTATCGCTACTCGCCACGGAATTCCGCGCTCAAGAAGTTGATCAAGGACGGCTCGATCGGCACGCCACTGTCGGTCACGTTCGAATGGGTGCTCGACACCGCCCATGGGGCGGACTACTTCCGTCGTTGGCATCGGGACAAGATCAACTCGGGTGGCCTGCTGATCCACAAAGCCTCGCATCACTTTGATCTTGTGAACTGGTGGCTCAGTGACTCGCCCGAGCAGGTGTACGCCCGCGGCGGCGTGCGGTTCTACGGTTCGGAGAACGCTGCAGCACGCGGAATGGCGCCCCGTCACGAACGCGGCACACATGAAGGAGCACACAGTCCGTGGGAACTGGACCTGCGTAGCGATCCGCGGCTCAAGGCGCTCTACCTGGACGCCGAGTCTCACGACGGGTACCAACGTGACCAGGATGTGTTCGGTCCAGGTGTGACTACAGAGGACAACCTCGCGGTGATCGTGGACTACACGCGGAACGTGACGCTCAGCTACGCGCTCAATGCGCATGCGCCCTGGGAGGGCTACCGGGTTGCGGTGAACGGCGACGAAGGGCGTGCCGAGTTGGAGGTCGTGGAACGGGCGGCCGTACTGACCGACGCTGACGGCAGGGCGGTGATCGACCCGAGTGCCATCCCGGAGTCGTCATCTCGTGCCGGCGGTGAGCGGTTGACGCTACAACGCCACTGGGAGGTGGCCCAGGACATCAAGATCGAAGAAGGCGCCGGAGCTCACGGCGGTGGCGACGCGCTACTGCTCGCCGATATCTTCCGCGGTCCTGGCGATGACTGGTTGGAACGACCAGCGGATTGGCTGGCCGGGATCCGAGCAATTGCGGTCGGGATGGCCGGCAATGAGTCATTGCGCACCGGCCAGGCGGTCAAGATCACCGATCTTGATCTTGGTGTGGACCTCAGCCGATGACCGCACTGCAGCTTGACCCTGACCGGGCTCTCCCATTCCCGGCAGAGCAGCGGAGCATCGCCAGAGAAATCTACAGCGAGACGAAGGATCTGCCTCTGATCTGCATGCACGGGCATGTCGAACCAGAGGTGTTCGCCGACGACATACCGTTCGCCGACCCGGCGCAGCTCTTGATCGTTCCCGATCACTACGTGTTCCGCATGCTGGCCTCGCAAGGCATCGAGCCGGCTCGCCTTGGGGTGCCGCGGCTCGATGGCGGTCCCGTCGAGACCGATTCCCGGAAGATCTGGCGTACGTTCTGCGAGAACTGGAAGCTTTTCCGCGGTACACCATCGCGTTTCTGGCTGGAACATGAGCTCGTCGAGGTATTCGGGGTCGATCTGGTCCCGAGCGCGGAGACGGCTGATGCCATCTATGACCAGATTGCTGCTTGCGTCGCCGACGCTGGGTTCCGGCCGCGCGCACTGCTCGACCGCTTCAATATCGAGGTCATCTCCACCACGGATGCGGCTACGTCAGATCTGCAGCACCATGCCAAGCTAGCCGCCGACGGTCTGGGCGAGCGCATTTTTCCGACCTTCCGGCCGGACGCCGTGGCCTACCTCGATCGACCTACCTGGCGCGCCGACATCGCCGAGCTTGCGAAGATCTCCGGTGTCGACACCACGACGTACGACGGCTTTCTCGGTGCACTGCGTTCCCGCCGCGCCGCCTTTGTCGAAGCTGGTGCCCGCGCCACTGATCACGGCCACTTACTCGCCGATACGACTCCGATGGAGACAACCGCAGCCGGCGAGCTCTACTCCCGCGTGCTCGACGGAGCGGAGCCGAGTCAGGCAGAGGTCGACGCGTTCGCGGCGAACATGCTCTACCAGATGGCCGAGATGTCGTGCGAGGACGGCCTGGTGATGCAGATCCATCCCGGCGTGCTGCGCGACCACAACAGCACGATTTGGAGAACCTACGGGTCAGATAAGGGCTACGACATTCCCGTT
>Ga0307306_10000303_pt1 | contig 11420 bp, 8 predicted proteins | sample ER_DNA_193_FD_194507 | JGI IMG/M metagenome (GOLD analysis project Ga0307306, IMG submission 194507) | Bulk soil microbial communities from the East River watershed near Crested Butte, Colorado, United States - ER_DNA_193 | ecosystem: Environmental > Terrestrial > Soil > Floodplain | place: USA...
CTCGACGATCATGGGCGAGACCGCCCGCTACTTCGGGCTCACCATCGACGACCTCTGCAGCAGCTCCCGGTCCCGACAGCTGGTCCAGGCCCGGCAGATCGCCATGTACCTGTGCCGCGAGATGACCGAGCTGTCACTGCCCAAGATCGGGCAGCACTTCGGCGGCCGCGACCACACCACGGTCATGCACGCCGACCGGAAGATCCGCGAGCTCATGAGCGAGCGACGAGCGATCTACAACCAGGTCACCGAGCTGACCAACCGCATCAAGCACACCTCCGCCTGACGGCGGGCCTCTTCGCCGCGGCTCCAGGCATGACCAGCCCGCCCGCCCCACGCCTGAGGACGTGGTTGTCCACATGTTGTCCACCGCGAGCGCGGGCCGGTTTCACCCGAAACCGGTGGCTTCTCCACGGCATGTGGACAACCCTGTGGACGGCAACCAGTGGAATGTCGTCGCGACGGAGGCTCGGCGGGGCGCCGCATCCCGACGAGTTGTCCACAACCCCTGTGGACGACCTGAGGACAACCCGACCGAGCCGGTGCGTGACGGGCTGCCGCGCCACCCCGCCTGGGGGACGACACCGACTCATCCCCCGCTGCGCCAGGTTCTCCACAGCCTGTCCACCGGTCTGTGCACACCCGCAGCCCGAGGCTGACCTGCACGGACGCCGGTTGTCCCCTTCGTGCACACCCCCGATGACGACGACTACCCCTTCAGACGATCCAGGTGCTCCGCGCACGGTGTGGACTGGCCGGGCGCCCGAAGTGAGCCCTGGTGAGTCCTGGTGGGCGCAGCTGAGCACCGTGGAGAGTTGTGGTGAGCGTCGGTCCGAGACACTAGGGTTCGGATTCCGAGACGGACACATCGATGCGGACGCGAAGGGCGGGACCCCGTGAAGTTCAGGATCGACCGTGACGTGCTCGCCGACGCCGTGACCTGGGTGGCCCGCGGGCTTCCGGCCCGTCCACCGGTCCCGGTGCTGGCCGGCGTGCTCATCGAGGCCGACGACGAAGGCAGCCTCACGCTCTCCGCGTTCGACTATGAGGTGTCCGCCAAGACCACCGTCCCCGCCGACGTCGCCGAGGCCGGGCGGGTCCTCGTCCTGGGCCGGCTCCTGGCCGACATCTCGCGCAACCTGCCCGACAAGCCGATCGACATCGTCGCCGACGGCAACAAGGTCCAGGTCACCTGTGGCTCGTCGCGGTTCAGCCTGTTGATGATGCCGGTCGACGACTACCCCACCCTGCCCTCGGCTCCGGAACCGACCGGCACGATCCAGGGCGACGTGTTCACCCAGGCAGTGGCCCAGGTGGCCGTCGCGGCCGACCGCGGTGACACGCTGCCGATCCTCACGGGCGTCCGGATGGAGATCGAGGGCGACAAGATCACCCTGCTGGCCACCGACCGCTACCGCCTGGCGATGCGGGAGCTGACGTGGAAGCCGACTGCAGCCGATGTCGGCGGCTCCGCCCCGCTCGTCGCGCTGATCCCCGCGCGCACGCTGTCCGACACCGCCAAGGCGCTCGGCGCCAGCGGCTCGGTCGACATGGCCCTGGGCAGGGCCGCCGGCGGCGACGGCCTGGTCGGGTTCGAGGCCGGCCAGCGCCGCACGACGACCCGCCTGCTCGACGGCGAGTACCCCAAGGTGACCTCGATCTTCCCGACCAGCGTCGACACCGAGGCCGTCATCCACACCTCGGGCCTCATCGAAGCGGTCCGCCGCGTCTCGCTGGTGGCTGAGCGCAACACTCCGGTGCGGCTGAAGTTCACCGACGGCCAGGTGACGATCGAGGCCGGCACCGGTGACGACGCGCAGGCCTCCGAGGCCGTCGAGGCGACGCTCACCGGGCCGGACATCGAGATCGCCTTCAACCCGCACTTCCTCCTCGACGGGCTGGGAGCCGTCGGCACCGCATACGCGCGACTGTCCTTCACGCAGCCGAGCCGACCTGCCGTTCTGACGGGGCAGGCCGAGGCGGAGGGCGACGCCGACGAGAGCTACCGCTACGTCCTCATGCCGGTCCGTTTCGCCAGCTGAACCGCGCGGTCACGACCCTTCCGTATGCGGGTTGTGGCGATAGCCTGACCCCGCAGTTCGCGTCGCCGCACACCCTGCTCGTCTCGCAGTCCGTCTCGAACCCACCTGCCGGCACCCTCGTCGGCCGCCGCTCGTCGAAAGGGTCAGCCATGCAGCTCGGTCTCATCGGTCTCGGCAAGATGGGCGGCAACATGCGGGAGCGCCTGCGCAAAGCGGGTCACGAGGTGGTCGGCTTCGACTTCAACCCCGAGATCTCCGACGTCAAGACCCTCCCGGCGCTCGTCAAGGCGCTCGACGCCCCGCGGGTCGTGTGGGTCATGGTGCCGGCCGGTGCGCCGACGCGCAGCACGGTCGAGAAGCTGTCCGGACTGCTCGACAAGGGCGACCTGGTCATCGATGGCGGCAACTCACGCTTCACCGACGATTTCGAGAACGCGAAACTGTTGAAGACCAACGGCATCGGCTACGTGGACTGCGGCGTGTCCGGGGGCATCTGGGGTCTCGAGAACGGCTACGGCCTGATGTGCGGCGGAGACAAGAAGTGGGTCCAAAAGGCGATGCCGATCTTCGACGCGTTGCGTCCTGAGGGTCCGCGCGACGAGGGCTTCGTGCACGCCGGCGAGGTCGGGGCCGGGCACTACGCCAAGATGGTCCACAACGGGATCGAGTACGGCCTCATGGCGGCCTACGGCGAAGGCTACGAGCTGCTCGAGAAGAAGGACATCATCAAGGACGTCCCGGGGTGCTTCAAGGCGTGGAGCCGGGGCACCGTGGTCCGGTCCTGGCTGCTCGACCTCCTGGTCACCGCGCTCGAGGAGGACCCGAACCTCGACAACGTCTCGGGCTACACCGTCGACTCCGGCGAAGGTCGCTGGACCGTCGAGGAGGCCATCGCCAACTCCGTGCCGATGCCGATCATCTCCACGTCGTTGTTCCAGCGGTTCGCGTCCCGCCAGGACGAGTCGCCGACCATGCAGGCGGTCGCCGCGCTGCGTGGCCAGTTCGGCGGTCACGCCGTCATGACCTACGAGGAGGGCAAGCGGCTGCGCAAGGGCGAGGCCCCGGAGACACCTGCCCAGGTCAAGCGCGAAGCGAAAGAGGACAAGCCGGCCGAGGAGGAGGCCGTCCGCAAGGGGCGCAAGGCCGCCAGTGCAGGTCCGTCCTCGGGCACCGGTTCGACGACGTCGCGCGGCGAGCGCAAGTCCACCCAGAAGACGGGCACGAAGCGCGGACGCAAAGCCGCCACCGCCGGACCGACGTCAGGGTCCGGCTCCACGGGATGAGAGGAATCCCCCGAAGTTCTCCGCTTTGCTCCACCACTTCGCGGGGACCCCGACCGTGCACGTCCGTCACCTGAGCGTCACGGACTACCGCAGCTACCCCACGGCCGAGCTGCCTCTCGGTCCGGGCGTCACCACCCTGGTCGGTCCGAACGGGCAGGGGAAGACCAACCTCGTCGAGGCCGTCGGCTACCTCGCCACCCTCTCGAGCCACCGCGTCACGACCGACCAGCCGCTGGTCCGCTTCGGCGCGGATCGAGCAGTGATCCGCGGCGTCGTCGTCCGGGACGGCCGAGAGACGCTCGTCGAGCTCGAGCTCAACCCCGGCCGCGCCAACCGGGCCCGGCTCAACCGCGCGCCGATGCCGCGGCCGCGTGAGGTTCTCGGCACGATGCGCTCGGTCCTCTTCGCGCCGGAGGACCTGTCCCTCGTCAAGGGCGCGCCGGCCGGCCGGCGCGCCTTCCTCGACGACCTGCTCGTCCAGCGCCAACCGCGGTGGTCGGCGGTCCGGTCGGACTACGACAAGGTGCTCAAGCAGCGCAGCGCCCTGCTCAAGTCCGCGGCGCCGGTCCTGCGGCGTGGCGCCCGCCGGCGGCCCGAGCGGTTCACCGCCTACGGAGAGCCTGTCGAAGAGGCTCGCGCATCGGCGTTGCACACCCTCGACGTGTGGGACGCCCAGCTCGCCCGGTTCGGCGCCCAGCTCCTCTCCGGGCGGTTGCGCCTCCTCAGCGACCTGCGCCCGCACCTCCTCGAGGCGTACGCCGCCGTCAGCGCCGGCTCCGCCGAAGCTCGCGCCGTCTACCGCTCGAGCCTGCGCGAGAAGGCCTCCGTGACGTTGACGGCCGGTGACCCGCCGGATCTCGAACTCCTCGAAAAGGAACTCCTCGCCGGCCTCGCCGAGGTGCGCGACCAGGAGATCGAGCGCGGCGTCAGCCTCGTCGGCCCGCACCGCGACGACCTCCACCTCGTCCTCGGCGACCTGCCCGCCAAGGGGTATGCCAGCCACGGCGAGTGCTGGTCGTTCGCGCTGGGACTCAAGCTCGCCGCATACCACCTCCTGCGCGCCGACCTCGGCGAGGACCCGGTCCTCGTCCTCGACGACGTCTTCGCCGAACTCGACTCGGGGCGACGCGAGCGGCTGGCCCACCTCGTGGAGGACTGCGAACAGGTCCTCATCACCGCGGCCGTCGAGGCCGACGTGCCCGCCGGGCTGCGCGAACGCGGGACGACCTTTGCGGTGGCGCTGGGTGAGGTGACCCGTGTCGCCTGACGACTCCGTACCCGGCCGGGAGGATGAGGACGAGGCGGCCGCCGCGGCCGCTGCGCTCGCGCTCGCCCGGGCGCGAAAAGCGGCTGCCGACAAGGGACTTCGTCCGGGGCTCAAGCCACTTCGCCGACGCCGTCGCCCCAACCAGCCGCAAGGAACGCCCAGTGGCAGCGGTCCTGACGCGCGCGACCCGATGCTGCTCGGAGAGCAGCTGGAGAAGTTCGTCAGCGACCGCGGCTGGGAGGTCGACGTGGCCGTGGGTTCGGTCATCGGGCGCTGGCCGCAGCTCGTCGGTCCCGACATCGCCGAGCACGTACAGCCGGTGTCGTTCGAGAACGGCATCCTGACCCTGCGCGCCGTCTCGACGGCATGGGCGACGCAGATGCGGCTGTTGACCTCCGTACTGCTGGGCCGGCTCGAGCAGGAGGTCGGCGCCGGCACCGTGACCGAGGTGGTCGTCACCGGACCGAGCGGGCCGACCTGGGCGAAGGGTCGTCGGAGGGCACCCGGCCGGGGCCCTCGAGACACGTACGGCTGAGTTCCTAGACTCGTTCGGTGAGCCGTTCCGAGCACGTGGTCGCGGTCGACGAGCTGTCGAAGAACATGTTGTCGGTGCGACTCCTCGACGTCCGGTGGCGGCTCGATGACGCGCCCGGCGACGGACGGCAGCGGTTTGCGGTGGGTCACCTCCCCGGAGCCCGGTACCTGGACCTCGAAACGGTGCTGAGCACACAAACCGGCGACCCACTCGACGGACGGCACCCGCTGCCCGACATCGGGTCGCTGACCGCTGGACTGGAGGATATCGGGGTCGAAGTAAACGACGACCTCGTCGTCTACGACGAGCCGGGGTCGTTCGCCGCCGAGCGCGGCTGGTGGGTGCTGCGCTGGGCGGGACTCCGCCCGCGAGTTCTCGACGGCGGCCTGTCGGCGTGGGTCGAGGCCGGCCTTCCGCTTGAGTCGAGTTCCCTGCTGGCGCCCGTGGAACCCCCACGGCGTTCGCAGCTGAACCTCTCTGCCGGACACCTGCCCACCATCGACGCGGACGAGGCGGCGGAGTTCTGCGAGTCGGGGGTGCTCGTCGACGCCCGGGCAGGAGAGCGGTACCGAGGCGAGGTGGAGCCGATCGATCCGCGACCCGGCCACATCCCGGGCGCGGTCAACGTGCCGGCTGCGGACCTCTATGAGAACGGGCGGATGCCGTCGGATGACCGGCTGCGAGAGCTCTTTGCGGCGGCGACGGGTCGGCGGTCGGTCGGGTCGCTGCCGGCCGATCCTGCGGTCGCCGCATACTGTGGGTCCGGTGTCGCGGCCGCCCGTGACGTGCTTGCGCTGGCCGTGCTCGGTGTCCCTGCGGCACTCTTTCCGGGCTCCTGGTCGGCGTGGTCCAACGACCCGCTGCGGCGGGCCGCGCTCGGCCGGCGCGCCGATCGCTGAACCTTGGACAGCCCGGTCCGGTTTCCACAACATCTGTGGATATCGGCTGGGGACGGACCGGCGTTCGGGCAGGATCGGCGGAGGCGGCAGACGCCCCGAGAACGCCGTCGAGGACCCAGGCACGACCCCCGACACCTGCGAACGGGTTTTTGACGCGGAAACGGGGCGTGGCGGGGCTCCTGAGGCACGTTCGGCGAGCCGGCACCTGTAGAATGAAGGGTCAAAGGCGGCCAGCTGTCGCACGCCCGTTGCACTCCACCGGGCAGCGCCGGCAGGCCGCTCGTCATGAACAGCATCGCGTCACGCCGGACCGGCTCCCGGCAGCGTGGCGGGCGGTGCACGAAGGAGCATCGTGTCCGAGGCCGAGACCAGGGCGATGAAGACCCCGTCGACCACGTCGGCGGAGGCTCCGAACCCGGCCAACGCCGTGGATCAGGAAAGTCTGGAATCTGACGCCGCACCGGCCTACGACGCCTCGGCCATCCAGGTCCTTGAGGGCCTCGAGGCCGTGCGGAAGCGCCCGGGCATGTACATCGGCTCCACCGGCGAGCGCGGCCTGCACCATCTGGTCTGGGAGATCGTCGACAACTCGGTCGACGAGTCGCTGGCCGGCTACGCCGACCGCATCGACGTGACGATCCGCCCCGACGGTGCGCTCACCGTGGTCGACAACGGCCGAGGCATCCCCACCGGCAAGCGGGCAGGGGAGGACGTGTCCGCGGTCGAGCTGGTTCTCACCCAGCTGCACGCCGGCGGCAAGTTCGGCGGCGGCGGGTACAAGGTCTCCGGCGGTCTCCACGGCGTGGGCTCGTCCGTCGTCAACGCGCTCTCCAGCCGGCTCGACGTAGAAGTCCGCCAGGAGGGTCACGTCTTCCGGATGAGCTTCGACCACGGCGTCCCCCGGGAGCCGCTCTCGCGGGACGAGGCGCTCGACGACCGGGCGCACACCGGCACGACGGTCACGTTCTGGCCGAACCCCGACATCTTCGAGAGCGTCGACTTCGACTTCGAGACGATCCGGACCCGGTTCCAGCAGACCGCGTTCCTCAACAAGGGGCTGACCATCACGCTGCTCGACGAGCGTCCCGAGCCGGCCGCGGACGACGAGGACGACATCGACCTCGACAACGCCGACGCGGTGGTCGACGTAGAGACGGTGATCGAGAACGGCTCGGCGCCGGCCGCCGACCCGGCCACACCGAAGCCGAAGAAGGCCAAGAAGGCGTCATACCGCTACGACGGCGGCCTCGTCGACTACGTGAAGCACCTGGTCGGGTCCAAGCGCGCCGAGCCGATCAACCCCGACGTCATCTCCATCGAGGTCGAGGACAAGAGCCGGGCGCTCGCGCTCGAGCTGGCCATGCAGTGGACCAACGGCTACTCGGAGTCGGTCCACACCTACGCCAACACCGTCAACACCCACGAGGGCGGCACCCACGAGGAGGGGTTCCGCGCGGCGATGACCAAGCTGGTCAACGACTTCGCCCGCAAGAACAACCTCCTCAAGGACAAGGAGGAGAACCTCACCGGCGACGACGTCCGCGAGGGGCTCGTGGCGGTCGTCTCGGTCAAGCTCGGCGAGCCCCAGTTCGAGGGCCAGACCAAGACCAAGCTCGGTAACTCCGAGGTCAAGGGCTTCGTCCAGCGGGCGATGACCGACTCGTTCGGCCACTGGCTCGAGGCGCACCCGCGCGAGGGCCGCGACATCGTCCAAAAGGCGATCCAGGCCGCCGCCGCTCGCATGGCGGCGCGCAAGGCCCGCGAGTCGACCCGGCGTAAAGGCCTCCTCGACGGGGTCGGCCTGCCCGGCAAGCTCAAGGACTGCCAGAGCAAGGACCCGTCGATCTCCGAGGTCTTCATCGTCGAAGGCGACTCGGCCGGCGGGTCGGCGGTCCAGGGCCGCAACCCCCATACCCAGGCGATCCTCCCGATCCGCGGGAAGATCCTCAACGTCGAGAAGGCCCGGATCGACAGGATCCTCGCCAACACCGAGGTGCAGGCGCTCATCACCGCGTTCGGCACCGGGATCGGCGAGGACTTCGACCTGGCCAAGGCGCGCTACCACAAGATCGTTCTGATGGCCGACGCCGACGTCGACGGCATGCACATCCGGACCCTGCTGCTCACCCTGCTGTTCCGGTTCATGCGGCCGCTCATCGAGGCCGGCTACGTCTACCTCGCCCAGCCCCCGCTCTACCGGCTCAAGTGGAGCAACGCCCCGCACGAGTTCGCCTACTCCGACCGCGAGCGCGACGGACTCATCGAGGCGGGGAAGGAACGCGGCTGGCGGCTTCCCAAGGACAACCCGATTCAGCGGTACAAGGGTCTCGGCGAGATGAACTATCACGAGCTGTGGGAGACCACCATGGACCCGGACACGCGGACGCTCCTCCAGGTCACCCTCGCCGACGCGGCCGCCGCGGACGAGATCTTCGCGATCCTCATGGGGGAGGATGTCGAGTCGCGCCGTGGGTTCATCCAGCGCAACGCCCGTGACGTGCGGTTCCTGGACATCTAGTCCGTATGCGTCTTCTCTGCTTTTCGTCCGTCGCGTCGGGGGCGCGTCGCGCGCAGCAGACCATCCGCCCTCGCAAGCTCGGGCTCCCCCGCAAGCGGGAGGTACCCCCGCCGCCAGGCCCGCCGTGCTGGGCGCGGCGCACCCCCATCACTCCTTTGACCTCACCTCCACTTTAAGGACTTCCTGTGAGTGAGCAGCCGCCCCTTGACGGGCCGGACGAGACCGACGCGGACGACTCGACTGATGAGGTCGTCGACGAGCTGGGCACCGCCTCACCGCCGTTGACGGAGGGCGACCGGATCGAGCCGATCGACCTGAACACGGAGATGCAGCGGTCGTACATCGACTACGCGATGGCGGTCATCGTGAGTCGGGCGCTGCCCGATGTGCGGGACGGACTGAAGCCGGTCCACCGGCGGGTCATCTACGGGATGTACGACGGCGGCTACCGGCCGGACCGCGGGTACAACAAGTGCAGTCGGGTCGTCGGCGACGTGATGGGGCAGTACCACCCGCACGGCGACAGTGCGATCTACGACGCCTTGGTGCGTCTCGTGCAGCCGTGGTCACTGCGCTATCCGCTCATCGACGGGCAGGGCAACTTCGGGTCGCGGGGCAACGACGGCGCGGCCGCGATGCGCTACACCGAGTGCCGGATGGCGCCGTTGTCGATGGAGCTGGTGCGCGACATCGACCAGGAGACCGTCGATTTCAAGGACAACTACGACGGACGCAGCCGCGAACCGGTGGTCCTCCCTGCCCGGTTCCCGAACCTGCTCGTCAACGGCTCGGCCGGCATCGCCGTGGGCATGGCGACCCAGATCCCCCCGCACAACCTGCGTGAGGTCGCCGAGGGCGCGGAGTGGTACCTGAGGCACCCCGAGGCCAAGCGCGAGGAGCTGCTCGAGGCCCTGATGGGCATCATCAAGGGCCCGGACTTCCCGACCGCGGCCCTCATCATGGGCCGGAAGGGGATCGAGGACGCATACCGGACCGGCCGGGGCGCGATCATCATGCGCGCCGTCGTGGAGGTCGAGGAGATCCAGGGCCGGCAGTGCCTCGTCGTCACCGAGCTGCCGTACCAGGTCAACCCCGACCTGCTCGCGCAGAAGATCGCCGAGCTGGTGCGCGAGGGCCGCGTCTCGGGCATCGCCGACATCCGTGATGAGACCTCCGGCCGCAACGGCCAGCGCCTGGTCGTCGTCCTCAAGCGCGACGCCGTGGCTCAACAACCTCTACAAGCACACCCAGCTGCAGACGACGTTCGGCGCGAACATGCTCGCCCTCGTCGACGAGGTGCCGCGCACGCTGCCGCTCGACGGGTTCATCCGGCACTGGGTCGACCACCAGATCGAGGTCATTGAGAGGCGGACGGCCTACCGGCTTCGCCAGGCCGAGGAGCGGATCCACATCCTGCGCGGGTACCTCAAGGCGCTCGACGCGCTGGACGAGGTCATCGCGCTGATCCGCGCGTCGCAGACGGTGGAGGTGGCTCGCGACGGGCTCATCGAGCTGCTGGTGATCGACGAGGTCCAGGCCATGGCGATTCTCAACATGCAGCTGCGTCGGCTGGCCGCCCTGGAACGCCAGAAGATCGTCGAGGACCACGACGAGCTGCAGTCCCAGATCGACGACTACCGCGACATCCTGGCCAAGCCCGAGCGGCAGCGGGAGATCGTCTCGACCGAGCTGGCCGAGATCGTCAGCAAGTACGGCGACGAGCGGCGCACCGTGATCGAGCGCGCCGAGGGCGACATGACCAACGAGGACCTCATCCCCGTCGAGGACGTCGTGGTCACCATCACCCGAGGTGGGTATGCGAAGCGGACCCGCGTCGACGCATACCGGAGTCAGCGTCGTGGTGGGAAGGGCGTTCGGGGTGCGCAGCTGCGCGGCGAGGACGTGGTCGAGCACTTCTTCACGACGACGACGCACCACTGGCTGCTGTTCTTCACCAACCTCGGACGGGTCTACCGGGCCAAGGCCTACGAGCTGCCGGAGCAGTCACGCGACGCCAAGGGGCAGCACGTCGCGAACCTCATGGCCTTCCAGCCGGGCGAGGAGATCGCCCAGGTGCTGGCCATCGAGACCTACCAGACGTCGCCGTACCTCGTGCTGGCGACGAAGAGCGGTCTGGTGAAGAAGACGAAGCTGACGGAGTACGACTCGCCACGGACCGGCGGTCTCATCGCCGTCAACCTGCGCGAGGGCGACGAGCTGGTCGGCGCCAGGCTCGCCTCGTCGACCGACGATCTGATCCTGGTGTCGCGCAAGGGCCAGTCGGTGCGGTTCCACGCCACCGACGACGCGCTGCGGCCGATGGGCCGGGCCACCTCCGGCGTGGTCGGGATGAAGTTCCGCGATGGCGACGAGCTCCTGTCGATCTCGGTCGTCGGGCACGGCGAGGACCCCGACGTGTTCGTCGTGTTCGAGAACGGCGTGGCCAAGCGGTCGCCGGCGTCGGACTACCCGGTCAAGGGCCGGGCGACCCTGGGCGTGCGCGTGGCCCAGGTTTCCGAGCGCGGCGGCGACCTGGTCGGAGCGTTGACGGTCGACGAGGACGACGAGGTCATGGTCGTCATGGAGAAGGGCAAGATCGTCCGCTCCCGCGTTGACGAGGTGCGACGCACGGGGAGGAACACGCAAGGGGTACGGTTCGCTGCTCCCGACGCCGACGATGCGATCGTCGCCGTGGCCCGGAACGCTGAGCGGGCGGTCGAAGCCGAGCTCGAGAACGTCTCAGACGGTGGCGCGGATTCGTCGGACGCGGGGGCGGATGCCGTACCGTCTAGTGAGACGAACGGGTCGCAGGATGACAACGGAGGCCAGCAGTGAGCTCGACCGGACAGGGCCGACCCCCTGGGACTGCCGTGGGC
>Ga0307306_10000305_pt1 | contig 11413 bp, 12 predicted proteins | sample ER_DNA_193_FD_194507 | JGI IMG/M metagenome (GOLD analysis project Ga0307306, IMG submission 194507) | Bulk soil microbial communities from the East River watershed near Crested Butte, Colorado, United States - ER_DNA_193 | ecosystem: Environmental > Terrestrial > Soil > Floodplain | place...
CTCTGCGACCTCGCCGCCGACGTGCGCGCCTCCACCCCGAGCGTCGCCGGCCGGCTCATCGTGCCCGACCTCGCGCAGCTGCTGGAGCGGCTCGATCGCTCGCGCGCCGGGCTCGAGCGAGGCGCGCGCCGGAGCCTCGAGCGCGAGCGGCGCCGCCTCGACGGCACGCACGAGCGGCTCGCCCGCGCGCCGCGCCTGCTGCTCGAGCGCCGCCGCGCCAAGCTGGAGCACAGCGCAGGCCGCCTGCGAACGCTCTCGCCGAGGGCCACCCTCGAGCGCGGGTACGCGATCGTCCGCACGGGCGAGGAGATCGTCCGTTCCGGCAAGGCTGTCGAGGCGGGCGAGCGCGTCGACGTCGAGCTCGCCGAGGGCGGCTTCGGCGCGCGCGTCGAGGAGACGAGCTGACCTTCGAGGAAGCGCAGCGGGAGCTGGAGGCGATCGTCCAGCGCCTTGAGAGCGGCGAGGCGCCTCTCGACGAGGCGCTCAAGCTCTGGGAGCGCGGCGAGGAGCTGTACCGCTTCTGCAAGGAGCGGCTCGACACTGCCGAGGGCAAGATCGAGGAGCTGGCGAGTCGCGCCGAAGCGGCAAAGCCTTAGTATTTGCGCGTGGCCGAAGCACCAGCCGAGCTCCTCCAGCGTGTCCCGCTGTTCGCCGACTTCGAGCGCGGCGAGCTCGAGCGCCTCGCGCGGTCCTTCAAGGAGCGCACCTTCGAGGCCGGCAGCGCCGTCGTCGACGAAGGCAAGACCGGCGCCGGCTTCTTCGTGATCGAGAGCGGCGAGGCCTCCGTCTCGGTCCGTGACAGCCTGCGCGCAAAGCTCGGCCCCGGCGACTACTTCGGCGAGATCGCGCTGATCGACGAGGGCGCCAGGAGCGCAACGGTCACCGCCGACAGCGAGCTGCGGTGCTGGGGCCTCACATCCTGGGAGTTCCGTCCTCTCGTCGAGGGGAACGCGGCGATCGCGTGGAAGCTCTTGGAGACGATGGCCAAGCGGCTGCGCGCCGCGCAGAGCTGATCGCGCACGAGGTCTCGGACGCAGCGCTCGTCGCACGCTGCCGTGCGGGCGACGACGACGCCTGGCGCGAGCTGGTCGACCGTTTTTCGCGCTACGTCTACGCGATCGCGGTACAGGGCTTCCGACTCGGCCAGCAGGACGCGGAGGATGTCTTCCAGGACGTGTTCGCCCGGGTCTACGAGCGCCTGGGCTCGCTCCGCGACGACGAGGCGGTGCGGCCCTGGATCGCGCAGCTGACGCGCAGGGTCTGCATCGACCGGCTCCGCTCGGGCGCGCGTGAGTCGGACGCCGATATCGACGACCTGCCCGAGCTGCCCGCGGAGGACGCGCTGACCGCGCTCGAGGAAGCCTTCGACGTGCACGAGGCGATGGCCGAGCTGCCCGAGAACTGCCAGCAGATCCTCGATCGTTTCTTCGCTCGTGACGAGAGCTACCGGACGATCGGCGACACGCTCGGGCTGCCCGCCGGGACGATCGCCAGCCGCCTCTCGCGCTGCCTCGACAAGCTCCGCGACGCCTTCGAGGGAAGAAATCCTCCGCCTGCCCCGTCCGGTGGACAGGTGACGTGATGAGCAACTACGACCACGAGCAACTTTCACGGCTGATCGGGATGCTGCCGCCGGCTCCCGAGGCTTGGGTGCAGGCAGCGCAGGAGCTGCCGGCCGCGAGGCGCGGGCTCGACCAGCTCGTCGCACGGGCCGAGGCCGACGCGGCCTACCGCGCCGAGGTGCTCGCCGATCTCGAGCGCGCGCTGCGGGCCGAAGGCGTCGAGCCGCAGCCTCGGGTGGTCGCAGAGCTCCGCCGCCTCTTGGCGGACGACTGAAGGTCCCGTTAGGTTCAGCGGGTGAGCGAGCCCGCAGACCTTCCGGCCTGGAGCCTGCCCGCCGGGGCGGGCGAGCGGATCTCGATCGGCGTCGAATGGCCTGAGCGCGTCACGCGCGACTGGGCCTTCGGCGGCGCGACCGGCAAGGGCGTCCGCGTCTGCATCCTCGACAGCGGGATCGAGGCGGGCCATCCGCAGGTGGGCGAGGTCAAGGGCGCAGTCGCCTTCCACCGCGGCGAGGACGACGAGATCGAGCGCGTGGACGACACCGAGGGCGACCTCTGTGGCCACGGCACGGCGTGCGCCGGCATCGTCCGCAGCCTCGCGCCCGAGTGCGAGCTCTACAGCGCGCGCGTGCTCGGTGCCGGCTTCAAGGGCAGCGGCCCGGTGCTGCTCGAGGGCCTGCGCTGGGCGGTCGAGGAGGAATTCGACGTGATCAACATGAGCCTCTCGACCACGAAGCGCCAGTTCGCCGAGCTGCTGCACGAGCTGGCCGACAAGGCGTACTTCAACAACACCGTCCTCGTCGCGTCGGCCCACAACATGCCGGTCGAGAGCTACCCGTGGCGCTTTTCGTCGGTGATCTCGGTCGGCAGCCACGAGGAGCCGGAGCCGACGACGTTCTTCTACAACCCCTCGCCTCCGGTCGAGTTCTTCGCGCGCGGCGTGGGCGTCGAGATCGCCTGGCTCGGCGGCGGCACGATCCTCTCGACCGGAAACAGCTTCGCCACGCCGCACATGAGCGGGATCTGCGCGCTCGTGCTCTCGAAGCACCCCGAGCTGACGCCGTTCCAGCTCAAGAGCGTGCTTTACCTGACGGCCAACAACGTGGGAGGCGGAAGATGAGCGACCTGCGAGCCGCAGTCGCGGCGGGCGCCCTCGGCTCCGAGGAGAACTACCGGGAGCTGCTGCAGTCGATCGTGGAGGTGGCGCGCGCGATCTTCGGCGCCCGTGCCTCGTCGGTGTTCCTGCACGACGAGGAGTCGGACGAGCTGATCTTCGAAGCCGTCGCCGGCGAGGGAGCCGGAGAGCTCATCGGGCAGCGCTTCCCGTCGAGCACCGGGATCGCCGGCTGGGTGCTCGTCACGCGCCAGCCGCTGGTCGTGGACGAGCTCGACAAGGACCCGCGCTTCGCCCGCGAGGCGGCGGAGTCGACCGGCTTCGTGCCAAAGGGCCTGATGGCCGTCCCGCTACTGCACGAGGACCGGGCGCTCGGCGTGCTCGAGGTGCTCGACCGGCCGCAGAAGGCCGCGTTCTCGCTGGCGGAGATGGAAGTGCTCGGCCTGTTCGCAAACGAGGCCGCGATCGCGCTCGACCTGTTGCAGAAGGCGCGCGCGGCCCGGACCGTGCTCGAGGACGAAGGCGGCGAGGCTCAGGCGCTCGCCCGCTTCGCCGCGCGGCTCGACCAGGCCGAGCCCGACAAGCGAGAGGCCGCGCTGCAGCTGCTCGACGCTCTGGGAAAGCTTTTGCGAGAACGCTAGGAGGGTCTGGCGGAACGGTGCACGCCTTCGGGGCGAGCAGCGCGGCCCGAAGGCCTCGCCACAGTTTCGTCAGACCCTCCAAACGCTAAGAGGGAGCCTCTCGGCTCCCTCAGTAGCTTGGGCTGAGCTCGAAGCCCGAGGCCTTAGGCCTTGTGCATGCCCTTGTGCGGGGCGGCCTTGTGCATATGGCCCTCGACATCGTCGCCCTCATCGTCCTTGCCGAGATTGCGCAGCTTGTGCGAATGCGCCTCGACGTCGTCGTTCGTCTCCTCGTCCTTGCCCAGATTGCGGGCCTTGTGCGAATGACCTTCGACGTCCTCGTCGATCCTGGTCTCGCGGTCCTGATCCTCCATCGAACTTCCTCCTTCTTCGAACTCCTGGAACCTGACCACCTGACGTAACTCGTGCCCGAAATCTTCCACGGAAACTTCAAAAACGCAATCGGCCCTGCCATTCTCCGCCCGTGGAGCGGCTTCGAGAGCACCTGCGCGAGTCCCGGCGCGCGCTGCAGGCCGTGTTCCACAACCGCGGACTGCGGCAGCTCCAGCTGGCCTGGGCCGGGTCGATCATCGGCACCTGGGCGTATTCGGTCGCCCTCGTCGTCTACGCGTACGACCACGGCGGCGCGTCAGCGGTCGGCCTGATCGCGCTGATTCGCTGGCTGCCGGCGGCGGTCGTATCGCCGTTCACCGCCATGCTCGGCGACCGCTACCCGCGCGTGCCCGTGATGCTCGCCTCCGACCTGCTGCGCGCCGTCGGGCTGGCGACGATGGCGGCCTGCGTCCTCACCCACACGCCGGTGGGCGCCGTCTACGTCCTGGCCGCGACGGTGGGGGTGATCAACACGGCGTTTCAGCCGGCCCAGGCCGCGCTGCTCCCATCGCTGGCGAAGACACCCGAGGAGCTGACGGCCGCCAACGTCAGCTCGAGCACGCTCGAGAGCCTCGGCTTCTGCGTCGGGCCGGCTCTGGGCGGGGTCCTGCTCGCGCTCTCGACGGTCTGGGTGGTCTTCGGCGTCACCGCAGGACTCTTCCTCTTCTCGGCGCTGATGCTCGCGCCGCTGCTGCGCGCGACCGAGCCGCCGCTGAGCCGCGAGCCCACGCACCTGGCAGAGGAGGCGACGGCCGGCTTCCGCGCGATCGGCCGCGACCCGCGGCTACGGCTCGTCGTCGGGCTCTTCTCCGCGCAGACGCTCGTGAACGGTGCCTTCGGCGTCCTGATCGCGGTCTCGGCGTTGCAGCTGCTCGATCTGGGCCCGGGCGGCGTCGGCTACCTGAACGCGGCCGTCGGGGTCGGCGGGATCATCGGCGGGCTTGCCTCGCTCGGGCTCGTCGGCCATCGGCGGCTGGCGACGACCTTCGGGATAGCCGTCGCCGGCACCGGCGCCCCGCTGCTGCTGCTGGGCGGGGTCCCGAGCACCGTGGCCGCACTCGTCGCTTTCGGGCTGATCGGCTTCGCGAACATCATCTGCGACGTCAGCGGCTTCACGATCCTGCAGCGCGGGACGCCGAGCGAAGTGCTCGCCCGCGTGTTCGGCGTGCTGCACAGCCTCTTCTACGCGACTGTCGCGCTCGGCGCCGTGCTCGCGCCGCCGCTGATCCACTGGCTCGGCGTCCGCTGGACGCTTGTGATCGTCGGCTCGCTGCTGCCGATCCTGGCGGTGCTCACGCGGGCGAGCCTCGTTCGCCTCGATGTCGAGCCGGGCGACCCGCACCGGCTCGCGCTGCTCGAGGCGATCCCGATCTTCTCGCCGCTCTCGCCGCCCGTGCTCGAGCGGCTCGCGGCCCAGCTGACGCCCGTCCACGCGAGCGCGGGCGACGAGATCATCCGCCTCGGCGACCACGGCGACCGCTTCTACGTGGTGGACAAGGGCGAGGTCGAGATCGTCGTCGACGGCGCGCCGCCGCGGCGCGAGGGCGCCGGCGAGTACTTCGGCGAGATCGCGCTGCTACGCGACGTGCCGCGGACGGCGACCGTTCGCGCGGCGACCGACGTCGACCTGTTCGCGCTCGACCGCGACGACTTCCTCCCGGCCGTCACCGGCCACGCGGGCAGCGCGCAGGCCGCCGACGCCGTGATCGGCTCGCGCCTCGGGGTCTCGACCGTGTAAGAATTCCGGCGTGGCCGGGCCTTCAGTCGAACTGCTGCAGCGCGTCCCGCTCTTCGCGGAGCTTGAGCCGAAGGAGCTCGAGCGCCTGAGCGGCTCCTTCAAGGAGCGCATCTTCGCCGCCGGCGAGTCCGTCGCGGCCGAGGGCGAGGGCGGGGCCGGCTTTTTCGTGATCGAGAGCGGCGAGGCAGTCGTCAGGATCCATGGCGACGAGCGCGGCCATCTCGGCCCCGGCGACTACTTCGGCGACATCGCGATGATCGACCAGGGCGACCGCACCGCATCGATCGAGGCCCAGTCCGACCTCAAGTGCTACGGCCTCACCTTCTGGGACTTTCGCCCGCTCGTGGAGAGTGACGCGCGCATCGCGTGGCCGCTGCTCCAGGCGATGGCGAAGCGGCTACGCGCCGCCGAGGCCGACGCCTAGCTCCTCCAGGTCTTCCAGCGCGCGAGTCGGGTCGCCGCTGAGGGCGAGCGCCTCGACGCCGTCCTCCACCCGCCCGCCGAAGAGCAGGCAGCGCACGCCAAGCTCGGCGCAGGCGCGCACGGCCTCGCCGGGCGCCTTGCCCTCGAAGCTCGTGCGGTCGACGGTGCCCTCGCCGGTGATGACCAGGTCGGCCCGCGCGGCCCGCTCGCGGAAGCCGGTCGCCTCGAGCACGTAGGCCGCGCCGGCGACAAGCTCTGCTCCGAGCGAAGCCAAAGCCGCGCCGAGACCGCCGGCCGCGCCGGCACCCGGGAGCTTGGCCAACGACTGGGCGTTGTCCGCGAAGCGTCGTTCGAGCTCGGTCACATCGTCCGCGAGCGCGCCCTTTTGTGGGCCGAACAGGCGCGGCGCCTCCGCGAGCGTGGCGCGCGTGTCGCAAAGCACGGTCGTCGGCGCGGGCAGCTCGTCCAGCACCTCCAGCAGGCCGGCCCCGGCGTCCATCGTCGCCGTGCCACCGAGACAGACGAGCAGGCGCTCGCACGGCCCGGCGCAGGCGGCGCGCACGTCCAGCCGCGATGGGTCGAGCGGGATCGCATCGGCGCTCTCCACGACGACGGTTCCGTCCGCAAGCACCCGCACCTGCGCGTCGCGCTCACCGCCGAACGCGTCGTGGACACGCTCGAGCCGCACGACCTGCGCGCCGAGCACCACCGCCGTCCCCTCGCCCCCGTCGGCGAGCGGCAGCTCCTCCACCTCGGCGCCGGCGCGCCGCAGGCCGCGGGCCAGAGCCGCCGCGGCCTCGCCTGCCGTGAGGACGCCTTTGAGGCTAGCCGGCGACGCGAGCGCGTTCACGGGACTCTTCCTCGCGCACCGCCGTCGCCGCGTTCTCGTCATCGGGCACCTCGGCCTCGGAGGCGTCGGGCATCCGTCGCAGCATCGCGAACGACAGACCCTCTCGCGCGAGGAACATCAGGCCGACGCCGACGCCGACCGACGCCTCGATCGCCTGAAGGCCGAAGCCGAACGCGATCGCCTGCCCGGCCGCGACGCCGTACTGGCGCAACGGCAGCGCGATGGCCGCCTGCAGCAGACCGATGTTCCCGGGCCAGAGCGGGAAGAGCGTCGCGACGTTCATCAGCAGCAGCACGAGCGCGGCCGCAGGCATCGGCGCGTGGATGTCGAAGGCCCGCATCGCGACGTAGACAGCGAAGAGCTGGCAGACCCAGCCGAGCGTCTGGAAGAGCGCTGCCACAGCAGCCGGCCCGGGCGCGTGCAGGACTGCGAGCCCGTGCCGCCCCATCTCGACGAGGCGCCGGACCGGGCCGACGCCTTCCAGGACCGAGCGGTTGTGACGTCGCGCGCTGGCGAACGCGAAGGCGAACAGCGCGAAGCCGACCGCGCCGACGACCAGCAGGCTGGCGATCGCCCAGTGCGGGATCTTGGCCGTGGAGAGCACGTAGAGGATCAGCAGCGCCGTCGGCACGAGGTCGAACAGCCGGTGCGCGAAAACCGTCCCGACGAGCGCGGCCCAGGTGCCGTTCCCCCGCCCTTGCAGCCGCAGCTTCCGCGTCAGCACCGCCACCCGCGCGAGCTCGCCGATCCGCCCTGGAAGCACTGCGTTCGCGAACAGCCCCACCGAGAAGGCCGAGAAGACGAGCATGAAGCGCGGATGCGGCGGCTCAAGCGCCTGGTTGATCACCGTGCTCCACGCGAACGCGCGCGCGACCACGGAGAGCAGGTTCAGCGCGATCGCGCCGGCAACCCAGTACCACTTGACGGCGTCGAAGGCATGCCAGACCGTGCCCCAGTCGGGCCCGCGCCACAAGAGCAGCGCGACCACGCCGGCGGCGCAGGCGAGCACGGCCACTACCCGGAGCAGCGGCGACCCCGGCATGCGCAAGTTCACGCGAGCTCCCGGTAGATCTCGGCCAGTCTTCGCCCGATGTCGTCCCAGGAGTAGCGCTCCTGCGCGAGCTGCCTCGCAGCCGCGCCGAAGCGCTCCCGCCGTGGCTCGTCTTCGAGCAGCCCGGCAACCGCGTCGGCCAGCGCGTCCGGCTTTCCCGGCGGAACGAGCACGCCCGTCTCGTCCGTCATGACGTCACGGTAGCCGCTGATGTCGGAGGCCACGACCGGGGTCGCGCAGGCGAAGGCACGAGTGAGCACCATCCCGAAGCTTTCCCCGCCGAGCGACGGTGCCACCAGCGCCTTTGCGCTCGAGAGCTCCTCGGTCAGATCGTCCTGGCTGAGGAAGCCGAGCGAGTCGATCCCATCCGAGCCGACGCCGGCGCGCGTGAGCGCGAGCCGAACCATCAGCGGGTCGGCGCCGACGATGCGCAGCCGCACGCCGGTGCGGCGGTAAATCTCCGGCCAGGCGCGCAGGAGCACGGGCATGCCCTTGCGCGGATCGTGCCGGCCGACGAAGACGATCCGGTGCTGCCGGCCTCCGGGGTCGGCGTGGTCCGGGATCAGGACGCCGTTCGGGATCACCTCGAACTCGCCCGGGAACCAGCGTGAGGCCGACTCGCGCGCCGCGTCCGAGACGGCGATCCGCCGGTCGATCCGCTCCATCAGGAAGCCCCACACCGGCCGGCCCGCGTGCAGCCAGCCCAGGCCGCCCGAGGCGTGGAAGGTGGCGACGACCGGGCAACGCGCCCAGGCCATCGCCGCGGTGCAGATCACGGGCGTCATCGGCTCGTGCAGGTGCAGCACGTCGAACCGCTCGCGCTCGAGCACCTGCTTCATACGCGGGATCGAGCGCGGGCTCAGGACGATGTTCGGCAGCGCGCCGTTGGCGGGGACGATCACCGAGCGCCCGACCGGGATCACGTCCGCCGGCGGCTCTCCGTGCCGCCCGTGCCGCGGATGCAGCACGCGGGTGAAGCTCCCGGGTGGGTCGTTGCCTATCACCGTGCGCGTCTCGATCCCGTGGCGCTGCAACGCGGCCGCCTGCAGCTCGGCGTGCTCGGGGACAGCGCCCCAGTAGGACCAGGAGTATGGGACGACGATGCCGACCTTCATCGTGCCGCGATTCTGACGACGCTAGAAGGTCGGTGTGACGAGAGGCCCGGGCTACTCGTCGGCGATCGGCGGCTCGTCTTGTTGACCCGGCTGCGTCAAGTTCGGCACCACGGCCCCATGCCGCATCCCGAGCAGCACCGCCTCCAGGCGCGAGTGGGCGCCGGTCGCGTGCAGGAGCGCGCGGATGTGGTTGCGGGCGGTCTCGTGAGCCACGCCGAGGCGGCGGGCGATCTCCGGCGTCTCGAGCCCCTCGGCCAGCAGCCGCAGCACCTCCTGCTGTCGCGGCGTGAGGTCATCGAGTACCGAGCGCGTGCCCGTCGCCGTCTGTGTCAGCGGGATCCCGATCGCGAAAATGCCGACGATCTCGCCGTTCTCGCGCAGCGGTGCCGAAGTGATGCGCAGCGTCAGCCGCTCGCCGGCGCGGTCGAGCACGACGAGGTCGAAGATCGTCGTCTTGCCGGCCGCCTTGCGCGCGAAGTTGGTGCGCGCGAGCTGCTCGTGCTCGGGTGCGACGTAGTCGACGAACGGCCGACCCCGGCGGTCGCCAAACAGCTCCACGCACGCCTTGTTCAGCCAGCGGAAGCGGCCGTCCCGGTCGATCACGTACGCCGGGGCGACGAGGTGCTCCATGGCTCGCGTCAGGTCGAGCTTCGCGGGATCTTCGGGGATAGGTGTCATCAGCGAGCCAAGAAGGAGTTCCCTACCGGCCGTCCCGCCGCGGACGGCCGGTAGGGAAATGGCTCGTTCGGCACGAGACTCCCGGCACCGTTTAGGGGGGACGGAGCCGAGGCGAAGGTATTGGGCATACCCTGGCCGTCTGAGCTTGGCGCGAGCTTGTCATCGCGGCCCGGGGCCTGTCATGACCCAGCTGGGTCAACTCGATTCCCGTTGACTCACGGCCACCCCGGTGAGATCGTGCGCGCGCCGCCAGTGACCGAGGAACGGGAGCATCCGAAGCTCGGCCTAGCCCTTTCCGGGGGCGGTCACCGTGCGGCCTTCTTCCATGTCGGCGTCCTCGCGCGGCTCGCCGAGCTGGGCCTCCTGCGCCCGGTACAGGTGATCTCGACCGTCTCGGGCGGCTCGATCGTCGGCGCGCTCTACTACCTCCACGTCAAGAACCTGCTCGAGTCGAAGGCCGACGCCGACATCACCGATGCCGACTACGTCGAGCTCGTCCGCGCGGTCGAGAGCGAGTACCGCCAGGCTGCGGCCAGCAACGTGCGCGGCTCCGGCTGGATCAACCTGCTCGAGAACTTCCGGATGGCGCTGCCGACCTACTCGCGCACCGACCGGGTCGCCGAGCTCTACGAGCGGCGTTTCTACGCCAAGGCCTGGGGCGAGCGGCCGAAGCGCGGTGGCCGAATCGCAATGCGTGACCTGCTGATCGAGCCGAAAGGGCACGAGGGCGCCTTCGATCCCGACGTCGAGAACCCGAGACGCCAGGCGCCCGTTCCGATCCTGCTGCTCGAGGCCACCACGCTGAACACGGGCCACAACTGGCGCTTCGAGGCGATGTACATGGGCGAGCCGCCGAGACAGGGGACGACCGACCAGTCCGCCCGCGAGGACGTCGACAAGAACACGATCCTGCAGCGGACGAAGTGGGTCGACCTGCCCGCGGCCTGCCGCGACTTCCCGCTCGGAGGAGCGGTCGCCTCATCGGCGTGCTTCCCCGGCGGCTTCCCGCCGATGGTCGTCCCCGGCCTGTTCGACGACCTGACGGTTGAGCTCGTGGACGGCGGCGTCCATGACAACCAGGGCGTCGAAGGACTCGTCGACCGCGGTTGCTCGCACTGGATCATCAGCGACGGCTCCGGGCAGATGCCCGACATCGAGAAGCCCTCGACGCGGCTGCCCGCCGTGCTCGGCCGCGTGATCTCGATCTACGGCGACGCCGAGCGCGAGCAGCGGCTCCTGCAGCTCCTGCGCGAGGGCGGCTCGGTCGCATTCATGCACCTCCAGACCGGCCTGCCGGCCCGCGAGCGCACACCCGGCGGCAAGGTCTCGGAGAAGGAGGCCAAGATCGAGTCGACCGACTTCGGCGTCGTCCAGGACGTGCAGCGGGCACTTGCCCAGGTGCGAACCGACCTCGACGCGTTCTGCGAGGTCGAGGCCTGGTCGCTGATGGCCGACGCGTACCAGCTGACCGGCCGGATCGTCCCGACGCGAGCCGGCCTGACCGCCCTCGGCACTCCAGGGCCCGACGTCGAGTGGCCGTTCGGAGTCGTCGCCGAGCAGCTCGCCCAGCCGAGCAAGAAGTACCTGAAGGTGCTGCGCGTCTCGAAGCAGCGCTTCCTCAAGCCGTCGCGGATGATGCCCGCGGTGCTGCCGCTCGTGCTGCTGCTGCTCCTGGCCGCGGCCGGGGCGGCGGCCTACGGCCTCTGGCTGCTGCTGACCCCGCACGGGACGGCGCTCTTCATCGCCATCCTGGCCACCCTCGGGGCATTGGCGATCTACGCGAACTCGGAGAAGCCGTTCGTGAAGCCGGTCGCGATCGGGATCTTCGACGTCGTCCTCCCCGCGCTGCTCGCGATCCCGCTCGTGCTC
>Ga0307306_10000307_pt1 | contig 11362 bp, 10 predicted proteins | sample ER_DNA_193_FD_194507 | JGI IMG/M metagenome (GOLD analysis project Ga0307306, IMG submission 194507) | Bulk soil microbial communities from the East River watershed near Crested Butte, Colorado, United States - ER_DNA_193 | ecosystem: Environmental > Terrestrial > Soil > Floodplain | place...
TCATCGACGCCACGGCGTGGACCTTCGCCCCGGGTCCACGGTGTCGGCGATCATCGGCGAACACCACCAGGTCACCGGCGTGCTCACCCCGGACGAGCTCCTGCCCGCCGACGTCGTCGTGGTGGGGGTCGGGGTGACGCCGAACACCGCTCCGGCGGCCGATGCCGGCCTGGTCGTGGACAACGGGGTCGCCGTGGACGAGCGCCTGAGGACCAGCAACCCGGCGATCCTGGCCGCCGGGGACGTGGCCAACGCCTTCCACACCACCCTTGGCCGCCGGGTGCGCGTCGAGCACTGGGACAACGCGATCCGGCAGGGCCGGCTGGCCGCTGATACCGTCCTCGGCCGGGACGCGGTCTACGACTGGCAGCCATATTTCTACACCGACCAGTACGACCTGGGCATGGAATACGTCGGTCTCGGACAGGCCGACGACGACGTCGTCGTCCGCGGCGACCTCGACGGTGGCGCGTTCCTCGCCTTCTGGACCAAGGACGACGTCGTCACCGCGGCGATGCACGTCAACGTCTGGGACGTCGTCGAGACGCTACGCGAGGTGGTTGGTCGCAAGATCCCCGCCGACCGGATCGCCGACGAATCGGTGCCGCTCGACCAGCTGTGAGCTGCGCCGAGCCCGGCGCTCAGCTGCCGACGAGGCGTTGCGACGAACCCACCGGGACGATGTCGATGTCGATGTCGTCGTCCTCGACCTCGACCGGCACCGGCCGGTCGCTGTGGTGGGCCGGCTCGGGCCGGTACGCCGGCTCCTTGAGCGTGTAGGTCGGCGGCGGGACCGGTACGGGCTTCCAGCCGCCCGGTGCGGCGTCGTCGGTATGCGTGTCGTGCAGCGAGGCGGTGCTCGCCGGTGTGGCGTCCCGGCGGGGACGGGCTGTCGCCGCGACGTGGGCCCGCGACCGCTCGAGGCGGCGCTTCTCGGCGCGGTGGGCGGCGCGAACCTTGTGCTCGCGCACGGCGGACACCCGCAGCCAGACGAAGGCGGCGAACAACCCGCCCAGCGCGATGCCGACACTCAGCCACTTGAGGACGTGGGCGATCGAGAGCACGACGGTGGCCGGCACCGCGACCAGGGCGGCCAGGAAGAAGATCCCGCGCACTCGGCGCATGGCCACCTGAGCTGCGGTCCGGTGCGGGACGAGCTCGATCAGCGGGACCGGGTGCGCCGGCGGGAGCGGGCCGTCGGCGCCGCGAGCCCGCAGCGGCGAGCTCACCGTGGCGCGCTTGTCGACGGCGTCCGGTCGGCTATGGCCGCCGGCACGGCTGGCGGTTCCAGTGCCGGCTCGAAGGGCGGCGGCGCCCGCGACCGGCGCCGTCGTCGACAGAGGGTTCCGGCGTTCGAGCACGCGCATCGCCTCGCTGAACTTGTCCACCGAACGCGCGGTCGCGAGGTGCTCCCGGCGCCGCACCCAGTGCTGGATCAGATAGGCAACCCAGATCGCCACGATGACGAGGAAGATCAGGCTGCTGGGCTGCACGAATCCGACGGTAGGCGGTCACGCCGCGCCGGGAGCGCATCGATAACGGTGTGTCGCTGATGTGTCTGCTGGGACTGGTGTGACGGGACGTCAGGGTTGTGTATGCGCCCGCGTCCACCGCTCGAGGACGCGCCCGCGGTCGAGGTCGTCCGTCGTCAGCGCGAAGGTCCGGTGGTCGCGCCAGCCGCCGTTGATGTGGAGGTACCGCTCCCGCACTCCCTCGTCGCGGAACCGCAGGTGCTCCACGACCCGCAGCGAGGGCGCGTTCTCCGGCCGCACGTTCACTTCTACCCGGTGCAGCCCGAGCGGCCCGAACGCGTAGTCGCACACCATCGCCAGCGCCCGCGTGGCGATGCCGCGTCCCGCATGCTCCTCGGCCACCCAGTACCCCGCCGAGCCCGACAGCAGCGACCCGTGCACGATCCCGAACAGGTGCATCTGTCCCGCGATCCGGCCGTCCGCTTCGATCAGGAACGGGACGATGCGCCCGGCACGAGCCTCCCGGTCGAGGCTCTTGACGTACTGACGAAATGTGACCCGCCGGCCGACCCCGTCCGGCGCCGTCGGCTCCCATTGGCCCACGTACTGGAGGTTGGCGTGGCGCACCCGTTCCCACTCGGGGCGGTCCCGCTGCTGCAGCGCGCGCAGGACGAGGGACGGGGATCGGCCGTCGTGCGACACAAGCCTCACGGGCCAGTCCTGGACCGGGCGCTCCATCACCGGTGATCCCCGCCCTCGATCTGGTCCATCGCGTGACCCACCACGTCGGCCAGGACCGCGAGGGCATCCTTGACCCCGCCGGTCGAGCCGGGCAGGTTCACGACCAGCGACCGCCCCGCCACTCCGGCCAGGCCCCGCGACAGCATCGCGGTCGGCACGCCCTTCGCGACCCCAGCGGCCCGGATCGCCTCGGCGACGCCCGGTACCTCACGGTCGAGGTGGCGCCGGGTCATCTCCGGCGTCGAGTCGGTCGGCGAGATCCCGGTGCCACCGGTGGTCAGGACCAGCGCGGGCGCGCCGGTCAGCGCCACCCCGAGCGCCTCGGCCACCGGCTCGCCGTCGGGCACGACCGTCGCGTCGTCGACGGCGTAGCCCCAGCCCCGGAGAGCGTCGACGATGAGCGGCCCGGTCCGATCCGGGTAGGCCCCGGTCGCCGCGCGAGTGGACGCGCAGATGACGACCGCCCGCCGCCCGCCGGTCACGTCTCGCTCCAGTCGCCTGATCGCCCACCCGACTTCGCGGTCACTCGCACGTCGGTGATGCGCGCGTGCTTGTCGACCGCCTTGACCATGTCGACGAGCGCCAACGCTCCGACGCACACCGCCGTCAGCGCCTCCATCTCGATCCCCGTCCGGTCCGCGGTCCGGACCGTCGCCACGAGGTCGACGCCGTCGTCGACGACCGTGAGATCGACGGCGACCGCGTGCACCGCCACCGGGTGCGCGAGGGGCACCAGCTCCGGCGTCCGCTTGACCGCCTGGATGCCCGCGATCCGCGCCACGGCGAGGGCATCGCCCTTGGGGACCTCGCCGGACCGCAGCGCCGCCACCGCCTTGGGCGACAGCAGGACGCGTCCCGCCGCCGACGCTTGCCGCGCGGTGACCGCCTTGCCGCTCACGTCGACCATGTGGGCCGAGCCGTCGGCGCGGACGTGCGTCAGCCGTCCCTCGTCGAGCCGGCCGTCGCTCATGGCGTCATCCTGCCTCAGGTTCGGCGAGCAGCCACATGTCGACCTCCTCACCGGCCTCGACGCGCGTCACGTCGGCTGGCACGAACACGAACGCGTTGGCCCGGGCCAGGTCGGCCACGAAGTGCGACGCCTGCCCCCAGACCGGATCCGCGCGCCAGCCCGACTCGGTATGCGTCGCCACCGCTCGCGCGACCTGCGCCCGTCCCGGCGGCGACGACAGGGCGTGCTCGAGGCGCGCCGGCAGCGTGGGCCGCAGCTCCGGCTCGCGCCCCATCAGCCGCCGCAGGGCGGGCCTGACGAACACCTCGTAGGACACGTACGAGGAGACGGGGTTCCCAGGAAGGGCGAACAGCGGCACCTTTCGGTCGCCGACCAGGCCGAAGCCCTGCGGCTTGCCCGGCTGCATGGCGACCTGGACGAAGGCGACGCCCTTGTCACGCAACGACTCCTTGACGACGTCGTAGGCGCCCATGCTCACGCCCCCGCTGGTGACGATCGCGTCGACGTCCGCGGCCAGGGCCGCGACCGCCTCGAGGACGGCGGCCGGGTCATCGTCGACGGTCGGCTGCCGGACGGCGACCGCGCCGGTCGCGACCACGGCGGCTTCCAGCATGTAGGAGTTGGACTCGTGGATCTGCCCGGGCGGCAACGGTTCTCCCGGCGGCACCAGCTCCGCGCCCGTCGACACGATGGCCACGCGCGGCCGGGGCCGCACCAGTGCTTCGCCATGACCGGTGGCGGCGAGGAGGGCCACCCGGCGAGCGTCGATCTCCATGCCCGCCGACAGAACGACCTGCCCCTGCTTCACGTCCTCGCCGGCCGGGCGCACCGACGTGCCGGCCGGGACTCCGGACCGGATCTGGACGGTCTCGGTGCCGCCGTCGGTGTCCTCGACCTTGACGACCGCGTCAGCCCCGTCCGGGAGCATCGCCCCGGTCATGATCCGCACTGCCTCGCCGGGCCGTACGGCGCGCATGGCGACCGCCCCCGCGGCGACCTCCGCCACCACCGGCAGCCGGACCGCGGAGCCGGGCACGGCGGCCTCGGCACCCGCCACGTCGACGGCACGTATCGCATACCCGTCCATCGCCGAGTTGTCGAAGCCCGGCAGGTCGACGAGGGACGTGACGTCCTCGCAGAGCACCAGACCGAGGCACTCGGCGAGCGGGAGGCGGGCCGGCGCGTGCGGGCTGATCGCCGCGAGGATCGCGTCGCGGTGCTCCTCGAGCGTCCGCACCTCAGCCGGCCCGGTCGAGAGAGGTCACCCCGGTCAGGCGGCGGCCGTCCTCGATGGTGGCGCGGCCCGACGCCCGGACGGTCACGTCGCCGATGCACACGACGTCGGCGCCGAACGTCACGTCGCCCTCGACCCGCAACGACGTCGCCTCGCGCAGCGACGGCGCGCCCTTCGGGAAGCGCTCCTCGAAGCCGGGCACCAGCTTGTACGGCTTGTCCAGGTCGACGTAGGGATCGGGATGCGTGATGAGCGAGACGATCGCGGACTGGTCGTCGAGCTCGAAGATGTCCGACCGCACAAGGAGCAGCTCGTTGGTGGTCTTGACCGGGCGGAACCGGGTGCGCGGCACATGGATCGCTCGCGCTCCCTCGATCCGGCCGACCGCCCCACCCATCGCCGTCTCGATCTGAATGACGTCGGTCGACGCCGAGTCCGACGGGTCGACGGTCTTGCGGTTGACGAGAATCGGCAGTCCGATGCCCGCCTCGCCCCTGGCCTCGCTGTCGCTCAGCAGGCGGTCGAGGACGCGCAGGTCGACCCAGAGGTTGTTGGCGTGGAACGTCGTGTGCCGCGCGATGTCCTGGAAGGCGTCCTCGTCCTGCTGCTCGACCATCGCGCTGTCGCGGAGCACCAGCTGGCCGTCGCTCTTGCGCACGGCGAGATGTCCACCCTTGCGGTCGTTGACCGTCCGGTCGCACACCTCCGCGACGTACGGCACGTCGTTCTCGACCAGCCACCCCGCGATCCGCGGGTCGCAGGTCGCGCCGAGGTTGTCGGCGTTGGACAGGAACACGTAGCGAAAACCTTTGTCCAACAATGCTTTCAGCAGACCGGTGGTCGACAGCGACAGGTAGACGTCGCCGTGTCCCGGCGGACACCACTCGAGCTCAGGGTCGGCGGGCCAGTCGACCGGCGACAGGTCGTCCACCCGCAGCTTGGGCTCCGTACTCTGGAGGAAGTCGAGCGGCAGGCCGTCGAGGTCCAGGTCGGGGTAGCGCCCGAGAATCGCCAACGACTCGTCGCGCGTGCGGAACGAGTTCATCAGGATGAGGGGCAGGTCGACGCCGTACTGCTTGCGCAGCGCGAGCGTCTGTCGGGCGATGACGTCGAGGAAGGACAGCCCGTCCTTGACGACGAGCGCCGACTTCGGGCCGGTGATCCCCATCGAGGTGCCCAGCCCGCCGTTGAGCTTGACCATCGCGACCTGGCGCAGGGCGGCGGACAGAGTCTCGTCCGACGGAGCGTGGTCCTCCAGCGACGGAACGTCCGTGAGCGGGTCGATCGTCGACTCCGGAATCGTTCCACCGGAACCGCTTTCGAGGACCTGCTCGAGCTCGGCGTAGCTGCGTTCGAAGGCGAGCACCGCCCCCTCGCTCTCGCCGTGCCGGGCCATCCGCCGACGTGCCTCCGCCAGCCCCGCAGCGCTCATGCGGGCCAGCCTACGATGACCGCTGTGACCGTCGACGCGACGTCCGCGGACAAGCCGGCCCTGCGCCGACGCCTCCGCCAGACCCGCCGGGACCGGCTTCCGGAGCGCGACATCGAGGCGGAGGCCACGGCTCTCGCCCGCCACGTGATGGCGCTCGTCGAGGAGCGGACGGGAGGTCGAGTATGCCGTGTGGCCGCCTTCGAGTCGCTGCCGACCGAGCCGCCGACGCACCGGCTCGTCCAGCGGCTCGCGTCGGTCGGCCATGAGGTGGTCATGCCCGTCATGCTCCCCGACCGTGACCTGGACTGGCGAGTCGCCGGAACCAGCACACCGTTGGGGCTGAAGGCGATTCACGAGTCCGAGGTCGTTCTCCTGCCGGGCCTCGCCGCGGACTCGGACGGGAACCGGCTCGGCCAGGGCGGCGGCTCCTACGACCGCGCCCTGGGCCGGCGGCGACCCGACGCGCTGCTCGTCGTCCTGCTCAACGACGGCGAGCTGCTGGCCTCCGGCGAGATCCCGGTCGAGGACCACGACGTCCGCGTCCACGTCGCCGTGACGCCGTCAGGCGGCTCGGTCCGGCTGGGTTCAGCCTGACGACGCGTCCTGCGGCGTGAGGACCAGCTCTTCCTGGCGGCCCTGCTCGACGGCGCCGCGGCTGAACGGCCACGGGAACGTCTCGCCGGCCGCCCAGGCGTCCAGCTGGTCGACGTAGTGCGCCGAATAGGGGTGGCCGCTCGTGCCGGTCTGGGTCACCCACGTCGACTCGTCGAGGTTGCCGAGGTCGACGACCATCCGCATCGACGGCGCCCAGTCGACGTCGAAGCTGCCGCTCGAGGCGTCCCAGCCGTTGGCGTTGACGATGGACGACCCGCCGCCGAGCTCCACCGGCCCGCGGTTGAAAACCTTGCGCACGACGTCGGGCACCGTGGGCCCGCCGAGCACCTGGTGCTCCTCGGTGAGCGTGTGAAGCTCTCCCCACGACCAGGTGACCGGGTCCTTGCCGAGGTGCTTGGCCAGGTCGAGACGGGCCTGCACAAGCGCCTTGCGGAGGATCTCGTCGCGCGTCTCCACCAGTCCCGGCGTGCGGCGGTCGTCCCACCAGCCGTTGGTCGGGTCCTTCAACAGGGTCAGCATGGCGGCCATGTACCGTACGCCGCCGTCTGCCTGGAGATCCTGCGGCAGCTCGTCGTTGAAGGTGTACTCGATGATCCGCATCCACACCGCGTTGTAGTAGGCGGCTCGGACCGACGAGCGGCCCTTGTCGGCCGGCTGCATGAAGTCCCAGTCACCGAGCAGGATCTGGGCCTGCTGGGTGAACTCGTCGCCGGACAGGTCGATCTGGAGCAGCGTCTGCACCAGCGTCGGAGCGAACCCGTTGTACGTGTCGTTCTGGATCTCGCTCATCCGCTGCGGCGAGATCTTGGCGCTCTGGCCGTCGGTCTGCTTGAGCAGCGTCTCGATCCGCGCGCTGCGCCAGCCGAAGTCCCAGTCGGAGGTCAAGAAGGGCACCTGCGTCCCCGTTGCCGAGGTCACCTGGTTGTTCGCCGTGACGACGAAGCCTTCCGGTGGGTCGTAGGTCCACGGCATCTGCTCGAAGGGCACGTAGCCCTTCCAGTCGTACTGGCTGTCCCAGCCGGGCGCCGGCCAGTAGCCGGGCGGCGTGTTGGGCACCGACGTCGGCCGGAGCGGGACCAGGCCGGGAGCCTGGTACCCGATGTGACCGGCGGTGTCCGCATACACGAGGTTCTGTGAGGGGACCGCGAACTTGGCGGCGGCGGCCCGGAACTCGGTGAAGTTGGTGGCGGCGTTCATCCCGAAGATCGCGTCCGCGGTCGTGTTGGGGACCAGCCCGGTCCAGGCGAGCGAGACGGCATACGTGTCCTGCTGCGGTACCAGGCGGACGAGGGCGTTCCGCCCGACCCGGCCGACGGAGTCGATGACGTCCGACAGGATCGGTCCGTGCACCGTGCGACGGATCGTCAGCTGCACGTCGTTGCCGCCGGCGACCTTGATCGTCTCGGTGGACGTATCGAGCGGTAGCTGCTGCCCGTCCCGGAGGTACGTCTGATCGGTGACCTTCTCGAGATAGAAGTCTGAGACGTCGGGGGCGAGGTTGGTCAGGCCCCAGGCGATGGACTGGTTGTGGCCGATGATGACGCCGGGCATGCCCGCGAAGGTGAACCCCGCCACGTCGAACGGGCAGGCGGCCGACACCGTGCGGCAGTGCAGCCCGGTCTGGTACCAGATGCCGGGGATCGAGGTGCCGAGGTGCGGGTCGTTGGCGAGCAACGGCTTTCCGGTGGTCGTCTTGGAGCCGGCCACGACCCAGGAGTTGGACCCGATCCCGTCACCGCGGCCGAGCAGCGCGGGGACCGCGTCGAGCGCCGACTGTGCACTCTCGAAGACGGCCGCCGTCACCGAGGTCAGCGGAACCGGTGACGGCGCCGGCGCCGCGTGGTCGGTCAGGGACGGCCGGATCGCACTGGCCGCCGGCACCGATCCGGGTGCCCACTCGTCGGACCCGAGGATCGGCGGGTGGCCGGCGACCGAGTAGTCGGGGAAGAGCACCGCGAGCCGGTCCGGGGCCATGGTGGTGCCGAGGCGGGCGCGGGTCAGCTCGTCGCCGTAGTTGCTGATGAGGTCCCAGCCCATCGCCGTGAGCCAGGCGAGGGAGTCGACGGCCGACCACCGCTCGACGGTGTAACCCGGGAACTGCTGGCCGAGGACCACGTACTCCAGCCCCATGTCGCTCGGGCTGTCCGCGCGTGAGATGTAGTCGTTCACGCCGTCGGCGTAGGCGTCGAGGTACTGCCGGGTGGCCGGCGAGATCAGACCGAGCTCCTTCTGGGCGACCGACCGCCAGCCCATGGTCCGGACCACCTTGTCCGTCGACAGCCCGGCCGAGCCGACCATCTCGGAGAGCCGCCCGGCGGTCACGTGCCGCCGGAAGTCCATCTCGAAGAAGCGGTCCTGCGCGGCGACGAAGCCCTGCGCGCGGAACAGGTCGTCGGTGGAGTCGGCGTAGATGTGGGGGACGCCGCGGGCGTCCCGGATCACCTCGACCCGGCCGCCCAGCCCGTTGAGCCGCATCTCCCCGCTCGTCTGCGGCCAGGACTGGCGGACGACGCCGGTCAGGACGACGGCGAGCGCCACGACGAGGAGTACGAGGAGGATGAGCACGCCCAGCCCGACCCGTCGGGCCACCTTCGCACGCGCCACCCTGCGAGACTAGGACACCCGCACACCGCCACGAGGCAGGCCGGACCCCGCTCGGCCACCGGTAGGGGATCGAGACGGTCGATGGGAGCATGCGCGGACCGGGCAGGGAGACCCTTGAGGAGGGCAGGCGAGGTGACCCGGCTGGCCCCCCTCCCGACCGAGTTCCTCATCGACGACCTCACCTGGTCGCTGCTGATCGGGTCGGCCGTTCTCCTCGTCGCCGTCGCCGCGGTCCGGATTTCCGTCCGCTCCGGCCTTCCGGCGTTGCTGATCTTCCTGGCGCTGGGTCTGCTCCTCGGCGAGTCGGGACTCGGAATCCGGTTCGACTCCGAGGAGCTCACCCAAGTCCTGGGGTATGCCGCGCTTGTGCTCATCCTGGCCGAGGGCGGCCTGACCACGCGATGGACGAGCATCCGCCGGTCGGTGGCACCCGCTGCGGTCCTCGCGACCGTCGGAGTCTTCGTCTCGGTGGTCGTCGTCGCCGTGGCGGCGCACTACATCCTCCGGATGGACTGGACGGTGGCGCTGCTCATCGGTGCCATCCTCAGCTCGACCGATGCCGCGGCGGTGTTCTCGGTGCTGCGGACCGTCCCGCTGCCGCGCCGGCTCGGCGGCATGCTGGAGGCGGAGTCGGGATTCAACGACGCGCCGGCGGTCATCCTCGTCGTGGCGCTGGCGACGGAGTCGGTGCCGACCGCCCCGCACGATCCGTGGTGGTACCTGCTGATGTTGGCCGTCGTCGAGCTCGTCGGCGGCACGGCCATCGGGCTGGCGGTGGGCTGGCTCGGCGGTCGCCTGCTTCGGCGGGTCGCCGGGGCCTCGTCCGCGCTCTTTTCCATCGGCGTGGTGAGTCTGGCCGTCCTCGCGTATGCGGTGGCCGCGACGGTGCATACCTCCGGGTTCATCGCCGCATACGTCTCCGCCTTGGTGCTCGGGAACCTGGGCCTGCCGCACCGGGCCGCCGTCCACAGCTTCTCGTCGGCACTCGGCTCGATCGCGCAGATCGGGCTGTTCGTCCTCCTCGGGCTGCTGGCGTCCCCCTCCGAGCTCGGCGGCCAGGTCGCTCCGGCTGTCGTCGTCGGCCTGGTGCTCGTTCTCGTGGCGCGCCCGCTGTCGGTGCTCGCGTCGCTGACCCCGTTCCGGATCGGGTGGCGGGACCAAGTCTTCTTGTCGTGGGCCGGCCTGCGGGGGGCGGTCCCGGTCGTCCTCGCGACGGTCCCTGCGACGGTGGGTACGACCGGCGCAGATCAGATCTTCAACCTCGTCTTCGTGCTCGTCATCATCTTCACGCTGGTCCAGGGTCCGACGCTTCCGTGGGTGGCCCGCCGGCTCGGGTTGGCCGAGTCGGTCCAGCAGGTGGAGCTGGACGTCGAGACGACGCCTTTAGAGACCATGGGCGCCGAGGTCATCCAGGTGACGATCGGCGAAAAGTCGCGTCTCCACGGGGTGGAGATCTTCGAGCTCCGGCTGCCGGTCGGCGCCAACGTGACCCTGGTCGTGCGGGACGGGAAGGGGTTCGTCCCGCATGGCCAGACCGTGCTCCGGCACGGGGACCAGATGCTCGTCGTGAGCACCGCCGAGGTGCGCCGGAAGGCGGAGGAGCGGCTGCGCGCGGTCGACGAGGGCGGCCGGCTGGCCGGTTGGGCGTAGGCCCGTCGCGGGAAGCGATTCGGGCCGCGGGGTGTTGCTCTCGTAGAATCCGCCCGGCCCGATGGTGGGCCACCCGACCTCGAGGAGATCACCCGTGCCGACGTATGCGTATGCCTGCACCGCGTGCGGTCACGCGTTCGACGCGGTCCAGAAGTTCACCGACGCCGCGCTGACCGAGTGCCCGGAGTGCGGTGGGCGGCTGCGGAAGGTGTACACGTCGATCGGCGTGACCTTCAAGGGTTCCGGCTTCTACCGCAACGACTCCCGGGCGGCAGCCAAGGGAGAGTCGGGGAAGGCGTCCGACTCCTCGTCGGAGAAGTCGTCGGAGAAGTCGTCGGAGAAGTCGTCCGACAAGGGGTCGGAGAAGTCGTCCGACAAGGGGTCAGAGAAGTCGTCGGGCCCATCCTCCGGGGCCTCCGGCGGGTCCTCCGAGAAGTCGACGTCCTCGAGCACCTCGAGCTCGAAGAGCAGCGCCGCCGCCGCACGCTGAGCTCGTCCGGCTGCGTCGGGGCTCCGTCGTCCCCAGGCTCTGACCGGTTCGTCACCGCGTCCACAGCCACGTCGAGACCCATCCTCGTGGTGCGAAGCCGTCCGTAGGGTCGCTGGCATGACGGGGTCCAGTTCGGTGCGGGCGCCCTCGAGCG
>Ga0307306_10000308_pt1 | contig 11350 bp, 10 predicted proteins | sample ER_DNA_193_FD_194507 | JGI IMG/M metagenome (GOLD analysis project Ga0307306, IMG submission 194507) | Bulk soil microbial communities from the East River watershed near Crested Butte, Colorado, United States - ER_DNA_193 | ecosystem: Environmental > Terrestrial > Soil > Floodplain | place...
CGGCGTCTAGGCCGCGTCGGCGGCGCGCGGCAGCTCGGCGACCACGTCGCCGGCGCTGTCGAGCTCGTGCGAGTCCGCGGCCTGGTCGAGCTTCAGCTCGAACTTGTCGAGCCGCCTCTCGGCCTTGCCGAAGCTCGAGTTCGCCCGACCCAGGTGGGTGCCGACCAGGTCGAAGTCTTCCTTGAAGCGCCCGAAGTCTTTCTGTAGCTGCGCGCAGTAGGCCATCACCTCGTGCGCGTGCTGCTCGATCTGGAGCCCTTTCAGCCCGAGCAGGACAACCTGCAGGTACGCGGTCAGCGTCGTCGGGGATACCGGCAGCACCCGCTTCTCGTGGGCGTAGGAGAGCAAGGCACCCGTCTTGCCGCAGACGAGCTCGTAGTAGATCGCCTCCGACGGCAGGTACATGAACGCAAAGTCGTAGGTGCCCTCGTCGGGCCGGATGTACTTGGACGAGATCGCGTCGACGTGCCCCTTGACGTCGCGTGCGAACGCCTTCTCGTGCAGCTCGCGCTCCGAGCTCTCCTGCGCGTCGACGAGCCGCTCGAAGTTGTCGAGCGGGAACTTGGCGTCGATCGGGACGATCCGGTCGGCCCGGATGACGGCGTCGACCCGCTCGCCGCTCTTGAAGCCGTACTGCAGCGAGTACGCCTCGGCCGGGAGGCGGTCGCGCAGGAGGTTGCCGAGCAGGAGCTCGCCAAATCCTCCGCGTGCTTTCGGCGGCCGCAGCACCTGCTGCAGTTGGCCGAGCTCCTTCGCGTGCTCGGCGAGCGTCGTCGTCGCCCGGCCGACGTCGCCGAGTTGCTTGTGGATTGCGTTGGTCTGCTTCGACGCATGCTCGAGCCGGCGGTCGACCTTCGTGTCGAGCTCGCCTAGCCGGCGGTCCATCGTCTCGGTGATCCCCTGTAGACGGCGCTCGACCTCGGCGTTGCGCACCGCGAAGCCGGCATCAGCCTGGGCGCTGAAAGCCTGCAGCGTCCGGGTCAGCCAGACGGCAAGGCCGCCCAGCGCGGCCAGAACGACAACGATGAATGCCAGCGTGAGCACGGCCGACAAACGCTAGAGAACGCGTCGGACGGCAAAAGAAAGGGCGGCCGAAGCCGCCCCCTTTTCTAGCTTTCGCGATCGGCTTTGTGTTCGGCCGCGCGCTCGCGCTCGGCCTGTGCCATCTGCTCGGCGCTGTCGGCTCTTTCCTCGGCCATGCCCTGCTGTTCCTGGTGCATGCCTTCGCTTCGCATCGAGCTGTCGCCGGTCAGATCTCCCGCGGCCTTCTTGCCGCGGCCGAGCAGCTTGTCCATGAATCCCATCTGCGGCCTCCTTGAGTGAGAACCCGGAGTATTGAAGATCGAGCGGAAGCACGCCACCGGACCGCGCCCTCAGACGCGGTAGCTACCATCCGACCGCTTTGGCGAAGAAACCGCGCACACCCGCACCGCCCCGGCCGGTCCAGGCCCCGAAGCGCCGGGACTCGAAGAAGGCCGCTCCCATGACGGCCCGCGATCAGAAGACCCGTTGGGTGCTGTATGCGCTTGCGGCGCTCGGGCCGATCGCGCTGATCATCGTGGGGGTCGTCGTCTTGACGGGCGGCAACGGGGGCAGTAGCAAGAACGGCGCGGACGGACCGCCGCCGCAGATCAACTACGCCGCCCTGCCGGGCGTTCGGACGGGGTCGGCCCCGTGGGCGCCGGAGTACGCGAAGTTGCCCGACCGTCTCGGCCCCCTCGGCATGCACGCGCTATCGGCCGAGGCGCTCGCGTTCCACATCCACCAGCACCTCGATGTCTTTATCAACGGCAAGAAGACCCCGGTGCCGGCGTCCATCGGCATCGACGACGGCTCCTTCATCACGGAGCTGCACACGCACGACGCCGCCGGGATCATTCACGTCGAGTCCGCCGAGACGAAGCCGTACACGCTCGGCATGTTCATGGGCGTCTGGGGGGTGCGCTTCTCTCCGACCTGCATCGGGGGCTACTGCGCGACGCCGAGCAAGCCGCTGCGCGTCTATCTGGACGGGAAGCTTTACGCGGGGAACCCGAACGACTTGATCCTCAAGAACCACCAGGTGATCGCGATCGTCTACGGCAAGCCGCCGGCCAAGATCCCCTCCACGTACGACTTCGCGAAGTACGGCGTCTAGAAAACTCCCGGTTATTCTTGCGCCGCCGGGGTGGCGAAACTGGTCATACGCGCCTGACTTAAAATCAGGTGTCTCCTCTGGAGGCGTAAGGGTTCGAGTCCCTTCCCCGGCACCTCAGCGAGCTTCTGGGGGCTCGATCCGCACGGGTCGGTTGAAGTCCGTGTAGCGGTGATGCATGAAGTGCGCCGCGGCGGTCATCTCGAGCTCGAGCGGCCGGTACGTACGAGGGTCGAGCGCGATCTCGAACCACGCCGGCAGGCTCGGGTCGTAGAAGCTGACCAGGTGCGCGCGCTCCCGGCCGATGCGCGTCCAGCCGAGCGCCTTCGCGTTCAGCCAGCGCGGGCCCCACTGGCTTCCCGGCAGCTGTACCGGCGTCTGAGCCGAGCGGACGAACGGCTGCTTGCCCTGTGCGTCCCAGCGAGTGGCTCCGATCACGACGGCCCGGCCCCCCTCTGAGGTCTGGTAGGTGAGGCGGTCCGGGGCGATGATCTGCCACCTCGTCGTCAGGAAGTCGCGCGGGCTCGAGGCGAGCCGCTCGTGGATGACCAGGCTCCGCAGGCTCCCGTAGGCGTGCCGGGCCCGGCCGACGATGAGGGAGGCAGGTTGGGCTCGCGCCGGCAGAGCGAACGCGACCGGCACGCCGCCCGCGATCAGCACCGTCACGCGCCCGGAGCGGACTCGCCCGAGCGCCCGGTAGCAGCCCGGCCCGCACGGGTTCGACCCGAACGTCCTGCCGCCGGCTCGGAAGGCGACCGAAAGGCCGTCGACGCCCTTGTCGTCGGGCCCGAGCATCGTCGCCTCCAGTCTCCCGCCCGGCTGGATCGCGAGCCCGACGGCTCTGCCGCCCGATTCGCCGCCGAGCACCGTCGCACCCGGCGGCGGAGCGGCGATCGGTCTCGGCGCGTCGGGGCTGGCGACCGCGCGCGCGAGCTGGCGGCCGGGCGCTAGATCGGTCAGGAACGCGACGGCGATCACGACGCCGGCCAGCAGGGCGAGCTCGACGGCAACATTCCGGCGCAGGGCCGCGAACCGAAGTCGCGGCAGCAGCCGGGAGCGGTTGAGCCAACCGAGCACGACCACCGCGAGCAAGAGGCCGCTCTTGATCAGCAGCGCGCGACCGTAGCCCGAGCTCCACAGCTGGCTGAACGCCGAGAGCTCCGAGAACGCTCGCACGAGCCCCGTCACGGCGATGACGACGACCGAGACGAGCGCGATCGCCGAGAGCCTCGGCCAGAGCGCGGCCGTGAGCCGCGAGCGCGCCTCGGTCGAAAGGCCGCGTGTCGCACGCGGCAGGGCGACCGCGAGCGCCAAAAGCCCGCCGATCCAGATCGCTGCCGCGCCGACATGCAAGACGTCCGCAACGACGTTGAGAGGCCGCGGCCACTGGCCCCGGTCGAGCGCATGGCCCGCGAGCGAGGGCACCGGGAGAAGCGCGAGCGCGCAGAGGAAGGCGCCGCGGCCGAAGCGCCGGTCGACGAGGGCGATTGCCGAAAGGGTGGCGCCGGCGATCGCCACGATGCCGCCGATCTCGTACATCAAGCCGAACCGGGTCAAGCCCGCCGCGTGGTGCGGGATCAGCGTCGAAGCCCCGAGAAAGGCGAGAAAGAAGCCGACGAACGCGAGCGCCCAGATGACGGTCTCGTTCACCGTCGTCCCGGCTTTGCGCAGGGCGGGCCGCCACGCGAGCGGCAGGAAGAGAGCCACGCCGACCGCGGTGAGCAGGCCGGTGAAGAAGAGCCAGCGCGAGATCACGTCGCGCGTCCGGCTCGTTCCCTCGGCGCTCAGCACCGCACCCGGCGGGGCGCGGCCGGCGCCGACCGCGAAGGCGAAGACGCCGTCGACGATGTGTCCGTCGTCGGACAGCACCCGCCAGCGAACGGTGTAGTCGCCGTCGCGGAGCTTGCGCAAGGGGATCGTCACGAGGCGTCCGCGCGCCTCCAGCTTCCCTTCGACGACCGGGCGCTTGTTGTCGTTGGCGACGACTGTCGTGCCGCCGACCAGCCGAACGGTGTCGTCGAAGCGAAGGGTCACCTGGCGAGGCGGGCTCGCGAGGACGGCGCGATCGTCAGGCGTCGTCGAGACCAGGCGCGCATGGGCCCACGCCGACGGCGCACCCACCGCAGCCGCGGCGAGCGCCGTGGCCACGGCGAGCGTGCTCTTCCATCGCGTCAAGGTCTCGTCCGGACTTTCGGTCAGCGGCCGAAAACGGTTCGGCGTCAATCCATCTTGCCCATGCCTAGACTCCGTGCGATGGCCGAAGTGCAGGACGTTTCGCACGATTCGGGGCACCTGGAGTGGGAGACGCCCCTCTACAACCAGGCGATCACGCAGTTCGAGCAGGCCCTTCCGCACGCCGCGGTCGGGGATGCCGTGGCCGAGCGGCTCCGCTACCCCGAGCGGTCGCTGGTCGTCAGCGTTCCGGTGCGCCTGGACGAAGGCCACTGGAAGGTCTTTCCGGGCTACCGGGTGCAGCACTCGAGCGTGCTCGGCCCGACCAAGGGTGGCATCCGCTACGACCCTGAGGTCGATCTCGGGGAATGCGCTGCCCTGGCGATGTGGATGACCTGGAAGTGCGCGCTCCTGCGCCTGCCCTACGGCGGCGCCAAGGGCGGCGTGCGGTGCAACCCGAAGGAGCTGTCGTCGAACGAGCTCCAGGCGATCACGCGCCGGTTCACCTCGGAGCTGCTGCCGGTACTCGGCCCCCAGCAGGACATCCCCGCCCCGGACATGGCTACGAACGAGCAGACGATGGCCTGGATGATGGACACCTACTCGATGCAGGTCGGCCACGCCGTGCCGGAGATCGTCACCGGCAAGCCGATCTCGCTCGGCGGCTCGCTCTTCCGCCACGAGGCCACGGGCGCAGGAGTCGTCATGGTGATCGAGCGCTGCTGCGGCAAGCTCGGGATCCCGCTCGCCGGCCAGCGCTGCGCCGTTCAGGGTTTCGGGAACGTCGGTGGGATCGCCGCCGCCGAGCTGCACGACAAAGGGGCGCTTGTGGTCGCCGTCTCCGACGTCTCCGGCGGCGTCCACGATGAGCGCGGCCTGCCCATCCACGAGCTGCGCCGCTTCGCCGAGGAGCACGGCTCGCTGGCGAACTACCACGGCGCCGAGCGCGTGACGAACGAGGAGCTGCTCGAGCTTCCGTGCGACATCCTCGTCCTCGCGGCGCGGGAGGACCAGGTGACCGGCGAGAATGCCGGGCGGATCCACGCGCGGCTGGTCGCCGAGGGCGCGAACGGCCCGACCTCCGTCGAAGCCGATGCGATTCTCGCCGAGCGCGGCATTCTCGTCCTGCCGGACGTGCTCACGAACGCCGGCGGCGTCACGGTCTCGTACTTCGAGTGGGTGCAGGACCTCGGCCGGCTTTTCTGGGACCGCAACGAGATCCGCGCCAAGCTCGCGGACAAGCTGAGCGATGCCTTCGAGCGCGTCTGGCGGCTCTCCGAGGAGCAAGGCCTGTCGCTGCGCAGCGCCGCGCTGGTAGGCGGAATCCGGGAGGTCGGCGCGGCCCTGACGTCGCGGGGCATCTACCCCTGATGGACAAGGTGCGCGACGCGATGGTGCCGGAGCCGCGCACGCTCCGCGGCGACTCGCCGGTCCAGGAGGCGGGAGAGCATCTGTCCCGGCCGGATGTGCGGGCGGTCTACGTCTGCGAGGACGAGCTGCTGGTCGGAGTGGTCACCCGCGGGACACTCGTGCGCGACGTTGTCGCCGCCGGCCGTGACCCGAAGGCGACCGCCGTGCGCGAGATCGCCGAGCCGCCGCGACACACGCTCGATCCGGATGTGCCCCTTGACGAGGCCTATAGCTTCCTCGAGGCCGAGGATCTCGAGCGCGTTCCGGTGACCGAGGACGGGCGCCTGGTCGGCGTTCTCTCACGCAGCTCGCTGCAGCGTCGTCTGGCCGAGGACGAGCCGCCACCGGTCGACGAGGATCCCGGCTCCGGCTACTAACCGCGGGGCAGTACGAAGAACGCGATCGCCGCGTACTGGCAGCCGGCCGCTGCGAGCGTCAGAACGTGGAAGAGCTCGTGGTAGCCGAAGACGTCCGGCACGGGGCTCGGCCGCCGGCAGGCGTAGACGATGGCGCCTGCTGTGTAGAGGACGCCTCCCGCAACGACGAGCAGCACTCCGCCCACACCCAGCTTGAGCAGCTGCGAGAACGCGACGATGCTGACCCAGCCGAGGACGACCCCGATCGCGGCCGCCTGCCATTTCGGCATTCCTACCCAGAAGAGCTTCAGGACGATCGCCAGCAGGGCGCCGCTCCAAACAATCGTCAGCACCGGCACGGCCCAGCCGGTTGACATGACGAGCAGCCCGAACGGCGTGTAGGTCCCCGCGATCAGGAGGTACACGCCGGCATGGTCGAGACGCGCCAGCCAGGCGCGGACCGACGGTTTCCAGGTCGGCCGGTGGTAGAGGGCGCTGGCGCCGAAGCAGATGGCGACGCTGCCGGCAAAAACGGCGGCGGCAATCCGTGCTCGTCCCGGCTCGGCGGTGAGGACAATCGCGATGCCGAGCCCGATGGCCGCATAGAAACCGAGCTCGTGGAAGACGCCTCGGAGCCGCGGCTTGACCAATTGGACGGTCGTCACGGGTGCGCTCAGTCTAGGCGGTCGCCCAACATGTCAATGAAAACCAGCTATTTGCGGGTATTTTCGTACTTCTAGCGCCCGAATCTCGCACCGCCTGCGGATCGCCTGTACGGTGCTTGCAGGCACCGAGAAGAACGGTTTTCGACGCGCGCAGCTCCATCGAAGCGCCGGGCCTCTCTCTTTTCTTTGTTTGCGGACGAGCCCCTCACGAGGGCCGCTCGCGACTTGTTCCATTCCTCCACACGAAGGAGATTCATGATGCATGCCACCGTACGCCGTTACGAAGGTATCGACCAGAGTCGCACCGCCGAGTTGACCAAGAAGGTCGACGAGACCCTCATGCCCAACCTCAGCAAGCTGCCGGGGTTCAACGGGTACTTCCTGATCGAGGGCGAAGGCGTCATGACGTCGATCGGCATCTTCGACACGTCGACACAGGCCGCCGAGTCGACTCGCGTTGCAGCCGACTGGGTGCGCGACGAGAAGCTCGAGGGCGCACTGCCGAACCCGCCGAAGATCACCGACGGCGAGCTCATCGCGCACAAGTCCGACAGGCTGAAGGTCATCGCCTAAGTCGTTCGCGCATCTGATTCCCGAGAGGGCCCGTCGTCTGGCGGGCCCTCTCTCGTTTTCTCGAGTACACTGGGGATAGCGCGTAGACCTAGCGCGGAAGCCGTCGAGGCTGACGCATTTCCTCTCCGACTGCCACACCGGGCCTGAGTGCTCGAGAGAGCCCGTCCGGGTTTTCCCGCTTCGATGGGAGGAGCCACACGATGAATCCTGTTACCGAGTCGCCCCCGATCCATGGCACGGCAGAACGCCTGAGGCAGAAAGAGCTCACCGAGCGTCTCGGCGTCATGCCGGTGCGCCGGAGCAAGACGAGCAACTTCAAGTGGAGCACGTGGAAGTGGCGCTTGAGGATGCGCGGGGACGTGGCCGCGTAAGAAAGTCGCTCTAACAGCAGGTATAGGCGCCGGGCGGCGCCGCGCCCTCTTCGGGCTCGGGCAGCCCGGCGGCCTCCAGGGCCGCGCCGTCGAGGATGTCGCGCTCGCTTGCCTCGAGGCCGTCCAGTCCGAAGTGGTCGAGGGCCTCGCGCAGAATCACTGCGCCGGCCACGATCACCGGAGCGCGCTCCGGCTCGAGCGCCGGGAGTACACGGCGCTGGGCGACGGGAATGGAGGCAAGGCGGTCGAGTTGTGCCAGTACGCCGGCCTTGTGCAGTCGGTGGCCGTGGACTCGTTCGGCGTCGTACTCGGCCAGGCCGAGGTCGAGCGCTGCCAGCGACGTCACGGTGCCGGCGACGCCGATCGCCTTGCGCGGTCGCACCTCGTCGGGGACGCGTTCCGCGAGCAGCACCCGTACGGTTTCGGCGCACTCGGCGAGTTCCTCCTGGGAGGGCGGATCGGAATGCAGGAACCGTTCGGTCAGCCGGACGCAGCCGATGTCGAGGCTGTCGTGGAAGTGGAGGCCGTCCGGTCCGCCCGCGACCAGCTCCGTCGAGCCGCCGCCAACGTCGATCACGAGCGTCTCCTCCGCGAGCTCCCGGCCGAGCGAGACGCCGCGGAAGGTCAGCTGCGCCTCGTCGTGCCCGCTCAGGAGCCGCGTCGTGAAGCCGTAGCTCCACTCGACCTCGCCGAGGAAGGCCTCGCCGTTCTCGGCGTCGCGGACGGCGCTGGTCGCGATCGCGAGGGTGCGCTCGGCGCCGAGCTCTTCGGCCTCGCGCCGGAAATCGGTGAGCACGTTGCGCACGCGCGCGATCGGCATGGGGAGGAGTCGCTTCCGCTCGTCGACGCCCTCGCCGAGGCGCGTGATCTTCAGGCGGCGGGCGACCTCGTCCAAACGTCCGTCGTCGACGTCTGCGACCAGCAAACGGGTCGAATTCGTGCCGAGATCGACGGCTGCAACGCGCATTTGGCGAAGGCTAGCGGCGAGCTATAATGCGGCCCGCGACGCGGGGTGGAGCAGTCAGGTAGCTCGCCGGGCTCATAACCCGGAGGTCGCAGGTTCAAATCCTGCCCCCGCTACTGCGGAAGGCGCTCGAAAGGGCGCCTTCCGCTTCTTCTGTGGCAACGCCGCGGGGTCTGCCGGGCGCTGGCGTCAGATAGTTGCGTTCCGCACCGCTGTGAGAGACCATCCTTGGAGAGGAAAATGGCGATCGAGCTCGTCGGCAGGCAGGAGGAGCTTGGCTCCCTCCTAGCCTTCATCGGCGAAAGCCACGGGGGGCCCGCCGCGTTCGTCCTCGAAGGCGAGGCGGGCATCGGAAAATCGACTCTCTGGCTCGCGGGCGTCGAGCATGCGCGCACTCGGGGCTGGCGCATCCTCGCGTCTCGACCGGTCGAGGCCGAGCGCGGGCTCGCTTACGTGGGTTTGTGCGACGTGTTCGAGGACATCCTCGACGAAGCGCTGCCGGCGCTCTTGGCGCCGCGGCGGCGCGCGCTCGAGGTCGCGCTGCTCCGCGAAGACGCGTCAGGCGATCCCGCCGACCACCGCGCGCTCGGCGTGGCTGTGCGCGACGTGCTCCAGTTTCTCGGCGAAGGCGAGCCGATCCTGATCGCTGTCGACGACGTCCAGTGGCTCGACTCGTCCTCGTCGAGCGCGCTCGCCTTTGCGCTGCGACGGCTCACGGAAAGGCGGGTGCTCGTGCTCCTTGCCCGCCGGCTCGATGACGGCGCGCACCTGTCGGAGCTCGAGCAAGCGCTCGGCGCGGACAGCGTGCGGCGGCTGCCGGTGGGACCGTTCAGCGTCGGCGCGCTCCACCGGCTCCTCCGCGACCGGCTCGGTCGGGCCTTCGCGCGCCAGACATTGCTCCGCATCCACGAACGGTCGGGCGGAAATCCATTCTTCGCCCTGGAGCTGGCTCGCGTGCTGGACAGCGAGATCGACCCGACCGAGCCGCTACCGGTTCCTGAGACGCTCGAGGACTTGGTGCGCGCAAGGATCTCCGGGCTTCCGCCGGCCACGCGTGAAGCGCTGGCGCTCGCATCGGCCCTTGGTACGCCTTCAATGTCTGTCCTGGAGGCGGCGGGCGTCGCGGCGGACGCGTTCGATCCCGCGATCGAGGCCCATGTGATCGAGCGAGAGAACGGGACGATTCGCTTTACCCACCCACTGCTGTCGTCGGTCCTCTACAACGACCTCGGGGCGAAGCGGCGCGGCGTCCACAGACGCATCGCAGAAGTGAGCGAAGATTCGCTCACGCGAGCCCGCCACCTCGCGCTTTCGCGGGACGAGCCGGATCCGGACGTCGCCGGCCTGCTCGACGAAGCCGCGATGCTCGCGACTGATCGCGGCGCTTCGGCCATCGCCGCAGAGCTTGCCGAGCAGGCGCTTCGGCTGACGCCGACGAACGCGTCGGACGAGCGCCATCGCCGGGCGCTGGCCGCAGCTCGGGCCCATCAGGCTGCAGGCGAGTGGACTCGCGCCCGGACGATCGCCGCCGACTTTCTGTCCGAGGCGGAAATCGGGCCACTCCGCGCTGAAGGCTTGATGCTCCTCGCCGAGCTCGAGAGCGTCGACCGCTCCGCCGAGCTGCTCGAGCAGGCCCTTTACGAGTCGGCCTCGCGGCCGGCGCTCCAGTCGGTCATCCACAGCCGGCTGGCGGCAGCGACGCGGTTCAGGGACGGGTGGGCGGGGGCAATCGAGCATGCGCGAGCGGCGCTCCAGCTAGCCGACGACCTCGACGACGACGCCCTTCGTGCCGAGGCTTTCAGCATGCTCGCGTCTCTGGGTTCCATTTCGGGTGACGCCGAGGCCGCGGCAAATGCGGCTCGGGCACGCGAGCTCGCGATCACCGTCGGCGACGCGGTGCTGCTGAAGGAGGCTACGAGCACGGTCGCACATGCGCTGATCGCTCGCAGAAACGTCCACGACGCCCGCGCCCTGCTCGAGAGCGAGTACGAGGAGTGGCATGAACGCGACGAGCCGTTCGGCGCGTACACGTTGTGGAGTCTCTCGTGGGTCGAGCTGTGGGGTGGGCGGTGGGAGCTCGCAGCGGAGTACGCCGACCGCTCACTCGACATCAGTGTCCAGTACGGACTCGAGGTGCCGCAAGACCACCTCACGATCGCGCTCATTGCCCTTCACCGCGGCCAGCTCCGGCTCGCCCGCGAGCAGTCCGAGCTAGCTCTCGAGCTCGCAGACCGGCAGCTCGGGCTGCATCCGCCCACTCACCTCGCAAACCTGGGGCTAGTCGCCTTCTGGGGCGGTGATGCGGACAGGGCTGTCGAGTGGCTCGCCAAGGCGGAGGCGCAGGCGGAGAGGCTCGGGTGGGACGACCCCGGCCACCGCTGGTGGAGCGCGGACTACGCGGAGGCGCTGCTAGAGGTCGATCGGTTCGACGACGCGGTAAGCGTTGTCGACCTCTGGGAGAAAGGCGCGGTACGGCTCGGCGACGAGTGGGTGCTCGCAAACGTGACGCGGTGCCACGGTCTCGTGGCCGCCGCCGGCGGGGACGTCCGCCGGGCCGCTTCGCTCCTCGAGCATGCGGTCGCCCAGCACGAGGCCGTCGGAGATTCCTTCGGCCGGGCTCGCGCGCAGCTTGCGCTGGGCATCGCCCGCCGGCGCCTTCGGCAGAAGCGGCCGGCTCGCGACGCGATCCGTGCCGCCCTGGAGGG
>Ga0307306_10000309_pt1 | contig 11341 bp, 9 predicted proteins | sample ER_DNA_193_FD_194507 | JGI IMG/M metagenome (GOLD analysis project Ga0307306, IMG submission 194507) | Bulk soil microbial communities from the East River watershed near Crested Butte, Colorado, United States - ER_DNA_193 | ecosystem: Environmental > Terrestrial > Soil > Floodplain | place: USA...
CGTCACGGCTCTGCTCGCGCTCGGGGTCGGAATCAGCGTCATCACCCTGGGCACCCACCTGTTCCCGACCGCGAACTTCGCGCCCTTCCTGGCGCTGATGATCGGGCTCGGCGTCGGGATCGACTACGCCCTGTTCATCCTCACCCGCTTCCGCAGCGGCCTCGACGAGGGCATGGAGCCGAGGGCGGCGGCGATCACTGCCGTCGACACCGCCGGCCGGGCCGTGCTCTTCGCCGGCATCACGGTGATCATCTCGCTGATGGGGATGTTCCTGCTCGGGCTCTCCTTCCTCTATGGAGTCGCGATGGCCGCCGCGATCGCCGTCCTCTTCACGATGATCGCGGCGCTGACGCTGCTGCCGGCGCTGTTGACCATCGTCGGGCGCCGGGTCGACCGCTTGCGCCTTCCCGGCTTCCGTCGCAAACGTCCCGAATCCGAAGGCACCCGCTGGTACCGCTGGAGCAGCGCGATCCAGCGTCGGCCGGTTCTCGCGGCAGCGCTCTCGGGGGGACTGCTCCTGCTCCTTTGCATCCCCGTCCTCTCGCTGCGCCTCGGCACCAACGACGCTGGCACCGAACCGCCCGGCAAAACCACCCGCAAGGCATACGACCTGCTTGCCGAGGGCTTCGGTCCCGGCTTCAACGGCCCGTTTGTCATCGCGGCGGCGCTGCCCGCGAAGGGCGAGGACGCTGGGGTGGTCGCGCTCCGCAAGCAGCTGAACGCTGAAGCCGGGGTCGCCAAAACGACCCCGGTCGTTCTAAACCAGGCAGAGAACACCGCTGTCTTCCAGGCCTACCCCACGACCTCACCGGAAAGCGCCGACACCACCGACCTGCTCGACCACATCCGCGGCGAGCTGATCCCACCGATCGAGCAAAAGACCGGCGCCCAGGTTCACGTCGGCGGCATCAACGCGATCTTCGAGGACTTCGGCAACGCGATCTCGGCGAAGCTGCCGCTCTTCATCGGCGTTGTCGTCCTGCTCTCGGCCCTGCTGCTGATGATGGTCTTCCGCTCGGTCTGGGTGCCGTTGAAGGCGATGGTGATGAACCTGCTCTCGATCGGCGCCGCCTTCGGACTCGTAGTCGCCGTCTTCCAGTGGGGCTGGGGAGCGAGCCTGATCGGCGTCGAGGACACCGGGCCGATCATCTCCTTCTTCCCGATCTTCCTCTTCGCGATCATCTTCGGGCTCTCGATGGACTACGAGGTGTTCCTGATGTCGCGGATCCACGAGGAGTGGGAACACCGCAAGGACGCGACCGAGGCGGTCACTCGCGGCCTCGCTCTGACTGGCCGCGTGATCACCGCGGCGGCCGCCATCATGGTCACGGTCTTCGCCTCCTTCATGCTCGGCGAAGACCGGATCATCAAACTCTTCGGCCTCGGCCTCGCCTCGGCGGTCTTCATCGACGCCGTGATCATCCGCTCGGTCCTGGTCCCGGCGATCATGCAGCTCCTCGGCAAGCGCGCCTGGTGGTTCCCCACCGCTCTCGACCGCTTCCTCCCGCGCCTGCATGTGGAGCCCGCCGAGGGCGATCCGTCGCCGACGGGTGAGCACCCCGTCGTCGCGACGGCCGAGTCAGACGGCTAGAGCGCCAGCGCCGCGGCGACGTCCGCGGCGATCCGGTCGGGTTCTTCTTCGAGCTGCGCGTCGGTGAAGCGGAGGATGCTGAAACCGAGTTGGCGCAGATCGAGGTCGCGGGCGTGGTCGTCCTCGAAGGCGATCGAGCCACGGTGATACGCGAAGAAGTCCGCTTCGACGACGAGCCGCTCCTCGCGCCAGAGGAAGTCGACCTCGTGGCGGCCGAGTTTCACGTTGACCTCGGGCGGCGGGATGCGATGGCGGCGGTAGAGGGCGAGGAAGGCGGACTCGAGGTCGGAGCGGGTGCGGTCTGACTCAATGCCTTCGAGGTGGTGGCCTTTGTGCTCGGCCTGGCGGATGGCGCGGCGGAGGAGGTGCGGCGGGAGCAGGCGTGAGGTGCGGAGGTCTTTGATGGTGCGTTGGATCGTGGTGACGGGGATTGCGTGGCGTTTGGTGGTGAGGAGCCGTCTCCCTCGCCCTCCTCGGCTTGGCAGGTAGGAGGGCGAGGGAGACGGCTCTGCGGGCGTGGAGAGGGTGCGGCAGCGGTGAAGGTGGATGCCGCGTTGGGCGGCGCGGCCGGAGGTGGAGGGCACCGATATGTGGATGGAGCCATTGATCGGGCGCAGCAGCTCCCAGAGCGCCGCGGCCGAGTGGTGGCTCAGCACCGCTCCCTCACCGCAGGCGAGCACCGCCGCCATCCAACGTCCCTGCCAGCTCGGAGCACGATGCCCTACCGCATAGACGCCGCGGTGGAGGCGGTGCAGTTGCCCTTTGCGCGCCCTGCGGGTAATCGTTTTCGAGTCGAGACCCGCCGCTTCAAGTTGGCGCCGAGTCGCTACACCGTGCTGCCGAGACGCAACCGCTGCCACCCTTGCGTCCGCCGTGTCGAGTTTTGAGGCCATATCGACCCATAAGTCGACACGCCCTTCGGACTCGCCCCCCTACCCCGCTGCTGTTTAGTCCCTCGAAGCGCCTCGAGAGCGCTACGCGCTCTTGGTGACCTTGCCGGCCTTGAGGCAGCGGGTGCAGACGTACGCTCTCAAAGGACGGCCGTTCTCTTGGATCCTTACCTTCTGGAGGTTCGGGTCGAAGCGGCGCTTGGTGGCGACCATCGAGTGGCTTCGGGACTGGCCGAACGCCGGTCCCTTGCCGCAGCTGTGGCATACCTTGGCCATCGGTCGCGGGATGGTACCGGAGCGCCTGCTCCGCCGTCAGCCGATCTGGCGCTTGAGCAGGGCCATGCGGGCGATGGTGAGGGCGGCGTTGCGGCCCTGGTCGCGCTTGTCGCCGCCGGAGCGGGCGAGCGCCTGGTCCATGTTGTCGCAGGTGATGACGCCGAAGGCGCAGGGGACGTCGGTCTCCAACTGCACCTGCTGGATGCCGCGCGCGGCCTCGGCGCAGACGAAGTCGTAGTGGTCGGTCTCACCGCGGATGACGACGCCGAGGCAGGCGACGCCGGCGTAGCCGTTTTCGGCGAACTGCTTGGCGGCGAAGGGCAGCTCGTAGGCGCCGGGCACCGAGACCTCGGTGACGGCATCTGGGGAGACGCCGGCCAGCTCGAAGCCCTGCCGCGCCCCGCTCAGCAGCCGCTGCGCCAGGTCCTCGTAGAAGCGGCCGACGCAGACGCCGAAGTGCAGGGGCGCCAGCTGCCCGCGCTCCTCCTCGCTGAACTGCTCCAGGAACGCCCCGGCTTCAGCCATTGCCGTCCTGGGCGCCGCCCCCGCGGGCGTCGCGCTGCTCCTCGTCGTGGATCATCTCCTCGTCGAGGGCGAGACCCTGATGATGCAGCGAGTGGCCCATCTTCTCCCGCTTCGTCCGCAGGTAGGCCTCGTTGTGGGTGTTGGGGACCGATTCGATCGGCACCTGCTCTGAGACCGAGAGGCCGTAGCCCTCGAGGCCGACGATCTTTTTCGGGTTGTTGGTGAGGATGCGGATGCTGGTCAGTCCGAGGTCGCCGAGGATCTGCGCCCCGATCCCGTAGTCGCGCAGGTCGGCGGGCAGGCCGAGCTTGAGGTTGGCCTCGACCGTGTCGGCGCCTTCCTCCTGCAGCTTGTAGGCGCGCAGCTTGTTCAGCAGGCCGATCCCGCGCCCCTCCTGCGAGAGGTAGAGCAGCACGCCGCGGCCCTCGCGCTCGATCATCGAGAGCGCCGCTTCCAGTTGTTCGCCGCAGTCGCAGCGCATGCTGTGGAAGACGTCGCCGGTGAGGCACTCGCTGTGGACGCGGACGAGCACGTCCTCGACCCCATCGACCTCGCCCTTGACCATCGCCACGTGGTGTTTGTCGTCAACCAGGGAGCGGTAGCCGACAGCGGTGAAGTCGCCGAAGGAGGTTGGGAGAGCCGTGTCGACCACGCGCTCGACCAGCTTCTCGGTCCGCCGCCGGTAGGCGATCAGCTCGGCGACGGTGATCATCTTCAAGCCGTGCTTCTCGCAGTACGGGATCAGGTCGGGGACGCGGGCCATCGTCCCGTCGTCGTTCATCACCTCGCAGATCACCCCGGCCGGGGTCAGGCCGGCAAGACGGGCGAGGTCGACGCTGGCCTCGGTGTGGCCGGTGCGCTCCAGCACCCCGCCCTCCTTGGCCCGCAGCGGGAACATGTGGCCGGGGACGACGATGTCGCGCGGGCCGGAGTCGGGGTCGATCGCGACCTGGATCGTGTGGGCGCGGTCGTGGGCGGAGATCCCGGTGCTGACGCCGCCGGCGGCCTCGATCGAGACCGTGAAGGCGGTCTCCAGCGGCGCCTCGTTCTTCGCCGTCATCAGGTTCAGCCCCAGCCGTTCGCAGCGCTTCGCGGTCAGCGCCAGGCAGATCAGCCCGCGCGCCTCCTTGGCCATGAAGTTGATCGCCTCCGGCGTCGCGAACTGCGCCGCCATCACCAGATCGCCCTCGTTCTCGCGGTCTTCGCCGTCGCAGACGACGACCATGCGACCGGCGCGGATCTCCTCGATCGCCTCCTCGATGGAAGCGAAGGGACTCTTCTCGGTTCTCACGCTCTCTTGTCCACTGGTCTCGGCCATCCGGCTCACGCCTGCTCCTTTCCGGCGAATGGTGCCACCAAACGCTCCACGTACTTCGCCACGATGTCGCACTCGACATTCAACTTGGTTCCCGCCTCGGCATCGGTGAGATTCGTCCGCTCCAGCGTCTCGGGGATCAGCGAGGCCTCCGCCCAGCTCTCCCCCAGCTCGGCGACGGTGAGGCTGACGCCGCTGAGCGTGATCGAGCCCTTGTCGACGACGTAGCGGAGAAGCTCGGCGGGAAGCTCGACGCGGATGCGACGGGCGAAGCCGTCGTCCTCGACGGAGACGACGGTGCCGACGCCGTCGACGTGGCCCTGGACGATGTGGCCGCCGAGGCGGTCCCCGGCCTTCATCGCCAGCTCGAGGTTGACGCGGCTGCCCTGCTCGATTCCGCCGAGGGCGGTGACCTGGAGGGTCTGGTTCATCGCCTCGGTCTCGAAGCCGTCGGGGGTGACCGCGGTTGCGGTGAGACAGCAGCCGTTGACGGCGACCGAGTCGCCATCGTTGATCTCGGCCGCCAGCGTGGTCGCGATGCGTAGGTGGGCGCCGTCGTCGCCGCGCTCGATGCTCTCGATGGTGCCTAGGTCTTCGATCAGTCCGGTGAACATCACCACTCCTTGTAGCGGGCGGTGATTAGGACGTCGCTTCCGACGTGGTCGGCTGACGACTCAAGAGCGGGTAGGCGCGCGGGTCCTGTCACGGCAGGGGACCCACCACCACTTCCGGTAGCTAAAGCTTCCTCAGAGGCGGTCCCCCCTACCGTGCCACCCACGCGGCGGGGCGGTTCTGGTTGACGGCCAAGGAGCATTGGGGCGATGAAGGTACGGGATTCGTCGATGAGGTCAGCAGCTTGGAACGAGGTGGCGAGGGTTTTGCCGCCCTCTAGGAAGAGGCTCGTGATGTTGCGGGCGCCCAGTTCGCGGAGGGCGGGCTCGAGGCCGTTCGCTTGAAGGACGTCGGCGCCGCTTTCGCGGAGGGCGGAGATGCGGTCGTTCGGGGCGTCGGAAGCAGCTACGACGAGCACGGGGGCTTGGTCGAGGGTCTGAAGCAGCTGGGACTCCAGCGGCAGGCGGGCTTGGGAGTCGAAGATGACGCGGAGGGGTTGGCGGGCGCCTTCGGTGCGGGCGGTGAGGAGGGGGTCGTCGGTCAGGGCGGTGCCGATCCCTACGGCGATGGCGTCGGATTCGGCGCGCCACTCGTGGACCAGTTCGCGGCTCTCGGGACCGGAGATCCAAGGAGAGTCTCCGGGGGCCGTTGAGGTCTGGCCGTCGAGGGACATCGCCATCTTGAGGACGACGAGCGGCAGGCCGGTGCGGGCGTGTTTGCGGAAGGGCTGGTTGAGGCGGCGGGCGGCGGTGGCCTCGGCGCCGGTGGCGAAGGCGACCTCGACGCCGCCGTCGCGGAGGATGCCGGGGCCGCGGCCGGCTGCCTTCTCGCTCGGGTCGTCGGAGGCGATGACGACGCGCCCGATCCCCGCCTCGAGGATCGCCTCCACACAAGGCGGCTGCCGCCCCTCGTGCGCGCAGGGCTCGAGCGTTACGTACATCGTGGCGCCCGCCGGGTCTTCCCCCCGCTCGCGGCAGTCAGCGAGTGCCGCCCGCTCCGCGTGCAAGTCGCCCAGTTCCGCATGGAACCCCTCGCCGATAACCCGCCCATCGCGAACCACAACTGCCCCCACTAGAGGATTCGGACTCACCCGCCCGCGCCCGCCTTCAGCAAGCTCTAGCGCGCGCTGCAAGTGACCCTGATCCGTCGAGGTAAGCGGGGGATTCATGGTTGACTGACTCGTCAATCAGTCTACCTCCCTCGCGTGGGTGGCACGGTAGGGGGGACCATCTCCTGGTAGTTCAGGAGATGGTGGGTCCCCTGCCGTGACAGGACCCGCGCGCCGAGCGCCGTCGTGCTGCGGCAGGCGACCACAAAGCGGCCCCGAATACCCTGTCGCACCCCAATATGAAGCTGATCATCCAGATCCCGTGCCTCAATGAGGAGGCCACCCTCCCGCAGACGGTCGCCGACCTCCCTCGCTCCCTGCCCGGCATCGACCAGGTCGAGCTGCTGGTGGTCGACGACGGCAGCACCGACCGGACGGTCGAGGTGGCGCGGGAGTGCGGGGTCGAGCATGTCGTCCGCCTGACCAACAACAAGGGCCTGGCCGCCGGCTTCCAAGCGGGCCTCGACGCCTGCCTGAAGCTCGGTGCCGACGTCGTCGTCAACACCGACGCCGACAACCAGTACAAGGGCGCCGACGTGGCGAAGCTGGTGGCGCCGATCGTCGCCGGCAAGGCCGACATGGTCGTCGGCGACCGCCGCGTCACCGACATCGAGCACTTCTCCGGCAGCAAAAAACGGCTGCAGCGGCTCGGCAGCTGGGTGGTGCGGCGGGTGTCGGGCACGCACGTCACCGACGCGACCTCCGGCTTCCGCGCCTACAACCGCGAGGCCGCCCTGCAGCTGCTGGTCGTCGACAACTTCACCTACACGCTGGAGAGCCTGATCCAGGCGGGGAAAATGCTGGTCGCGGTCGACGAGGTCGAGGTCGGCACCAACCCGAAGACCCGCGAGTCCCGCCTCTTCGCCTCGACCGGCGCCTACGTGCGCCGCAACGCGCCGGCGATCCTCCGCATCTACGCCCGCTACGAGCCGCTGCGCGCCTTCTCGCTCGCCGGCGTCGTCGTCTTCTTCCTCGCCCTGCTGGCCTGGCTGCCCTTCCTGATCGACGCGATCCTGAACGGCGACAGCACCGGCCACGTGCAATCGCTGATCCTCGGGGCGGTCCTCTTCATCGCCGCGATCCAGCTCTTCGCCCTCGGCATCATCGGCGACCTGCTGGCGAGCCAGCGGGTGATGACCCAGCGCGTCTTCGAGCGGGTGCGGCGGGTCGAGCTCGTCCTCGGCGTCGAGCCCTCCCACTACGAGCGGGGCAGCGAGCCCGAGTGAGCAGCGAACCGCAGGGCGTGGCCGCCGGCGAGCCGCAGGTCAAAGGCGCCGCCAGCAGCGCCGAATACGGGAAAACGGCGAGCTTCCTGGCAATCGGCGTCGGCCTCACCGGCATCATCACCTATGCCTACTTCCTGATCGCCTCGCACGTCCTCTCGAAACCCGACTACGGGCAGATCACCGTGCTCTGGTCGGCGGTCTTCATCACGATCTCGACCCTTTACCGGCCGGTCGAACAGCTGCTCTCGCGCCACGTCTCCGAGCGGCTGACCAAGGGCGAACCGGTCGGGCAGCCGATGCGGGTGGCGGCGACGATCCAGATCGGCCTTTCGCTCACCTTCGCGGTACTGGCGCTGGTCCTTCGCGGGCCGATCCAGGACGACCTCCTCGAAGGCAACGAAACGCTCTACTGGGTGTTCTTCGGCGCCGTCCTCTTCTACGCCGCCAGCTACTTCGCCCGCGGCTTCCTCGCTGGCCAGCGCACCTTCGGCCTCTTCACGGCGCTGATCCTCAGCGAGTCCTGCTTCCGAACCCTGTTCGCGGTCCTGGTCGCGGTCAGCATCCTCAGCGGGCAGTCGTGGGTGGCGATCGGGATCGTCGCCGCCCCGAGCCTCTCGCTGATGGTCGTCCCCTTCGCCTTCCTGCACCGGGCGAAAAAGGTGCAGGCTCAGCAGGAGCAGCGCCAACAAGCCGCCCCCGGACGCGAAGCGGAGGAGGCGGCGACTGATTCTGACTTCACGATGAAGGAGGGTGGCGGCTTCGCCGCGGCCGTGCTGGTGATCATGTTTAGCGAACAGGCCTTCCTCAACGCCGGTCCGCTGGTCACCCGCGGCCTCCTCGGGGCCTCCGCCGCCGGCTTCATCTTCAACGTGCTGATGATTGCGCGGGCGCCGTTGCAGCTCTTCCAGGCGGTCTCGACCAGCATCCTCCCCCACCTCACCAGCCTCCACACCTCGACCGATCCCGACAGCGAGCGCGAGTTCCATCGCTCGGTCCGCGGCGTCCTCCTTGGCGTCGCCGCCTTCACCGCCTTCACCGCGATCGTCGTCCTGATCGCCGGGCCGCACCTGATGCAGATCGCCTTCAGCAAGAAGTTCAGCTACGACCGCGCCGGCCTGCTGCTGGTGACTCTGGGGATGGGGCTCTACCTCGGCTCGGTGACCCTGAACCAGGCCTGCGTCGCCCAGGGCCAGGTGCGGCGGGCGGCGGGCCGCTGGCTCGCCTGCGCCGCCTTCTTCATCCTCTGGAACTTCCTCCCGATCGTCGGCGACGAGTTCCGCCGCGTCGAGATCGGCTTCGCGCTGACCGCGGGCGTCCTCTTCGCGGTGCTCTACCTCGTCTACCGCTACCCGCACGGCCGCGCCGAGGACATCCCCCGCGAGGGCTCGACCGAGGAACTCGAGCTGCGCTTGGCCGCGATAGACGAGAACACGTAGCAGGAGGTTGGGTTTGCGGCTTCCTCTAGGGTCGCCGCATCGGAGCCCATGACGCGCACCTGATCCTGATCGCCGGCGCCCTCCTGGCGGCGGGGATCATCGGGGCGCTGGTCGCCGACCGGATGCGGGTGCCGGGGCTGCTGCTGTTCCTGGCGCTGGGGATGCTGGCCGGCTCGGAGGGGATCGGCGGGATCGAGTTCTCCGACACCGAGCTGGCGCGGACGCTGGGGACGATCGCCCTGGTCCTGATCATCTTCGAGGGCGGCCTCACCGCGGGTTGGTCGGAGATCCGGCCGGTGCTGGGGACCGCCGCTTCGCTGGGGACGGTCGGCACCGCCCTGACCGCGGTGATCGCCGGGCTCGCGGCGAAGCTGCTCTTCGATCTCAGCACGCTGGAAGGGATGCTGGTCGGCGCGGCAATCGCCGCCACCGACTCGGCGGCGATCTTCGCGGTCCTCCGCCGCTCGAACCTGGAGAAGCGCCTGGCGCGCTCGCTCGAGGGAGAGTCGGGGATGAACGACCCGGTCGCGCTGCTGCTGGTGATCGGCTTCATCGAATGGATCCAGGACCCCGGCTACGGGCTTGCCGACATGGCCGGCCTGCTGGTGCTGAAGCTCGGGTTGGGAGCGGCGATCGGCCTTGCCCTCGGACGGGTGGCGGTGATGGCGCTCGACCGGGTGCGGCTTCCAGGCGAGGGGATCTACCCGGTGGCGACGATCGCGATCGCCGGCCTCGCCTACGGCGTCGCCGAGATCGCCCACGGCTCCGGCTTCCTCGCCGTCTACCTGACCGCGCTCGCCCTCGGCTCGGCCCGGATCCCGGCCCGGCGCACGGTGGTCGCCTTCCACCAGGGGGTCGGCTGGGTCGCCCAGATCTCGCTGTTCATCCTGCTCGGGCTGCTGGTCTTCCCCTCGAGCCTCGACGACGTCGCCCCCGAAGCGCTGGCCCTGTCGGCGGTGCTGATCCTCATCGCCAGGCCCGTCGCCGCGGTCGTCGCCACCCTGTTCGCGCCGCTGAACATGAAGGAGCGGCTGATGCTCGGCTGGGCCGGCCTGCGCGGCGCGACGCCAATCTGGCTCGCGACCTTCCCGGTCGTCGCCGGGATCAAAGAGGGCAACGAGCTGTTCGCGATCGTCTTCTTCGTCGTCGTCACCTCGACCCTGATCCAGGGCGCCACCTTCGAGCCGATCGCCTCCCGCCTCGGCCTCACCACCGACGAGCCGGCGCTGCCGCGCCGCCTGCTCGAGTCCGGCCGCATCCGCCGCATGGGCGGCGACGTGATCGCCTACCGCCTGCCACCGGGAGCGGCCGCCGCCGGTCACCCCGTCCGCGACCTCGACCTGCCCCGCGAGGCCCTGGTCAACGTGATCGTCCGCGACGGCAACGCGCTCCCGCCCCGCGGCTCGACCGAGCTGAAAGAGGGCGACGAGCTCCATGTCTTGGTCAGGAGCGAGCTGCGCGACGAGGTCGAGGAGCTGACGAAGAAGTGGACCAAGGGCCCGATCGGGCGCGAGGCGCCGCCGCCGCTGCCGCGACGCGGGGCCCCGCAGGTCTTCACCGTGCGCCCGGTGCGCGGCGACGGGGAGCTGGGCGAGGAGATCGACGGGATCCCGATCGTCCGGGTGATGCGCGACCGTGGCGAGCAGGGCGCTTACCTGGTCGCCCTGGCGGACGGGCGCTTTGCGGTGATCGGCGCCGGCCTGATCGCGATCGGCGGCCGGCGGGCGCTGGCGGGCTGGTGCGAGGGACGGGTCGACCGCGAAGACGTCGACGCCGCCGAGCGGGCCTGGTGGCAGGAGGTGACTGGTGCTTTGATCGCCCGGGGACGAGCTGGTTCAGCTAGCCCCGGCAGCCGCGGCGATCTGGGAGTAAGCGGCGGCCGGATCGTCGGCTCCGAAAACGGCTGAGCCGGCGACGAAGAGGCGCGCTCCGGCTGCCGCCAGCGGTCCCGCGGTATCGACGTCAACCCCGCCGTCGACCTCGATCCGGGCCTGGCCGACCAGCGGCATCAGGCGCTCGACCTTCTCCGACGAGGTCTCGATGAAGGACTGGCCGCCCCAGCCGGGGTTGACGGTCATGCAGAGGACGATGTCGGCGAGGCCGCGCAGCTCGGCGACCGCCTCGACCGGGGTGCCGGGATTGATCGCGACGCCGGCGAGACAGCCGGTCTCGCGGACCGCCGCAAGGGTGCGGTGGGCGTGCGGGGTGGCCTCGGCGTGGAAGGTGATCGAGTCGGCCCCGGCTTCGGCGAACTCGCCGATCTGGCGCTCGGGCGCCTCGATCATCAGGTGGACGTCGACGACACCGCCGGCGTCGTGGACCTGGTCGGCGATCCCGCTGAGGACCAGCGGCCCAATCGTGA
>Ga0307306_10000317_pt1 | contig 11199 bp, 10 predicted proteins | sample ER_DNA_193_FD_194507 | JGI IMG/M metagenome (GOLD analysis project Ga0307306, IMG submission 194507) | Bulk soil microbial communities from the East River watershed near Crested Butte, Colorado, United States - ER_DNA_193 | ecosystem: Environmental > Terrestrial > Soil > Floodplain | place...
CGTTCCTGGCGCGCGTCGCCAACGCGGTCGTCCCGGGGATGTTCGGCGGCCAGGGCGGTGGCGGCCAGCTGGCGCTGAACCAGCTCCTGATCGTGATGGACGGGATCGACAACCCGCCGTTCATGAAGCGCACGATCACCAACCGCCTGAACACCTTCCTGGACGCGCTCTACATCGTCCCGCGCCGGATCGGCTCACGCGTCTCGCTGCGCCTCCCCCACGCCAAGCCGGTCGGCAACCAGATCTACTTCATCGGCGCCACCAACGTCCCGATGGAGATGCTCGACCCGGCGCTCACGCGGCCCGGCCGGATGGGCCGCCACGTCTGGTTCCGCACCCCGAGCAAGCGCGACCGGCTGGACATCTTCGACCTCTACCTGGCGAGGGTCTCCCACGACGAGGACCTCGACACCGAGCGGCGCCGCGACGAGCTCTCGCGCGTCACGAACGGCTACTCGCCGGCGATGATCGAGCAGGTCTGCTCGATGGCGCTGACGATCGCCCACCACGACGGGCGGATGGCCTTCAGCTGGGAAGACATCGTCGAGGCGATGACGACCGTCGAGTCGGGCACCGCGATCGGCACTGAGTACGTCCCCGAGGAGACCCGCGCGGTGGCGCTGCACGAGGCCGGCCACGCGGCCGCCGCCCACGTCTACATGAAGGGCGCCGAGTCGACGCGGCTCTCGATCCGCCGCCGCGGCCAGGCGCTCGGCCACCACCAGGCGCGCGAGAAGGAGGAGCGCTTCAGCTCTTGGCGCTCCGAGGAGATGGCCCAGCTGATCTGGGCGCTCGGCGCGATGGCCGCGGAGCGCGTCTTCTACGGCGAGAACTCGACCGGCGTCGGCGGCGACGTCCAGAGCGCGACCGCCCGCGCGGCCTGGATGGTCGGCGCCTGCGGCATGGCCCCGGAGCACCCGGAGCTGAACGGCCACGGCCGCACCAACGGCGCGATCACCAAGCGGGTCAAGTCGGTGGAGGGCAAGGTCGACGACGTGATGGAGCGCTTCGAGCAGATCGGGCTGCAGATCATGAACCGCACCGGCAACGGCGGCGCGCTCGGCAGCGACCCGCTCGCAGGGGTGCTCGGCGACCGTGACAAGCGCGCCCTCGCCGCGCAGTTACTCGGGCAGGCCTACGTCACGGCTTACGCGCTGATCTCGCACAACAAGAAGGCCGTCGAGCAGATCGCCGACGCGCTGATCGAGAAGAAGGAGCTCTTCGGCGACGAGCTGGTCGAGATCCTCGAGTCCGCGAAGCTGAAGATCCCGAAGGTCGACCTCACACAGGCGAAGGCGTGGCCCGCGGTTTAGCCACCCGAGGCCGTTTCGCGGCGGCCTACCTGCTGCTCGGCGCGGCCGTCGGCATCGCCGTCGGCGGCGCGATCGTGCTCGCCCAGCGAACCGGACCACAGCCCGGCCCGCCGTGGTCGAGTTGGCAGCCGACTACCTCGTCGACCTCCTCGCGCGAGTTCGAGATCGCGCAGCACGTCGGTCGCTCCTACAAGCTGCCGACCGGGGACCAGCTCGTCGGGGTCAAGGTCGGCGGTTCCCGAAACGGAAACGACTTCGGCGGTGTCGCAATCGTCAAGCCGAACGACCCCCGCTCACTCGACAAGTCGTTCAAGCCCGAGAACACCGCCGTCTTCATCCTCTGCGGCGACAACGCGGCCACCTGCGCGATCACGCAGGGCTCGCCCTCGGTCGCCCGGGCCACCGTCCTGCGCCGCGAGGCGCTCGAGCTCGCGCTCTACACGATGGAGTACGCGCACCCGGTCGACAACGTCCTGATCTTCTTCCCGCCCGCGAACGGCCAGAAGAAGCTCAGCTCAACGCTCTTCTTGAGCCGCGACGACCTCTCGGGCAGCCTCAAGCACCCGCTCCGGCGCACACTGCCGCAGACGACGCCGCCGGTTCCGGGCAAGATCGTCCCGCGCGAGGAGAAGACGGTCAACGACCTGACGGCTTCGGCGCTCTACCACTACCTCGGGATCGCGCAGAACGTGATCGTGATCCAGCAGCCCGCGACTAACTCGACCTAGGCGAGCGGCAAGAGGAACGCGCACGGGCGGTCCTCGCCCGGGAACGGCGCGTCGCCGAGTTTGACCACGGCGAAGGCGCCTTCCTCGAGCTCGAGCCGCGAGCCCGGCTGCGGCGGAGCACCGTCGCGCTCGACGAGCAGGTAGCGCGCGGGCGTCGGGACGAACAGCAGGTGCGAGGACGCCGGCACGGGCGTCTCGACGAGCTTCAGCTTGGTGAACTCACCGCGCAGACGCTCGATCTCGTCCTGCAGACGCCGGTTCTCGGCCTCGAGCCGCTCGAGCTCGGGGTCAGCTTCGAGGTCGGGGACGATCTCGACCCGGGGAGCGGTGGGCTCGAGCTTGACGACGTTGTCCTCCGGCTCCTCCGGGTCCGTACCGCGACCGGCGCGGTGGCGCCGGTCGATCTCGGCCCAGAGCCCGGTCCCGAAGCCGCGCTCGGTGTGGAGCTCGACGCCGTACTGCTCGGCCAGCGCAATCGCCAGTGCAGGGCCTGAGACGTAGCCGCGCTCGACCAGGATCGCGCCCAGCAGACGGCCGCTCTCGGCCTGCTCGGTAAGGGCGAGCTCGAGCTCGTCCTCGGTCAGCAGCTTCTTCTCGAGCAGTAATTCGCCAAGCGGCCGCCAGATGCTCTCCGCACGTTCCACGATCTTCTTATCGGCTGGAAGAGGCGATTTCAGGAGATCTGCGCGACGGCGGCTGTCGGGAGGGCCTGTCCACCTGCCAGCGCGGCCATCGCATGGGCGTGGACGTCGCCGTCGGCGAGGGCGTAGACGGGCCGGAAGTCGACCGCCCCGTTCAGCTCGATCACGCAGAAGCCTCCCGGCCCGGTCGGCAACAGGTCGACTCCGACCAGGTCGAGCCCGGAGGCCCTCGCCGCCGCGAGCGCGAGCTCCGCCGCCACGGGCGGTGGCTCGGCCGGGACGACGCTCGCCCCGAGCGCGACGTTCGTGCGCCACTCGCCGGGAGCGGCGATCCGCTTCGCCGCGCCGACGATCCGGCCGCCGGCGACCACCAGGCGCAGGTCGTGGCCGAGCGGCGGGATCAGCTCCTGCGCGACGGCGCCGGTCGCCCGGAACCAGAGGCGGCACGAGAGGTCGTCGAGCATGGCGCGCAACTCCTCGCGATCGTGGCAGAGGCGAACGTCCTGCCCCCAGCTGCCGAAACGCGGCTTGACGACCGCCGGAAAGTCGAGATCGGGGATGGGCGAGTGGCGCTCGACGAGCATCGTCCGCGGGTGCGGCAACCCCGCCCGGCGCAGCATGCGCGCGGTCAGCAGCTTGTCGTGAGCCAGGACGACCGCGCTCGGCCGGTTGAGCACGCGGACACCGGCCTCCTCGAGCCGCTCGAGCGCCCAGAGCCCGTCCTCGACCCCGTCGAGCGTGTGGCGCACGTCGAGGCGGGCGAGCGCGACGTCACCGCGGCCGAGCGTCAGCAGCGCCTCGCGCGGAGCGAGCAGCTCGCCCGGCGCGTGGTCCCAACCGCCCGCGGCGAGCGCGAGGTTCGTAGGGCTCGAGCTGTGGACGATGACGGCGAAACGCATCCACACTGGACTTTGCGCCGTATCTCTTAACGGTGGGCTGCAATCCGGTGAAGATCTCGTGAGAAAGTCGTGCAGCCGCCTTTGTGGCAAAGTGACGTAAGCCGATGAGAAGACGACCACGTCTGCTGCTCGCAGGGCTCGGCCTGGCCGTCGCCGCCGGCGTCGCGCTCGGCTTCACGCTCACCCGCGGCGGCCCGGAGAACGCACTCGCTCAGGGACCACCCGGGGTGTTAGCGCGCGGGACGTTCAAGACCGTGACTTGGGCCACGAAGGGCTCGGTCACGATCGACCGCAGCGCCTCGGGCCAGGTGACGCTGCGCTTCAGCCGCGACTTCGACACGCAGCGCGCGCCGGAGCTGTTCGTCCACATGGGCAAGAAGCGCTTCGCGCTCCACCGTGCGTGGGGCAGCCAGTCCTACGTGCTCGCGAGCGCCGACGGGTCAACGCTGCACGCAGCAGTGCAGGTCTTTTGCGAAAAGTGCAACAAGGCCTGGGGCGTAGCGCAGTTGCACCCGGCGAACCAGGCCTAAGGGCAGAGGCCTCGCCCGCCGCCGCGACCGACATGGCGGGCGCGGCTACCAACCGCCTGAATCCAGAACCTCTCCGTTCATTCGCGGGCAGCGCGTCAAGCTAACGAGGGGGCACACGGGGGAAACCGGGTTTCCCCCGTGAAGCGAGCAGCGGCGCAGCCGCTGCAACGCGTCATGGGCGGTACTGGGCTCGAACCAGTGACCCCCTGCTTGTAAGGCAGGTGCTCTCCCAACTGAGCTAACCGCCCTCGGTCTCTAGGGTGCCAGACTCGAGGTAGCCCTGCGAGACGGCGTACTCCTCGGCCACGCGCTTCGGGACGCAGAACGCCCAGGCGTCCTCGACGAGCTCGCGCATCTCGTCCCCGTCGATCGCGGCGAGGCGAACGTGCACCCAGTGGTAGCGCATGTCGGACTTGCTCGGCAGCGAGAACTTGTCCGGGTCGGATTCGACCAGCGCGTTACGCAGCTCCTTCGGGAAAGCGAAGCCCATGGTCGACCCGTCGCGGGAGAGCGCCAGCCAGACGATCCGCCCGATCCGGAACTTCACCTGTCCGCGCACGAGCCCTTCCGAGCTACGGGGGAGCGCGCTCGCAACTGCCCGGACCTCGTCGACGGTGACCACGCATGCCCCCGGCGGGATTCGAACCCGCGCTACAGCCTTGAAAGGGCTGTGACCTAGGCCGCTAGTCGACGGGGGCGGCCTCGGAAAGATAGCCCTCGGCCTCGAGCTGCTCCTTCAACCGCGCGAAGTCCTTGCGCAGCTCCTGTTCGGCCGTCCGCGCGAGCATCGGCTCCGCCAGCTTCATGAACGTGCCGGGCTTCGCTTCCGCGACGACGTGGAGCACCGTCGAGCCAGCCTTCTCGACGAGCTGGTGGTCGACCGTGAACGGCACCGGGCCGCCGAGTGCCTTCAGCGTCAGCTGCCGCGGCGGGTCGCAGGTGGTCACCTCGAGCTCGTTCTCGAGCTCGCGTCCCATGATGCGCCGGCGCTCCTTTACCCGCGTGCCCTGCTCGACTGGCCCGTCGGCGCTGGACTCGAGCGCGCTCTCCTGCCACTCGGGCAGGCGGTCGAGATCGACGAGCCGCGCGAACACTTCCGTGGGCGGGCGGGCGACCTCGATCGTGAAGTCGATCCTGACCACGGCGGGAGGGTACCCTCGCGCCAGGGCCGGTAGCTCAGCTGGTAGAGCAGGGGACTTTTAATCCCAAGGTCGCAGGTTCGAGACCTGCCCGGCCCACTCTTTCGGGCGTGCGATGCTGGGCGAATGCCAGCGGCGTGGGACGCTAGTTCGGCGAGGGCCGTCGAAGAGATCGACGCGCGCGTGGCGTCAGATGACGTGCTCGCACGCTTCCACGCGCTCGAACTCACATGTCACGACGAGCTCAGTCCGGGAGAGCCGATCCGCAGCCGCGACGAAGCGATCGGGTTCTACCGCTACCAGCCGACGACGCACACAAGCTGTCACTGGCTCGCAGACGGCGGAGGCGCGTCGCTCTTCGTACACAGCCCGCGCGCGGCCTTCCTCCGCCTCCTCGTCATGCCTGGCGTTCGTCGGCGTCGTATCGGGGGCGTCCTCCTCGACCAGGTGCTGCGGCGCGCTCGCGAGCTCGACGTGCAAGCGCTGCGGGGGAGCTACACAACGGCTGCCGGGGCCGCTTTCGCCGCCCATGTCGGCGCCGTGGCCGAAACGCGGGATGTGCGCTCGGTTCTTGACTTGCCGGCGGCTGAACTCCCGGAGCCGCGCGTGCCAAATGGTTTCCGGCTCCTCACCTGGCTCGGGCGCGTCCCCGACGAGCACCTGCCAGCCTATGTGGACGCGCGAGCGGCGATGGACGACGCTCCGGTGCCCGAGGACATGGACCTCCCAGGCTGGACGGCTGAGACCGTGCGAGCATCTGAAGCGTCGCTTGCGCGGCGGCAGCGCGAGATGCGCCTGACCGTCGCGATAGACGACGACGGCGCGATTGGATCCTTCACAGAGCTGCGTGTCTCGCGCGGCTCGACGCTCGGCTTCACTGACGACACGGGAACGGTCGCGGCCCGGCGCGAACTCGGCTTGGCGCGTGCCGTGAAGCTCGAGTCGCTCCGCCGGCTTCGCACCGACCACTCCGAGATCAGCGTCGTCTCGACTTCGAACGCGGAAGAGAATGCGGCCATGCGGCGCCTGAACGAGTCGCTCGGTTTCCGGGTGACCGCGGTCATGACCTCGGCCGTTCTCAAGCTCGCTGAATCTCCCAACTCAGGCGCGCCGGCCGCCTGATGCCATCTCGCCAGACCCGTGCTGCCATCAAGGGTTCGGCGCCAACTCGCGGTCGAAGAACGCCACCACGCGGCGCTCGTACTCCTGGGGTCTCACCGAGAGCCCGTGCGTGTGGCCGGCGCCGGGGACCCGCCACAGCGCCTTCGGCTCGCCTGCCCGTTCGTAGTACTTCTGCGTCAGGTTGATCTCGTTCGGCTGCCCGTGCCCTGCGTAGATGAAGAAGACCGACCGCGGGGCGATCCGTGCAACCAGTCCTTTCAGGTTCGGCGGCGGAAGCTGATTCGAGAACAGCGCGGTGCCGGCGGTGATGACGAGCGACGTCGGGAGCTCGCCCCACTTGTCGCGGTCCGATCGTGCGAAATCCTCGCGCAGCGAGCGGGCGCCGGCCCCGTCCGAGACGACCGCCCGAAATCCTTTGTCTTCGGCGGCAGCCTGGAGCAGTGTCTCGCCCCCGACCGACAGGCCGAGGCCGCCGATCCGCTCCGGATCGACGTCGGGGCGGGCCGCGAGGAACGCCTGCGCGGCCGCCAGATCTCGGCTGGCTGCCCAGCCGAAGGCGTTCGGATCACCGTCGCTGTCTCCCTCGCCGCGCCGGTCGAAGACGAGCACGCCGTAGCCGTGGCGAAGGAGCATGCGCGCGTGGCGCTGGGTTCCGTTCCTACCGGGCGCGACGATCACCGCGGCTCCGTTCCTGGAGGGGACGTACCACCCCTTGAGCGTCAGTCCGTCTTTCGTCTGAAACGCGACGTTCTCGTACTTCGCGCCAAGCCTTGCCACCGGTACGCCGGTACGCGCCAGGTGCGTGAAGACGTAGGAGAGGAAGAACGGGAACACGACCACGTACGCGATGACCAGTGAGCCCACAGCGATGGCAAGCCGGCGGCCGTACCGTCGCAGGAGGCGATCGTCACGGCGTCTCGAGCTCCACAGAGCCGTGACTCCCACGCCTGCGAGCAGCAGCCCGGCGGGAATCGCCAGGAAGCCGCTGTAGTCGTCCCCGGAGGCTCCGGTCTTCACTGCGTAGTACACCGCCTCGCTGACGCCGCTCGTTACCCCGAACAGGCCCACCACGACCGCGAGCGTCGCTCGCAAGCCGGTGCGCATGCGCCCGTAGAACGTCGCGAACAGGAGCAGGGCGATCGTCGGCACCAGGCCGCTGACGAGATGGTCGCCCGCGGATGTTCCCGGCTGCGGCTGGACGAAGTTGTCGTCGATCACATGGGCCGCGATCAGCACCAGCCCGAGCTGGGCGAGGAGTATCTCGGGATGCGCGGCACTCAAGTGAGCGACGACACGCCGGCTCAGAGATTGCGCCCCTCCGGCGAATTCGGGCCGGAGGGGCGCGGAGTTGCTGCTCATTCGTACTGCAGTGCCTTGAGGATGTTCAGCCGCGACGCCCGCCGCGCGGGGAGCACGGAGGCGAGCAGGCCGACGGCGGTGATCCCGAGGATGAAGATGGCCATGGTGCGCCACGGAATCGCGAAGACGACGCCTTGATCCGACAGCGCCTGTGTGGTGAGCACCGCGAGGAAGACGCCGACGGCGATTCCAAGCGTGCCGCCGATCAGTGACGTGATGATGCCTTCGAAGCGAATCATCCGCCTCACCTGACGCCGCGTCATCCCAACGGCCCTGAGCATCCCGAGCTCACGCGTCCGCTCGAACACCGAGAGCACGAGCGTGTTCACGATCCCGAAGATGCTGATCAGCACCGAGAGCCCGAGCAAGCCGTAGAGGACGTTGAGACCGATGTTGATGTCGTCCTCTTGCGTCTGCTTGAACTGGCTCGCGGTCTGGATCCTCGCGTCCGGGAACGAGCTCAGTGCTGCTTCGAGCCGGGCTGTGTTGGCGTCACTGACGCCACCCTTGACGTTGATCAGCGCCATCACGTCCCGCGGAGCCGAGTAGTTGGCGTCGAAGCTCGCAGCGGAGATCGTCACTGCGCCGAAGGGCGAGCCACCCTTGGGCGGGTCGAAGATGCCCTTCAGGCGGAGGTGAAGCACTCTGCCCGTGGGCGTCGTGACGGCGATCGGCGAGCCGAGGCTCAGATGATTCGTCTTTGCGTAGTCCTTGTTGACGAACGCCCCGGTCTTGCCGAGCTGCGCCGGGACGCCGGCGGAGCCGTGGAGCCAGTCAATGTGAACCGTTTGCGCCAGGTTCGAGGTGACCCCCGTTACCTGGATGTTGTCTCCGAACGCGCGTCCGTCTCCACCGCGAATCGGCGAGACTGCGGTCACGCCGGCCGCGGTCGCCACGGCCGCATCCGCCTGCTTGGCGAATGGATCGAAGCCGTTCTCGGCCGTCAGCGCGTAGTCGCCGGCGAACAGCTTGTCGACGGCGTCGCCATACGAGGCGCGGAGACCCGCACCAAGGATCGCGACGTAGGTGATCAGCGCGAGGCCGATCATCAGCGCGGACGCAGTCGCCGCGGTCCTGCTCGGGTTCCGCATCGCGTTCTCACGTGCGAGCGTGCCTGCGGTCCCACCGAGCTTGGTGCCTGGCCAGCCGAGCAGCGAGGCGAGCGGGCGGACGGCACGCTTGGCATTCAACGAGACGCCGACGAAGAGGACGAGCGTCCCGAGCCCGAGAGCCAAGAGACGGCTCGCGGTCGTCAGGCCGCCGCCGAAGATCCCGAAGACCAGCACCAGGATCCCGAGAGCAAGCGTCACGAGTGACGCCACCGGCCCGAAGCGCGACAGCCGGGCGACCGGCAGCGCCGCGCCCTCCCGGACCGCTGCGATCGGAGGTACCCGTGTCGCCTTGAGCGCGGGGCGGAGGCTGGCGAGCAGGGTGACGATGATCCCGACCAACAGGCTCACGACGACCGTGCGGGTCGCAAAGACCGTGTCGCCCTTCGGGAACTCGATGCCGATCGCGGCGAAGAGGGCGTTGAGCCCCTTCGCGATCGCCAGGCCGAGGAAGAGGCCGACGACCGAGGCGAGCGCGCCGACGACAAACGCCTCGACCAGGACCGTGCGCAGCACCTGGCGGCGCGAGCCGCCGATCGTCCGGAGCGTCGCGAACTCGCGCACGCGCTGCGCGATGGTGATCGACAGCGTGTTCGAGATCACGAACGCGCCGACGAAGAGCGCGATCGCACCGAAGGCGAGCAGGAACTTCTGCATCATTCCGAGGGAGGAATGAACGTCGTCGACGGCGGAGGCGGTCTGCGCGGCGGCAGTCTTCACCTTTGCCGTGGCCGGCAGCAGCGGCCGGATCTCGCTGACGAGCTTCTCGGGTGTTACACCGTCCTTCGCCGCCACCTGAATGCCGTCGTACTTGCCGACCTTCGAGAACAGTCTCTGGGCAGTGGGAACGTCGAAGATCGCGATCGTGGCGGCACCGATCGACGCGCTGTCGGCGTACGTGGCGACGCCCGTGATCTCGAAGCGGCGCGTGCCCTGGTTGGCGGCGACGCCAATCGTGTCGCCGACGCCGAAGTGCTGTGTGTCAGCGGTGTGCTTGTCGATAGCGATCTGGCTGCCGCCGACGGGCCACTGTCCCGAGACGAGCTTCAGCGGGGTGAACCGAGCGTCGTTGGCCGGATCGACGCTCGAGCCGATGCTGCCGCCGCCGCCGGTCGAGATCACCTTGCCGTCGTGGCCCAGCAGCTTCGCCTGGTCCCCGACCTCTCCGGAAGCCGCGGCGACTTCGGGAAGCTGCTTCACCTTCGTGAGCACGGATGCCGGGAACGCCGGCACCGCGCCCTCGCCGTTCTTCGCGTCGTCGTTCTTGAAGGCGACCTTGCCGGAGATCACCGCGTCCGCGTTCGTGAACGAGTCGTCGACGATGTTCGTGAACGCCGCCGTGATCGAGTCGGTGAGCACGTACGTGCCGCTGATCATCGCGACGCCCAGGATGATCGCCAGCGCGGTGAGCAGCGTGCGGAGCTTGCGGCCCCAGAGGCCCTTGAGGGAGACGGCGATCATCGTGCCAGCTCATCGCTGACGGCGATGACCTCGCTTGCGGTAGACGCGCCGAGGTCTCGGACGATCACGCCGTCGGCCAGGAAGAGGATCCGGTCCGCGATGGTTGCGGCGCGAGGATCGTGCGTCACCATCACGGTCGTCTGGCCGTAGCCGTCGACCGAGTCGCGCATGAGGGCCAGGATCTCGCTGCTCGTCTTCGAGTCGAGATTGCCTGTCGGCTCGTCCGCGAAGACGATCGTCGGACGGCTGACGAGGGCCCGGCCGATCGCAACGCGCTGCTGCTGTCCGCCGGAGAGCTCCGAAGGACGATGGTGACGGCGCTGCTCGAGCCCGATCTTGCGCATCAGCTCTGCCACCCATTCCTTGTCAGGCTTCTCGCCGGCGAGTGAAAGCGGGAGGACGACGTTCTCCTCCGCGTTCAACATCGGGAGCAGGTTGAAGAACTGGAAGATGAAGCCGATGTGCTGTCGCCGCAGGTGCGTCAGCTGAGTGTCGTTCAGGTCTGAGATCGCCGTTCCGGCGATCGTGACCTCGCCGGAGGTTGCCTTGTCCAGGCCGGCGAGAATGTGCATCAGCGTCGACTTTCCGGAGCCGGACGGCCCCATGACCGCGGTGAGCTGCCCCTCCGCGACCTCGAGCGAAACGCCGCGTAGTGCCTCCACCGCCGTGTCACCCTCGCCGTAGCGACGCGTCAAATCTTGTGCGGCAACGACAGACTGGGTGGGGGCGCCTGCCGCGTCCTCTCTTGACTCCACTGCCGGAATCGCAATGCTTGCCATGCTCAGCTCCTTCGGTCGTTGCTGGGATGGACGCGGGTCGTCATGGGATCCCGACCTCGCTGACCTTGGTTGCCGTGGTGCGCTCGGCGACGTACAGGGGCAACAGCGCGAGCGCCTCG
>Ga0307306_10000320_pt1 | contig 11138 bp, 8 predicted proteins | sample ER_DNA_193_FD_194507 | JGI IMG/M metagenome (GOLD analysis project Ga0307306, IMG submission 194507) | Bulk soil microbial communities from the East River watershed near Crested Butte, Colorado, United States - ER_DNA_193 | ecosystem: Environmental > Terrestrial > Soil > Floodplain | place: USA...
TTCGCAGATCGAGATGCGCATCATGGCGCATGTCAGCCAGGACGAGAGCCTGATCGAGGCCTTCAAGTCAGGCATGGACTTTCATACCGTCACCGCATCGCGCGTCTTTGGCGTCGAACCGGAGCAGATTACGCCGGCGGAGCGGGCCAAGATCAAGGCAATGAATTACGGCCTCGCGTACGGGCTGAGCGCGTACGGACTCAGCCAGCAACTGAACATCGAGGTTTCGGAGGCTAAGGCGTTGATGGATGAGTACTTCGAGCGGTTTGGTGGCGTACGCACCTATCTGCATTCCCTGGTAGCCGATGCGCGGCGTACCGAGTACACCGAGACCATCCTCGGTCGCCGGCGCTATCTGCCTGACTTGATGAGTGACAACCGGCAGCGCCGCGAGATGGCCGAGCGCATGGCCCTGAACGCACCGATCCAGGGCTCCGCGGCGGACATCATCAAGATCGCCATGCTGGATGTCGAGAAGGCGCTCGACGATGCCGGGATGAGTAGCAGGATGCTTCTTCAGGTGCATGACGAACTGGTCTTCGAGATCGGTCCAGGTGAGCGCGAGGCGCTGGAAGAGCTGGTAAGGAGGAAGATGGGCCACGCGGTTGCGCTCGACGTCCCGCTTGATGTGTCGGTGGGTGTAGGCCGCTCCTGGCATGATGCGGCTCACTAGGGGGGGCCGATCCCGAAGAACTGACAGCACGATGTTTGACCCTTTTGGAGCGCGGCGCTAACCTGAACCGTCGCTGTGACCTGCGCGACTTCGGACGGAGTAGGTCACGCTCGTACCGGTCGGATTGTCGTCAGCTGCTGGTTGAACCTCTTCGTGTGTACGGATCGGTCACAGCCACGCCCACAACACATCAACCATCCCGGAGCCCTACTACATGACGTCCTCCCTTGAGGCACCACCCCAGGTTGCTGTCGACGACCTGGGTTCACCTGAGGCCTTCCTCGAGGCCATCGACAAGACCATCAAGTACTTCAATGACGGCGACATCGTCACCGGCACCGTTGTCAAGGTGGACCGTGACGAGGTACTTCTCGATATCGGCTACAAGACCGAAGGGGTGATCCCTTCCAAAGAGCTCTCGATCAAGCACGATGTCGACCCCTTCGAAGTGGTCAGTGTCGGCGACCAGGTCGAGGCCCTCGTTCAGCAGAAGGAGGACAAGGAAGGTCGCCTCATCCTGTCCAAGAAGCGCGCCCAGTACGAGCGCGCCTGGGGCACGATCGAAAAGATCAAGGAAGAAGACGGTGTCGTAACCGGCCAGGTCATCGAAGTCGTCAAGGGCGGCTTGATCATCGACATCGGCCTTCGCGGCTTCCTTCCCGCTTCACTCGTGGAGATGCGCCGCGTCCGCGATCTTCAGCCCTACGTCGGCATGGAGCTCGAAGCCAAGATCATCGAACTGGACAAGAACCGGAACAACGTGGTGCTGTCCCGCCGTGCCTGGTTGGAGCAGACTCAGTCCGAGGTACGCCAGAACTTCCTTACTCAGCTGCAAAAGGGCCAGATCCGGCGTGGTGTTGTGTCCTCCATCGTCAACTTCGGCGCATTCGTCGATCTTGGCGGCGTAGACGGCCTGGTGCACGTCTCGGAGCTGTCCTGGAAGCACATCGACCATCCTTCTGAAGTGGTCGAGGTCGGCCAGGAAGTCACCGTCGAGGTGCTCGACGTCGATATGGACCGGGAGCGCGTCTCATTGTCGCTCAAGGCCACTCAAGAAGACCCGTGGCAGGCATTCGCGCGTACGCACCAAATCGGTCAGATCGTCCCCGGTAAGGTCACCAAGCTCGTCCCATTTGGTGCCTTTGTCCGCGTCGAGGAGGGCATCGAGGGTTTGGTGCACGTCTCCGAGCTGGCCGAACGGCATGTCGAGATTCCGGAGCAAGTCGTCCAGGTCAACGACGATGTCATGGTCAAGATCATCGACATCGATCTGGACCGCCGTCGCATCTCGCTGTCGCTGAAGCAGGCGAATGAGGGCGTCGATGCGACAGCCGACGACTTCGACCCGACGCTTTACGGCATGGCCGCCTCCTACGACGACCAGGGCAACTACCTGTATCCGGAGGGCTTTGATCCCGAGACGGGGGAGTGGCTGGAAGGTTACGAGGAGCAGCGGGCGGCCTGGGAGCAGCAGTACGCCGAGGCGCATGCGCGCTGGGAGGCGCACAAGAAGCAGGTCGAGGACGCCGATGGTGCAGCCGCGCCATCTTCCTCGAGCTATTCCTCCGATGCCACCCCGGCTCCGACTCCAGGCGCCTCGGAGGGCTCGTTAGCCTCCGATGAGGCCCTGCAGGCCCTTCGTCAGAAACTCACCGGCGGAAGCTGATCCACAGTCCCACCCCGACCCTGAAGAGCGGCTGGGCATGGTACGGGTCGGCCTAACCGGCGGCATTGCATCTGGGAAGAGCCTGGTGGCCGCCGAGTTGGCGGCGCGCGGTGCGATCGTCATCGATGCCGACGTACTGGCCCGCGAGGTCGTCGAACCCGGCACTCCAGGGCTCGCGGCGGTCATCGAGCGATTCGGCACGCAGGTCCTTACCGACGGTCGGCTCAACCGCGCGCGTCTCGCGGAGATCGTTTTTGCCGATCCGGCGGCGCGCCGAGATCTCGAGCGGATTGTGCATCCGGCGGTCCGCGCCCGAGCCGCGGAGCTGGAGCGTGGCGCCGGTGCTGCGGCAGTTGTCGTCCATGTGATTCCCTTGCTGGTCGAAACGAGCCAGCAGCAGGATTTCGATCTTGTGGTTACTGTTGATGTTGATCATGAAAAACAGATCGAGCGACTGATGGCGCGGAATGGGTACAGTCGCGCTGAGGCTGAGTCCCGGATTGCCGCCCAGGCCAGCAGCGAAGATCGTAGGAGGGCGGCTGACGTGGTGGTGGAGAACAGCGGAAGCATTGCCCAACTCCGGGATCAGATCGAAGCGCTCTGGGCCGTACTCACCTCGACTGGCGCCCGGCAATGACATACTCGCAGTGCTCGGGGTCGTGGGTCAGGTCCTGGAGCCGAGAGGCATGTCGATGGCAGGTCTACTCGTTAGCTGGCAGGTTCAAGGAGGTCAACGTTGGAATGCCCACGGTGCCGGGCTGAGCTCCCCGAAGTCGCGCACTTCTGCCACGTTTGTGGCCAGGACCAACGCTCGGCGGACTTCGCTCGAAGGCGGTCATTTGCTGCCAGGCCCGACGAACCGGTCGCCTCATTTGCGCTGATCTCATCGATCATGCCGCGCGGCGCCGGTCAGCGACCGCAGACCTACCGGATCGCGTTGACCATAGCGCTCGTTGTTGCCATGATTGCGGCGATTTTCGGGGCCATGCCAATCGCCGTACTGGTGGCCGCGTTCGCGGTGCCAGTGGTCTACATCGTCTACATCTACGACGTAAACCTGTGGGAGGACGAGCCGGTCATCGTCACAGGGTTGGCCTTCTTGTTGACCGGCGTCCTTACTGTCGGATTCACCGCCTTGTGGACCTATCTCCGAGGGCCAGTGCCGTACGGCACCACCACGTACGAGGGTTCGCTGAGTGCCGCACCGACCGTCGGCACGTTCCTGCTGGTCGCGGTCGTCGTTCCGATCGTCGGAGAGGCGATCCGCCAGATCGGCCCCGTCATTCTCGCGAGTCGTCCGGAGTTCGACGACCTCATGGACGGCCTGACCTTCGGAGTAGTCAGCGGCGTTTCATACGCATGCTTTGACACCCTGACGCGTCACTGGGACCTACTGACCGGCGGCCTGCAGGGTCAGGATCCTGGTCTGTGGGTGTCGCTGATCTTTCTCGAGGGCTTCGTCAAGCCGCTGATCATCGGGACCGCTAGTGGCATCGCTGTTGCCGAGTTCTCTGGACTAGGCCGCGGCTACGACGGCTTTACGCCGCGTTACTTCCGCGGAGTCGGCGAGGCCATCTTGGCCAACGCTGCTTATCAGGCCGGCACGTATCTGTTCTCGTTTGTCGGTGACGCGACGCTCGGTGTCATCTTGAGCATCCTCTGGGGCCTGATCATCTTGGCGATCTTGATCTTGCGGGTCCGCAATGTGCTGCATAACGGGCTAATGGAGGCTGCGTTGGAGCGGTCTGCGCGGGCAGGCGGCATCGGGCCGGCCGGTGAACTGCAATTCTGCGCATACTGCGAGATGCCGCTGCTTGAGCATGCCGCCTTCTGCAACGCCTGCGGCACCGCCGTACGAGTGCAGCCCAAAGCGGCAAGGCCGAAGGTAGGAGCAGTACTACGCGCGGCCGGGCCCGAGGAATCGATCGTTCCTGGCTTCGACACTCCGGTGGCAGGTGAGCAGGCGCCGACGGCTGATCATGAAGCCTCGCCCCTCACCGACAACACGACCATCCAGGAACAGAGCACAAAGGCGGACGAAGCGCGAGACCGGTTCTACGACGAAGAGGAGGGCCGGCCGTGACGCAGGACTCCGGATCGTGGGGCCAACAGGGCGGCTACCCGCCTCAGGGACCCGGTGGCTATCCGCCTCAGCCTCAGCAGCCGGGTGGCTATCCACCCCAGCAACCAGGTGGCTATCCACCTCAGCAGCCTGGTGGCTTCCCACCTCAACAGCCGGCTGGCTTCCCGCCCCAGCAACCGGGTTATCCGCCGCAGGGTGGTGGGTATCCGCCGCAACCGCCTCCCGGCGGATTTCCGCCTCAGCAGCCGGGAGGCTACGGGCCTCCGGGGCCCGGCGGTATCGCGCCTGGCGGTCCCGCTGCACCGCGCAAGAAGAGCCCGGTGATGATCATCGCGATCGTGGCGGCGGCAATCGTGCTCTTGGCTGCGGTTGGCGGCATCATCATGGTGTTGACCCGGGGCGGCAGTGATCAGCCGGATGTGTCCATCACTCCGAGCCAGCCGGCGCCGCCGACCGAGGAGCCGACCGGTCAGCCAACGCCTGAGCCGCAGCCATCAGCGACCGAAACCTCCAAACCGCCGACCGGTGGAGCCATCGATGTTGGCAATGGGATTGAGCTCGTACCGGCCGCCGGCTGGGAGGTGAAGAAGACCGGCAAGAATGTAGCTCAGCTGTCCGACGGCAAGAGTGTGTTCCTAGGGCAATCGCTGCAGATCTCGCAGTCCACTAATCCAGGTCAGCTCTGCGATGCATGGCACCGCAATATCGCGGAGGGTACGACCAACGGCAAGTTCCAGGATCCGAAGGACGCCGACGTTGGCACTACGAGGCTCAAGGCGGCAACGTGCTCGGCGCAGGTAACCGTCAGCGGTGGCCAGGGTTCGACGAAGCTGTTCTTGTTCTCTCTGGTTTCAGTCCGGCAAAGTGATGGGGTGAGCGTCATCGGTACCACGTACTTCACTCCGAACGCCGATACCGATCAGCTCGACAAGGATTTCACTTCGATGATCAACTCCATGCTGCGGAGCCAGACCGCCGGCGGCTAGGCCGGGTTTCTGTCACAACTCGCACGTAAGCTCGCGCCATGCGTTCGATTGAAGACCTTCAGCGCGCCGTCGCTCCCTTCAAGGTGGAGAGCGACTTCGCGCCGTCCGGGGACCAGCCTCAGGCAATCGACGAGCTCGAGCAGCGGATCACCACAGGTGAACAGCACGTCGTCTTGCTGGGCGCCACAGGCACTGGCAAAACCGCCACGATCGCCTGGCTTGCCGAGCGGCTGCAGCGGCCGATCCTGGTGATGCAGCCGAACAAGACGCTGGCAGCTCAGTTCGCCAATGAGCTCAGACAGTTCTTTCCGCGCAACGCCGTCGAGTACTTCGTGTCGTACTACGACTACTACCAGCCTGAGGCGTACGTGCCCCAGACCGACACCTACATCGAAAAGGACTCTTCCCTCAACGAGGAAGTGGAGCGGCTGCGACACTCGGCGACGAACTCGCTCCTTACGCGACGCGACGTCATTGTCGTTGCGACGGTGTCGGCCATCTATGGCCTGGGTACGCCGCAGGAATATGTCGGCCGGATGATCAAGCTACAGGTGGGACAAGAGATCGAGCGAGATGCCCTGCTGCGCCGGCTGGTCGGCGTCCAATACGCGCGCAACGACCTTTCCGGCAGTCGCGGCACCTTCCGGGTGCGGGGGGACACTCTCGAGGTGTTCCCGATGTATGAGGAGCTGGCTGTCCGGGTCGAGTTCTTCGGCGACGAGGTCGAAAGGCTGAGCACCCTGCATCCGGTCACTGGCGAGGTAGTCACCGAGGATCGCGAGATCTATCTCTTTCCCGCCAGCCACTATGTTGCCGGGCCTGAACGCATGGAACGGGCGATTGCCGGAATCGAGGTTGAGCTGGCCGACCGGCTCGGCGAGCTGGAGCGGGAGCGGCGGATGCTCGAGGCGCAACGGCTGCGAATGCGCACCAGTTACGACATCGAGATGATGCGGCAGATCGGCACCTGTTCGGGTATTGAGAACTATTCGCGGCACATCGACGGTCGAGCGGCCGGCAGCCCACCGAACTGCCTGCTCGACTACTTTCCCGCTGACTTCCTGCTGGTCATCGACGAGTCCCACGTCACCGTGCCGCAGATCGGAGGCATGTACGAGGGCGACATGTCACGGAAGCGCACGCTGGTCGAGCACGGCTTCCGGTTACCCAGCGCAATGGACAACCGCCCCCTGCGCTTCGAGGAATTCGTGGAGCGCATAGGCCAGACCGTCTATCTGTCTGCCACTCCGGGCAATTACGAGCTGGCCAAGTCCAGGGGCTTTGTCGAGCAGCTGATTCGGCCGACGGGGCTGGTGGATCCCCAGGTGATCGTCAAACCGACTTCTGGCCAGATCGACGATCTGATGGGTGAGATCAGGGCGCGGACCGAACGACATGAACGTGTCCTGGTGACCACGCTGACCAAGAAGATGGCTGAGGATCTCACCGACTACCTCCTGGAGAACGGAATTCGGACCCGTTATCTGCACTCCGAGGTCGACACACTGCAGCGGGTCCAATTGCTGCGGGAGCTGAGGATGGGAGAGTTCGACGTCCTGGTGGGGATCAACTTACTCCGCGAGGGCCTAGATCTTCCGGAGGTGTCGTTGGTGGCCATTCTCGATGCCGACAAAGAGGGGTTCCTGCGGAGTGAGAAGAGTTTGATCCAAACGATTGGCCGGGCCGCCCGCAACGTCTCCGGCGAAGTCCACATGTACGCCGACTCAGTCACCGACTCGATGACCGCGGCAATCGATGAAACCAACCGTCGACGAGAGAAGCAGGTGGCGTATAACCTCGCGAACGGCATTGATCCACAGCCCATTCGGAAGAAGATTGCCGACATCACCGACATGCTGGCTCGAGAGGACGTGGACACCAATGACCTGCTCGGCGGGCGACAGCGAGGGCGCGGCCGAGCTCCGGTTCCGTCCCTCGGGGCGAAGGAGACAACTGCCCAGGCCCGGCGGGTGGCGGGACTGCCGGCCGGTGATCTCGCCGACCTGATACAAGAACTGACCACCCAAATGCATGCGGCGGCTGCCGATCTGCAGTTCGAACTTGCAGCGCGGCTGCGTGATGAGATACGAGACCTCAAGTCGGAATTGCGGCAGATGGTGGAGGCCAACCGCTAAGTGCCGAGGTGAGGAAATTCGCCGAGCCCTGACATACTGAATGGCGGAGGGGAGTATTCCCTCGCGGAGGCATCGTCATCACGGATCGTTCCGGACAGGATCTATTCCTAACCAGACAACCCGGTGCCCTCGGCCGGTAAGCCTGGCGGAAGAGACCTCCGAGACTAAATCGTTCGCCGAATCCCGTCTCGGAAGGACTCCATATGGAGGTTCACCTCTACGCGTGGACCATCACAGTCATTGTGATGGTAACGATTCTTGTCATCGACGTGCTCATTCTGGGTCGGCGCCCGCACGAGCCGTCAATGAAAGAGGCTGGCCTCTTTATCGGCATTTTCGTTGCCTTGGCGGTGATCTTCGGACTCGGTGTATGGGCGATCGCTGGTCCGCGTTATGCCGGAGAGTTCTTCGCCGGGTGGCTTACCGAGTACAGCCTCTCAATCGACAATCTGTTCATCTTCTTGGTCATCATGACCAAGCTGAAGGTTCCACGCCACCTTCAGCAGTTCGCGCTCTTGGTCGGCATCATCTTGGCCCTGATCTTTCGCGGCATCTTCATCGCAGTGGGCGCCGCAGTGATCAACGCGTTCAGCTGGGTGTTCTTCATTTTCGGGGCCTTCCTGATCTGGACGGCTGTCAAGATCTATCTCGACTACCGCAAACAGGACCAGGACACCGAAGAGCTTCCGGACAACCCGGCAATGCGGTTCGTTCGGCGTCGCTTCAATGCGACAAAGGATTACCGGGGCACGAAGTTGACCGTGGTCGAGAATGGCAAGCGGCTGATCACTCCGATGCTGATCGTGATCATTGCGCTGGGCAGTACAGACCTGCTGTTCGCACTGGATTCGATTCCGGCGATCTATGGGCTGACCCAGGAGCCGTATCTGGTCTTCACGGCGAACGTCTTCGCCCTGATGGGACTACGACAGCTGTACTTCTTGATCGGGGGGTTGCTGAAGCGGCTTGTCTACCTCTCGGTTGGCTTGTCGATCATCCTGGGCTTCATTGGCATCAAGCTGATCCTGCACGCGCTGCATACCTACCATTTGGCGGACTGGGCACCATTCGATGGCGAGATACCGATCTGGCTGTCGCTGACCGTAATCGTCGTGACGCTGACGATCACCACGGTGGCCAGCCTGGTGAAGTCCAAATACGACCAAGACAGGCTGGCCACGGATGACTCGGGTGGCTCCGGTGGCTCGGAGGGCCAAGGATCAGGCGGCGACCATGGTGTCATTCGGGGCCGAGACCGGCTCGATGGCCTGGGCGACTAGCTCGGCAACGTCAGTCGTCGGAATGACGGTGATCGTCTCAAGCACGTCCTCCGGCACGTCGTCTAGATCGGGCTCATTCCGCTTGGGCACGAAGACGGTCGTTAGACCGGCCCGCTGAGCGGCAAGCAGTTTCTGCTTCACTCCGCCGATGGGCAACACGCGCCCATTCAGCGTCACCTCACCGGTCATGCCGACATCGGAGCGTACTGGCCTGCCAAGCGCCATCGAGGTAAGGGCCGTCACCATGGTGACTCCAGCCGACGGGCCATCCTTGGGGACCGCGCCTGCGGGAACGTGAATGTGGACATGCCGGTCCAAAATCGACGGGTCAGTGATCCCCAGCCGGTCGGCGTGGGCGCGTACGTAGGACAGCGCGATTTGCGCTGACTCCTTCATCACATCGCCCAGTTGCCCGGTCAGCGTCAGGCTGCCCGATCCCGAATTCGCCGAGTGGCCGTCCAAGGCAGACGCTTCAACGAACAGCACATCTCCACCCAGACCCGTCACAGCCAGGCCAGTGGCGACGCCGGGCACCGACGTACGCTCATGAGCATCAGGGGTGAACCGCGGCCTGCCGAGGTATTCACGCAGGTTCGAAGGCTCTATCACCAAGCCTGGCTCGACGTTGTTCTGGGCGAGCTTCGTCGCTGCCTTACGCAGCAGCTTCGCTAGCAACCGCTCGAGCTGGCGTACGCCAGGCTCGCGCGTGTAGTTCGCCGCGATTTCCCGCAGCGCTTCATCTGAGAGCGTGACCTCCTCAGCCGTCAAAGCGGCGCGCTCAAGCTGCCGCGGCAGCAGGAATTGCCGACCGATCGCGATCTTGTCGTCCTCGGTGTATCCATCGAGGTTCACCAATTCCATGCGGTCAAGGAGTGCCTGCGGAATTGTCTCGACCACGTTGGCCGTCGCCAGGAACAACACATCGGAGAGGTCAAGATCGACTTCCAGGTAGTGGTCCCGGAAGGTGTGGTTCTGCGCCGGGTCGAGAACCTCTAGCAGCGCGGCTGCCGGGTCGCCACGGTAGTCCGAACCGACCTTGTCGATCTCGTCAAGCAGTAGCACCGGGTTCATCGATCCCGCCTCGGTGATCGCGCGAACGATCCGGCCCGGCAGCGCACCGACGTAGGTACGCCGGTGGCCGCGGATCTCAGCCTCGTCGCGTACCCCACCTAGAGAGACACGCACGAACTTGCGGCCTAGAGCACGAGCAACCGACTCGCCAAGCGAAGTCTTGCCAACACCAGGCGGGCCGACCAGCGCCATCACCGCGCCAGAGCCACGTCCACCAACAACCTCAAGTCCGCGCTCCGCGCGGCGGGCGCGAATTGCCAGGTACTCCACGATCCGATCCTTGACGTCGTCAAGGCCGTGGTGGTCGGCGTCCAACACCTCACGCGCTGCGTTGATGTCGGTCGAATCGCTGGTCTTGGTATTCCAGGGCAGCTCAAGGATGGTGTCGAGCCAGGTGCGAATCCAGCCCGATTCAGGGCTCTGATCGCTGGCCCGTTCGAGCTTGCCGACCTCGCGCAGGGCAGCCTTGCGAACCTCATCGGGCAGCTCCGCCTCCTCGACACGTGCTCGGTAGTCCTGAGCGCCGTCCGGCTCATCCTCGCCTAGCTCCTTACGGATCGCATTCAGCTGCTGCCGAAGCAAGAACTCGCGCTGGCTCTTCTCCATCCCCTCGCGAACATCGTCAGCGATCTTGTCATTGACTTCGGTCTCGGCGATGTACGCCTTGGTCCACTCGATCAAGGCCGTCAGCCTTCTGACGACGTCGGGGGTCTCCAGCAGCTGCCGTTTCCGTTCGTCGCTCAGCCAGGGCGCGTATCCGGCCAAATCGGCAAGGGTCGAAGGATCGGTGACCCGGTTGACCGTATCGATGACCTGCCAGGCGTCGCGCCGCTGCAGCGTCGCAATGACAAGTCCCTTGTACTCGGCCGCGAGCTTCTGAATCTCATCGGTATCGTCCGCCGTTTCGAGTTCCTCAGCCTCAACCCAAAGCGCGGTACCCGGTCCGGAAACTCCGGAGCCGATCTTGACTCGCCGCTCAGCCTTGATCACCGCGGCCGGTTGGCCAGTGGCTAGACGGCCAAGTTGGACGATCTCGGCCACCACACCGTATGAGGCATAGCGGTCCTCGAGACGGGGAGCGACGAGCAGGGAGCCGTCGCTGTGGGCCTTTGCCGTATCAACCGCAGCGCGGGCCGCATCGTCGAGCTCGATCGGTACCACCATGCCGGGCAGCACGACGAGATCGGTGAGGAACAAAACAGGGAGTCGGGTTATCGACATCAAATTTCGCCTTCCGGAAGGAT
>Ga0307306_10000325_pt1 | contig 11082 bp, 12 predicted proteins | sample ER_DNA_193_FD_194507 | JGI IMG/M metagenome (GOLD analysis project Ga0307306, IMG submission 194507) | Bulk soil microbial communities from the East River watershed near Crested Butte, Colorado, United States - ER_DNA_193 | ecosystem: Environmental > Terrestrial > Soil > Floodplain | place...
CATAGGCCTGGTCCAGAGCGCCGTCGGCTCCGACCGCGACGACGAATTCGGCGCCGACCACGACCGCTCCCTCCGCCCGGCCGACCAGTCCCAGCAGGTCTTCCCCTACCACCCCGTCGTCGTGGCGCAGTTCGACCATCCCATCGTCGCCGAACGTCTTGTCCAGGGTCCCGTCGGCGTTGACGAGGGCGAGCGCGACCTCGTAGATCGCGCCGCGGGCCTGGGGTTGGTAGATCACGCTCCCGGCTGCCATCACCTTGCCCGAGGGGAGGGGCTGCAGTGCTGCGATGGTGAAGCCCACTCGCTCGCTTTCGCCGCCGTTGAAGCTCGTGTCGAGGGTCCCGTCGGGGTTCAGCCGCTTGATCTGGCCTCCGTAGGAGACTTCGAAGATCTTGCCATCGGGGTCCACCGCCTTCGCCGGAGCGCGTTCCACGTAGTTGTGGTGGAACCTGCCTTCGAAGTTGCCGGCCGGGGAAAAGCGACTCACCCGTTCGTCCCGTCCCGCCAGGATCGATCCGTCGGCCGCTTCCTCGACCGAGTAGAAGGAGGTCTCTTCGTAGTGAGGCCCGAGCCCACCGCCGCCGAGGCCGTGATGGCCGAAGCTGCCGTCCCGCCCCCCGGGGCGCGCCATCGCGGGCGGCGCGGCAAGAGAAAGCAGCAGCATCGCCGCCGCTGCTGCCACGACGAGGCGCCTGCGCGCATCCCTCCCCTTAGATCCCGCCCGCATACCCGAGCAGACATGGACGGCAGCCGAAAGTTGCGGTTGAAGATCCTCAGCCGAGCCAGCCGGCGCGTTTGCGCATCGTCCTGATGCGGCGGAACTCGGCGATGTCCTCGCGCAGGGCGGCGGGGGCCGGGGCGGGGAGGAAGCGGGCGGGGAGCGGCGACTCGGTGACCTCGCCCTCGCGGGAGCTGACGCGGTAGGCGCGGGCGCCGCGGCGGGCGGTCAGGGCCGAGGGCGTCCCTTCGCCCTCCCAGAGCAGGCCGGCGTAGTCGTCGAGGCCGTAGCCGCTCGGCATCCCGTCGCCGACGGCGTCGAGGTAGGCGGCGCGGCGCCCAGGCTCGTTGTTGTAGTGGACGCAGAGGCTGCCGGGGAGGAGGCCGAGCCCGGCCGCGGGCCGTGGCCTGCCCGAGGAGGTGGTGATCCCGGCCTCGAACCAGCACATCGCGCCGGCGCTCTGGCCGGCGAGGACGATCCCCTGGCGCCAGGCGAGGCTGAGGATCGAGGCGATGTCGTGGGCCTCCCAGACCGCCAGCAGGTTGACCATGCTGCCGCCGCCGACGTAGATCAGGTCCTGGCCGAGGAGGTGGTCGCGCAGCGCCATCGGCCGCCGGCCGAGCCGGAAGAGCGAGACGTCGGAAGGCTCGCAGGAGCGCTCGCCGAATGCCGAGTAGAAGCTGGCGATCTGCTCGGAGGTGTCGCCGCTGGCGGTGGGGAGGATGCAGATGCGCGGCCGCTCGCCGCCGCGCTCGCTCGCCAGGCGCAGCAGCAGCTCGGAGACCGCGCGGTCCGGCGGACGCGAGCTGAACTCGTGGCCGCCGAGGGTGAGGATGCGCCGCACCGGCGTCGCCGCCGCGGGAAGGCGGCCGTTGCCGCTCATCAGGCGGCGTGGGCGGCAGGGGCGGTCGAGAGCGCCTCGGGGACAGGGGCGGCGGGCGCCGCGTCGCGGTCGCCGAGGTAGGTGGTGGCGATCCGCATCTCGACCACCCGCCGCCCGGCGACGTCGAGCCGGTAGCCGCGCGCCTGCGGCCGCGAGGCGACGACGCGGCTCAGTTCTTCGCCGACGAAGTGGAGCGCCGCCCCGTCCTCGGCCGCGTAGCCGCAGCGCATCCCCTCGAGCAGGAAGCGGTGGTAGGACTGGCGCCGCTTCGAGCCGCGCTCGTAGTGGACGCAGTTGCTGAACGGCAGCAGCCCCAGCCCGCGCAGCCGCTTCGGCTCCCCGTGGAAGCCGGTCACCGCCTCGGCGAACCAGCAGAGCGAGCCGGCCGAGAGGCCGCAGAGGACGACCCCCGATTCCCAGGCCTCGCGCAGGATCGAGTCGATCCCGTGGGCGCGCCAGGCCCCGAGCAGGCTGACGACGCTGCCGCCGCCGACGTAGATCAGGTCCTGGGAGAGTAGGTGGCGGCGCAGGTCGGTCGGTCCCTGCTCGCGGCGGAACAGTGAGATGTGGCTGGGCTCGCAGCGGTGGGCGGAGAAGGCGCGGTAGAAGCGGACGATGTAGTGGTCGGCGTCGCCGCTGGCCGTCGGCAGGAAGCAGACCCGCGGTCGCTCCGCCTTCGCCAGGCCGAGGACGTAATCGTCGAGCAGCGGGTTGCCCGACTCCATCGAGAAGCCGCCGCCGCCGAAGGCGACGATCTGACGCGGTGCCGTCTGCATGACGGAATGTTCGTCGCGGCGGCCGCCGCCGTCCTTGTACAGCGGTCCGAACTTCAGGTCGCGACGGTCGCCCCTACGTACAGCAGGCGCAGCTTCGCCCGGGCCCGGTGCAGGCGCACCTTCACCGTCCCCTCCGGAACCCCGAGGCGACGGGCGATCGTCGCCTGGGTCAGGTCCTCCTCGTAGCGCATCTCCAGCAGCTGCCGGTCGCGATCGCTGAGGGCCTGCAGCGCGGCGTGGAGGTCGGCGAGCTCGACCGCTGCCAGCACCCGCTCGTCTTCCTCCCCCTCGCGGAACTCGATCGTCGAGGTCGGGTCCGGCCGCACCCGCGCGTGCTGGCGTAAGGCCTCGTTGCGGACGATCGCCGCCAGCCACTGGTTGCGGCGATCGGCGTCGCGCAGGGTGGAGCGCCGACGCCAGGCGCGGAGCAGGGCATCCTGAGCTATGTCTTCGGCTTCGCTCGGATTGCTCGCGTAGCGATAGGCCAACCGAAGACAGACCCTGTGTGCCTCACCCCACTCCCAGCCGTCGTCGTTCCCGCGACGATGCTCATCCGGAGTGTTGATTAAACGAACCTACACCGATTTGTCCCCTCAACCGATGGAATTTGTCCCGAACTTGGGAGTACGGCAACGGTGGGTCGAGAAACCCCCGCTAGGCCTCGTCCGGCCGTTTCACTTCACCGCGCCAGCCGCCGTCGGCGCCATTCGCCTCGACCAGCTCCTTGAAGCGCTCGAGGTCGCCGTGGACGCGCCGGTCTGCCGCGCCGAGGGCGTCGCCGATCTTCTCCTTGATCCCCTCGGGGACGAAGTCCATCTGGACCATCACCCGGGTGGTGTCGTCGTCGATCCGGTGGAAGGTGACGACGCCGGCGTTCTCCTTGCCGTCGGTGTTGCGCCAGGCGACCCGCTCGTCGGGCTTCTGCTCGGTGATCTCGGCATCCCACTCGTGGCGCGAGCCGCCGAATTCCGCCACCCAGTGCAGGTGGGTGTCGTCGATCTGGCGGATGTCTTCGACCCCGTCCATGAAGCGGGGGAAGTCCTCGAACTGGGTCCACTGGTTGTAGACGGCGCGCAGCGGCGCCTTGACCTCGATCGACTCCTCGATGGTGGACATGTCCTGCCTCCTTGGGCTTGTGCTGGGTTGAGCGTTCACCCCAACGGGTAGCCGTCTTCCTGTTCAGATAAACCTGTACGGAGTGTCTAGGATCAATGACAACCCCCTCTCCATCGGCGATGTCGTCCGGGCGACCGGCCTCAGCGAGGCGACCCTGCGCGCCTGGGAGCGCCGCTACGACTTCCCGCAGCCGCGACGCGAGCCCAGCGGCCACCGGCGCTACCCGGCTGAGGAAGTGGAGCGAATCCTCCGCGTCGCCGCCGAGCGCGAGCGTGGCATCGCCCTGCCGGTGGCGATCGAGCGGGCCCGCCTCGCCCCCTCCCACGTCCCCTCGCTCTTCGCGCAGCTGCGCGAGCGCCGGCCCGACCTGCAGCCGATGACCGTCCGCAAGCGCCACCTCACCCCGCTGGCCCACGCGATCGAGGAGGAGAGCGCCGCCCGGGCCGAGCGGGCGCTGCTGATCGGCTCCTTCCAGCGCGAGCGGTTCTACCGGCAGAGCGAGGCGCGCTGGCGCGAGCTCGCGGCTGGAGCGGATTGCGCTTTCGTCTTCGCCGACTTCGAGCGGGCGCGGCGCCCGCGCAGCGCCCCGGCCGAACTGCCGATCGATCGCTCCCACCCTGTCTCCCGCGAGTGGGCGCTGATCTGCCAGGCACCCGAGCACGGCGCCTGCATGGTCGCCTGGGAACCGCCGGGGCGCTCGGCGCCGGAGGACCCGGAGCGCGAGTTCGAACTGCTGCTGAGCGTCGAGCCGGCAGTGGTGCGGGAGGCAGCCGAGACCGCCGTCGCGCTCGCCGCCCCGCTGGCGCCGGACGTGGCCGAGCAGGCGCGGGGCTACCTGGAGCAGCTGGCGCCGCCGGCGACCGAGGCTCAGCTGCGGCTCTCCGGCGCGATCACCGCGCGGCTGCTCGCGTCGTTAAGAAAAGGCTTGAACGAGGCATGAAAGGGAAGCTGAAACCATGAGCATCGCCGGGATTTGCGAGCTGGTCCTGGAGACCGACGACGTCGACCGTCTCCAGGGGTTCTACGAAGAGAAGCTGGGGCTGAAACGGCTCATGGCCGAAGACGACGACCGTGTCTGGCTCGGGATCGGCGAGCGCTGCCGGCTCGGGATCTGGTCGCCGGGCGAGAAGGAGTACTCCGATCGGGGCGGGCGCCACGTCCACTTCGCCTTCTCGATCGGCGCCGACGGGCTCGACGCGCTCTGCGCCCAGCTGCGCGAGCAGCGGGTCGAGGTGGAGGGCCCGATCGAGCACGAGGGCGGCGACCGCTCCGTCTACTTCTCCGACCCGGCCGGCAACCGGGTCGAGCTATGGGACTTCTTCCGCGATGGCGACGGCGCCGAGAACGGCGTGATGGCGCTGGCGGAGGGCGAAGATGGCGCGTAACCGGGTCCACATCGACGCCTCCCCCGAGGAGGTCTTCGCCGTCCTCTCCAACCCCTACTGCTATCCGGAATGGGTAGTGGGCGCCGCTGGCATCCGCGACCACGACGAGAGCTTTCCCGAGGTCGGCTCCCGCTTCCACCACAAGGTGGGGTCATGGCCGATCGGCCTCAACGACCACACCGAGGTGGTCGAGGTCGAGCCACCCAACCGGCTGGTTCTAAAGGCGAAGGCGCGACCGCTGGGGACGGCCACGATTGCGCTCGACCTGAGCGAGAGCGCGGACGGGACCGAGCTGCTGATGGAGGAGAGGCCGGGCGATCGCCTCACCTCTCTCGTCGCCGGCAACCCGCTTGCTGACACGGCGCTGCGGGTGCGGAACGCCGAGGCGCTGGCGCGGCTGAAGCGGCTGGTCGAGGGGGTGCCGGAGGGTCACGCGATCCACGAGCGCGAGCTCGCCAACCAACGCGTCCTCGTCACCGGCGGCAGCAGCGGCATCGGCCTCGCCGTCGCCGAGGCGTTAGCGCAGGAGGGCGCCGAGGTGGCGCTGCTGGCCCGCAACGAGGTCGGCCTCGCGGCGGCGAAACGCAAGCTCGCCGAGAGCGGCGCAGAAGCGATCACCGTTCCGGCCGACGTCACCGATCGAGAGGCGCTCGCTGCCGCGGTCGACGAAGCAGCACGTCAGTTGGGCGGGCTTGACGTCCTCGTCACCGCCGCCGCCGGCCTCTCCTTCGGCCGCTTCACCGAGACCGCGCCCGACGACTTCGACGCCACCGTCGAGACCGTCCTGATCGGCACCGTCGACACGATCCGCGCCGCCCTCCCCCACCTCGAGCGCTCACGCGGCGCGGTGGTCACGGTCGGCTCGATCGCCGCTCACATGCCGCTGCCGGGGATGGCCGCCTACACCGCCTCCAAGCACGGCATCGTCGGCTTCCTGGAGACGGTGCGGGTCGAGCTCGAGGAGAGCGGCTCCTCGGTGACGATCTCGCTGGTCAACCCCGGCGCGGTTGACACCCCGCTCTGGAGCAACCTCGAGAGCTCGACCGGACTGCTGCCGCCCTCGCCGCCGAGCCCGACCCTCTACTCGCCTGAGTCGATCGCCGAAGCGGTTCTGGCGGTGATCCGACGCCCGCGCAACGAGCTGACTGTCGGCGGCTTCGCCCGCAGCCAGGTCGCCTTCTACTCGCACTTCGGCAGCCTGGGACGGCGGGCGATGCGGGCGCTGGCGCGGCTCGAGCAGACCGCGGGCGACCGCCCTGCCGCCGAGGCAGGCGGCCTCAGCGAGCCGAAGGGACAGGGACGGGTCGACGGCGGCTTTGGCGGCCGGGCGAGCGTGACCACGAAGGCGCTAGGCGCCTGGGACGGGATGCTGCGGACGATCGGGCGCGGCTGAGGATGGACGGCCCGGGTATAGGGCGCGGGTGAAGACGGATGCCGTCGTCGTCGGGGCCGGGCCGAACGGCCTGATCGCCGCAAACCACCTCGCCGACGCCGGCTGGGACGTGGTCGTCTGCGAGGAGCAGCCCGAGCCCGGCGGGGCCGTCCGCAGCGGCGAAGTCACCGAGCCCGGCTTCGTCCACGACCTCTACAGCGCCTTCTACCCGCTCACCCTCGCCTCCCGCTACATCAAGCCGCTCGATCTCGAGTCCTACGGGCTCAACTGGCTGAGCGCGAAAGGCGTCGTCGCCCACCCGAGTACCGACGGCCGCTGCGCCCTGCTCTCGATGGACCTGGAGGAGACCTGCGCCTCGCTCGACTCCTTCGCCCCCGGCGACGGCGATGCCTGGCGGCGCCTCTTCGGGCTCTGGCGCAAGGCCGGCCCGCACCTGGTCGGGGCGTTGCTGACGCCGATGCCGCCGATCCGCCCCGGGCTCGGGATGCTGAGCGCCCTCGGGCCGCGCGGCCTCGCCGACTTCGCCCGCTTCTCGCTGCTGCCGGCGCGGCGGATGGCCGAGGAGGAGTTCACCGGCGAGGGGGCTGGCTGGCTGATCGCCGGCAACGCCCTCCACGCGGACCTCACCCCCGACAGCTCCGGCGGCGGCCTCTTCGGCTGGGTCCTCTGCGGGCTCGGCCAGCAGCACGGCTACCCGGTCGCCGAAGGCGGCGCCGGCGAAATCACCGCGGCGCTGGTCCGGCGGCTGCGGGCGAAGGGCGGCGAGGTGCTGTGCGAGACGCCGATCGAGCGGATCGAGGTGAAGGGGCGCCGCGCCCGCGCCGCGATCGCCGCCGACGGCCGCCGCTTCGAGGCGAAGCGGGCGATCCTCGCCGACTGCGGCGCACCGGCGCTGATGCTGAAAATGCTGCCGGCCGACACCGTGCCTGAGCGGGTGCGCGAGGACCTGCGCCGCTACCAGTACGACAACTCGACCTTCAAGGTCAACTGGGCCCTGCGCGAGCCGATCCCCTGGACCGCCGAGGAGGCGCGGCGGGCGAGCACCGTCCACGTCGCTGAGGGCATGGACGAGCTGACGCAGGCGACCGTGCAGCTGGCCGAACGCAAGATCCCGGCCCGGCCCTTCCTCGTCCTCGGCCAGTACTCGATGGTCGATCCTTCCCGTCATCCAGAGGGGATGGAGAGCGCCTGGGCCTACACCCACGTGCCTCAGAGCCCTCTCTCAGATGTCGCCGAGCAGGGGCTGCGTGGCGACTGGGACGGCGACGACGCCGAGCGTTTCGCCGACCGCATGGAGGAGCAGGTGGAGCGGATGGCGCCGGGTTTCCGCAGCAGGATCATCAGCCGCCACGTGCAGACGCCGCTCTACCTCGAACGTCACAACCGGAACCTGGTGGGCGGCGCGATCAACGGCGGCACGGCCCAGCTCTACCAGCAGGCGATCTTCCGGCCGTACCCGGGGCTCGGGCGGCCGAGCACGCCGGTGCGGGGGCTCTACCTCGCGTCGTCATCAGCGCACCCGGGGGGCGGGCTGCATGGAGGGCCGGGAGGGAATGCTGCGCGGACGGCGCTGCGGACCGAGCGCGCCCGCAGCGTCTTTCAGCTCGGTTCGAGCCGCGCGAAGTAGCCGAAGGCCGGCCCGGAAGACTCGACCAGCTCCAGGTCGGCTTCGGCTCCGAGGCGTTGGAGGCTGCCGCGGGAGGTGAAGTGGGGGTCGCCGAAGAGCTCTCCTACTACGAGACGGCCGCTTGGCTTGAGGACGCGGTGTATCTCGCGGAGGGCTGCTGCTCGGTCCGGAATCTCGCCCAGGACGGCGGTCAGGATCACGCCGTCGATCGATGCGTCTTCATAGGGCAGCTGCGTGGCGTCGCCCTGAGTCGGGATGAGGTTCGTCAGCCCACGGTCGGCGGCACCTTGCATGGTGTGATCGAGGAACTTCTGCTGAAGGTCGAACAGCTCCAAGGTTCCATCGGGCGCGATCCATTCGGCCAGCTCGCAGGTGTAGTAGCCGGTGCCCACTCCCAGCTCCAGCAGGCGCTCACCCGGCCCCGGCCGCAGGACTTCCCGCAGGCGGCCGTGGGTAATGAAGGGGTGCGGGGCTTCGACCCAGAAGCGCTGGCCGTAGGGACAGGCGGAGGGGTTCTTGCGCCACCAGAGAGCAGCGGCCATGGTCGCGGCGGTTGCCGCGCCGAGCAGGTGCCGTGCTCGCATCGCCTCGACTAGGCGCCGAGGCCGAAGCCGACCCGGTGCTCGCCCGAATCGACCCGGAGGAACTGGACCTTGCCGAGGTAGAGGGCGATCGTCCCGTCCTCGGTCGGGAGGTCGTACCAGCCGCCCTGCTCGAGCCGCGCCCGCAGGTCTTTGACGTCGCCGTCGGAGAGGCGGGTGGAGATCACCTGCCCGCCCTCGAAGCCGATCTCGACACGCTGCGCGTCTGCCATCAGTGACCTCCCGCGGGTTCGACGATCTCGGTCAGGACCCCGCCGGTCGAGCGCGGGTGGAGGAAGGCGACGCGGCTGTCGCGGATGCCGACCCGCGGTTTCGAATCGATCAGCTGCAGGCCGGCGGCGGCGAGCTTCTCCAAGGTGGCGTCAATATCGTCGACCGCGTAGGCGACGTGGTGCAGCCCGGCGCCGTTCTTCGCCATGTACTTGCCGACCGGGGTGTCGGGGCCGAGCGGCGCCAGCAGCTCGACGTGACCGTCGCCGACGTCGAGCAGGACCGCCTCGACCCCCTGCGACTCAACCGTCTCGCGGTGGGCGAGCTTCATCTCGAAGCTGCCTTCGTAGAGCTCGATCGCGGCGTCGATGTCCTCGACGGCGACTCCGATGTGGTCGATGCGGCCGAACACGAGGGCGGAGTCTATGCAGCCTCGGCCCGGAGGATCTCCTCCAGGGCCGCGACCGCGACCTCGAGCTGCGCCGGGCTCGGCTCCTTCGTCGCCCAGTGCCGCTGGATTTCGCGGCCGGGGGTGTGGAAGGCCTCGGCGAGCTGGTCGCCGTGGTGGCGGTCGCTCCAGGCGAACATCTCGACCGCGAGCGAGGCGCCGCCGAGGGCGACCGCGCCGCGGGCGGTGTTGCTCGGCTTCTCGACCAGCCGCTCCAGCAGCACCGTGCCGCCGGCGGAGAGCAGCATCATCGGCACGAGCAGGTTGGAGCCGCAGCGGTCGTGCTCTTTCGGCACCGAGGCGACGTCCTCGACGATCCCGCGCTCGTAGGCGGCGATCGTCTTGTGCTCGGCACCGTGGTAGGCGGCGAGGTCGCGGTCGGCCAGCGCCACCAGCGCCGGCACCGCCCCGATCGCCTGCACGATCCCCTCGCGCAGCGCCGTCGCCGCCGTGCGCTTGCGCAGGATCGAGGTCGCGGCAATCGTCGCCGCGGCCGCGGCCAGGACCCGGGCGTCCTCGAACGGGACTCGCGCCGAGGGCAGGCGCCGGCGCGCCAGCGGCACCACCAGCATCGCCTCGGCCAGTTTCACCGGCCCGCGCAGGCCGGGCAGTTTCGCCACCAGGGCGGGTGCCAGCTCCGGCTTGCGCTCGGAGGCGACTTCGATCCCGCCGTCGGGCTTGCGGACCGCCGCCGCCCAATGGGTCGGCCCGTGGATCAGGAGGCCGTTGCGAAGGGCCATGCCGCCAAGGCGAAGCTTCTCGGTCTGGTTCTCGGGCATCGGTCCAAGATAGGCGATCGGTCCGTTCGGCCCGGATAACTGGAGGGCGCCGAGCCCAGTCCGCTCGACGCCCTCGTTCCCCCTGTTTTGCAACAGGCCCGGCCGGAGGCCCCCAGTCCTGGCCTCCTGGCCGGGGTGTCGGCTCTCCCTGGCTTAGCTTGGGAGTCCGGCCCTATAAACACCACAGGCGTACTGGAAGTTGCGCCCTGGTTTTACGGGTTGTCTAATTTCTTCCTAAGCGCTTCCGAGCGCTTGGCCAGCTCGGACTCTAAGCCGCGATCGGTCGGCTCGTAGAAGCGCCGCCCCTGCAGCTCTTCGGGCAGCAGGGGCTGGTCGCTGACCCCGCCCGGCTCGTCGTGCGGGTAGCGGTAGCCCTCGCCGCGGCCGAGCTCGGCGGCGCCGGGATAGTGGGCGTCGCGCAGGTAGTCCGGCGGCGTCTTGGCCCCGCGGGCGCGGACCTCGGCGCGCGCCGCCGAGAGGCCCTTGTGGGAGGCGTTCGACTTCGGGGCGAGGGCGAGGTAGACGGCGGCCTGGGCGAGGTTGAGCGCGCACTCCGGCAGGCCGACCCGGTCGACCGCCCGCGCCGCCGCGTCGGCGACCAGCAGCGCCTGCGGGTCGGCGTTGCCGACGTCCTCGGAGGCGAGGATGACCATCCGGCGGGCGATGAAGCGCGGGTCCTCGCCGCCCTCCAGCATCACCGCCAGGTAGTAGAGCGAGGCGTCGACGTCGGAGCCGCGGGTCGCCTTGATCCAGGCGGAGATGAAGTCGTAGTGGCGGTCGCCCTGGCGGTCGTAGTCGATCGCCTTGCGCTGCATCGCGTCTTCGACCGCGGCGACATCGACCGCGGCCGATTTTGACCCCACCCCACTGTGGCCAAGATCGGCGACCCGCTCGGCGGCTCGCTCGAGTGCCCCGAGCGCAACCCTCGCATCGCCGCCACTGCGCTGGGCAAGCATCTCCAGCGCCTCGGGCGTCACCTCGGGCGGATTCGCGATCCCCCGCTCGGGATCGTTCAGCGCCCGCCGCAGCAGCTCTTCCACCTGCTCGGGCTTCAGCGGCCGCAACTCGTAGACCTGGGCGCGGGAGAGCAGGGCCGAGTTGACCTCGAAGTATGGGTTCTCGGTGGTCGCGCCGATCAACGTCAG
>Ga0307306_10000341_pt1 | contig 10800 bp, 7 predicted proteins | sample ER_DNA_193_FD_194507 | JGI IMG/M metagenome (GOLD analysis project Ga0307306, IMG submission 194507) | Bulk soil microbial communities from the East River watershed near Crested Butte, Colorado, United States - ER_DNA_193 | ecosystem: Environmental > Terrestrial > Soil > Floodplain | place: USA...
CTCGAAGCCCTCGGATACCGAGTCACCCTCGAGCCCGCAGCCTGAACAACTGAATTCGCGACCGACCCAGGCGACACAGGCGCCACGGCCGCTGGGCTCAGTTCATTTTCGGACTAGACGCAACTCGGTGCGGCCGGCTCGCGGCGGTAAGAGCGGCGCTGTCCCCTATGCAGGTACGCCGGCGGCGAGTGCCTTCATGGCGGCGGTGGTCAGCGCCTTGCCGGCGATGCCCCAATCCGCTGGCAACTTCTTCGACGACGACCCAGGTCACCGGACGCATGTTCTCGCCTTCGATTGTCACCATGGCGTCGGTCAGCCGTTGGATGATCTCGCGCTTCTGATCGGGCGAGAAAGACGTTCTCGATGAGCTTCACGTTGATCAGTGGCATGTCGTTCGTTCTTCAAGAGGTAGCCGAAACGGAATTACTGCAGGTGCGATCGCGGGGGATGACCGTGACGTCGGCAGATCGCGTCCTCGGCAACGACGTCCCAACGCCGGGCACCCTCGGCAAACCGGTTCCCCAATCCCTCTCGGACCGTGATGCTGGTCGCATGGTGAGCGGATGAACGCCCGGCTCCTGGAACGGAGCGAGGAGCTGCGGGCGATGGCCTCGGCGGCGCGGTCGGCCGACCAGGGCCACGGGTCGGTAGTCCTGGTCTCAGGCGAGGCGGGCGTCGGGAAGACCTCCTTGATGCGGGCCTTCCACTCCTCGGTGCCCGCGGGTGCCCGCGTGTTGACCGGCTACTGCGATGCCCTCTCGACCCCGCGGGCGCTGGGGCCGATGAAGGACATCGCCGCGAGCTTGGGCGCAGGATTCCGGGCAGCCGTCGAGGCCGGCGACCGTGACCTCGTGATGTCGGCGCTCCTCGCGGCGCTTGCCGGCGGCCCGACGACCGTGCTGGTCGTCGAGGACCTGCACTGGGCCGACGAGGGGACCCTCGACGTGCTGCGGTACGCGGCCCGCCGGATTGCCTCGCTCCACGCGCTGGTGGTCGTGACGTTCCGCGACGATGCTGCGACCCCACCGGGGCTCGGCGCGTTGATGTCGGCGGCGTCGGCGACCTCGATCACCCTTCGCCTGTCGCCTCTGTCGCACGAGGCGGTCCGCACCCTATGTGAGGGTCACGACGTCGACGCCGACGACGTCTTCGCCCTGACGACCGGCAATCCCTACTTGGTGACCGAGATCCTGGCGAGCCAGGAGACGAGGACACCACGGTCCGTGGTGGGGGCCGTGGTCGCACGCCTGGCTGGGCTGCCGACCGAGGCGCGTGACCTGGTCGAGCAGCTTGCTGTGGTTCCCGGCTCGGTGGAACCGCGCATCGCGGCCGCGCTCGTCGGTGGAGCGTGGGACACCTTGGCCGCGGCCGAGGAGTCGGGTCTGCTCACCGTGGTCAACGCATCGGTGGCGTTCCGGCACGAGCTGAGCCGAATGGCGGTGCTAGGAGCGGTCCCGGGAGCGCGTCAGGCGGTTCTCCACCGCAGGGTCCTGGACGCCCTGGTCGCTCTCGGCGATGCCGACCCCGGCCGGCTCGTGCATCACGCGGTTGCCTGCGGAGACATCGCAACCGTGATCGCCGAGGCCCCGCGGGCAGCGCGGGAGGCCGCCGCGTCGGGGTCTCACCAGGTGGCGATCTCCCACTACCGCACCGCGCTCGAACACGAAGCCCTGACCAGCGAAGGGGACCGGGCGGACCTGTGGGAGGAGCTGGCGATCGAGATGTACTTCGCCGGTGATGTCACCGGGGTGGTCGCCGCCGAGCGCGCCGTCGACCTGCGCCGTACGGATCCCGACGCCGGACGACTGATCGGGAGCCTGTGCTGGCTGAGCCGGCTCGCGTGGGTGGCCGGCCAGCCGGCACTCGCCCTCGAGTCCGCCGACGAGGCAGTGAGTCGTGCGGCGACCAGCGGCCGCGCCGCGACCCAGGCGCTCGCACTGACCCACCGGTCGCAGCTCGCGATGCTGCGCGACGACCACCAGACGGCGATCGACCTGGCCCGGCGAGCAGCGACGTTCGCCACCGAGGCAGGGGATCGACGAACGCTGTCGAACGCCCTGAACAACCTCGGGACCAGCCTGCGGGGGACGAGCCTGCGCGGGGCCGGCGACGGCGGCGAGGCCGAGCTGCGCGAGTCGATCCGGCTCGCGCTTTCGATCGGGGATGCCGACACCGCCTGCCGCGGCTACGTGAACCTCTCATGGGTGCTGGTTACGCGGCATGCGATGCCGGCGGCCAAGGCGGTCGCCGCGGAGGGGCTGGCGCTGGCGGTGAACGCCGAGCACCAGACCTACGAGACGCATCTGACGGCCATCCTGTCCCGGATCGCGATGGCCGACTGTGAGTGGCGTCGCGCTCTTGACCTGGCTGCGGCCGTCCCAGCCGCCGCGCACGCGAGCCGAGGCGTGTCGCTCGTGGCGGAGGCGCTGGTCCGCGCCCGTACGGCGTCGGAGAGCCCGGCCGAGAAGCTGGCAGCGGCCTGGCGAGTCGCCGAGCGGGCAGACGAGCTCCAGCGAAGGGGGCCGGTCGCGGCGGCCGCCCTCGAGGCCGCATACCTGACCGGGACGGTACCGCCGATCACGAGAGCCGTTTCGGTCTACCGGGAAGCCGAGCGGCTCGGCGACTACTTACTGCAGGCCGAGCTGGCCTACCGGCTGCGCACGGTCGGTCAGCCACGGCCGGCCGCGGAGCTCGTCCGCTTGAAGGAGCAGACCGACTCGCCGTTCGCGCTGCAGGCCGCGAACCGATGGCAGCAGGCCGCGGAGGCCTGGCGGGCGCTCGGGCGCCGTTATGAGGAAGCGCAGGCGCTGTCCGAAGGGGACGACGAAGCCACCCGGCTGCGGGCGCTGGTGATGCTCGACGAGTTGGGCGCCGTCGGCCTTGCCCAGCGGGTACGTCGACAGCTCCGCGATGAAGGCGCCGCGTCGGTGCCCCGTGGGCCGGTGGCGCGCACCCGCACCAATCCCAGCGGCCTGACCGATCGGCAGCTCCACGTGCTCGCACTCGTGGCCGAGGGGCTCACCAACGCCGAGATCGCCGACCGTCTGGTCCTGTCCCGGCGCACGGTGGACACCCATGTCGCCGCGGTGCTGGCCAAGCTCGAGGTGACGTCGCGAGGTCAGGCGGCCGTGGCCTTCCGAGGTTTCGCCGACCCCGCTGCCGATCTCGGTATCCCTCCCGCCTGAACTCGGTACCGGACGCTGACGCCGGGAGCCTCGGACAGCCCATAGAACTGCTTGGTCAGGCACGCACGCCTGCTGACCAAGGAGGAACCATCCACATGGACGAACAGAAGTTCAACGACTTCCTGAACCGATTCGTCGGGGATTTGGGAGCCACGGTGGGGGCGGGCGCGGTGGTGCTGGGCGACCAGCTCGGCCTCTACCGCGCGCTGGCCGAGGGGCCGCAGACTCCCGACGTCCTCGCCGCGAAGACGGGGACCGCTGCCCGCTATGTCGAGGAGTGGCTGCGCGGCCAGGCCGCTGGCGGCTACGTCGCTCACGACGCCGCCTCCGGCACCTACCACCTGACCGACGAGCAGGTCTTCGCCCTGACCGATCCCGACGGCCCGGTCTTCCTGCCGGGGGCGTTCCAGCTGGCGCTCGGGGCCCTGCACGCCGTACCGCGGTTGGCGGAGGCGTTCCGCACCGGTGAGGGCGTCGGCTGGCACGAGCACGACGAGGACGTCTTCGTCGGGTGCGAGCGGTTCTTCCGCCCCGGCTACTCCGCCCATCTCGTCACCGAGTGGCTGCCCGCACTGGACGGGGTTGTGGCCAAGCTGGAGTCCGGTGCCAGGGCGGCCGACGTCGGCTGCGGTCTCGGGGCCTCGACCACGCTGATGGCGCAGGCGTTCCCGAACAGCACCTTCACCGGGTCGGACTACCACGCCCACTCCGTCGAGCTGGCACGGAAGAGCGTTGCGGACCTCGGGCTGGGCGGCCGGGTGGAGTTCGAGGTCGCCGGGGCGACGACGTTCACCGACGGGCCCTACGACCTTGTCACGACCTTCGACTGCCTGCACGACATGGGTGATCCCGTAGGGGCAGCGCTGCACATCCGGGAGCAGCTCGTGGACGGGGGGACGTGGCTGATCGTCGAGCCCGCGGCGGGCGACTCGGTGGACGAGAACCTCAACCCGGTCGGCCGGGTGTTCTACGGCTTCAGCACCTTCCTCTGCGTTCCGAACGCGGTCGCGCAAGGCGGGTCACGGACCCTGGGGGCGCAGGCCGGAGAGAAGGCGATCCGTCAGGTCGTCGACGAGGCGGGGTTCACCTCGTTCCGACGCGTCGCCCAGACGCCCTTCAACCTGGTCTACGAGGTCCGGCGATGAGGCGCGCGGACCTCCCCGGTCTACCTCGCTGACCTTTCTCCCTCCGGGCCGCCGCCGACATTGCGGCGGCCCGGGTCACCCACGCCCGAAGGCAACTCATGACCATGACGTCCCGCACCTCGGAGGCGCGCAGATCGTTCCTCGCCGCGATGGCGATCGACTCCGTGGCGGCCGGAGTGTCCCAGCCCGCCACGATCATCTTCCTGCTCGCAACCACCCACCTCGGCCTGCCGGCGATCGGCAGCGCGTTGACCGTGGCCGGTCTCGTTGCACTTCCTGTCGGCCTGTGGTCTGGCCGCGTCGTCGACGAGCTGGGCCCCAAGCCCGTGCTGATGCTCGCCAACGTCGCGCAGACCGTCGGGGTCACCGGTTACCTCGTTCTCCACTCCTTCTGGGGAGTCGTGGCCTGCGCCTGGGTCGCCACCTCAGGACGTCAGGCGTTCTTCGGCACCTTCGGGGTCGCCCTCAGCGCGATGACACGGCCCGGCGAGCGGGAACGCTGGTTCGGCCGCGTCGGCGGCGTCCGAAACCTCGGGCAGGCTGCCGGCGGGCTCATCGCCGGTGTCGCCCTCGCAGTGGGCAGCCCCGCGGCGTACACGGCCCTGATCGTGCTGACCGCTGCGTCGTTCCTGGCGGCGGTCCCGCTGATGAGGCAACTTCCCAGCCCGACGCGGGCAGCGGACGCCCCTGCCGTGTCCCAGCAGTCCTGGGCGAGCGTGCTGCGCGACCGGCCGTACTGGATCGTCGTCGCGCACTGGATGACGTTCGCCTTCTCCGGCAACGTGCTGACCGTCGCCATCCCCGTCTACGCGGCGGTTCTCCTCGGTCTGCCGGGTTGGGTCGCCGGAGCCGCGTTCACCCTGAACACCCTGCTGATCGGCTTCGGTCAGAACGGCGTCGTACGTCGTCTCCATGGCCGGGTACGCAGCCGGGTGATGGCCGCCAGCCACGTCGGCTTCGCCGCCGGGTACGTCGTGCTGCTCGGGGCGAGCCTGGCGCACGGGGCCATCGCAATCGTGATCCTGATGGCCGGCGTCGCGGTCTACACGCTCGGGGAGACGGTCGGATGGCCGGTCAGCTCGGCGTTGGGGGCCGAGGCCGCGCCGTCCGAGGTCCGAGGGCGCTATCTGGCCCTCACCCAGCTCGCGGGCAGCACCGCGGGAGCCGCGGCGCCCGCGATCCTCGCGAGCCTGCTCGCCCTCGGCGCAGCCGCGACCTGGGTGCCGCTGCTCGGGGTCTGCGCAGCCGGAGCCGGGTGCGCAGCGCTCGCGGGTCGGCACGTCGAGGCGGCGAGCACCCGCATCGGCCGCAGCCCGATGTCGCGAGACGAACCCGAGCTGGCCGCGACGCTCAACGCGGGAACCTCCGATGACTGAGCACCGCCTCACGGCCTCGAGAGGTGCGGACGTCGGACCGCCGTCGCCCGCGTGTCCCTCCCTCGGTGTCTATGCGGTCACCGCTGCAGGAGGCTTGCAGGTGTCGCCGGATGGCTCCGTCGCCGACGCCCTCATCCCTGCCATCGGGCGCGACCACGCAGGCGATGCCGCATCCACGCCAGCCGCCCAAGTACCTCGGCGACGGCCTCGTGCCGACGACCGGCGGGTGCGGCTCCGGCCGCTCGAGCAGGGCGAGGCCGCACCTCTCCTGGAGATCTTCGCCGGTCTCAGCGCGCGCTCACGCGAGCAGCGGTTCCTTTCCCCCAAGCACCAGTTGACAGATGCCGACCTGCGTCGGCTCACGAACGTCGACGGCCACGACCGCGTGGCGTTGGTGGCTGAGATGCCCGAAGGCCGTCCGATCGGTGTCGCCCGGTTCGTCCGCAACCCGGACGGAGACTCCGCAGACGTCGCGGTGACGGTCATCGATGACCGGCAGGGCGAGGGTGTGGGCACACTGCTGGCGTCCTCGTTGGCCGAGCACGCCCAACAGGTCGGCATACGCCGATTCACCCTCATGATGGCGCACGGCAACGAAGCCGCCCTCCGGCTGACACACCGGTTCTCCGGCAAAGCCCGGTGCCTCACCGTCGACCGCTACGCCGCGCACTTCACCGTCACCCTCCCCAATGCCACGTGCTGAGCCGACGCGCTCAGCACGACCATCCACCTGAGCACACGTGACGAAGGAAGGAATAGCCGATGATCATCCGAGTCTTCACGCCGACCATTCACCCGGGCAGAAGCACCGAGTTCGAGTCGTTTCTCTGCGACACCGCTGGCCCGCTGGTGACACAACAGCCAGGGCTCGTGGCGCAGCACGCGGGCAGGAGCCGTGCCCCGCTTCGACCAAGTATGTCTACGTCACCGTCTGGGAGGACGTCGAGTCGATCCGAGCCTTCGCCGGCGAGCGCCAACACGAGGCGAGGTCGACATGGGGCGCACCCCTGCCGTCGAACGCGAGCGCATCAAGATCGTTTGCTAACCGTTTGACCGCTGTCGTGTCTGCCCGGCCCGCGTGATCACTGATTCCGACGACGGCGAGCCGGGTTAAGGACGCGATTCCCGAGCCATTTGAATCAAGATCGCAAGTGAGGGAGCCAGATGTCGAAGGCACCGATCGTCTATACGAGCACCCACCGGGTGAAGTTCTCCGAGCTCGATCCCTACGATCACGTGAGCACGGGACGCTACGCCACTTATTACGTCGATCATCGAATGGAGAGCCTGCGCGACGATATCGGTTGGGACCTGAAGACCCTGCGGACGTTGCCGTTCATGGTGTGGATCCGACGCCTAGAGATCGACTTTCTCCGGCCGGCCCGCGCAGATCAAGAGATCACCATCACCTCGTTCGTGCGCGAGTTCCGCGGCGCGGACGCGGTCATGGAATGCACCATGACTGATGCTGCCGGAAACATCCTGTCGCGGTGCCTCATGACGGTGGCCCACGTCGATAAGGAAACCAACCGTGCGACGGACTGGTCGGCCGACCAGATGGCGCTTTTCTGGAGAACAGTCCCGAGCTGAGCTGACGTTTCGTCGGCACCCGATCAGCCCCGCCAGGGCGCTATTCGTTCCGGCCGGGTCGCATCCACACCTCGCTGCCGAGAACCTTGAATCCGACAGCAAGGAACGCGCGTAGCGACCGCGCATTGCCCCGGCGAGACCGTCGCGAAGACCGGGTCACCGGCAGACACTAGCCCGGAGATTTCGTGCGCCCAGGAGATAGGAGGTCGCCGCTGTGAGTGGGTGATCTGTTGTTGTCAGCTCGTTGTCGCCTGCCGGTGGGAGTCCGGTCCGGGTAGCTGCCAGGAGGCCCGGTAGCAGACTGGCGGCGTCGGGGGGAAACGCCCGGCGTCGAAGCCCAGTGTCGAAAGCCCTTGTAGGGGAAGCGACTGAGCGGTCCGTAGCATGAAGCGAAGCCTGCGGCGTCGTTATAGGTCCACCCTTCTGGGGGTGGGTGCAGGGAGTGCCGAGCCCGCGAAATCGGGGTGAAGGCCATGGAAGCGGTGAAGACCCTGGAGGTGCAGCCGTGAGGGACTCCTCGGCGTATGGGGCGCGGAACGTTCGGATGGTGGCGGCGGGAACTGGGGAGGCCCTCCCCGGCCCGGGGACCTGCGGATAGGTGTCCTTGGAAGCGACGTGCCCTATAACCGGTGATCCCGGGAAGTGGGTGGCGTGCCGGGTGGGCGTCGGAGGCGGCCGTAGTACTGGTTGAGCCGAGCGGACAACACAACCGTCGGTGAGGGAAGGGCCGCTACTTCGTCGGTGCGTAGCGTTGTCAAGGAGGGGCCCGGTGAGTGCCGTTGTGGCTAGTTCCACCGCCTCGGGAAGCGCTCCCGTGGGTCGCGTCCGTGCCCTGCAGCATGCGCTGTACCGGGCGGCCAAGGCCGATCCCGGGCGACGGTTCCATTCGCTTCGGGACAAGGTCTACCGCAGGGATGTCCTGACGCGGGCGTGGGGTGAGGTGCGCCGCAACAGCGGCGCGGCTGGCATCGATCGGACCACCTTGGCCGTGGTCGAGGAGTACGGGGTGGCCCGGCTCCTGGACGGGTTGGCCGGCGAGCTGCGTGAGGACCGGTACCGCCCGTCGGCGGCCCGGCGGGTGTTCATCCCGAAGCCGGGCAGCGATGAGCGGCGGCCGTTGTCGATCCCGACGGTTCGCGACCGCATCGTGCAGGCGGCGACCAAGATCGTGCTCGAGCCGATCTTCGAAGCCGACATGGCTGACTGCTCGTTCGGGTTCCGCCCGAGACGGTCGGCGCACGACGCCCTGCAGGTGCTCGTGGATGAGTCCTGGCGGGGTAGGCGGTGGGTGGTCGAGACGGATATCGCCAACTGCTTCGAGGCGATACCGCACGAGAAGTTGATGTTGGCGGTCCAGGAACGGGTCAGCGATCAGGGCGTCCTGAGGCTGCTGCGGGCGATGCTGCGCGCGGGAGTGATGGTGGACGGGTCCCTGACACGCTCGGAGTCCGGAACCCCGCAAGGCGGGGTCATCTCGCCGTTGCTGGCGAACGTGTACCTGCACCGGGTCGACCGGGTGTGGGACGTACGCGAGCACGGGGTGATGGTCCGGTACGCCGATGACCTGGTGGTGATGTGTAAGTCGCAGCAGCAGGCCGAGGCCGCGTTGGCGCGGTTGACGGTCCTGCTGGCCGACCTGGGGTTGGAACCCAAGGCGGCCAAGACCCGGATCGTGCACCTGCAGGTGGGTGGGGGAGGGCTCGACTTCCTCGGCTTCCACCACCGGCTGGTGTCCTCCCAGGGTCGAGTCGGCGGCAAGGGCGTCACCTTCCTGGCCCGGTGGCCCACGAGAAAGGCCATGCAGCGGGCTCGAGATCGGATCCGAGAACTCACGCTCCGATCCCGGCTGCGGCTGCCCGTCGAGGTCGTCGTCGAGGACGTCAACCGGTTCGTACGCGGCTGGTCCGGGTACTTCCGGTACGGCAACAGCGCCGACCACTTCGACAAGATCAACCGGTTCGCCCGAGAGCGGATGGCGATCTTCCTCGCCAAGCGGTATCGCCGTTCCCGCGCGTTCGGGTGGTACGTCGTGGCCTTCGCCTCGACGAACGCCCTCGGGTTGGTCGACCTGACCGGAACCGTGGCCGCACCCAGACCCTTCCGGGCCTGGCGGGTCACGCCGAATGCCGGCGGTGAACGACGTCGGTGAGCCGTGTGCGGGAGAACCGCATGCACGGTTCGACGGGCGGGGGCTGGAAACGGGCCGCAAGCACTGCAGCACCGCGCCAGCCCCCGACCCTACATCAGTCGATGGTGTCTGGTGCTGTGGCGTGACGTGAAAAGTGCTCCTGACCTGGGACGATAGGGATTGGGACGTCTCTATCTGAACCAGTTCGAGGAGCACCTTCCAGGTGAAGAAGACTATCGGGTTCTATCCGTCTGTTCGTGTCAACTCGGCGCCGGTGGCGGCGATCGGCTCGGCCGGTGGGGTGCTGTTGACCACGGCTGCCGAGGTGACCGGGCCGAACGTGGCGATGAAGGAGTCGATGTCGCGGTGGCGTAAGCCGACCGCGGTCCACGATCCCGGCAAGGTTCTTACCGATCTTGCGGTCACGCTCGCGTTGGGTGGCGACTGTCTCGCCGATGCAGCGGTCGTTCGGTCCGAGCCCGGGGTCTTCGGGCATGTCGCGTCCGAGGCGACGGTCTCGCGCACCATCAGCGTCTTGGCTGGTGACGCTGACCGCGTGCTGGGTTCGCTGGCTGCTGCCCGCAAGGCCGCTCGCGTGCGGGCGTGGGAGCTCGCCGGGCAGCTGGGCGTTGCCGGGGAGTTGATTGGCGGTCGAGTGCTTGTCGGAGCTGGTTGATTTCGATCCGCCAGACGCGTCGCACGCCGAGGCGGACGCCGGGGACGCGACCGGCGCGTAGCCACACGTACATGGTGCCGTGTGAGACACCGGCCAGTTCGGCCGCCTGAAGGACGGTCAGGAACCGCTGATCGTCATCTGATGCCGTGGTCCGCACGAAACGGCATTGTGCCGGGCTCCTAGTGCTTTGGCCTGTCGTGCGCGCGGAGGTGACCTAGGGCGATCCGAGCCACGTGGTGATAGTGGAAGTCGCCCGACCAGGTCGAGACCTTGGCCCTTGCCTGGTCTGAAGGCTGCGGGTCTTCGAGGGTCGAGGTCTTGCGAACCGCGCAGCGGCGGGTGACGTGCATCACGAGCGGCGCTGGTCCAAGTTGTGCATCGCGTCTCAGCATTATTGGGGGTCACGCTGTTCAGCGCGGGTGCAGCCGGCGCCAGGGTGCGATGCCGTGGGTTGGCGTTGCTTTAGACGAGAGAGCCGCCCAGCTCCCGGGGGAGTGGGCGGCTCTGGTGGTGCCGTGGTCAGTTGGCGGCGTGGTAGGCCTCTTGGACGGCGGTGCTGATGCGGCCGCGGTCGGAGACCTGTTGGCCGTTGGCGCGGGCCCATTCGCGGATCTTGGCGAGCTGGTGTTTGTCGGCGCCGCGGCTGGTGGTGCGGCCGGTGCCGGAGCGGCGGCCGCCGCTCTTGCGGGCGGCGGTGGTG
>Ga0307306_10000343_pt1 | contig 10787 bp, 10 predicted proteins | sample ER_DNA_193_FD_194507 | JGI IMG/M metagenome (GOLD analysis project Ga0307306, IMG submission 194507) | Bulk soil microbial communities from the East River watershed near Crested Butte, Colorado, United States - ER_DNA_193 | ecosystem: Environmental > Terrestrial > Soil > Floodplain | place...
TCCACCGCCACCGCCTCCAGCCGCTGCCGCAGCCGCAGCACATCCGACATCCCACGCCGGGGCCCGCATCCACGACCTCAGCCAGATCGCCTATCCGTCAAGGACGTCAAGGCTTCGGCGACTGCTTTTGGTCCGCAACAGGTCCGCAGAAAGTCCGCAGAACGTCCGCAGACGACCAACGCGGCTCAACGCTTGCAAACGGTAAAGGGCCTGGTCAGAGGCGCAGGTCACGGATGTCCTCGGCTCGCGTTTACACCGCGGGTGTCGTCGGTTCGATCCCGGCCGGGCCCACCGTTGTGTGGGTTGCCCTCGATTGACACACACGCCGGCGGCCATGCTGCACGGGAAGTGCCACGATGTCGCGATGGCGACCGCCGACGTCGTGGGCCGCGAGCCGGAGCTTGCGGTGGTCGAGGCCTTCCTCCAGACCCCGATCTCCACCCCGGCTGCGCTCGTGCTCGACGGCGACGCGGGGATCGGGAAATCGACGCTATGGCTCGCCGCGGTGCACGCGGCCCGCGACCGGGGTTCCCTCGTCCTCTCGACTCGGCCGACCGAGGCCGAGCACGGACTCGCCTACATGGGACTGGGAGACCTGCTTGACACTGTCCTCGACGTCGTGCTCCCCGCTCTTCCGCCCCCGCAACGGCGTGCGCTGGAGGTCGCGTTGCTGCGCGAGGAGGCTGCCGGCGACCTGGTGGACCCCCGTGCGCTCGGCCTCGCGACCCGTCATGCGCTGCAGCTGCTGGGGAGCGAACGGAGCGTGCTGGTCGCGATCGACGACGTCCAGTGGCTGGACGACGCCTCGTCGCGGGTGCTGGCCTTCGCGTTGCGCCGGCTGGACACGTTTGACGTCAGGGTTCTCCTGGCCCGCCGCATCGATCGAGGGGCGGCGCCCACGGGGCCGGAGAGCGCGCTTGCCGATGACCACGTCGAACGACTTTTCCTGGGCCCATTGAGCGTCGGCGCGGTGCACGCGCTCCTCCAGCAGCGGCTCGGACGCACGTTCGCCCGGCCGACGCTGCTTCGGCTCCACCAGACGTCTGGCGGGAACCCTTCTACGCCATGGAGCTGGCCCGGACCCTGGACCGGGCGGCGGCTGACGTCCCGGTTCCGGACTCACTCGCCGATCTCGTGCGCAGGCGGCTCGGCGCGCTTCCGATGGAAACCCGTGCGGCGCTCTTGGTGATTGCCGCGCTGGGCCGGCCCAGCCGCGCCGTCGTCGCGGCCACCGGGGTCACCGACCGAGTCCTCGCGCCGGCCGTGGCGGCAGATGTCGTCGAGGTGCATGAGGACGTGAGGTTCACCCATCCCTTGCTGGCGTCGACGCTCTACGGAGACGCAGCACCAGACGACCGGCGCGAACTCCACGGACGACTCGCCTCCGTGGTCCAGGACCCCATCGCGTCCGCCCGGCATGTGGCGCTGGGACCAAGGGTCGCCCGGGAGAGCGTGGCTCGACGTCTCGAAGACGCCGCAACGCTGGCGCGCGTCCGGGGGGCGGCCGACGTCGCTGCCGAGCTCGGGGAGCTGGCGGCCGAGCGAACGTCACCCGGGCATCCGGATGACGCGCGACGCCGTCTGTTGGGTGCCGCACGGGACTATGTCGCCGCGGCGGCTACGGATCGGGCTCTTGCTCTGACTGAGAGCGTGCTCCAACAAGCCGATTCGCCCCTCGCCCGGTCGGAGGCGTTCACGTTGCTGAGCGAGATCCACGCGCGGGCGGGAGGCGCGGGTGGCGCGGTGGCCGCCGCCCGATATGCGAGGGAGGCGCTCGCCGAGAGCCCGGGCGATCGCGAGGTGCGGCTGCGCGCTCACGAGGTCCTGGCGTCCGTCCTCGTGCAGACGGAGGGGACGGTGCCGGCGGAGGCGCACGCTCGTGGGGCGATGAAGCTCGCAGAGGACCTGGGGGATTACTCCCGGATCGCGCGAGCCATGAGCCAGCTCGCGTGGATCCGCCTCGAGACCGGAAGGCAGGATGCCCTGGCGCTGGCCGAGCGCGCCGTGAAGATGGCCCGCTCCAGTCGGGACCTGGCATCGACGGCCCTGACCACGATGACTCTCGGCGAAGCCCTGCTCTCGCTCGGCCGCCTCCAGGCCGCCCGGTCGATTCTCGAGGAGTACCGCGCCTGGGCCGCGACGAACGACGAGAGCGAGCTCGCGGGAATCTGCGCCACGTACGTCCTCCTCGAGCTCCGCGCTGGTCGCTGGGCGGAGGCGGCCGACTACGCGCAGCAGATGCGCGAGCTGAAGAGTCAGCTGAACCCGGCCGGCCACGAGGTCGAAGGCGGGTACGGGAGGCTCGCGCTGGTGGCCGCCTACCTCGGCGACGAGAGCCGCGCCCGCGACTACGCCCGGCAGGCGCTCGAGAACGTCGAACGCGGCGGATGGAGCGAAGGGCGACGCGTGGTCCGCGCGATCATGGGGCTCATCGACCTCTGGTCCGGTGATCCGTTGGGCGCAGTCGAGCAGCTCGACCTCGTCGAGGCCGAGCGACGTGCGGCCGGCCTGGCCGGGCCAACGCTCATCTACCGCCCGGGGGAGCATGTCGAGGCTCTTCTCGCTCTGGGGCGAACCGAGGCCGCGATCGGCGTGCTCGAGCGGTGGGCGACCGACGCGGCACGCGTCGAGAACGCCTGGGAGCTCGCCGAGGTCCTGCGGAGCCGAGGCCTGGTCGCGGCGGCCCGCGGCGACCTCGACGGCGCTCTTGCGCTTCTGGAACAGGCAGTACAGAAGCACCAGGAGGTCGGTGACCTGTTCGGGCGAGCCCGCGCCCTGCTCTCCCTCGGGGTGATGCGGCGGCGCACGCGCCAGAAGCGCGCGTCCCGTGCGGTGATCGAGGAGGCGGTCGCGGCCTTCGAGGCCCTCGGTGCCGCCGGTTGGGCGGTGAAGGCGCGGGCCGAGCTGGGCCGGCTCGGTGGCCGTACCCGAGAGCCCGGCCTGACGGCCGCCGAGCGGCGCGTCGCCGCGCTCGTGGCGCAGGGGCATACGAACCGCGAGGTATCGACCGCCCTCTTCCTCAGTGAGCGGACCGTCGAAACCCACCTCTCCCACGCGTACTCCAAGCTCGGCGTTCGCTCGCGGGCCGAGCTCGCCCGAACGTTTCGGGCCGCCGAGCAAACCTCAGGGGATCTCACGATTCCAAGCTGAGGACGGCTCCCTAGCGTCGATCGGGTGCCGAACTACCTCGTCGAGACGTTTCTCCCGCGCGGCGCCGCCGATGAGCGCGAGCAGCGAGAAGGCCGAGCGCGCTCGGCCGCCGAGGAGACGAGGCGCGAGGGGACGCGCGTCCACTTCGAGGGTTCGATCCACTTCCCGGAGGACGAGATCTGCTTCTTCCGGTTCGCGGCCGCATCCGCCCACGTCGTTGAGCGGGTCGCTCAGCGAGCCGGGCTGGAGCCACTCCGCATCGTCGAGGCGATCGCGTCCGGGAAGGAGATCCCGTGAAATCACGACTGGCGATGGCGGCTGCCCTTCTGGGGGCGGCCTCGATCCTTGGCACGAGCCCTGCGTACGGGGCCACCACGCCGCGCACCCAGTGTGCCGCCGAGGCGAACTACCCCGCGGCGTCGACGCCAGTCGCCTTCTGGAGCACGGAGGCGAGGTGCGCGATCGTCCCCGCCGGTCCCGGCGGGACCTTCGGCGTGGAGAACTTCGGGAACAAGTTCCCGGGGGAGGCGGCCGTATACATGGGCATCGTCCACCTCGCCATCTACGACGCGACCGTGGCCGTCGAGGGTGGCTTCCGGCCCTACGCGACGGCAGTCCACGACCGGGGCGCCTCCCCGGAGGCGGCGATCGCGACCGCCGCATACGAGACGTTGGTGGGTCTCCCGGCCCTGGGCTTGGGCGCCAACCGGGCGACCCTGGATACCGACCACACCGCATACCTGAGCGCGATATCGGAGGGGCCGGCGAAAGCCCGCGGCATTCTCGTCGGACGCATCGTCGCGGCCGCCGTGCTCGCCCAGCGAGCGGGCGACGGCCTGGAACGCAACCCGAGCCTCGCCGACTTGAACCCACCCCCGCCAGGTCCGGGCGTTTGGCAGCCCAACCCGACAGGAGCCGTCCTCGGACTTCGCCTCCCAGGGGTGCGGCCGCTCACGCTCAGGGCTGCCGCACAGTTCCGCCCCGCCGGCCCGAGCGGGCTGACCACCCGGCAGTACGCCGACGACCTGAACCAGGTGGAACAGCTGGGCCGCATGGACAGCACCAGCAGGACGCCCGACCAGACGACCCAGGCACAATTCTGGACTGACCACGACATCCGACAGTGGAACGACGGCATGCTCCGGCTGGCCGCCGCGCGAAGACTCGGCTTGGCGAGCACGGCGCGGATGCTGGCGATGGCCCACGTTGCGGGCGGCGACGCGATGATCGCCTGCTTCGACGCCAAGTACCACTACTGGTTCTGGCGCCCGTACCAGGCGATCCACCTGGCCGACACCGACGGCAACCCCAACACGGCGGCCGACGTGAGCTGGCAGCCTCTGGGGGCAACTCCGAACTTCCCGGAGTACCCGTCGGCACACGCCTGTCACAGCGGCGCGGTGATCACGGCCCTCGAGGCGTTCTTCGGCACCGACCGGATCAGTCTCACGCTCGACAGCCGAGCTACCGCCACGGTTCGGGACTACTCGCGGCTGCGCGACGTGGTCCGTGACGTCAACCAGGCCCGGGTCCTCGTGGGCTTCCACTTCCTGAGCTCCGACCAGCAGGGCTCGACCCTCGGCCGTACGGTCGGCCGCTACGTCGTGCACCGGTTCGTCACGCCGTTCGGCTGAGTCCGCGCCGTTTCTCGCGCAGGCGATTACCCGCCCCCGCGCCCTGCCGACCGGCCGGCGCGTGTGGGGCCCCGACTTGGGCAGACTGCTCGCATGGGAACAGGGGCCAGGACGGTCGGGGTCGAGGAGGAGATGCTCCTCGTCGACGTGGCGACCGGGCGTCCCCGGTCGGTAGCCGGGCGCGTCATCGACGCCGCCGCGAGCGGCAGGCCGCCCGAGGCCGGTTCGGAGGGCGGTGTCGAGGGGGAGCTGCAGCGGTACATGGTGGAGACGCAGTCGTCCGCGTGCACCGAACTCGCCGACGTCGAGCGGGAGCTGCGAGGCTGGCGTCACCGCGTCGCCGTCGCGGCTCGCGAGGCGGGCGCCGGCTCGGCGGCGCTCGGGACGGCACCACTGGCGGGGGACGGGCTCATCACGCCCAAGCCGCGATACCTGCGGATGATGGAGCGGTTCGGGCCGGTCGTCCACGACGTGCTCACCTGCGGCTCCCACGTCCACGTCAGCGTGGAGTCGGACGAGGACGGCGTTGCGGTCATCGACCGGATCCGGGTCTGGCTGCCGGTGGTGCTCGCGCTCTCGGCCAACTCGCCGTTCTCGAACGGGCAGGACACGGGGTATGCGTCGTACCGCTCCCAGCTGTGGCTGCGGTGGCCGTCGGCGGGACCGAGCGACCTGTTCGGGTCGGCCGCGGCGTACCACTCGGTCGTGCGGTCGATGGTCGAGTCGGGCGTGCTGCTCGACGACGGAATGATCTACTTCGACGCGCGGCTGTCGCACCGGTACCCCACGGTGGAGATCCGGGCGGCGGACGTCTGCGCCGACCTCGACGACACCATGGTCGTCGCGGCGATCTGCCGGGGACTGGTCGAGACGGCGTCGCGAGCCGCGGCAGCGGGGGAGCCGCCGCTGCCCTTGCCGACCTCGCTCGTGAGGCTGGCGACTTGGCAGGCCGCCCACGACGGAGTCGACGGGGTGCTTGTGGACCCGGCCACGATGCGGCCAGAGCGGGCGGCGGTCGTGGTCGAGCGGCTGGTCGACGCGATCCGTCCGGCGCTGGTGTCGTTCGGCGATCTGAAGCGCGTCGAGGAAGGAGTCGCACGGCTGCTGTCGACAGGCTCCGGCGCGACGCGACAGCGCCGGACCTTCGCGCGCACGGGGCGACTGGTCGATGTCGTCGCCGAGGCGGTTCGGCTCAGCGCCGGCTAGAGACCTAGTCTTCTGAGTCTCTCTCCGACTTCGTGACGGAGGTGCTGACGGCGCGACGGGAGTCGGCGTCCGGAGTTCGACTGCAGCCGATGGTGCACGTGGCGGACATGGCGTCGACCGAATCCCGAGCAGGACGAGGGGACGGTCGAGGTCAACTTCGTCACAGAGGAGGACCTCGCCCGTGTGGAGGCGCGGTTGCGCGAGCGTGGCGTGCGGGTCGTGTCGCAGCCCAGCTCCAGGTCGCCGGTCCGGAGCTCTACACCTCTCACATCTGGCCGGGGCCGCTGCGGTCAGAGCTCGAGGCGGCGGAGCAGGCGTTTCGCGGCCGCCGTCCCCGGTCGGCGCCACCACCGATGGTCCAGCAACGCCTGCCGCGCGGCGAGGAACCCGCACCCCCCGTGCACGCCGCCGCCCGGATGGATCGCCGCGCTGCCGAGGTAGAGCCCGTCGACCGGTGTCCGCGGACCCCCGAGCCCGGTGACCGGGCGGAAGATCAGCTGCTGGAACAGCTGCGCCGTGCCGCCGTTCACCGCGCCGTTCACGAGGTTCGCGTCGGCCGCGGCGAGATCCGACGGCCGCTGCACCCACCGGTCGAGGACGAGGTCGCCCCAGCCCGGCGCATACCGGTCGAGCATCTCCTCCGATCGCTTGACGAGGAGGTCCGCCGACGCGTCGTCCATGACGCCGCGCGGGAGGTGGCTGTAGAGCCACAGTGCCTCGGTCCCGGCCGGCGACCGGCTCGGGTCGGCGGTCGTCATCTGGCCGACGAGTGCGAACGGGTTGGACGGAACAGTATGCGTCGCCAGGTCGGCCGCCCAGTGCACGATTCCGTCGACGTCGGCTCCTACGTGCACCACGGCGGCCTTGCGCGCGTTCGCCGCGGTCCAGGGCGGCGTCGACCGGAGCCGGTAGTTGATCTTGACCGTCGGGAGATCCCAGGCGAACTCACGGAGCCCGTGGCGCAGCCGCGGGGGAACCGCGTGCTCGCTGAGGAGCTCCTCGTAGAGCATCGGCGCGCTCGTGTCCGCCACGACCGCGCGTCGCGCGCGCACCGTCACCCCACTGGCGGTCCGGACGAGAGCCGCCCGGCCATCCACGAGGTCGATGGCGTCCACCCGGTCACCCGTATGGATCTCGACTCCAGCCGCCCGGGCCCGCGCCGCGAGCGCCGCGGCGAGCTGCCCGGCCCCACCGCGCGGCGAGGGGTACCCGACGTCCTGCGCGAGCATCGACATCAACCACCCGAACAGCCCGCTGCCGGGGGCCTCGGGTGGGATGTCCGCGTGCATCGCGTTGCCCAGCAACAGGGTTCGAGCACGCTGGCCGGCGAACCGCTCTTCGGCCATCCGGGTGGCCGGCAACAGGAAGAACCGCGCCAGCGCCGGCATGTCCGCGGCGCCGACCGAGCGAGCCAACCGGGATCCCGCCTCGACCGGCGGCCACCTGGTCAACAGCGCGTCGAGGAACGGCGCCTTGAGCTGGTACCACTGCTCGACCATCTCCAGCCAGGCCGGCCCGTCCTCGCGGCGGTCCTCCGCCAGGGCCGCGGCCGTGTGGTTGACGTCGGCGAAGATGGTCGCTCCGACCGTGTCGTCCGGCCGGCCGGCATGGGAGACCACCACGTCCGACCGGCACCACTCGAGGCCGTGGTCCTCCAGCCCGAGACGCGACATCACCGGCGACGCGACGGCGAGCGGGTAGCAGGCGCTGAACTCGTCCATCACCCAGCCGTCCCGTTCGACGGACGAGATCGCGCCGCCGACCTTGTCCCGCTCCTCGAGCAGGACGACGTCCCAACCGGCGTCCGCCAGCGTGATTGCAGCGACCAGCCCGTTGGGGCCGCCGCCGATGACGATCGCGTCCGCGGTCTCCCGCCGCGGCTCCCCGACAGGCGGTGCCGCGCCGGCCGGGGCCTTCATCGGCGTCGTCACGGGCCCATCGTGGCACCGCGGGGCCTCTGCCGCCGACGGTCGGACACGTGTCGGCGGCCGAACCGCCTGCCGCTTAGGGTGAGGCGTGCGCACCACCGAGCTCGTCGTCCTCCTCGACGACGAGGGCCGCGCCACCGGCACCGCCGATAAAGCCGAGGTCCACGGCCCCGACACGCCCCTGCACCTGGCCTTCTCCGCATACCTCTTCGACCCCGCCGGCCGGCTGCTCGTCACCCGCCGCGCCCTGAGCAAGCGCACCTTCCCCGGCGTGTGGACGAATTCGGTATGCGGTCACCCCGCCCCCGGCGAGGCGCTCCCTGACGCGGTGCACCGCCGGGCCCGGCGCGAGCTCGGCGTCGAGGCGACGGCGCTGCGGCTCGTCCTTCCCCGGTTCGCGTACCGCGCCGAGATGGACGGCGTCGTCGAGCTCGAGCAGTGCCCCGTGTATGCGGGCTGGCTGGCCGACGGCGCGGATCCCGAGCACGCGCTCGACGAGGTCGAGGACACCGAGTGGGTCGCCTGGTCCGACTTCAGCGCCGACGTGCTCGCCGGCGCGCGCGAGGTCTCTGACTGGTGCACGGAGCAGGTGCCCCAGCTCGTGGCCCTGGGCCCCGAGCCTCGGTACTGGCCCGAGGCCGACGACCGCCTCCTCCCGCCGGCCGCTCGCGTTTGACCCGGCGCGTCAGACGCCCTCACTCGCCGGGGTCCGGCGCCGCCTCGTGATGGCGAGCACCGTGCGTGCGCCGCTCTTCCTTCATCTCCGCCTCGTACAGGTGCCGCCGCCCGCCGACCAGCTCCTCGCGCGCCCCGGCCTCGAGCTGCTTGAACAGCGCGTAGTAGCCGTCGTCGTAGTCCTCGACGATCTGGAAGGTCCACCGCCCCTCGATCACGTTGCGTCCCAGCAGTTCCCGGTCGATGCGCTCGGCGATCTCGTCGTGCCCGGCTTCGCGCAGCAGGTCTACGGCATCACCCAGCGCCAGGTCACCCGTCCCGGTGAGCCGGTGGAAGGCGTACAAGCAGCCGCGGGCGTTCTCCACCACCTCGAGCGCCTCGGACAGCTTGCCGAGCGCCTCCACGGTGTCGTCGGACACGCCGTGGGGGCGCTGGTGGTCGGGGCTCGGGGTCTCCATCCCGCCACGCTATGCGGGTGTGGCATCGTCGGCCATGTGCCCCTCGACGACCCGCTCACCCTGCGGCAGGTGGTCGGCGCGCTCGAGTCGGTCTACCCGCCGGACACCGCGATGGACTGGGACCAGGTCGGCCTCGTCGCCGGCGACCTCGACCAGCCGGTCCGCCTCGTCCACCTCGCTGTCGACCCGACCCTCGCCGTCGTGCGCGAGGCCGTCGACGCCGGCGCCGACCTCCTCCTCACTCACCACCCGTTGCTGCTGCGCGGCATCCACAGCGTCGCCACCACCGGCGCGAAGGGCGAGACGCTGACCCGAGCCATCCTCGGCGACCTCGCCATCTACTGCGCCCACACCAATGCCGACATCGCTTTTCCGGGCGTATGCGACGCGCTCGCCGAGGCGGTCGGGCTCGCCGACGTTCGACCGCTCGAGGACGTCCCGTATGCGCTCGGCCGGATCGGTTGGCTGCCCGCGCCGATGCCGCTGCGGGCCTTCGCGGACCAGGTCGCCGCCGGACTGCCGGCCACCGTCGGCGGCATCCGCGTGAGCGGAGATCCCGACGCGCTCGTGGAGAAGGTCGCCGTCCTCGGGGGGTCCGGCGACGACCGGTTCGACGTCGTCCGGGCGGCCGACGTGGACGTCTACGTCACGGCCGACCTTCGCCACCATCCCGCGCTGGAGGAGCGCGAGACGACCCGCGGGGGCCGGCCGTACCTCATCGACGCGGGTCACTGGGCCAGCGAGTCGGTCTGGCTGGCCTCGGCGGTACGTCGCCTTGTCGAGGCGGTACCCGACGGGTCGTCTAGGTTGGACACCTACGTCTCGACCCTGCGCACGGAGCCCTGGACGTTCGTCGTGGGGGCGAACGCCGCAGAGGGGAGTACCAGCTGAAAGCCGACCCGACCCGTCAGCTTGCGCTGCTCGACCTCCAGGCCATCGACACCCGCCTCGACCAGATCGACCATGCGACGGCGAACCTGCCCCAGCACCGGGAGATCGCGGCGCTGGAGGACGAGACCCGCACCCTCGACACTCAGCTCGTCAACTCGCGTACCGCTCACTCCGACGTGCAACGCGAGGTCGAGAAGTCGGAGGCCGACGTCCAGCTCGTTCGCGACCGCGCGGCCCGCGACCGGGCTCGGCTCGAGGCCGGAACCGGTTCGGCCAAGGATCTGCAGGCCCTGCAGCACGAGCTGACCTCGCTGTCCCGAAGGCAGTCTGAGCTGGAGGACATCGAGCTCGAGGTCATGGAACGCGCCGAGGCGCTCGGCGAGCACGTCACCGTTCTCGAACACGACCAGCAGGAGCTCGCCGGCCGGCTGGGCGCCGCGGTCGAGTCCCGCGACGCGGCGATGGGCGAGTATGCGTCGGAGCGCGACTCCGTGGCGGGGCGTCGCGCGGCGACCGTCGCCGCGGTCGGCGAGGACCTCGTGGCTCTCTACGAGCGGATCCGGTCCGGGCACGCGGGAATCGGCGCAGCCGAGCTGCGGCAGCGGCGCTGCGGCGGCTGCCACATCGAGCTCAACCAGGTCGACATGAACCGCATCACCCAGGCGCCCGCCGACGAGGTGCTGCGCTGCGAGGAGTGCGGCCGGATCCTCGTGCGGACCGCTGAGTCCGGCCTGCCCGCGTCCTGATGCCGAGTGACGCCGCCCAGCCGGCCCCGTCGCCGGCGGCTCCGCCCCGACGGCTCGTGGTCGAGGCCGACGGCGGCTCGCGCGGCAATCCCGGCGTCG
>Ga0307306_10000349_pt1 | contig 10742 bp, 8 predicted proteins | sample ER_DNA_193_FD_194507 | JGI IMG/M metagenome (GOLD analysis project Ga0307306, IMG submission 194507) | Bulk soil microbial communities from the East River watershed near Crested Butte, Colorado, United States - ER_DNA_193 | ecosystem: Environmental > Terrestrial > Soil > Floodplain | place: USA...
AGGCGAGATGGTGCGCGAGGTGCGGCCGGTGATCGGCTACGTCCACACCGGGATCGAAAAGTCCTGCGAGGACAAGAGCTACTGGAAGGTCATCCCCTTCGTCGAGCGGATGGACTACGTCTCCTTCTTCTTCCAGATGGAGGCCTACTGCGGCGCGGTCGAGCGGCTGATCGACCTCGAGATCCCGCCCCGCGCCAAGTACCTGCGGACGCTCTTCCTCGAGCTCAACCGGATCCACTCCCACCTCGTCTGGCTCGGCACCACCGCGCTCGACCTCGGTGCGATCTCGATGCTCTGGTACTGCTTCCGGGAGCGCGACAAGATCCTCGACCTCTTCGAGATGGCGACCGGACAGCGGATGCACACGCGCTACTTCCAGGTCGGCGGCGTGATCGAGGACATCCCGCTCGGCTTCGAGGCCAAGTGCCGCGCCTTCGCCGAGGAAATGCCGATCCGGGTCGGCCAGTACGAAGACCTGCTCGACCGCAACGAGGTCTTCCTCTCGCGGACCAAAGGGACCGGCATCGTCCCGCGCGAGCGGCTGCTGGAGCTCGGCGTGACCGGGCCGCTGCTGCGCGCCGCCGGCGACCCCTGGGACCTGCGCAAAGCCTTCGACTACCTCGCCTATCCGGAGATGGACTTCAAGATCCCGGTCGGGACCGTCGGCGACAACTACGACCGCTACCGGGTGCGGGTGGCGGAGATGGTCGAGTCGGCCAGCATCGTCCGCCAGTGCCTCGACGCCCTCCCCGAGGGCCCCTACATCGCCGACGACCGCAAGTACGTGCTGCCGCCGCGCTCGGAGCTCTCGACCTCGATGGAGAGCCTGATCCACCACTTCAAGCTCGTCACCGAGGGCTACCGGGTGCCGCCCGGCGAGGTCTACTACTCGATCGAGGGACCGCGCGGGGAGCTCGGCTGCTTCGTACTCGCCGACGGCTCGGCGAAGCCGGCCCGGGTCCACTTCCGCGACCCTTCCTTCGTCAACCTGCAGTCCTTCCGCGAGATGGCGGTCGGCGGCTACGTCGCCGACATGATCGCCAGCCTCGGGATGCTCGACCCGATCCTCGGAGGCGTCGACAGATGAGCCCCGTCGACGGCGCCGGCGCCTTCAACCCGAACCTCCCGGTCGACCCCGCCGTGCGCGAGGGCCGCGTCCCCGGCCGCGCCGAGGAAGAGATCCCGGAGCTGCACGAAGTCGACTGCCCGCCGGAGCTGCAGGAGCGGATCGAGACCCTGATGGGCCGCTACCCCGACCGCCGCTCGGCTTCGATCCCGGCGCTGTGGGCGGTGCAGGAGCGCTACGGCTGGTGCACGCCGGAGGGGATCCGCCAGGCCGCCGCGGTGATGAAGGTGACGCCGGCCTACCTGGAGTCGGTGGCGAGCTTCTACGACCTCCTTCACACCTCCCCGGTCGGCCGCCACCGGATCGAGGTCTGCACCAACATCTCCTGCTGGATGCGCGGCGGCGACCGCCTGCTCGACGCCTTCAAGGCCGCCGCCGACGGTGACGACGACTTCTTCGTCACCGGCTTCGAGTGCCTCGGCGCCTGCGACATCGCCCCGATGGTCTCGATCAACCAGCGCTACTACGGGCCGCTGGAAGCAGCCGAGGCCGGGGCCGCGATCGAGCAGCTGCGCGGCGACGCCGAGGTGCTGCCGGAGAAGGCGCTCTCCGAGCGCGGACTGGCTGGGGACTCCTAATGGCGCACCGGCTGGAGAAGCGCGTCCTGCTCGAGCACGCCGAGGACCCGGCGCTGCGGACGCTCGAGGGCTACCGGCGGCTGGCCGGCGGCTACGAGACGCTTGAGCGCGCCTACAAGGACCTGGAGCAGGACGAGGTCCTCAAGGAGCTCGAAGACTCAGGCCTGCGCGGCCGCGGCGGCGCCGGCTTCGCGATGGGCAAAAAGGCCTCCTTCCTGCCCCGCGGCGACATGGCCAAGTACCTCTGCTGCAACGCCGACGAGTCCGAGCCCGGCGCCTTCAAGGACCGCGAGCTGATGCAGCGCAACCCGCACCAGCTGATCGAGGGGATCGCGATCGCCGCGCTCGCCGCCGACGCCGGCCACGCCTTCATCTTCATCCGCGGCGAGTACGCCGCCCAGGCGGACATCCTCGACCAGGCGGTGGCCGAAGCCTACGAGGCCGGTTATCTCGGGACGAACATCCTCGGCTGCCACCGCGACCTCGAGCTGGTCGTCCACCGCGGCGCCGGCGCCTACATCTGCGGCGAGGAGACCGCGCTGCTCGACGCGCTAGAGGGCAAGCGCGGCAACCCGCGGCTGAAGCCGCCGTTCCCGGCGGTGCAGGGTCTCTACGGCGGCCCGACCCTGATCAACAACGTCGAGACGCTCTCCAACGTCCCCCACATCGTCAACAAAGGGGCCGAGTGGTTCAAGGGCTTCGGGACCGAACAGTCGCCCGGGACCAAGGTCGTCTCGATCTCCGGCGGCGTCAAGCGCCCCGGCAACTACGAGGTCGAGCTCGGGATCCCGACCCGCGAGCTGATCTGCGACCTCGCCGGCGGCCCCGAGGACGGCCATGAGATCAAGGCCTTCTTCCCCGGCGGGTCCTCCTCGCCTGTGCTCAAGGCCGAGGAAGGCCTCGACCTCCCCTACAGCTTCGAGGCGATGGCCGAGGCCGGCTCGATGCTCGGCTCGGGCTCGATCATCGTCTGCGACGACCGCGTCTCGATCCCCCACCTGGCGCTGCGAACCGCGCGCTTCTACCACCACGAGTCCTGCGGCAAGTGCGCCCCCTGCCGCGAGGGCACCAACTGGACGGTGAAGATGCTCGAACGGATGGTCCGCGGCGAGGCGACGCCGCTCGACCTCGACATCGTCTCCTCTGTTCAGCAGAACATCATCGGCCACTGCCTCTGCGTGCTGGGCGACTCGATGGCGATGCCGGTCGGGGCGATGGTCCGCAAGTTCCGAGAGGAGTTCGAAGCCGTGATGGAAAACCCCGAGCTGGTGCTCGATCCGCACGCCGTCGTCCAGGGCGCGCCGGAGACGCTGGGAGCGCAGGCATGAGCGGCCGCGAGGTGACGATCACGATCGACGGGCGCGAGGTGCCGGCAGTCGAGGGCGAGATGCTCCACGACGCCGCCCGCAAGGGCGACGTCGAGATCCCCTACTTCTGTTACGAACCGAAACTCGGCGACCCGGTCGGCGCCTGCCGCATGTGCCTGGTCGAGATCGAGGGGATCCCGAAACTGCAGACCTCCTGCTCGACGCCGGTGCGCGAGGGGATGGTCGTCCACACCCGCACCGAGCAGGTCAAACACGCGCAGAGCGCGGTGGTCGAGTTCCTGCTCGTCAACCACCCGCTCGACTGCCCCGTCTGCGACAAGGGCGGCGAATGCCCGCTGCAGGACATCTCCTACGGCTGGGGCCCCGGGAAGAGCCGGGTGATCGACGAAAAGCGCCACTTCGAGAAGCCGATCGAGCTCTCGCCGCTGGTCGCGATCGACCGCGAGCGCTGCATCCTCTGCTACCGCTGCGTCCGCTTCAGCCAGGAGATCTCCGAAGACGCCCAGCTGCAGCTGCTCGAGCGCGGCGATCGCACCTACGTCGGCACCTTCGACGACCGCCCCTACGTGGCGCCGTTCCAGGGCAACATCACCGACATTTGCCCGGTCGGGGCGCTGACCAACTACACCTACCGCTTCCGCGCCCGCCCCTGGGACATCGAGCACGCCGGCTCGGTCTGCACGATCTGCCCGAGCCAGTGCAACGTCAGCTTCACCGTCCGCGACGAGAAGGTGAAACGGGTGCTGACCCGCGACAACGCCGAGGTCGACGACGGCTGGCTCTGCGACCGCGGCCGCTACGGCTTCGAGATGTTCGACGCGCCGGAGCGGATCACCGGGCCGCGGCTGAAGAGCGGTACCGAGGCCGGCTGGGAGCAGGCGGTCGAGGCTGCGGCCGAGGGGCTGCGGCGCGCCGGCGGCAAGGTCGCGGCGCTGGTCGGCGACGCCTCCAACGAGGAGGGCTTCCTGCTGCAGCGGCTGCTCCGCGACGCGCTGGGCTCGCCCCACCTCGACTCGCGCCCCTCGCGCGGGCCGAAGGCGGACGTCCTGCGACGGCTGAACGAGCCGGCTATCTCGGCCAAGGTCTCCGACATCGACGAGGCCGACGCGATCCTCGTCCTCGGCACCGACCCGCTGCACAGCTCGCCGATCCTCGACCTGCGGGTGCGCAAGGCGATTCGCCGCAACGGCGCCAAGCTGGTCGTCGCCACCGAGCGGCCGACCGCGCTTGACGGCGGCGCCGAGGCGATCGCCCGCTTCGCCCCCGGCCAGGCCGCCCACTTCGTCGGCGAGCTGGCGGGCGCGCTCGGCGGACGCGAAAACGTCGCCACCCCGATCAGCGGCACCCTCGGCGACGCCGAGAAGGTCGTCGTCATCTGGGGCGAGCGGATCGCCCGCGAGGACGGTGCCGCCGAGGCGCTCCTCGACGTCGCCAAAGCCGTCGGCATGAGCGGCACGGAGGGCAGCGGACTGCTGGAGATCCCCGACACCACCAACGCCCGCGGTCTGCGGGAGGCCGGCTGCCTGCCCGACGCGGGTCCCGGCCTCACCGAGACGGCGACCGGGATGGCGACCGAGGAGATCCGCCAGGGCCTGATCGACGGCGAGCTAAGCGGTCTTGTCCTCTTCGGCGCCGATCCGCTGCGCGACTTCCCCGACACCCCCGCCTGGGAGGAGGCGCTGACCGCCGCCGACTTCGTCGTCTCCTTCTCGATGCACGAGAACGCGACCACCGCCAAGGCCGACGTCGTCTTCCCGCTCGAGACCCACGCCGAGAAAGACGGCACCGTCACCCACCCCGACGGCCGCCTGCAGCGGGTCCGCCCCTCCGCCGGCCGCCCCGGGTACATCCAGCCGAACGTCGTCGTGCTCGCCGAACTCGCCAAGGCCCTCGGCCTCGACACCGGCATCAACTCGCAGCCGACCGCCTTCGCTGCGCTGACCGAGGCCGTTTCCTTCTACAACGGCATCACGGACGAGCAGATCGGCGGCCGCGGCCTGCGCTGGCAGGACCGCGAAGGCGGCCCCGAGCAGGGCAACGCGCCGGCGCCCGAAGGCGCGACCCAGAGCGAGGAGACCGGCCCGACCGAGACCGGCGGCACCGAGCCGGCGGAGATCGAGCGCGACGCGCCGCTGAGCGTGGTCCAGCCCGAGCAGACCCCGGGCGGCGTCGCCTCCGCCGAGGACGTCGCGGCCGAGCCCGCCCCCACCGCCGACGGCTCGCTGACCCTCGGCACCTACCGCGACCTCTGGGCCGGCCCGATCACCGAGCTGAACCCGCCGCTGAAGTTCCTCACCCCCCAGCAGCGGCTGGAGATCTCGCCCGCCGACGCCGAGAGCCTCGGCCTGCGCTCCGGCGACCGGGTCCGCGTCTCCCAGGAGGGCGCCGGCGTCGAGGCCGAGGTCCAGGTCAAGGAGCGGGTCAGCCGAGGCGTCGTCTTCATGGCCGAGGGCGTCCTCGACGGCAACGCCAACGCGCTCCTCAACGGCGGCCCGGTCAGCGTGAAGATCGAGAAGCTCGGCGAGGTCCGCGCCTGATGCTGCCGCTCGCCGACACCCAGTTCGTCGAAGCGACCTGGGTGATGATCCTCAAGAGCGTCGTCATCTTCGGCGTCATCTTCGGCATCCTGCCGCTGCTGACCGTGCTCGAGCGGAAGCTGATCGGCCGCTTCCAGCACCGCTACGGCCCCAACCGGGTCGGCCCCTACGGCCTCCTGCAGCCGCTTGCCGACGTCGGCAAGCTGATCTCAAAGGAGAGCTTCCGGCCCGAAAACGCGGTCTCGACCCTGTTCATTCTCGGACCGCTGCTGCCGGTCCTGGCAGGCGTCCTCTCGCTGGCGATCATCCCCTGGGGCGACGTCCAGGGCGGGGTCGGCTTTTACGGCATCGACGTCCCGATCGGGATCCTCTACTTCTTCGCCGTCGGCTCGATCGCCTTCTACGGACTCCTCCTCGGCGGCTGGTCCTCGGGCTCCAAATACAGCCTGCTCGGGGCGATGCGCTCGGCCGCGCAGCTGATCTCCTACGAGGTCAGCATGGGCCTCGCCCTGCTCGGCGTGGTCATGATGAGCGGCTCGCTCTCGCTGGTCTCGATCGTCCACTCGCAGGGCGGGCTCTGGTTCATCGTCCCCCAATTCGTCGGCTTCATCATCTTCATGCTCGCCGGCTTCGCCGAGACCAACCGCACCCCGTTCGACATGCCGGAGGCCGACGCCGAGCTGGTCCAGGGGTTCATGACCGAGTACGGCGGCATGCGCTTCGGCTCCTTCCTGCTGGTCGAATACATGGAGATCCTGGTCGTCTCCGGAATCGCCGCGGCGATGTTCCTCGGCGGCTGGATGGGCCCCGGGCCGAGCTTCCTCGACCCGATCTGGATGCTGGCGAAGATGCTCGCCCTCGTCCTCCTCTTCATCTGGATCAGGGCGACGCTGCCGCGCTTGCGATATGACCAGCTGATGAGCCTGGGTTGGAAAGTGCTGCTGCCGCTGGCGACGCTGAACGTCCTCGTCACCGCCGTCCTGGTGGTGGTCACGTGAGCGCCCCGCAGAACGGCAACGGCTTCGATCCGAAGTCGGCCTCCTACCTCGACTCGATCGACGTCGTCGAGGTCCAGCGCGGCCCGGAGCCGGGCGGGCTCGGGGGCGCCTACCGCGCCTTCGGCGAGACGCTGCGCGGCTTGAAGACGACGATGGCGCGGCTGATCGAGGGGCCGATGACGATCGAGTATCCCGAGGAGAAGACGCCGGTCTACCCGCGCTTCCGCGGCCGCCACAAACTCCACAAGTTCGAGGACACCGGCCTCGAGAAGTGCGTCGGCTGCTCGCTCTGCGCCGCCGCCTGCCCGGCCGACTGCATACGCGTCGTCGCGGCGGAGAACATCCCCGGGGAGCGGGTCTCGGCGGGCGAGCGCTACGCCGCCGTCTACGAGATCAACCTCAGCCGCTGCATCTTCTGCGGCTACTGCGAGATCGCCTGCCCGTTCGACGCGATCACGATGGGTCACGACTACGAGATGGCCGACTACGACCGCCGCGACCTGATCTTTACCAAGGAGATGCTGCTCGCCGAGCCGGTCGAGCGGACGCCGCTGAAAGTCGAGGGGGAATAGTGGAAGCGGCGGTCTTCTTCGTCGCCGCGATCGGCGCCCTCGGCGGCGCGATCGGCGTGATCGCGATGCGCAACCCCTTCTACTCGGTGCTGGCGCTGATCATCCACCTGTTCTCCCTGGCGGCTCTCTTCCTGCTGCTGACCTCGGCCTTCGTCGCGGCGGCCCAGGTAGTCGTCTATGCCGGCGCGGTGATGGTCCTCTACGTCTTCGTCGTCGCCTATGTAGGGGGAGGCGGCGAGTCGGCCTGGGAGCCGATTCCGGGCCAGCGCTTCCTCGCTCCCCTCCTCGCCGTCGCCCTCTTCGTAGAGCTCTCGATCGCCGTCCTCGGCTCCGCCCTCAAGGCCCTCGAAACCCACGGCCCCAATGTCGACAACGGCTTCGGCGACCCCGCCTCGATCGGAAGGCTGCTCCTCGAAAAGTTTTTGCTGCCCTTCGAGGCGAGCTCCATCCTGCTCCTCCTCGCTGCGGTGGGAGCGATAGTCCTCGCGGCCAGGCGCCGTGAGGTGGAGGGGGAGGTCCCCTCCAAACACTCCCCAACTCGTTTGGAGGGGGCCTCCCCCTCCACCCCCCACGTATGAACATCACCTGGTACATCGTCCTCAGCTCGCTCCTCTTCGCCACCGGCGTCCTCGGCATCCTGCTCCGGCGCTCGCCGATGGTGATCCTGCTCTGCCTCGAGCTGATGCTGAACGCCGGCAACCTCGCCCTCGTCGCCTTCAGCCGCATGGTCGGCAACGAGCAGGGGCAGGTGTTCGCGGTGATCGTGATGGTGATCGCCGCCTGCGAGGTCGTCGTCGGCCTCGGCCTGATCGTCGCGATCTTCCGCCGCCGCCTGCCGCTCAACGTCGACGACCTGCGGGAGCTGCGCGGATGAGCGGCACCGCCTGGGCCTGGCTGGTCCTGCTGTTCCCGCTGCTCGGCTCGATCGTGATCGCGCTCGGGTACCGGGCGCTGCCGCGCAAGGCGGCCGGGATGATCGGCACCGCCGCGATCGGCCTCTCCTTCGCCTGCGGCGTCGCCGCCCTGCTCAGCCTGCTCGGCGAGGACGCCGAGGCGCGCCACCACGCCTCCTCGCTCTGGGACTACGCCAGCGTCGCCGGGCTCGACATCAAGCTCGGGATCTACCTCGACCAGCTCTCGATCTTCATGGTCCTCGTCGTCACCGGCGTCTCGACCCTGATCCACCTCTACTCCTACGGCTACATGCAGTCCGACGAGGGCTACCACCGCTTCTTCAGCTACCTCAACTTCTTCGTCTTCTCGATGCTGCTGCTGGTCCTCGCCGGCAACTTCGTCCTCCTGATCGTCGGCTGGGCCTTCGTCGGCTTCGCCTCCTACGCGCTGATCAGCTTCTGGTACCGGCGCGAGACCGCGACGAGGGCAGGGCTGAAGGCCTTCGTGATCAACGTCGTCGGCGACATCGGCCTGGTGCTCGCCGCCTTCCTGATCTTCCGCGAACTCGGCTCCTTCGACTACGGCGAGGTCTTCGAGAAAGCGCCCGAGATCTTCACCACGAACGAGTGGACGATCACCGCGATCTGCCTGCTGCTCCTCGTCGGCGCCTTCGCCAAGTCCGCGCAGCTGCCGCTCCACACCTGGCTGCCGGACGCGATGGAGGGACCGACTCCGGTCTCCTCGCTGATCCACGCGGCGACGATGGTCACCGCCGGCGTCTACCTGATCGCCCGCACCCACGTCCTCTTCGCCCTCGCCCCCACCGCCGCCGACATCAGCGCCTTCATCGGCCTGGCGACGCTGCTGGTCGCGGCGACGATCGCGTTGGTAATGACCGACCTGAAGCGGGCGATCGCCTACTCGACGATGAGCCAGATCGGCTACATGGTCGTCGGCGTCTCGATCGGCGCCTACGGGGCGGGGATGTTCCACCTGATGACCCACGCCTTCTTCAAGGCGCTGCTGTTCATGGCGGCCGGCTCGATCATCGCCGCGATGGCCAACGAGCAGAACATCGACCGCATGGGCGGCTTCGCCAAGGCGATGCGGTTCACCTCGGTGACGATGCTCTGCGGCGGCCTCGCCCTCGCCGCCTTCCCGCTCACCTCGGGCTTCTTCTCCAAGGACGAGATCCTCGCCTACGCCGGGGCGCGCGGCGGCATGTACCTGATCTTCGTCGTCCTCGGCTACTTCGGCGCGTTCCTGACCGCGATCTACACCTTCCGCCTGATCTTCCGGGTCCTCCAGGGCGAGCCCTGCGCGGAGGCGCGGGAGCTGATCGAGACCGGCCACGTCCACCACGCCGAGCCGCGCAACCCCGCCACCGGCGAGCTCGAGGACACCGACGTCGGCTTCCCCGGCCCCGAGCACCACATCGCCGAGACCTCGGCGCCGATGCGGGTCGCGATGGGCGTGCTCGCCTTCCTCGCCCTGGTCGGCGGCCTGGTCCAGGTCCCCGGCGTCGACAACGTAATCGCCGACTTCCTCGACCCCGCGTTCGAGGGCCCGGTCCTCGCCCACGTCCATCCCTCGATCGAGTGGGACTGGATCGGCCTGGCGATCGGCGGCGCGATCTCGCTGCTCGGGATCTGGGCCGCCCACTGGCTCTACGTCGCCAACCCGGAGCGGCCGCGGGCGCTCGAACAGCGCTTCCAGGGCCTGCATGACTTCCTCTTCCGCAAGTGGTACTTCGACGAGGCGATCGACGTCCTCGTCGTCCGGCCGGCGCTGGCGGTCGGCCGCTTCGCCAACCGCGTCTTCGAGCGCTTCGTCGTCGACGGGCTGGTCACCGGCACCGAGGACACGGTGCGCGGCGCCGGCGGCATCGTCAGCCGCGTCCAGAACGGCTTCGTCCGCAGTTACGCCCTCCTCCTGATCGCCGGCTTCGCCGGCTTGGCCCTCTACTTCCTGCTGAGCAGCTCATGATCAACGTCCTCCTCTGGGCCCCCCTCGCCTTCGGCCTCGTCGGCCTCTTCCTGCCGCGGCGGGCCGCCGGGCCGTGGGCGGTCCTCGGCGCGCTCGTCACCCTCGTCATCGCGATCGCGATGACGATCGGCTTCGACGGCGGCGACTCCGGCCTTCAGTACGTCGAGAACACTCCCTGGATCTCCGGGCTCGGCGTCGACTACAGCCTCGGCCTCGACGGGCTCAACCTCTTCCTCGTCCTGCTCACCGCGGTGCTCTGGACCGGCGGCGTCGCCTTCGCCGCTCTTCGCGACTACGAGCGGCCGAAGACCTTCTTCTTCCTGATGCTGGTGGCCGAGACGGCGACGCTCGGCTCCTTCCTCGCCCAGGACCTGCTGCTCTTCGTCCTCTTCTTCGACTTCATGCTGGTGCCGTTCTACTTCCTCTTCGGCGCCTGGGGCCACGACCGCACCGCCGAGGGCGGGCTGACCGCCTCCGCGGCGACGCTGAAGATGATCATCTACACGCTGATCGGCTCGCTGCTGATGCTGGTCGCGGCGATCGCCACCGCGATCATCTCCGCCGACGGCGGCCACATCACCTTCTCGATCCAGGCGCTGCAGGAACAGGGGATCGGGCTCGGCAGCCAGCGCTGGATCTTCTGGTTCTTCGCCGCCGCCTTCCTGGTGAAGATGCCGGCCTTCCTCCTGCACGGCTGGATGCCCGACGCCTACCGGGCAGCGC
>Ga0307306_10000350_pt1 | contig 10725 bp, 11 predicted proteins | sample ER_DNA_193_FD_194507 | JGI IMG/M metagenome (GOLD analysis project Ga0307306, IMG submission 194507) | Bulk soil microbial communities from the East River watershed near Crested Butte, Colorado, United States - ER_DNA_193 | ecosystem: Environmental > Terrestrial > Soil > Floodplain | place...
AGCTGCTCGGCTACCGGATCCTCTACCGCCCCTACGGGTAGGGGAACGGCATCGAAGCCGAGCGCGCCGACACCAGCGACGCCCGCGAGCCCCTGCTGCTGATCCACGGGCTCGGCGGCACCCGCACGATCTGGGAGCCGGTGATCCCGCTGCTGGAGGAGGAGCGCGAGGTGCACGCGATCGACATGCCGGGGTTCGGCGAGGCGCCGCCGCTGCCGGAGGGCGAAGAGGCGACCGCCCTCAACCTGGCGCGCGCTGTTCATGACCATTGCCTGCGCAACGGGGTCGAGCGACCGCACGTCGCCGGCAACTCGCTCGGCGGCTGGGTGGCGCTGGAAATGGGCCGCTGCGGCTGGGCGGCATCGGTGACGACTCTCTCCCCGGCCGGCCTCTGGTCGAAGCCGCTCGGCGAACCGAAAGGCAGCGGCGCCCGCACGCTGCTGCTCGGCGCCCCCTGGCTGAAGGCGGCCCGCCCCTTCCTCTCGATCGCCCTGCGCTTCCCGCAGACCCGCCACGCCGCCTTCCAGTCGATCGCCGCCCACCCCGAGCGGATCCCGCCCGACGCCGCCCACGACCTCGTCGTCGGCTGGCTCGACGGCGAGGGATACGACGCCGCCAACCGGGCGATGCGCAGCCACGTCTTCGACCCGAGCGGCTACCCGGAGGAGGTGCCGGTGACGATCGCCTGGTGCGAGAAGGACCGCCTGCTCGGCCCGCCGAAGCCGCACCGCCGCCCGCCGCACGCCCGCTTCCTCGTCCTCCCCGGGGTCGGCCACACCCCCACCTGGGACGACCCCGAGCTGGTTGCGAGGACGCTGCTCGACGGCAGCGCCGTAACCTCGGGGGTCAAGCCCGCTACGAAGGAGGAGCATTGATCGTCGAGAGGACCGAGAACCCGATGTGGCTGTCGAACGCCTACCTGGTCGCCGACCCCGAGCGCAAGACCGGCGTCCTCATCGACGGCAACGACGAACTCGGGCCGCTGCTCGAGCGCGCCGAGCGCGACGGGATCGAGATCACTCACGTCCTCGTCACCCATCCCCACCCCGACCACATCGCCGGCCTCGCCGAGGCCCGGGCGCAGCTCGGCAACCCGCCGCTGGTCGCCCACGAGGCGACCGCCGCCGAGCTCGACGACGAGGTCGCGATCGTCCTCGGCGACAGCGAGCTTCTCGACGCCAACGGGATCGGGATCGAAGCCCTCTTCACCCCGGGGCACGCCGCCGGCCACCTCGCCTTCCTCGTCGACGCCACCGACGTCTTCACCGCCGACGTCCTCTTCAAGGGCACCGTCGGCGGCACCATGGCCCCCGGCGCCAGCGGCTTCGCCGACCTCCAGGCCTCGGTGATGCGGCTGATGGAGCTGCACCCGCAGACCAAGGTCCACCCCGGCCACAAGGAGGCGACGACGATCGCCGAGGAGTGGGAACGAAACCCCTTCGTGCGGATCTGGCGCGGCCTCGACTCGACCGGTGAGGAGCAGGTGACCGTCTGGGGCCGGCCCGCGACGCTGAAGCTCTGGGCCCCCGACTACGACGGCGGCAACAAGGCCTGGATCGTCTTCGGCGACTCCGGCGAGGAGGCGATCGTCGGCGGCTCGCAGGTGGAGAAATAGCGAGTCTGTGAAAACCCCTCTTGAAGGAGGGTTTTAACGGACTCGCTCAGCGCGAGTCGACGACGCGGAAGGCGTAGCGGTTGCCGAGCGAGCGGCTGAAGGTCGTCTCGGCGAGGCCCTTGCCGTCGATCGCGCGAGCGTAGATGACGTAGTTGCCGGGCGGCAACTTGCCCTTCAACTTGAAGCTCCACCTGCTCGTGCCCTTGGCGGTGAGCCAGATTTGCGGGCACTGCCCACCCTTTGCCGTCACCCGCTTGAAGCGGACCTTCGCGCTCCTCAGTCCGAAGCAGCGGAGCCGGCCTCGGGCCGAGGCCGTTGCTTTGACGACGCCGCGCTGCTTCCGCACCAGCGCGATCTGCACCTTCTGCACGCCGTTGCCGTCGGGATCGCCGGCGCTACCGAAGAAGCCCTTCAGCTTGCTTGCTTTCACCTGCTTCGGCACCAGCTTCATCTTCGCGTGGGCGGGCTGGTTCGCCGCCGCCGCCGGTGCGCTGATCGGGATCGCTTTCGCCGGCCGCGGGTCGCCGAGGTAGCGGGTGAGGGACACCCAGGAGGTGTTTTTGCCGCCGTAGGCGGAGCCGATCGTGACCAGGCGGTCCTCGGGATCGACGGCGATGTCTTCGATCGCTTCTCCGAACGGAGCGGTGTCGCTGCGGATGACAAAGCCGCCCACGCCGAAGGTCGGATCGGGCAGGCCGTTCGCATCGAGCCGACCCACCCAGTCGGTGTTCATCGTCGAGGTCGGATCTTCGTAGTAGCCCCCGAGATAGATGCGTCCTTTTTCGCCCAGCGCAATGGCTTCGGCCGCGCCTTCGTTGTCGATCCGGGTCTTGAAGATCCCGCCGTCGGCGAAGCTGGGGTCGAGCTCGCCCTCAGGGGTGTACCCGACCACCGCGACCGTCGAGTTGTAGGTGGGTGGGGTGCCGCCGTAATCGGCACCGTAGCCGGAGGCGACGATCCGCCCGTCGGGGAGCACGACGAAGTCGGTGATCCGACCCAGGCCTTCGGGCAGCCCTTCACCCGGGATCGGGGTTTCGACGATCCCGTCACCGCCGCCGAAGCCCGGATCCGGGTTGCCGTTAGCCAGTAGCTGCAGCAGCACGAAGCCGTTGCCGCGGCCGGCGCCGCAGGAGTCGCCGAGCAGGACCCGGCCTTCGTCGAGCAGCGCCACCGCGAGGCCGCGGTCGTCTCCGTCGCCGTTTGCGGTTTCCTCGACCAGCGAGCCGTCGCCGCCGAAGCTGGCGTCGGGGGTGCCGCCTGGTTCCAGAACGACGACGCCGAGGCCAAGATCGGACCCCGGCAGGTCGACGGTTCCGGTAGCGGCGATCCGGCCGCCGGCGCCGACCGTCACCGCCTGCGCCTCGTCGTTTTCAGCCCCGACCGGGAACAGCACGTGCCCGGTACCGCCGCCGAAGGACTCGTCGGGAGAGCCGTCCGGGTTGTAGCGGGCGAAGAAGAAGTCGGAATTGATGCCCCCGAAGGCTTTGCCCGAACCGGCGGCGACGATCTTGCCGTCGGGCTGAAGGGCGATCGCGAAGGCGCCGCTTTCACCGCCTGGGATCACGGTGGTCGCTTTGCCGCCGACGCCGAAACTCGGATCCAGATCGCCGTTCGGCAGCAGCCGCACGACGATCGTGTTGCTTTCCTCGTAGCCGGCGATGACGATCTTGCCATCGGGCTGGACCGCAACCGCGTCGGCATAGCTTTCCCCCTCGTTGCCTTCGAAAAGCTTCGCCACGCCGCCGCTGCCGAAGCTCGGATCGAGGTCACCCGGCGCCGCGCTCGCGGCGGGGGCGGCCCCGAGGCTGATGACCAGGCTGAGTAGGACGAGCCGGAAAGACCGGGGAAGAAGAAGCATGAGGAGAACGTAAACGATCCCTCTGACGCTCACCCGGCGCCTGGCCAGGTGTGACCTTTAGCCCTTTGCGCGCATTTGGACAAATGTGCGATGTGTTTGTCGCGCCTTTGTCTCCACACTTCACCAATGGCGCAAGAAATTCAGGAATTCTTCTTCAACTGGTATCCGGTCTTCGGGGTCTTCTTCATGGCCCTGCTGCTCTTCATCTTCCTGCGGATGATGCGGGGGATGATGGGGACGACGAAGCCGGAGACGGTGAAGGCGTCCCGGACCGCTCCGGTCCTCTGGGAGGAGGTGCAGGGGGTCGACGCCGCCAAGGACGAGCTGATGGACGTCACTGCCTGGCTCCGCGACCCCGACCGCTTCTCCGCCCTCGGCGCCCAGGCGCCCCGCGGCGTCCTCCTCTACGGCCCGCCCGGCACCGGCAAGACGATGCTCGCCCGCGCCGTCGCCGCCCAGGCCGGCGTCGACTTCTTCGCCGCCTCCGGCTCGAGCTTCGTCGAGATGTTCGTCGGCCGCGGCGCCGCCCGCATCCGCCGCCTCTTCAAAGAGGCGCGCAAGGCCGGCCGCGCCGTCATCTTCATCGACGAGCTCGACGCGATCGGTGGCAGCCGCGGCGACGGCGGTGGTGACGGCGGCAGCAGCGAGCGCGAGCAGGCACTGAACCAGCTGCTGGTCGAGCTCGACGGCTTCGAGAAGGACCCGGGGATGGTGATCGTGATCGCCGCCTCCAACCACGTCGAGAAGCTCGACAAGGCGCTGCTGCGCCCCGGCCGCTTCGACCGCCGTGTCCTTGTCGCTCCGCCCGACCGCAAGGGCCGCGAGGCGATCCTCCGCAGCCACGCCCGCAACAAGCCGCTCGCCCCTGACCTCGACCTCGGCGACGTCGCCCGCAAGACCACCGGCCTGACCGGCGCCCAGCTCGCCAACGCGCTCAACGAGGGCGCGATCATCGCCGGCCGCGCCGGCCGCTGGGCGATGACCCGCGAGGACCTCGACGAGGCGCTGCTGCGCCAGGCGGTCGGCTCCCAGCAGGCGCGCCGCATGAACTCGAAGGAGCGGCGGATCGTCGCCTACCATGAGGCCGGCCACGCACTCTGCCGCAAGCTGCTCGGCCTCGACCCGCCGGAGATCCTCTCGATCGTCCCCCGTGGCCCCGCCCTCGGCTTCGTCGCCCACTCGCCCTCGGAGGACACCTACCTGAAGTCCCGCGACGAGCTGCTCGACGAGGTGGTGACGCTGCTGGGCGGTCGCGCCGCCGAGGAGGTCGTGCTCGGCGAGACCTACTCCGGCGCCGCCGACGACCTCAACCGGGTTCACCTGGTCTGCAAGCAGATGGTCTCCGAATTCGGGATGGGCGTCGCGGTCGACCACGACGGGCCGGCGCCGATCGCGATGCCGACCAGCGACTACGCCGTCTCCGACGAGACCCGCCGCGAGGTCGACCAGGCGGCGATGACCCTCGCCCGCGAGGCCTACCGCCGCGCCCGCGCCCTGATCGCCGCCAACCTCGAGATCGTCGATCACCTGGCGGTGCTGGCGCTGGAGCGGGAGACGCTGACCCGCGAGGAACTCGACGAGATCTTCGCCGCCCACGAGCTCCGCGGCCTCGCCGCCCCCGGCTCGGGCTCGGCTCTGGTCGCGATGCCCAGAGACCAATCGGTACCCGACTAGATAATTGGTCTGCTCGTTTGACCAATTGCCTGAGCCCTGATTAGACTGGCTGGCTAGACGGCCAGTGAGTGACCACGACTGATGTTTCCGCCGGGCCGATCGATGGCTCGGCGGGTTCGCGGGGGGAGCGTTACCTTCACCGGCGTGTCGCCTGAGCGAGAAGCGGCCCCACCCCCGGCCGAGCCGCGCTGGTGGGCGATGCGCCCGGCGCAGAACCTGAAGCCGGCGACCTACCGCTGCCCCCTCTGCGGCAAGCACCTGCCGGCGCTTTCCGAGCACGTGCTGATCTGGCCCGAAGGCGACAAATCCCGCCGCCGCCACGCCCACACCGAGTGCGTGCTGCGCGCCCGCAAAGCCGGCCGCCTGCCGACCGAGGACGAATGGCGGGCGACCCAGCCGCGCCCGCCCTCGCTCGGCTCGCGCCTGCGCGCCCGCCTCTTCGGCGAGGATTGAGACGTGCTCGAGCTGCTCGCCGTTGCGGCGGCCGGGGCCGCGGCGGGGGTTGTCAACTCCGTCGCCGGCGGCGGCGCGCTGATCACCTTTCCGACCCTGGTCGCCCTCGGCCTGCCCCCGCTCTCGGCCAACGTCACCCTGACCGTCGGGATCGTCCCCGCCAGCGCCGGCGGCGCCCTCGGCTACGTCGACCTGCTGCGGCAGCAGGGCGGGCGGTTCCGGCGTCTCCTCGTGCCGCTGCTGCTCGGCGCCGTCGCCGGCGCGGTCGTCCTCCTGCTCACCTCCGACGCCGCCTTTGAGGCGATCGTTCCAATACTGGTCGCCTCCTCCTGCCTGCTGCTCTTCCTGCAGCCGCGCCTCACCCCGCGCATCGCCCACGCCGGCAACGAGCGCTCGCCCTACCTCCTCGGCGGCATCTTCCTCTGCGGCGCCTACGGCGCCTACTTCGGCGCCGCGGTCAGCATCCTCATCCTCGCCATCCTCGCCCTCTTCGTCGCCGACACCCTCCAGCACCTGAACGGGATGAAGATCGTCCTCGCCGGCGCCGCCAACCTCGCCGGCGCCCTCCTCTACGCCTTCCTCGCCCCGGTCGAGTGGCGCTACGCGGTGACGATCATGGTCTCCTCGTTCCTCGGCGGCCGCCTCGGCGCCCACTACGCGCGGCGGATTCCCAGCGACCCGCTGCGGATCGCGATCGCGGCGATCGGGTTAGCGGTCGCGGGGGCTCTGGCCGTTCGCGCTCTCGGTTAGTCCGACCGCGCGCAGCGCCTCGTCCCAGGAATCGTGGGCCTGACCGCGGCGCATCAACCCCTCCTCCAGCTCGAAGCTCCAGGCGACGCGGACGGCGAACATGCCCCCCTCGCGGCTGTCGAAGACGACGCCGAGGACAGCGCCGCGCTCGGCCTCCATCTCGATGCGTTCCACCCGCAGGTCGAGGTACTCGAGGCCGGGGCCGAACTGGGCCAGCCACTCGCGCACCCCCTCGGGGCCCTTGTAGGTCTGCTGGCCGCTCCAGACGGTCGGGGTCCATTCGCCCTGGGGGTGGATCAGCCCGAGGACGCTGTCGGGCTGCTTTTCGAGCAGCGCGATGAAGAGCCGCTCGACGACCGTCAGGCCGTCGGCGGACCCGCTCTGGGTGGGGGAGCTCAATCCTGCTCGCGGCGCAGACGCCGTGCCTCGTCGCGGGCGGCGCGCGCTTCGTCGCGCGCCCGCAGCGCCTCCTCGCGCGCCTCGGCCGCGAGGCGGCGGTGGCGCCGCGCGGCCTCCTCCGCGTCCCAGCCCTCCTCGTCCTCGCGCTCATCCTGGGCGCGCTGGCGCCCGTCGAGGGCGCGCTGCTGCTCGTCGAGCCCCTCCTGCGAGCGGTCCCGCGCCCCCTGCTGGGCGTCCTGGGTGCCCTGCTGGCGCCCGCGGGCGGTGCGCTCGCGCTCGAACTCGGCGGCGAAATCGTCTCCGGAGGCGGCGTTTTCGCGGTCCATGCGGGCGCGGTCGACTTCGCCGCCGGCCTGCTGGTAGTCGAGCTCCCGCTGGTCGCGATCCCCCATCGCCTGGTCGAGGTCGAGCAGGGACTGGTCGCGGTCGAGATCGCGCTGCTGCGTTTCGCGCTCGCGGCGGTCCTCAGCCATCGCCCTCGCCCCTCCCGAGCCCGAGTGGCTGCGGCCGGCCGACCAGGTACCCCTGGGCGAGGTCGACGTCGAGCTCCCGCAGCAGCTCGAGCGTCTGCCCGTCCTCGACCCCCTCGGCAACCGTCGTCATCTCGAAGTTGTGGGCGACGTCGATCATCGATTCGACCACGCGCCGGTCGGCCGGGCTCGAGGCGATCTCGCGGATGAACTCCATGTCAATCTTCAGCTGCGTCACAGGCAAGTGGCGGAGATAAGTGAACGACCCGTACCCAGTTCCGAAATCGTCAAGCGCGACCCCGCAGCCCAGCTTGGTCAGCTCGACGACCAGCTCGCGCGCGGCGCGCATGTTCTCGGCGGCGGCGGTCTCGGTGATCTCGAAGGTGATGTTCCTCGCCAGGGAGGGGCTGCCGCCCAGGCCCCGTTCGATCGCGTTCAGCAGCTCGCGGCTGCCGAGGCTGCGGGCCGAGAGGTTGATCGCGACCGGGATCTGGGCCCCCAGCTGCATTCCCTGCTCGACCGCCCAGAGGTCGAGCTCGCGGATCAGGTCGCTCTCCTCGACGTAGGGGAGGAACTCGCCTGGGGAAATCAGCTCCCCGTCCAGGCGCATCCGCACCAGCAGCTCGTAGTGGTGGATGTCGCCGCTGCGCATGTCGAGGATCGGCTGGCCGTGGAAGAGCAGGCCGCCGGTGGCGAGCGATTGCCGCAGGCGCCGCCGCCAGACCAGCGCCTCGGTGTCGCGCTGTTCGGCGCGCTCGCGCCGCCGCAGCTCGCTGACGTCGTGCCCGACGGTGCAGACGGCGGTCACCTCGCCGGAGATCCCGCGGATCGGGAAGGCCCGCAGCGAGACGTCGATCAGGTCTCCGCTCTTGGTGATCCGCTGGGTCTCGAAGGAGACGACCTCTCCGAGGGTGGCCTCCTTGAGGATCCGCTTCGCCTCCCCGCGGCGGTCCGGCGGGATCAGGAGCTCGCTGACCGGCCGGCCGATCGCCTCCTCGGCGCTGTAGCCGTAGATGCTCTGCGCCCCCTGGTTCCAGCCGGTGATCACGCCCGAGAGGTCTTTGGTCAGGACCGCGTCGTCGGAGGAGCGGATGATCGCGGCCAGGCGCCGGTTCTCCTCCTCGCGCCGCTTGCGCTCGCTGATGTCGCGGACCACGAGGGTGCGGATCGCCCCTCGGCCGGGCGCCGGCCCGACCGTCACTTCGACCGGGAAGGCGATGCCGTGGCTGTCGTAGGCGTTCAGCTCCAGCGGCGTCGGCAGCGTTCGCGGCTCGGCGCCCTCGAGGACCTCTTCGAAGGAACGGCCGGAGGCGCCGCCGTCGAGCAGGTTTCCGACCGGCTTGCCGACGATCTCGAAGTCGTTGCGGCGGAAGACCGCGTAGGCGTGCTCGTTGCAGGCGACGATCCTGCCGTCGGGGCCGACCGAGACCGCCGCGTCGAGGGTTGGAGCGCTGACCGCCCCCGCCACCTCCGCTTCGCGGGCGTGCGCGCGGGCGTCGCGCCAGCCCCGCTGGGCGACGGTGAGGCGGATGCCGGCTGCGAAGAGGGTGAGCGCGGCAAGCAGGACGGTGCCGGAGCTGAGGCGGGAGTAGTGGTCGTAGATGAGGGCGGCGACCGCGGCGACGACCGCGCAGAAGGAGAGGATGACGACGAGGCGGCCGCTGGGGGTGCGGCGGCGCGGCGCGCCGAGGTCGTCGCAGGCGGCGACGGCGATCAGGGCGGCGCCGGCGAACGGGGCCACGTCGGCGACGTCGAGGCCGGAGACGTCGGTGAGGATGCCCTGCGCCTGCATCGCGTCGGCAACGGCGAGCAGGCCGAGGCCGCTTGCCAGCAGCGCGAAGCGAGGGTTCGGGGGCCAGCCGTGGTTGCAGAAGGCGACGAGGACGGCGAGGGCCAGGACGAGGTCGAGGGCACCGTGGACCGCATCGCCCGAGCCGGCGGCGGGCGCGAGGAAGAGCCAGGACCAGATCGTGGCGAGGCCGAACACGCAGACGCCGAGCCCCTGGGTGATCGTCCGGCGGAGCTTGAAGTCGCCGCTTGCCACCAGCACGACCCCACCGCAGGCGACGCAGTAGAGCCCGTAGACGACGGCCGCCGTGACGGGAACCCCCTCCCCCGCCTGCTGGGCGAGGTGGAGGGCGGATTCCGCCGTCGCACCGAGGGTCAGGCCGGTCGCCAGCACCGCCCAGGCCAGCCTCTCCTCTGGGTGCCAGAAGAGGCCGAGCGCGGCGGCCACGGCGGCGCAGAGCAGCGGCACGTAGAAGGAGGGATCGGCCGGCGCCGGCGCGTCGGTGTCCCGCATCAGCCCGATCCCGAGCGCCTCGGCGAGGAGGAGCACCGCGGCCAGGAGCCAGACCAGGAGGAGGGCGCGCCCCACTGCCTCCCTCGACGTCTCTGGGAAGTGGAGGGGTCGGCGGGCCCGGTGCGGGCTGTCTTGGTGCACTGGGCTCACGGTCAGGGCGGGTTCGGTTCGGGTCTCCTCCAGTCTTCTCGGCGCTCGAATTGTTTCGCTTTAATCGCGCAGGCTAGGAGTTCGGCTCAGGTGAGTCCGTCAGCTCGAAGCAGGTCATCCCGGCGATCGCGTTGATGGCCTCTGCCTTCGACTTCTCGAGCCGCTCCGCTGCGGCCGCCTGCTCCTTGAGGATCTGGCCGAGCGCCTTCGCCTGGATCTCCGAGACCCGGCGCCAGGCCCGCTCGTCCAGCACCAGCGAGGTCCGGCTCAGGTGGCGGTCCTCGCGGCGATCGAAGACGCCGGCGGCCAGCGAGGCGGCTGCGTCGCTCATCAGCGTTTCGATGACATAGCCCGAGAAGGCGCTGCGCACCTTCGGGCTCAGCTTCTCCCAATCTGGGTTGTCGATCAATGGTCGTTCCACCGCCGTGTAGAAGTGGGCGACCGAGCCGCGCACCGATTCTTCTTCGACGATCTCCACCAGCCCTAGCTCGTCCAGCACCCGCACGTGATAGCTGACGTTGCTGAGCGGGGCGTCGATCTGCGCCGCGATTTCCTTCGGGCTGGCGATCTTTTCGGTGAGGATCGTCAGCGCCTTCACCCGAACCGGATGGTTGAGCGCCTTCACCAAGACCTCTTGCGGTGAACTGTCGAGGTCCCGTTTCCGCTTCCTGACTTTCCGCCTCTTCCGCGCCACGCTCTCCTCCCATGCACTCGATGAACTTGAGCGATAGAGCATAAGTGCCGTAATCTTCCGTCGCTAAATGCGCGGGAACGCAAAACCGCTGTGAACACTTAGAGCATTTATGCCCTCTCATTAGGCGCTGATGTCAATGCGCAACACCGAGGGGGTGAGCCACTTGAAGATCCAGACGACGGACGCTGTGCCGACGGTCTTCCTGACCAAGTCGAACTAGCGGCAATGGGGCGGCCGTGTCACAGCGGCCGCCCACCTGCACGTCCGTCGTCGAGGGCTCCTGAGAGTGGGCGGTACTGGGCTCGAACCAGTGACCTTTCGGGTGTAAACCGAATGCTCTCCCAACTGAGCTAACCGCCC
>Ga0307306_10000354_pt1 | contig 10706 bp, 10 predicted proteins | sample ER_DNA_193_FD_194507 | JGI IMG/M metagenome (GOLD analysis project Ga0307306, IMG submission 194507) | Bulk soil microbial communities from the East River watershed near Crested Butte, Colorado, United States - ER_DNA_193 | ecosystem: Environmental > Terrestrial > Soil > Floodplain | place...
CGAGTGGCCGGCCACCGTGGATGGCGTAATCGGATTGATGACGGCGACCACTCTGGCCATCCCTGGCCATGGCGAGCCGGTCGATCGGGAGTTCATCTTCGAGCAGCGCGGCCGGATCGCTGCGCAGGCAGCTGCTCAGGCCAGACCGCCGGGGCGGGAACTCCCGCTGGCCTGACGACGCCGATTATCAGCGGCCGAGGTCGCTATCAGGAGCCTCGGCGCGGCCTAGTCGCGCATTTCAGCTGTACCCAGTTTGCTCACGGCGAGCTAGCGGACGAGGCCGGACTGGTAAGCGATCACAACAAGCTGCGCCCGATCACGTGCCCGAAGTTTGATCATGGCTCGGCTGACATGGGTACGCGCCGTAGCCCTGCTGACCACCAGCCGTTCGGCGATCTCGTCGTTGCTCAGCCCCTCGCCGATCAGCGCCAGCACCTCGCGTTCTCGATCGGTGAGCTCCGACAGCTGCGGATGCTTCTTACGGATTGCTGATCGAGACGCGAATGACTCGATCACTCGGCGGGTTACCGACGGTGACAGCAACGACTCCCCGGCGGCGACCAGGCGGATCGCCCGCAGCATGTCGTCGGGCTCAGTGTCCTTGATCAGAAAGCCGGCGGCCCCTGCCTGCAGAGCTTCGAAGACGTACTCGTCGAGCTCGAAGGTGGTCAGCATGATCACTCGAACTCCAGCTAGGGCAGGATCTCCGACGATCATTTGCAAGGCAGCGATCCCGTCGAGCTCTGGCATCCGAATATCCATCAAGATCACGTCGGGCCGGGTGCGTCGCACCAGCTCCAGAGCCTGTCGTCCGTCTTCGGCCTCACCGGTCAGCAGAAGATCATCTTCAGACTCGATGAGGACGCGCAGTCCCATGCGGACCAGCGCCTGGTCGTCGGCAATGGCGACAGAGATGGTCACCGAACATTTCCTCTCGCGAGCGGCAGATTGGCTCGTACGAGCACTCCACTCGGCTCGCGTACCGACACTGTCAAGGTGCCGCCAACGGCTCGGGCACGCTCGCCCATGCCACGGATTCCATTCCCGTCGAGCGGCACGCTGGTGGCCGGTCCATCGTCGCTCACCTCGACTGTCAGCATGCCAGCGTCCCGAGACACTCGGACGATGGCATGCCCCGCACCGGCATGCCGGACCACGTTGGTCAGCGATTCTTGGATGATCCGGAACGCGGCCTGGTCAACAGCAGCCGGTACCGCCTGAAGATCATCGGACTCCTCGCGAATGAGGGTTACTTCTCGACCGGCAGCGCGCACCCCATCCAGCAAGGCATCGAGTCGAGCAAGTCCGGGCAACGGGCTACGAGGCTCATCAGAGTCGGATCGGAAAACCTCAAGCGTGGTCCGCAGCTCCGCCAGCGCCTCACGGCTCGTGTCCTTGATCGCTTCCAAGGACTCAGCTACCCGGTCCGGACGCGGCTGGGCGGAGCGCTCCTTGTCCAGCAGGTGAAGCGCCACTCCAGCTTGCATAGTGATCACGGCAAGGCTGTGACCTACCACGTCGTGCACGTCGCGTGCGATCCGCAGCCTTTCCTCGTAGGCGTAACGACGTCGCTCTTGGTCCCGGACCTCTCGTTCGCTCTCCCGGCGAGCGCGCACTAGCAAAGCGATCATGGCTGGAACGACTGCGATTGCGAACGCGCTGACCAAGGCTCCATAGAAGGCGGGGTCCAGCAGCCCCAGATAGGGCTCGCGCCAGTGCCCCGCCATGACCATCGGTACTAGCAAGATCAGCAACGGCGCCCAAGTGCGAAGCCGTGGCATCGGCGGGCTGAGGGCGCTCCCTGCCATCTGGTCGGCAAAGAACCGCGTGCCGCTAGCCATCGCGTACACCCCAAGGGCAGGGCCGAGGAAGATCGGCCCAAACGTCGCGCCGGTAGCCAGATATGTACCGACGCCCACTACCGTCGCAACGAAAGCAGCGCGCGGCCACACCCGCCTTGCCGCAAGGCCTAGTGCCAGAACGACCACGGCAGGCAGCACCCAGGGGGAAGGATCGACGGTGGTCACCATACGGCCGGGTGGGCCGTGCCCCCACTGTGTCGGACCGAAATCGGGGGCCCGGTCGAATTCCGGGCGGCCCCAGACGTAGAAAGAGGCCGTCCAGCTGGTTACCGCCAACACCAGCCCGATCGCGGAGTCGATGAGAAGCGCACGCCGGGCCTGCACCCGCATGGTTCCTCCTCGATCTCCTCGGTGCTGCAGCTGATCAGCTCAATCGCCATACGGTGTTTCCCGACACTAGACCGGCTACGGAAGCTGCACATCGCTCGAGCAAGGTATTCGGACTACGTCATCGAACGTAGTCAAAGAGCCGCTCTGCGACGGATGCCCGCAGACCCTGCCGACCTCAGAATGGATCCATGACCACCCCACTACTGATCCCACTGGAGGGCGGCTTCGGTCATCATCATCACGGCCCTCCCTGGGCGGCCGGTGAGCCCTCTTCAACCTTCGCGAGCGGCGCGGTGCCGCCTTTCGCACCCTTTTTAGGAGGTGTCATGTTTTTCCTACTCATGCTGCTGGTGCTGGGCACCGTGGTCTTCTTCTTGGTCCGGCAAGGCCAATTCGGACCTCAGTCATTAGCCGGCAGCCGCTCGCCGGAAAGCGAGGCCAAAAAGATCCTTGCTGAGCGCTTCGCGCGCGGTGACATCACTAGTGATGAGTTCATGGAGCGCGCCAGCATCTTGAACTGGACTCCAGGGAGCGATTCCTGGGAGGTCAGGAAGGGCAAGAAGAAGCGCTTCTGACCGGCCCCGCCTGGACTTGTCAGGCTCTCAGAGGGCTATAGCGCTGTGAGACGCTGACAAGTCGGTAACACGTCTGCCCGATAGGCTGTCTAGAACGATTCAGCGGCAGGTAAGCAAGGGCGAGGCACCAATGGCGCGCATGACCGTCAAGACCCTCGCCGCTGCCGTCGGCGTCTCGCCGGCAACGATCTCCAACGCGTACAACCGTCCTGATCAGCTCTCAGCGGAGTTGCGCGATCGGATTCTGGCGACTGCCAAGGAGCTCGGCTATCCGGGCCCTGACGCTGCTGGCCGGACGCTCCGGATGGGTCGAGCCGAAGCTGTCGGGGTGCTGCTATCTGAGCGGCTCTCGTACGCGTTCTCCGATCCGTTTGCCGTCGAGTTCCTAACTGGTCTAAGCGAGGTCGTCGAGGCACACGGCATCAGCATCGTGCTCATGCCCTTATCGACGCCCACCGACGGCTCAAGAACTCGGCCCAACGCTGACGACAGTGACCTGACAGCCGTCAGAAACGCCAACATTGACGCTCTGGCCATCCTTTCGCTACCAACAGACCACCCTGCGGCAATGATTGCCAGGGCGCGCGGCATTCGGCTGGTGACGACCGACATCAGTAGCGATCCGGAATCGGCCTGGGTGGCCATCGACGACTTCGGGGCCGGCGTCATGGTTGGTGAACACCTAGCCCGCTTGGGCCACCGCGATGTCGCTGTTCTCGTTGAGACCAACCAACCGGCCGGCAGTCCCGGGCAACGCTTGGAAGAAGATCAGTTGGGCTTTCTCGACTACGCTGCCCGCGTTGCCGGTTTGCGGCAAGCAATCGGTGGGCAGGTCATGATCATCTCCGGTGGTCACAACTCGATCGAGTCTGGTGCCACGGCAACCTCATGGCTGCTTGACCGTGATCGAATTCCAACGGCGCCAACTCCGACAGCCCCAATTCCAACGGTGCCAACTCCGACAGCCCCAAGTCCAACGGCGATTGTCGGTCTTAGCGACGTGCTCGCGCTCGGGGCAATCCAGGCGTTGGCAAGCCGCGGCCTCAGCGTTCCGGCGGAAGTGTCGGTGTGCGGCTTTGACGACATCACCGCCGCAGCGGCGGCCAACCTCACCACAGTTCATCAACCGATTCGGGAAAAGGGCCAGCACGTAGGCCGATTGCTGCTCGACCCCGAAAGCCAGCCCCGCCAGGTATTGCTGCCCATCAGCCTGATCACCCGCGGGACCACCGGCCAGGCGCGTCAGCAGCCGGCGCTTTCATGATTGCGAGCGTCGGCATCGCGGGAGCGGCTTAAAACACGACTTCCTGAGTGAGCTCCGAGACGCGGCCGAGCAGTTCCTCGAAAGACCCCGCTCGCAGCAGTCTGACCTGATCAAGTGCGTTGAGGGGTGCAATGGCGGCCAACTGCCAGGCGGCGGCGGCTGGATCCGGAGACAGTTCTATGTCAGCGGGCCACACGTTCCCGGCGAACTCGCTGGCGACAGCGAGAGTGCGGCGTACCAGGTGCTCGGTTTCCTCACGCAGCTGCCACAGACCGATGTCCCACTCCAAATCCGCTATCTCAGATATCTCGGCGCGTGGATGCGGTGCATCCTTCAGCCATTGGGTGACGTCGAATCGCCGGCCGCCCTGCGCAACCAAGCCGACAAAGCCTTCCTGGGCGCCAAGTTGGGTGATCTCGGCGATCGTGCCGAGATCGAAGCGTTGCTCGCCGCCACCGACCTCCCAGCCGCGCTCGATCAGTACCACACCAAATTGCGCATCCTCGTTCTTCAACAGCTCGGCGAGCATCATCAGATACCGCTCCTCGAAGACACGCAGCCGCAACGGCATATACGGGAACAGCACCGAACTGAGTGGAAACATCGGCATGATCGCCACCTGCCCAGCCAACCACCCGAACCCAACCGCCTGACGGTGCTGGGCTCGCGCACTCAATCCAGCAACTCGCGAATCACGCCATCGGCGAGCAGCCTGCCCTTGCGACTCAAGATCAACTTGCCATCCTGAGCCGCTACCAGCCCACGGGCGCAAAGATCAGTGAGACGACCTCGCTCGGTGCTTGTGAGTAGCGACGTGGGGAGGCCATCGGCCAGGCGTAGCTCCAGCAGGATGCGCTCTACCCGCCTGTCATCGGACGTGAGCACTTCCCGAGCTAGCGCTGGCGAGCGGTCGGCGGCAAGCCGCGATGCGTACGCCCGCGGGTGCTTGACATTCCACCACCGCACGCCGCCGACATGACTGTGAGCGCCCGGGCCGATGCCCCACCAATGCTCGCTGCGCCAATAGCCGAGGTTGTGCCGGCAGCGCGTGGCGTTGCTGGTAGACCAGTTGCTCACCTCGTACGCCGTGTAACCTGCGGCGCTGAGCCGCTCATCAGCGATCAGGTATTTGTCGGCAAGATCATCGTCATCGGGAGATGGAAGCTCACCGCGCCGGATCCGAGTCGCCAGCCGGGTACCCTCCTCCACGATCAATGCATACGCGCTGATGTGCGCCGGTGAGGCCGCAAGCGCCGCGTCCAGACTTGACTGCCATTCGGCAGCCGACTCGCCAGGGGTGCCATAAATCAGGTCGAGGCTGGTGTTGGCGAATCCAGCTGCCTTTGCTTCGGCGATGACTTGCTGCGGACGGCCCGGCGAGTGCACACGGTCGAGGGTGGCGAGCACGTGCGGCACGACAGATTGCATGCCGAACGAGATCCGGTTGAAGCCCAGCTGGCGCAGCCGATACAGACTCGCGGCATCCACGGACTCGGGATTGGACTCGGTGGTCACCTCGGCGTCCTCGGCCAGCCCGAAATAGTCACGCACAGCCGCGATCAACCGACCAAGATCATCCGGCGGCAGCACCGTCGGAGTGCCGCCACCCACGAAGATTGTTGAGATCGGCGGTGCATCCGGACCCAGCACTCGAGCAGCCAACTCGAGTTCCTTGATCACGGCCGCAACGTAGCCAGCGCGACTCGCTCCCGGCTCGGCGCCAAGCTCGGCAGCTGTGTAAGTGTTGAAGTCGCAGTAACCGCAACGCGTAGTGCAGAACGGCACATGAATGTAGATGCCGAGGGGTCGCTGCGTGATTTCGGACAGTGCCTGCCTCGGTAGCGAGCCGTCGCTGGGCGCAGGCTGTCCTTCAGGCATGGCCGACGGCATGCTCTCGAGGTTAGTGCCGGCAGCTGCGGAACCGTGCCGTGTCCAAGATCACCGCCGGATTCCGTTCATAGCGCGCAGCGCCACGAATGCCTTGTCAGCACTCATCCACTCCTCAACGAGCAGCAGATCAAGCCAGACAGGAGGAAGCGTCGCCGCGTTGCGGTTTCACACGGTATACGGCGCTGGACTTCCGCGTGACACCCTCTACGCCGGCCTCGCGTCGATCCTCACCGACAGCTTGCTGTGGGGCGCGCCGAGATCGATCTGACTACCGGCCTCGCCGACTTGTCGGCGCAGGTGGATTACGGGATGAGGACGAGCTTTCCCCGGGCGTGTCCGTCGTAGCTGATCTGGTACGCCTCAACGACGCGATCGAAGGGAAACGTCTGGAACTTGATCACCAGCTTGCTCTGTTCCAGCAGCTCGGCCGCCTCGGCCAGAGCCTTCATGGGCTGGCTATCCGGCCCACCGCCCGTGACTCGCGCGCCGGCTGCGGCGGCTGCGAAATTCGCAATAGAGACCACCTGCGACGGCTCAGGGGCGAGGCTGATCAGATCTTCAATGGGTGTCTTGCCAACCGCGTCGAGGACGGCGTCGATCTTGAGACCGAGCGCACGTACCCGATCCAACATGCCTTCGCCGTAGACCACGGGAATTGCGCCGATCTCGCGGAGGTAGTCCTGGTTTGCTTCGCTCGCAGAAGCGATCACCGTGGCACCCCGGGCCTTCGCGATCTGAGTCGCAGTCGAGCCGACTCCACCAGAACCGCCATCGATGAAGAGGGTGCTGCCTTCGGTGACGCCAAGTAGCCGCAGCACCCGCTCAGCCGTCTCACTAACCACGCCAGCCGCGGCCCCGACTGCCCAGTCCACCGATGCCGGCTTATGAGCCCACGAATCCAGAACCGCGTACTCGGCCTGGGTGTGGTTGCCTCGACCAAACACCTCATCGCCGATCGCTACGTCGGTCACTCCTTCTCCGACCTCATCGACGACACCGGCGGCGTCGTAACCGGGATAACCGGTACCCTCAAGCGGCTTGCCCTGCGCGTACATGCCCGATACGAACTTCCAATCCGCAGGATTGACGCTCGCCGCTTTTACCTGAATGCGAATCTGCCCAGGTCCGGCATGCGGCTCTGGCGCTTCTCCGATGCTGAGGACTTCGGGCCCGCCGAACTCGGTGAACTGAACCGTAAACACGTATAACCCCTTTTTCTTGGGCACTGCTCGCGCATCGCGCTCGATCCCGCCCACTTCGTCGTCGTTCGCAGACGATACAGCGTGTCTGCTCTCTCCTCCTCAGCACGGCGGCGCGCGATAACCGACGCTCGCAGAGCATAGCCAGACTATTTCCTGTCAAACTTCGTCACCTCTGCGCCACCAGAGAGAGCAGCCACGAAGGCCTCCGGCGGAACCTCGACCCGACCCACCATCTTCATGCGCTTCTTGCCCTCTTTCTGCCTTTCAAGCAGCTTGCGCTTTCGGGTGATGTCCCCGCCGTAGCATTTCGCCAGCACATCCTTGCGGACTGCCCGTATGGTCTCTCGGGCGATAACCCGCGATCCAATCGCCGCCTGCACCGGAACCTCGAATTGCTGCCGAGGAATCAGTTCTTTCAATTTGGCGGTCATCATGACGCCGTACGCATAGGCCTTGTCCTTGTGCACGATCGCCGAAAATGCATCGACCGGCTCGCCCTGCAACAAGATGTCGACCTTGACCAAGTCAGCAGGCTGTTCGCCAGAAGGCTCATAGTCCAAGCTTGCGTAACCTCGAGTACGCGATTTCAGAGCATCGAAGAAATCAAAAACGATTTCGGCCAACGGCAGTGTGTAGCGGATCTCGACTCGATCTTCAGAGAGATAGTCCATGCCGTGCTGGATGCCGCGACGATTCTGACAGAGCTCCAGAATGGTGCCAATGTAGCTTGCGGGAGCCAAGATGGTCGCCTTCACTACCGGTTCGTATACCTCGGTGATCTTGCCTCCAGTCGGATATTCCGAAGGATTAGTTACCTCCAGCTCAGTGCCGTCTTCCATGATCACGCGATAGACGACATTCGGAGCGGTAGAAATCAGATCAAGATCAAATTCGCGCTCAAGACGCTCGCGCACGATCTCCAGGTGCAGCAGCCCGAGGAACCCAATCCGGAATCCGAAGCCAAGGGCACTCGAGGTCTCCGGCTCGTAGCTCAGCGCGGCATCGTTGAGCTGCAGCTTGTCCAGGGCTTCCCGTAGTTCGGGATAGTCGGCACCGTCGATCGGATAAAGGCCCGCGAACACCATTGGCTTCGGAGGTCGATAACCACCTAGATCACGAGAGGCCGGCCGGTTCAGTGAGGTGACAGTGTCGCCCACTCGGGACTGCCGGACATCCTTTACGCCGGTGATCAAGTAGCCGACCTCTCCCACTCCGAGGGACGCCGCCTTGGTTGGTTCGGGCGAGATGACCCCGACTTCCAACGTCTCGTGGGCGGCCTTGGTCGACATCATCAGCACGCGCTCACGGTGCGACAGCGCGCCGTCCACGACGCGTACGTAGGTGACAACTCCCCGGTAGGTGTCGTAGACAGAATCGAAGATCAATGCCCTAGCCGGCGCGGCCGGATCACCAACCGGTGCAGATATCTGGGCAACGATCTCATCCAGCAGGTGCGCTATGCCCTCCCCCGTCTTCGCCGATACCCGGAGTACCTCATCGGGATCGCAGCCCACGACCTTGGCCAGTTCGGCGGCGTACTTGTCCGGCTGTGCACTAGGCAGATCGATCTTGTTGAGGACTGGAATGACGTGCAGGTCCGCATCTATGGCGAGGTAGAGGTTGGCCAGGGTTTGGGCTTCAATACCTTGCGCGGCATCGACGAGGAGTACGGCGCCTTCGCAGGCGGCCAGCGATCGGGACACCTCGTAAGTGAAGTCCACGTGGCCTGGGGTATCGATCATGTTGAGTACGTAGGTCTCAGCGGCGCCCGAGTTGTCCTGGCGATCATGAACCTGCCATGGCATCCGGACCGCCTGGGACTTGATCGTAATGCCGCGTTCTCGCTCAATGTCCATCCGATCTAGGTATTGGGCACGCATCGACCGCTCATCGACCACACCGGTCAGCTGCAGCATCCGATCCGCCAAGGTCGACTTGCCATGATCGATGTGCGCAATGATGCAGAAGTTGCGGATTATCGATGGGTCAGTGCGGCCCGGCGGCGGCGCGTACACGGGACTCACAACAGACATCCTCACTTGCTATTTCGAATTTGGCCCGTCCACGGCACCGCTGGTACCGTGGTCCGTCGCGCTGCACCGCAGTGCCCCATACATCACAGAGGAGTTCTAGAGGCCTGCCGTGGCGAACATCAAGTCCCAGCTCAAACGAATCAAGACCAACGAGAAGGCTCGTCAGCGTAACAAGGCGACGAAGTCGGCGCTGAAGACCTCGATTCGTCGGTTCCGGGAGGCCGCGGATGCTGGGGAGAACGCCAAGGCCACCGAGTTGGCGCACGCCGCCTCCCGCGCCTTGGACAAGGCGGCATCGAAGGGCATCATCCACAAGAACCAGGCCGCCAATCGAAAGTCTGCGATCGCGGCCAAGGCGGCGCGTCTGGATCGTTCTGGGAAGAAGCGCTCATCAGGAGCTCAAAAAAGAACTAGTGCCGCAGCCGCGAAACGCTGAGCACCGCACGCTCCAACGCAAACGCGGCGTCATCTGCAGCACCTTTGACATCGGCATCAGCTGCCGCGACCGCTTTGAGGGCACTGGCAAGGCCTCCTTGATCCCAGCCGCGCGCTTGCGATCGCATTGACTTGAGCTTCCAGGGCGGTACCCCGACCTCGCGTGCCAGGTCTGCTTCTCGCTGCCCGCTGCCAGCAGTAATCAGCTTGCCAAGACCGCGAATGCCCGATGCCAGGGCACTGGTGATCAATACTGGCGCTACGCCGGTCGCCAACGCCCAGCGGAGTTGCTCCATCGCCACGCCGGTACGCCCCGCCAAGGCCGCATCGGCCACCGCAAAACTGGTTACTTCTGCCCGTCCGCCGAAGTAACGGCGTACCTGATCGGCGGTGATCGGACCGCCTTCTCCATCCGAGACAAGCTGGGTGACAGCTGCGGCCAGTGTTCGCAAATCGTGACCGACGGCGTCCACCAGCGCCGACGCCGCCGCTGTGTCAATCGAGCTGCCCGCGTGCTTTGCTTCTGAGGACACGAACTGCGGCAGCTCCCAGGTTTTGACGGCGGCACATTCGATTACCTCGGCGCCCGCGGATTTCAGCTTCTCAAGCAGTCCCTTGCCCTTCGGTTCACCCCGATGCACGACTATCACCGCAAGATCAGATATCTGGGCGGCGGCCAGGTTCAGCAACTCAGCATCGAGGTCTGGAGCCAGATTCTCCAGATCGCTGATTACCGCGGCGCGATGGCTGGAAAACAGTGACGGACCGGTAATCTCAGCAAGCTTGCCGGCATCCAGCCGGCCAGCCTCAATCTCGGAGATCTCCACTTCCGGCGACTCTGATCGCATGCGCTGACACAAAGAGTCAATGGCACGGTCCGCGAGCAGTGCCTCTGGCCCGCTAGCGATGACCAGCCGACCGAACGGAGACTTCGATGCCGCCACGCAGCACAGCATGCCAGCCTTTTCGGACACGGTGACTGATCAAGTCCAGCTGCGGATTCCATCGCCCAGGATCGCGCGCCGCTGTCCTGGACGAACGAGCGAGCAGACACGCTTTTCGTCTGCAAGCGAGAGAGGAAGGCAGCGGCCCCAAAGCGCGATCCTCGCGAGCGG
>Ga0307306_10000355_pt1 | contig 10679 bp, 6 predicted proteins | sample ER_DNA_193_FD_194507 | JGI IMG/M metagenome (GOLD analysis project Ga0307306, IMG submission 194507) | Bulk soil microbial communities from the East River watershed near Crested Butte, Colorado, United States - ER_DNA_193 | ecosystem: Environmental > Terrestrial > Soil > Floodplain | place: USA...
CATCGGCAGCCGCTCGTGCTCCGCGATGCTGCGCTCGAGCGCCAGGGCCGCGGCGTCGAGATCGCCGCGCGTAGCCTCGAGCAGGCCGCGGCAGCGGGCGCCGACGGCGAGCGTCCACGGCGTCGGCGCAGCACGCCCCGCGTGCTCCATGCGGTCGACCGCCAGCTCGGCCCGGGCGAGGTCGCCTACGCCGAGCGCGGCCTCGACGAGGTCGCCGGCGATGCGTGAGCGCAGAGGGTGCTTCACGCCGAGCTCGCGGTCGAGCTCCTCGGCAGCCCGCAGCTGCCGATCGGCCTCCGCGAGGTCCTGGACCGAGAGCCCGACGAACCCGAGGATGCTCCGGTGCAAGATCGCCACCACGATGTCCCCACCGTGGGACGCGAGCTCGAGGCCGCGCGTCGACAGCTCGCGTGCCTCGTCGACCCGCCCCTCGAGCGCGTCGACCAGCGCGAGGCCGCGCAGTGCGAAGGCAGGCCATAGATCGGCGCCCTCCTGCGCGTACGCCTCGATCGCACGGTCGGCCCAGCCTCGGGCGGTCGCCCACTCGCCGAGCCAGGAGTTGATGAGGGCAGCGTGGACGAACCAGAACGGATCCTCCGCGCCGCGGTCGGCTCGGTGTTGGATGTGGGCGCTCAGACGCGCGAGCGCAGTCTCGAGATCGTCCGTGTGCCTGGCGAGCTCGTACAGGATCACCTCGCACCGGTCCCACTCCCAGGAGCGCCCGCTCGCCGCATGCAGGCGGGTAGCCCGCTCGACGTCGTCGGCGAGGAGCCCGCGGGCCATCTGCAGTCGGGCGCTGGCCCGGTCGAGGAGTGCCTCGGCCATGACCTCGGGATCGACGTGTGCCTCGCTCTCGAGGATCCCGACCGCCTCTTCGACCTCGCGCACGCTTCGCTCCATGTCCACCTGAGCGTGGAGATAGCCGCACCGCAGCAGCACCTTCGCGCGGACGACTCGATCCTCCGCACAGTCGGCGAGTGCCTCCTCACAGAGCTGCGTCGCCTCGGCCTGTCGCCCGTGGAAGTACCAGACGAGCGCCTGCAGGCTCATCGCCTCGGCCCGGGACGCCCCGGGCTCGGCCCAGTCCAGCGCGCGAGCGAGAATCGCGTCGGCGGAGTGCGGATCGGCGAGGTCCAGGAACGCGCCCTCCGCGGCGAGGGTCGCGCGTGCCATCGCGAGACCGCCACGAGGCGTGAGCCGGCTCGCACGCTCGTACAGCGAGACGGCGTCCAGGGACGCGCCGCGCTCCCGCGCGCTCGCGGCCGCCTGCTCGAGCGCCGCTGCCGCAGTCTCGTCGGGGCCGTTCGCCGCCTCGCCCAGATGGAACGCGCGCGCATCTTCCGAGTCCGCCGTCCGTGCGAGCTCGAGGTGGCGCTCGCGGACCGACGCCTCGTCGGCCGCCGCGAGCACGGCCTGCGCCAGCAGCGGATGCTCGAAGCGGACGAGCCCTCGCTCGAGCGAGACGATGCCCCCGCGAACGGCCGGGTCCAGAACCCGCTCCGGATCGACCACGCCTGCACGCGCAAGCGTCTCGAGCCGCGCGACGCGAGCCGTCGCGGCGAGCAGGAGCGCCTCCCGGGTGTCGTCCGGCAGCGCGCGGAAGCGCTCGACCGTGAGGGTCGCGAGGCCGTCGGGAACGGGGAGTTGCTCACCGGCGCTCACGGGCGTGCCGCGTTCGACGAGTGCGCGTCCGACCTCGAGCGCATAGAAGGGGTTGCCGCCCGACGTCGCCTCGATCTTGCTGAGGACGAGCCGCGGGAACGAGCGACCGAGTCGCAGCTCGAAGAGCTGATGGAGGGCGGCCAGCGAGAAGGGCCTGAGGTGGCAGCGCTCGACCGTCTCTTCCCGAAGCCCCGCCGTCACGTCGACGGCGGACCCGTCGCCGCCTGCGCGGATTGCGAGGAGCACTCCGATGGGCGTGCTCTCGAGGCGGCGCAGCGCGAACCCGAGGACACCGAGGGAGCTCTCGTCGGCCCACTGGACGTCGTCGACGGCGAGAAGGAGCGGAGCCCCGGCCGCCAGAAGACGCAGCAGGCTCAGAGTCGCGACCGAGAGCGTGCGCTGGTCCACCGCGACGCCCTCGGGATCGGCGCGGAGTAGCGCCACCTCGAGCACGCGTCGCTGCGGGTCCGGGAGCTGCTGGAGCAGCTCTGCCGGCACGGCCGAGAAGACGTCCCCGAAGACCCCGAGCGGAAGCTGCGCCTCCGACCTCACCGGTCGCGACGAGAGAATGCGGAAGCCGCGCTCCTCCCCGGCGGCCCGGCCCGCCTCCCAGACCACCGTTTTCCCGATGCCCGGCTCGCCGGCGAGGACGAGCGCCGCGGCTCCGGCCGCGGTGCGGTCGAGCATCCGCTCGGCCGCGGCCAGCTCGTCCGCACGGCCGATGATCTCGCTGCGCTCGGCGACGAGGGCCACGTTCGCTCCCACTGTGCAGAGGAGTGCTGCGCTCCGCAAGCGCGGCCGTGGGCTAGTGGCCGGAGATCGCGTGCGGGACGTACGGCTCTTCGAGCTGCGCGATCTCCGCGTCAGTCAGGGTGAGCTGCTCCGCCGCGAGCGCGTCCTCGATGTGCTCGATCTTCGGCGCTCCGACGATCGGCGCCGTCACGCCCGGCTTGTGCAGGAGCCAGGCGAGGGCGACCTGCGCCTGCGCCACCCCTCGCGCCGCGGCGACCTCCGCCGCGCGGTCGACGACGGCGAAATCCAGCTCCGGCGTATAGAGGCTGTCGCCGAACGAGTCCGTCTTCGCGCGCGTCGTCAAGCGGTCGCCCTCCCGTGTGCGCGTCCCGGCGAGCAGACCCCGCGCGAGCGGGCTCCAGGGCAGGACGCCGACGCCCTGGTCGATGCACTGCGGGATCATCTCCCGCTCCTCCTCGCGGTACACGAGGTTGTAGTGGTTCTGCATCGAGACGAACGGCGTCTTCGCCACTCGCTGGGCCTTCGCGAACTGCCAGGCGTACATGCTCGAGGCCCCGAGGTAGCGGGCCTTCCCGGCTTTCACGACGTCGCGGAGCGCCTCCATCGTCTCCTCGATCGGCGTCTGCGAGTCCCAGCGATGGATCTGGTAGAGGTCGACGTAGTCGTGGCCGAGCCGCCCGAGCGAGGCGTCGATCGAGGCGAGCACGTGCTTGCGCGAGAGCCCTCGGCCGTTCTCGCCGGGCATCGTCTGCATGCACACCTTGGTCGCGAGGACGTACTCCTCACGCATCCCGAAGAGCTTCGGGAGCAGCCGCCCCGTCACGACCTCGCTCTGGCCGCCGTTGTAGACGTCGGCCGTGTCGAAGAAGGTGATTCCCGCCTCCACCCCGCGCCGGACGATGGGCTCGGCCGAGGCCTCGTCGAGGGCCCACTCGCGGCTCTCGTGCTTGCCGTAGCTCATCATGCCCAGGCAGACACGCGAGACGCGCAGGCCGGTCGACCCGAGGTTCACGTACTCCACGTCGAGTCCCTACCGGCGCGACGCGACGCGCTCGAGCGACTCGCTACGAGCCCCGGCGCACCGCGGATCGTGGTAGCGCGCAAGCTCGAGGAGAAGTGCATGGAGCGTGTGACGCTCGTCCGCGGCAAGCGGAGAAAGGAACTCCTTCTCGACGCTCTTCGCGATCGAGCGGAGCTCCCGTAGCGCGTCGGCGCCCGTGGGCGTGAGGCTGACGAGATGGCGTCGCCGATCCCCTGGATCGCGCCGCCGCTCGACGAATCCCTTCCCCTCGAGCTCGTCCAGGAGCCCGACGAGGTGGCCGCGGTCGTAGCCGAGCGCGTCCGCGATGGTTGCCTGAGTCTCGCGCGCACCCTCGTCGAGCAGCGAGAGCACCGCGTGGTGCTGCGGATTCAGCCCCGTCGACTCGAATGCGGTGAGCGCGCGCTCCTTGACGGCCATGCCCAGCCGCTTCAGGAGGAACGGTGTGCTCAGGAGCAGCTCTCGCGACGGACCGGCCTGCACCGTCGGAGTCGAAGGTGTCGGTGTCGTCGTCATCGCCACTGAAGTGTAGCCGAGCCAAGTGTAGGCATTTGCTATCGTTGCCTCGGTCAACGATTAGGGAGGACGACGATGACGATGCCACGAGCCAGGGACAGCGAGGCGAAGGATCGGCGGTGGAGCGCTCTGGCGCTCATCGTCGTCGCGCAGTTCATGGTCATCCTCGACGTCGCGATCGTGAATGTCGCGCTCCCGTCCATCAAATCGGACCTCGGCTTCTCCCAGGCGAACCTGCAGTGGGTGATCTCGGCCTACGCGATCATGTTCGGCGGGGTGCTCCTGCTCGGGGGACGGCTCGGTGACCTGCTGGGCCGCCGGCGCCTCTTCGTCGTCGGTCTGTCCCTGTTCTCCCTCAGCTCCCTCCTCTGCGGGCTCGCCTGGTCGGAGAGCTCGCTCATCGCCTTCCGTGCGCTCCAGGGCCTCGGCGGGGCGCTTCTCGCTCCCGCCGCGCTCGCGCTGCTGATGACGACCTTCGCCGAGGGTCGCGATCGCAACCTCGCGCTGGGCATCTACGGCGCGGCCGCCGGGAGCGGCGCCGCAGCCGGTGTCCTGCTCGGCGGCGTCCTCACGTCGTATCTCAGCTGGCCCGCGATCTTCTTCATCAACGTGCCGGTCGGCCTCGCCGCGATCGCGCTGACGCCGATCCTCCTGCGCGAGAGCCGCGCCGAGCTTCCGCACCGCCACTTCGACTTCGCCGGCGCCTTCTCGGTGACGGCCGGTCTCATGCTGCTCGTGTACGCGCTCACGCAAGCGACGTCCGACGGCTGGACGTCGGCGACGACGCTCTCGCTCCTGACCGCCTCCGTCGTGCTGATCGTCGCCTTCGTCGTCGTCGAGCTGCGCTCGAAGGCACCGCTCCTGCCGCTCGGGATCTTCCGGTTGCGGACGCTCACCGCCGCGAACGTCACGATGGCGGTCGTCGGCGCCGCCGCCTTCTCGGAGTTCTTCCTGCTCACGCTCTACATGCAGGACGTCCTCCGCTACTCGGCCGTCCAGACCGGCGTCGCTTTCACGGCCTTCGCGCTCACCGTCGTCGTCGCCTCGAACGTCGCCCAGTTCGTCGTAGGGCGTGCGGGCGTGCGCACGACGCTGACCGTCGGCCTGCTCGCATCGGCCGCCTCGGTCGCGCTGCTCGCCCGGCTGCCCGTCGACGGGCAGTACTTCTGGGATCTCTTCCCGGCATTCGTGCTCGGTGGAGCAGGCATGGGCTTCTCGTTCGTCCCGGTGACGATCGCGAGCCTCTCCGGAGTCGGTCGCTCGGAGGCTGGCGTGGCCTCGGGCCTCGTGAACACGAGCCGCCAGATCGGCGGCGCCATCGGGCTGGCCGCGGTCAGCGCGATCGCGGCGGCGTCGACGACCTCGTTCGCGGACGATCATGGCGTCGCAGCCTCGAGCACGCTCGCGCTCGACCACGGATTCCGGACCGGACTGATCGTCCTCGCGGGGCTTCTCGTCCTCGGGGCCGTGGTCGCTTTCGGCTTCATCAGGCCGCAGCCGGCGCCGGCCGAGTCGCGCGTCGAGCTCGACGGCGAGCTGCTGCAAGAAGCCGCGTAAACGCCGGTCTACACTCGGCGAGTGGCACTCGCCTGCGTCACGTGCGGCGCCGAGGCCCGGGAGGGCGACCGCTTCTGTCGCGTCTGCGGGTCGGCGCTCTTCCGTCAGTGCCCGACGTGCGGCTCCGAGCAGGCGTCGTCGGCGTCGTTCTGCTCGAGCTGCGGGTCGGCGCTCGACGCAGGCGCACGGCGTAGCGAGCCAGGCTCCGACCAGGAAGAGCGGCGCGTCGTGACCGTCCTCTTCGCCGACCTCGTCGGCTCGACGGCGCTCGGCGAGCGCCTCGACCCCGAGGACGTGCGGACGCTGCAGGGGGAGCTCTTCGCGCTGGTGAACGCCGAGGTCGAGCGCTTCGGCGGCGTGAGCGAGAAGTTCGCCGGCGATGCGGTGCTCGCCGTGTTCGGCGTCCCACGCACGCACGAGGACGACGCGGAGCGCGCCGTCCGCGCGGCACTCGCGGTGCAGGCGGCGTTCCGCGCGTATGAGGAGGTCGTGCGCGACCGCCACGCAACAGAGACCGGACTTCGCATCGGCGTCAACACCGGCGAGGTCGTCACAGGGCGAGACGCCGCCTCCAGGGGCGAGCTCATGGTGAGCGGCGACGCCGTGAACGTCGCGGCACGCCTGCAGCAGCTGGCGGAGCCGGGAACGGTGCTCGTCGGCGAGCGAACGCAGCGCGCGACGCGGCGCAACGTCTCGTACGGGGACGTGGTCGAGCTCGACGCGAAGGGCAAGGAGCGGCCGGTCCGGGCGTGGCCCGCGCGCGAGGCGATCGGGGAGGTGGGGGTGCGCGGTGACGGACGGGGGGCCCCGCTGATCGGTCGCGACGACGACATGGCTCTGCTGCGGCTCACGGCCGCGCGGGTCGAGCGCGAGCGAGCGCCGCAGCTCGTGACCATCTTCGGGCACGCCGGCGTCGGCAAGTCGCGCCTCGTCGACGAGCTCGTGCGCGGGCTCGACTCCGGACAGGCGGTCGTCGGTCGGTGCGTCCCGTACGGCGACGGCATCACCTACCTCCCGCTCGCGCAGATCGCGAGCGAGCTCGCGGGGATCCGCGACGACGACCCCTCCGACGTCGCGCTCACCAAGCTCCGCGCCTCCGTCGAGCGCACGGTTCCTCCCGAGCACGTCGACGACGTCTTCGAGTCGCTGGCGTGGACGGTGGGGCTGACGCAGCCCGGCCAATCCGCCGGGATCGGCGGCCTCGCGGACGTTCAACACGCGCTCCGCGACGCGTGGGCTCGCTACCTCGCCGCGCTCGGACGTGAGGAGCTGTTCGTCATGGTCGTCGACGACGTGCACTGGGCGTCGGGCCCGCTGCTCGACCTCCTCGAGCAGGTGTTGGATGCTCTCGAGAACACCGCGGTTCTCGTCGTCTGCCCGTCACGGCCCGAGTTCGTCGACACGCGCCCGACCTGGGGCAGCGCGCGGCTCAACGCCTCGACCGTGACGCTCGCCCCGCTCACCAAGGCGGATGCCGAGCACCTGCTCGCCGCGCTGCTCGAGGGCGGCGCACTCTCCCGGGACGTGGCGACCGCGATCCTCGAGCCGGCGGACGGAAACCCGTTCTTCGTCGAGGAGATGCTCTCGATGCTCGTCGAGCAGGGCGCCCTCGAGCGGAGCAACGGGAGCTGGACGGCGACGCGGGAGCTCGAGGCGCTCAACGTGCCGGACTCGATCCAGGGCGTCATCGCCGCGCGCATCGATCTCCTGCAGGCCTCCGAGCGCGAGGCCCTCCGCCGATGCTCGGTCATGGGGCGCGTGTTCTGGCCGACGGCCGTCGGCGTCGACGACGAGCTCGTGGCAGGACTTGGACGCCGGGCGATCGTGTACGAACAGGCGCAGTCGTCGTACTCGGGGAGGCGCGAGTTCGCCTACAAGCACGCGCTGACGCACGAGGTCGCGTACGGAACGCTCCCGCGGCACGAGCGCCGCGAGCTGCACCGCCGGGTCGCCGACTGGCTGCGGCTCGTCGCGCCCGACCGCCGGGCGGAGACGACGGAGCTGATCGCCTACCACCTCGAGCAGGCGCTTCGGCACGGCGGCCCGGATCCGGAGCTGCAGCAGGACGCCTTCGAAGCGCTCCTGAGTGCCGGCGACGAGGGGCAACGGCGCGGCGCGTACTCGTCTGCCGAGAAGCTTCTGACGCGCGCGCTCGAGCTCGCGCCCAGCGCCGCCGAGCGGCTCCGAGCGCTCGTGCTGGCGGGGCGGGTCGACGTGCACACGTCCCGCTACGATCGCGCGCTGGAGCGCCTGAACGAGGCGATCGACGCCTCGGCGGAATCGGGGGACGCCCCTCTTCGTGCCGACGCGCTCGGCGTGAAGGCGCGCGCGTCGTGGCTGTCGGGCCGATGGGAGGACGCCCTCGGCTCCGCGGTCGACGCGGTCGAGGTGCTCGAGGGCCTTCCGGAATCGCAGGAGCTCGCCCGCGCGCTCGCCCGCCTTTCGCAGATCGAGATGCTGCGGGCACTCCCGTCGGAGGAGGTCACCGCGGCGAGAGCAGTGGAAGTCGCACGTCGAACGGACGAGCGGGCTGCGGAGGCGAACGCACGGATCAACCTCTTCACCGCGCACGCGCGTGACAGCGTCGTCCCGCTGACCTCGGAGGTGATGGAGATCATCGAGCTCGCGCAGGCGTCGGGCGCGCACGAGGAGTCCGTGCGAGCGGTCATCAACTACCTGTGGACCGCTGCGACGCTCGGCCGGCTCGAGCCTGCAGAGGCCTTCGTCCGGGACGTCGTGCCCAGGCTCGGCGCAGGGCTCGCGGCAGAGGGGTACGAGGAGTACCTGAACATCTCCCTCGCATTCCTCGTCTACCTCCCGACGGGTCGCTGGGGCGATGCCGACGCAGAGGTCGCGAAGGCCGACCCACGGGCGGCGACGAATCGCCTCGTCTGGCTGACGCTGCTGACGGGTCAGGCGTTGCGCCGAGGGCAGCTGGACGTCGTCGACGCCCACCTGCCCGAGCTACGAGAGAGGTCGCTCGCCAGCCTGGAGCCGCAGCGGATCCTCCCGATGGCGTCCGTCGCGATGCCCCGCGCCGTGCTGGCCCGCGACGACGAGCTCGTACGTGAGCTCGCCGACGCGACCGAGGGAACGCTCGGAAAGACGACCAACTGGTCGCTCGGGTTCGTCGGGGTCGCCCGCTCGCTGGCGGCGATCGGCGATCGCGAGCGGCTGGAGGCGAAGGTGCAGGCGCTGACCGAGCCGACGGTCGAGTGCCTCCCCAGCACGATCCTGAAGGTGGGGCGTGGGCTTCTCGTGCGGCTCGACGGAGACCCGACCACGGCCGCGCGGCTGCTGCTCGAGGCCGAGCGCGAGCTGGCTGCCTGGGATCGAGCCTACGACGCCGCGTGCCTCGCGCTCGAGGCGGCCGTCGCGCTCGAGGCAGCCGGCGATCGTGCCGCTGCCGAGGCCGCGACGGCGCGAGCGAACGCGTTCCTCGAACCTCTCGGCTGCGTCAACCCGTACTGAGGCGTCGCACAGGTCGCACCGGCCCTGCCTCACCACAACTGCACGCACTTCACGATCGGATCGATGCACTCCCGCCCTCGCTCGATGCTCGCCGGCTCGATCGCGGCCCTCGTCTGGGCGGCGGAGGAGCCGCTCGATCGCAGGATTCTCCGCTACGACTACTCGGATGTCGCCGTGCTCGGGAAGGGCGTCACGCGCGGTCCGGGCTGGCGCGCGGTCGGCCTCGGCTTCCATGCGGTGAACGGCGCGATCTTCGGGCTTGCGTTCCACGAGGCGCGGCGGCGCCTGCCGGTCGGCAGCCGGAAGCTCGGGGTCGGCATGGCCGTGGTAGAGCACCTCGCGCTGTACCCGCTGTGCTTCTTCGTCGACCGCTACCACCCCGCGCGCGGCGAGCCCGGCGTTCCACCGCTCCTCACGAGCCGCCGCGCGTTCGCGCAGGCGACCTTGCGGCACGCGCTCTTCGGCGTCGTGCTCGGGAGCCTCGCCTAGGTAGTACCGTCCCGCGGTCGTGACCGCGGACACGCTGACGCATCTGACCCGGCCGGCGCGAGGCGAGCCGGAGGGCCTGCTCGTCCTCTTCCACGGACGCGGTGCCGACGAGCGCGACCTCTTCCCGCTCCTCGATCTGCTCGATCCGGAGGGGCGACTGATCGGCGTGACTGCTCGCGGCCCGCTCCACCTTCCCCCCGGCGGGGCGCACTGGTACGCCGTGCACGAGATCGGCTACCCGGACCCCGAGACGTTCGCCTCGACGTACGCACTTGCGTCGTCCTGGCTGGACGAGTTGCTGGCGACGACAGGCACCGCGCCGGATCGCGTGCTGCTCGGCGGCTTCTCGCAGGGTGCTGTCATGACATATGCGCTCGGGCTCGGCGCAGGTCGCCGCCGACCGGCGGGGCTCATCGCGCTCTCGGGCTTCATCCCGACCGTGCCCGGATTCGAGCTGAACCTCGAGCTTCCGCTCCCGCGTGTCGCGATCGGGCACGGTGCTCTCGATCCGGTGATCTCGGTCGAGTGGAGCCGGCGCGCGCGCGTCCTTCTGCGCGAGGCGGGGGCGGACGTCCTGTACGCGGAAGCTCCGCGGATGGCGCATTCGATCGACCCAGTGTTCCTCCAGCGGATTCCCCGGTGGATGTGGAGCACGCTCGAGATCGTGGCATGAAGCTGTCGACGGGCGCCGAGGCCCGAATCACGGGCGACATCGCCGGGCGCGCGGTGGTCTGCGTCAACGGCGGCCAGTCGCGGGAGGTTCCGGGCACCTGGAGCGCATCCATCGAATGGCTCGTGCGCGCGCTCGCGCCGCGCCTGCCGCAGCTGGGCTTCGCCGAGGTGCGCTACCGCGTGAAGTCGTGGCGCCGGCTCGAGGCGTGCGTCGACGACGCCCGCGCCGCGATCGGTGAGATCGGCGCGCCCCACGTCCTCCTCCTCGGCTTCTCCATGGGAGGCGCGGTCTGCATCGCCTGCGCCGACGAGCCGGGCGTCGAGGCGGTCGTCGGCCTCGCTCCGTGGATCCCGGACCAGCTCAACCTGTCACCGCTCCGCCGGAAGCGGTTCACCGTCATCCACGGCGCGCTCGACCGCTGGCTGCCCGGCATTCCCGGCGTCTCCGCCGCGCACTCACGCAAGGGTTTCGACCGCGCCCGGGAGCGTGGAGCCGAGGGCGAGTACATGGTCATCCCCG
>Ga0307306_10000356_pt1 | contig 10658 bp, 11 predicted proteins | sample ER_DNA_193_FD_194507 | JGI IMG/M metagenome (GOLD analysis project Ga0307306, IMG submission 194507) | Bulk soil microbial communities from the East River watershed near Crested Butte, Colorado, United States - ER_DNA_193 | ecosystem: Environmental > Terrestrial > Soil > Floodplain | place...
TCCGCACCGCGATCACTGCGGCCGAGCGGCTGCTCGGGGGCGCCCGCTTCACCTACGCCGTCTGCCGGCCGCCCGGCCACCACGCCGGCCCCGCCTTCCACGCCGGCTACTGCTACCTCAACAACGCCGCCGCGGCCGCCCGCCGGCTCTCCGACGGAGGCATGAAGCCGGTCGGGATCATCGACCTCGACCTCCACTACCCGAACGGGACCTCGGCGCTGGTCGAGCGGATGGGCCCCTTCGTCGCCCTGCACTCGCTGCACGCGGCGCCGGTGACGAACCTGCCGCCGGGGACGCCGCTGCCGCAGATGGCCGGCGAACGCGCCGTCTCCTTCCGCGAGAGCCCGGCCGAAGACGCCTATCTGGAGGAGGTCGCGCACTCGATCCACGACCTCTCGGAGATCGCCCGGGCGCTGGTCGTCTCGCTCGGCTACGACACCGTCAAAGGCGATCCCCACGGCGACTGGAGCTTCCGGCCGGAGATCTTCGCCGCGGTCGGGCGCCTGCTCGCCCGCTCGGGCCTGCCGATCTGCGTGATCCAGGAGGGCGGCTACGCGCTCGAGGACCTCGCCGCCTGCAGCCATGCCTTCGCCACCGGCCTGCTGGGGGAGGAGGACCGGTGAGCTCGGAGGCCAGCAACAGAACCGGCAACAGCGCCGGCGCCAACGGGCTCGAGCCGTTCCGCCGCCGCCTCGACGAGATCGACGAGCAGATCGCGAAGCTGCTCGGCGAGCGGCTCGACATCTGCCGCGACGTCGCCGTTTACAAGAGCGAGCACGAGATCCCGATGATGCAGCCCGATCGGGTGAAGATCGTCCGCGAGCGCTACCTCGCCCGCGGCGCCGAGGTCGGGCTGCCGCCGGAGTTCACCTCCGAGCTCTTCGAGCTGCTGATCGCCACCACCTGCAGGCTCGAGGACGAGCTGATGGACGAACTGGCCTCTGTCAACGACCAGGGCCGGAGCGCCGCATGAGCCAGCTCCCGCCCGGACCCCGGATGCCGCGAGCCCTGCAGGCGGTCGGCTGGACGCAGCGGCCGCTGCCCTGGCTGGAGAAGTGCCACCGCCGCTACGGCGACACCTTCACCCTGCGGATCCGCCACTACGGCGACTGGGTGCTGCTCGCCGACCCCGACGACGTCAAAAAGGTCTTCACCGCCGGGCGGGCGGTCGGCGCCGCCACCGCCAACCCGCTGCTGGGGCCGCTTCTGGGACCGCGCTCGGTGATGCTGCTCGAAGAACCCGAGCACCTGACCCGGCGCAAACTGATGCTGCCGTCCTTCCACGGCCAGGCGGTGCAGGCGGACGCCGAGATGATGGCCCAGGTGGCGCGGCAGGAGGTCGGCCGCTGGCCTCAGGGAGAGCCCTTCGCGCTCTGGCCGCGGATGCAGGACGTAACCCTCGACGTGGTCATGCGCGCGGTCTTCGGCCCCGACTCGCAGAGCCCGCGCCTGCAGCCGCTGCGCGAGCGCCTGCGCGGGCTGACCACCTGGATGAACGAACCGCGCAACCTGGCGATGCTCGCCGCCTTCGGGCCCGGCTGGGTGATCCGCAGCAAGGGCTACCGCGAGGCGATGGGCGCGGTCGAGGCCGCGGTGATGGAGGAGGTGCGGCGACGCAAGGCCCTACCTGATGGGGGCGACCTTGGAGTCATCTCGATGCTCGTGCAGGCCGAATACGAGGACGGCTCGCCGCTCTCAGACCAGGACCTGCGCGACGAACTGGTGACGCTGCTCTCCGACGGCCCGACCTCGAGCACCCTCGCCTGGACCTTCGAGCGGCTGCTGCGCAACCCCGACAAGCTCGAGCTGCTGCGCGACGACGTCCTCGGCGGCGACGGCACCTACCTCGACGCCGTCGTCAAGGAGACGCTGCGGCTGCGCCCGCCGGTCCCGGTCGTCGTCCGCACGCTGCTGGAGCCGATGACGCTCGGCGGCTGCCACCTGCCGGCGGGGACCGTCGTCGCCCCCTGCATCCACCTGATCCACCGCGACGAGCGCTGGTACGACCAGCCCCGCCGCTTCCTGCCCGAGCGGTTCGTCGGCAAACAGCCCGGCACCTACACCTGGATCCCCTTCGGCGGCGGCGTCCGCCGCTGCCTCGCCGCCAGCTACGCGGAAATGGAGATGAAGCGGGTGCTGCGGATCGTCCTCGAGTCGACCGAGCTGCGGGCGGTCGAGGACGACTCCGAGCGCGCCCGCAAAAGCGCGATCGCCTTCGCCCCCGACCAGAAGGGGCTGGTGATCGCCGAACCGAGAGAGACCGAAGCCGCCGGGGGCAGGGCCCTGGCGCCTGTGTAGGGAGAGGGCATGACTTCGGTTCAGGGTGAAAGCGACATCCTCGTCGTCGGTGCCGGCGCCAAGGCCGCCGCCCTTGCCGCCAAGGTGCACACGATCAACACCCTCGGCCTCGCCGAGATCTCGATGACGGTGATCGAGAAAACCGAGCCGGCCGCCTCCTGGCTGGGGCGCAACGGGATGACCTCGGGGGAGGAGCCGCTGGCGATCCCGCCGATCAAGGACGTCGGCTTCCCGTACCAGAGCTCACGCCAGTTCGGCGAGCGCGGCGACCAGATCGACGCGGCGCTGCTGCCGCTGACCTGGCAGCGCTTCGCGATGGAGCGGCACGAATACGCCGCCTGGGTCAACGCCGGTTCGCCCTCGGTGATGCACAAGGACTACGGCGAGTACCTCGGCTGGGTACTGGAACGGGCGACCGAGGGCATCACCGTCTACGACGGCCGAGTGACCGAGGTCTCGCTGGCCGAGGAGCGCGGTTCCTGGCAGGTCGAGGTTGCCGAGCGCGGCCGTCCAGAGGATCCCGAGCACCACTGCGGCCGCTCCCTCGTCCTCACCGGCCCTGGCGTCCACCGCCACTTCCCGCACGATCCCGAGGTCGAGTCCCGCGTCTTCCACTGCGACAGCCGCCGCGAGGAGTTTGCCCGCGTGCCCGAGGAGGAGGCGGTGGAGATCGCGATCATCGGGGGAGGGGAGAGCGCCCTCAGCGCCCTCGTCTTCCTCCGCGACCTGCGCCCGCAGGCGCGGCTCACCGTCTACACGCCGACCCTGCCGCTGAGCCGCGGCGAGAGCTTCCTCGAGAACCGGGTCTTCGCCGATCCCGACAACGTCGACTGGGAACACCTCGATGTCCAGACCCGCCGCGACTTCGTCAAGCACTGCGACCGCGGCGTCTTCGATTCCAGCGTGCTCGAGCGAATCGCCGACGACGATCACCTCTCCTTCCTCTGCGGCCGCGCCCTGCACGTCTCGCTTGCCGGCGACGGCGAGGCCGCCCTGCTCGAATTCGAGAGCCCGTCCGAGGGCCTCTGCTCGCAGCGCTACGACTTCGTCATCAACTGCACCGGCTTCGACCTCCTGCGCCAGTTGCGCGGGCTCTTCCCGGACGCCGTCCGCGACCAGGTGGAAGAACAGTGCGGCCCGCTCTGGGACGCCCCGCCGCAGACCGAGATCCCGATCGGGCGCGGCCTCGAACTGGAAGGGGTGCGCCCCCGCCTGCACATGCCGGGCCTCGGCGGCCTGCGGCAAGGCCCCGGCTTCGCCAACCTCGGCAGCCTCGGCCTCCTCGCCAACCGCGTCCTGCAGCCGCTTTTGAGTGAACTGGATCCCGCCTTTGCAGGGATTTCTGAAACGATGGATGACAAATCCTTATTACTCGATTAGGGAGAGGAGTGGATGTCGATGCTGTCCAAGTTGAAGGGGTTGTCGCTGCTCATGCTGGCGCTCGCGATCGGAGCGCTGGTGGTGGGGTGCGGCTCCTCCTCGTCCTCCTCGTCCTCGTCGGGCGATCACAACTTCACCGGTGACGGTCAGCCGAACATCGACCTGGCCGGCAACCGCGAAGCGAAAAGCGAGATCAACAGCGGCAACGTCAGCCAGCTGAAGGAAGCCTGGTCGATCCCGGTCGAAGGGCAGGGCATCTACGGCAGCTACGCCTCGACCCCGATCATCGTCAACGGCATCATCTACTCCCAGGACCTCGAATCCAACGTCTCGGCGATCGACCTCGAAAGCGGCGACGTGCTCTGGAACACCAAGTTCGAATCGCCGAGCCACGGTCCCAACGGTCTCGCGGTGGCCGAAGGCCACGTCTACGGAGCGACCAACTCCGGTGCCTTCGCCCTCGACCAGAAAACCGGCAAGGAACTCTGGCTGACCCAGCTGGGCGGTCCGGTCGACATGGCGCCGGGCGTCAACGAAGGCAAGGTCTACGTCTCGACGGTGCCGGAGAACACCAGCGCCGAATACGAAGCCGGCGCGGTCGGGACGCTGTGGGCGATGGACGGCAAAACCGGGAAGAAGCTGTGGCACTTCGACACCGTCCCGAAAGACCTCTGGGGCGAACCGAACGTCAACTCCGGCGGCGGCCTCTGGTACCCGCCCTCCTTCGACAAAGCCGGCAACGTCTACGCCGGCACCGGCAACCCGGCGCCGCTGCCGGGGACGCCGAACCACCCCTGGGGCTCGAGCCGGCCGGGCGACAACCGCTACGCCGACTCGCTGGTGAAACTCGACCCGAAGACGGGCAAGCTCGACTGGTACTACCAGGAGACCCCGCACAACATCTACGACTGGGACTTCCAGAACTCGCCGATCATCACCAAATCGGGCGGCAAGGAAGTGGCGATCGGCTCCGGCAAGTCCGGCTTCGTCGTCGCCGTCGACGTGAAGAGCGGCAAGGTGGCCTGGCGGACCCGGGTCGGCGTCCACAACGGCCACGACAAGGACCCCGAATACGCGATGCGCGGCGAATACGACAAGATCAAGACCGGCGAAGTCTTCCCCGGTTCGCTCGGCGGTGTGATCGCGGCGATGGCGAGCGACGGCGAACGCGTCTACGTGCCGATCGTCAACCACCCGGTAACCCTGCTCAACGGCTCTGAATCGCGCGAAGAATCGCCCAGCATCGAAGGCGAAGTCGAGGCGATCGACCTGCGGACCGGCAAAGTGGTCTGGGAGGCAACGTTCCCCGGCCCCGCCTACGGTTCGCTGGTGGTCAGCAACGACGTCGTCTTCGCCACCTCGGCCGAAGGCGTGGTCCACGCTCTCAGTGCCAACAGCGGCGGCGAAATCTGGCAGGCGGCGCTGCCGTCCGGCACCAACGCCGGCGTCATGGTCACCGGCGACATGCTCGTCGCCGGCGCCGGCCTGCCGGCCGCTGAAGGGCAGACGCCGAAACTGGTCGCCTACAAACTCGGCGGCTGAGCGCCGCGGCAGCCGCTCGAGCGGCTCAGCCCTCCATCGGCCCGAGTCGGTATGACTCGGGCCGATGGCCGCCAAGCGCAGCGCCGGCATCCTCCTCTTCCGCCGCCGCGGCGGGGAGACCGAGTTCCTGCTCGTCCACCCCGGCGGCCCCTTCTGGGCGAAGAAAGACGCCGGCGCCTGGTCGATCCCGAAGGGCCAGATCGAGGACGAGGAGGAACCGCGCGCCTGCGCGATCCGTGAGCTCGAAGAGGAGCTGGGAAAGGCGCCCGAGCTCGACCGCGAGCAGCTGATCGAGCTCGGCTCGATCCGCCAGAAGGCCGGCAAAGTGGTCGAAGCCTGGGCGGCCGAGGCCGATTTCGACCCCGCCGCGCTCGCCAGCAACACCTTCGCGATGGAGTGGCCGCCCCGCAGCGGCAACCAGCAGGATTTCCCCGAGGTCGACCGGGCCGAGTGGTTCGGCCTCGAGGCGGCGCGGGAGAAGATCCTGGCCGCGCAAGCGGAGTTCCTGGACCGCCTGCTGGATCGACTGGACCTCGACAGCTAGGGGCTGGGTGAGGGGTCCGGTCATCCTCCTCCGGAATTGACCTCCCCTCCGCTTCCGCTGCGGGGAGAACCTGCTGCGGCTTCGCCGCAGAGACCAGATTGCATATCGCCGAACATTCCTGCGGAGGACGACCGGACCCCTCCCACGACACGCAGCTACGAGACGACCGAGTCCAAGCAGCTTTTTAAAGGCAGCTATCCGCCCTTCGGCGTCTGCCAGGGACTGTTGCCAGGAGGGGTGGGTGTCCCCTGGCCGACCGGCGTCCTGTTGCTGGCACAGACCACTCAGCGAGAGACGGCTGGTTAGAGGCCAGCAACCCAGGGAGGTCAGGGGACACCCACCCCACCCAACGGCACCACCTCTGTCCCCCTAAATTGGCGCTCCAGAGCGGTTCGGCAGCCAGCGCTGGATCAGCAGGGTGAGGGTGCCGGAGACGATCAGCAGGGAGACGTTGATGGCGAGGACCGCCGCCGCACCGAGGGCGTGCTCGATGCCGCCGCCGCCGATCGCGACGCCGAGGTAGGCGGAGGCCGGGATCGTCGTCACCGAGATCGCGACGCCGACCGCGGCGCTGGCCTTGGTCTCGAAGGAGAGCATCGCCGCGACGCCGGCCGCCAGCGCGATCAGCACCGTCGAGTAGTCGGTGTGGGCGAGGTTGACGAGGCTGCTGTTCTCGACCTGGAAGCCGTCGGGGAGGAGGCCGGTGACTTTCAGCAGGAAGCTGAGCACGGCGGCCGTCACCACCACCAGGCCGAGGCCGAGGGTGAGGGTGACGAAGGCGCGCCGAGCGAGTTCGTAGCGGCGGGCGACGAGGCCGACGCAGGTGGCGCAGATCGGCAGCAGGTCCGGGCTCACCGCCATCGCGCCGACGATCAGGATCGAGCTGCTGGTGATGACGCCGAGGGCGGCGATCACGGCGGCGACGTTGATCAGGGCCAGGTAGCGGGCGAGGAGCCGCGAGTTCGCCCGCGCCTGGCCGATCACCTCGATCCAGGAATAGCCGTCGACACCGCCTTCGCCGAGGTGGTGGCGGTGCTGGGGGGCGACCACCTCGATCCGCGTGAGGACGTAGTCGTCGGCCTCGATCCCGAGCTCGCCGACGGCCTCGACGAGGCGGTCGGCGGCGCTGGGCTCGACGTCGGCGACGAAGACGGAAGCCTCGGGGGCGGCTTCGTCGGCCTGCTGGACGACCCGCCGCACTCCGTCGAGCTCGCGTAGCAGCGAGCCGAACTCCTCGGCGCGACTGTGGTGGACGGAGGAGCGGAGCCTCAGCATCCGCGCATTCTCACGGCCGCCTCGGCGGCGCTTTTAGGAGACGAGCTTGATGACCTTGAAGGCGCGGTCGCCTTTGGGCGTCTCGACCTTGACCGTCGACCCGACCCGCGCGTCCATCAGCGCCCGCCCGATCGGCGACTCGGCCGAGAGCCGCCCCTCGGCCAGGTTCGCCTCCGTCGAGCCGACCAGGGTCCAGACGTTGGTCTCGTCCTTGGATTCGTCGAGCACCTCGGCGGTGCGGCCGAAGGAGAAGACGTCCGAGTCGAGCTCGGAGACCTCGACTACGACGGCGTTGCGCAGCCGTTCCTGGAGCCGCTTGATCCGCGTCTCCATGTGCGCCTGGTCCTCTTTGGCGACGTGGTACTCGGCGTTCTCCTTGAGGTCGCCCTCCTCACGGGCGACCTTGATCCGCTCTGCCATCTTCAGGCGGGCCGGGCCTTCCAGCTCGGCGAGCTCGGCTTTCAGCTCTTCGATTCCGGCCTGCGTGATCGGCTCGCCGGTCTGCTCCTGGGGGCTCACGCACGGAAGCGTGGCAGAAATCAGTCCCCGGCCGCGGTTTCACCGGCGACGAAGGCGGAGGCGAAGGAGCGCACCTTCTTCCCGTCGGCTTCGCCGAGCGGGGCGAGGCCGAAGAGCTCGTCGACCGAGCGCAGCAGCGAGTAGGGGGTGTAGACGGCGCCGTCGGTGCCGTTCGGGGTGAGCAGGGGAGAGACGAGCAGCGCCCCGACCTTCAGAGGGTCGGTCGCTTCCGTCGCCGCCGTTTCCGCCGCGGCGGGATCGAGGGCGCCGAAGCTGACGATCAAAAGGCCGTCCTGCTTGTAGGCGGCCGAGGCGAGGACTTCCTTCGTCGTCTTTTCCAGCCAGGCGTCGGCGGCGGCCGGCCCGTCAGCGGTCCCTTCCGGGCACTCGCCGCGGAAGCCGGCGCTGCAGCGGCTGGGGGCGATGTAGCTGAAGTTGGCGGTCTTTTCGGCCTTCGCCAGATCCTTCGGCAGTTCGTCCCCGGGCACGTCGTTGGCGGCGCAGTCGCCGAGGTCGAGCAGCGAGTGGAAGTAGACGAAGGGGTTAGCGGTCGCCGAATAGGCGCCCGGCGCCGTCGTTTCGGTCGCGTCGGGTTCCGGGTGCACGCAGTCCGCCGGCTTGCCTTCGGCGTCGGCCATGCCTTCGACGTAGGCGCGCCAGGTGAAGCGGGCGGTGCCGAGCTGGTCGGCCAGGGTCAGGGTTTCCACCGGGAACAGGCACTTTTCGTAATCGGGGCAGCCAGCTTTGCTCGCCTCGGTCGGTGCCTGCCCGCCGATCGCAGCGAAGCCGTTGGCGAGCGAGGAGGGGTCCAGCAGCGAGTAGTTGGTCAGCAGCACGCCCTGCTGGCGCAGGGTTCCGGAGAGGTAGGGCATCTGCGAGGTGGCGCCGAAGGCGGCTTCGTAGCCGGGACTCGCCAGGGAGATCAGGAAGACGTGCTTGACCGGACCGGCTTCGGGCAGTTCCGGTTCGCTCGGCGGCGGCGGCGCCGGCTGCGCTTCCGGTTCAGAGCTGGGCAGCGATTCCGGCGCCGAGGATGGCGCCGGAGCGGGAAGCGGCGCGGGGGAAGCCGCTTCCGCGCTCGGCGCCGATCTTGGGGAGGAAGGGGACGTGAGGGGTTCTTCCGGCGCGGCGGCGGGGGGAGCAGCGGTCGTCACCGCCGCCGGCTGCTCGTCGAACAGCCCCGACATCGCGGCCACGGCCACCGGGCTGACGCCGCCGTTGCCGGTCAGCGCCGAGGCGACGATGCCGCTGGTGGCGATCAGCGAAGAGGCGACGAGGAGGCCGAATTTTTTGCCGGTGACGGTCGCCGCCGCGGCGATCGCCTTCTGCAGGTATGCGAGGGCGGCGGTCTTCACGCGGCGGTCACCACCAGCGCGCTGCCGCACTGCGGGCAGAAGCGGTCGGCGCGGCCGAAGGGAGCGTTGCAGGTGGGGCAGTGGCCGGCGGCATCGGTCCGTTCGAGCTCGAGCTGGCGTTCGAGGGCGAGCAGCTCGGCGTCGACCAGCTGCAGCTCGGCAGCCTTGCGGGTGAGGACGTCGAGGCGGACGTGGTCGCGGATCGCCATCTCGTAGAAGGCGCCGCCGAGGTCGGCCTGCATCACCGTGAACTTCTCCAGCAGCCGGTCGCGCTGGGCGACCAGCTCCTTGTCCTCGACCGGCCTTTTCGGAGCTTCGGGCTCCGCTTTGCGCGGCAGCTTGATCACGGTTCCACTCCCGAGGGCGCCGGCGCCGCGCCGCCGCCTTCACCGCCGACGACGATCACGTCGGGCAGGTTCTGCTGGGCCTTGATGTAGTTCTCGCCGGTCTGTTCGGGGTTTTCTTCGACCAGCTTGGTGTCTTCGGCTTCCTTCTCTTCGGAGGCCTTGAAGTCGGTCACTTCGTGGACGTCCCCGTTGTCGGTGTGGGCGACGACTTTTTCCTCCGGCTTGGCGTTGGTTTTGGTGGCTTTCGCCGCTTTTTTCTTCGCTTTGCCGGCGGCCGTGGGCGCGGCGGCGGCGGTTGTCGTGCCGGCGGTGGTGCTGGCCGCGGTCGCCTGCCGTTCGCGCAACGCTTTCAGCAGCGCCTCGTTTTCGCCTTCGTCGGAGCCGCTGTGGCCGATCGCCACGCCGATCGCGACCGCGATCGGCAGCAGGGCGAAGAAGCCGACCGCGGCGGCGCGGCTGGTCGGGCTCTGCTTCGGCACCGGGCGCACCAGCGGCGGCCGCGCCCGTTTGCTCATCGCCGCGAAGTAGCGCGAGGAAGGGTTGGCGCCGTTGCCGCGCCGCGCCGCGCAGTTGACGCAGTAGCGCTGCTGCGGGTCCATTGGCGCCCCGCACTCCTCGCAAGGTTCATAGGCCTGCGGGCGACGAACCTCCTCCAGCTGCGTGCTCATCCCTCCCCCTTCTGGTGTTTATGGTGGTGCTTTTTCGCCTGCTTCTTCTTGGCCTGACGCTTGGCGCGGGCATCGAGGATCCGTTCGGATTCGGCCCGCTGGGCGGCGGCCTTCTCCTGGGTCGTCTCGCAGCCGACGAGGCTGCCGGCGCCGATGGCGCCGCAGAGGACCAGAACCGCGAGCTGGGGTGCGCGCCTAGCCGAAGGCACCGCTGACGTACTCCTGGGTCCGTTGCTCGCGGGGCGAGCCGAAGAGGGCGGTAGCGCTGTTGTACTCGACCAGGTCGCCCAGGTACATGAAGGCGACGTGGTCGGCGATCCGGTAGGCCTGCTGCAGGTTGTGGGTGACGATCACGACCGCAACCTGATCGCGCAGGCGCACGATCAGGTCCTCGATCACCTGCGTCGATTTCGGGTCGAGCGCCGAGCAGGGCTCGTCGAGCAGCAGGACCTCCGGCTCGGCCGCCAGCGCCCGGGCGATGCAGAGCCGCTGCTGCTGGCCGCCGGAGAGCTTCAGCGCCGGGTGGTCGAGGTTGTCTTTGACCTCCTCGAAGAGGCCGGCGCGGTCCAGGGCGCTGTGAACCGCCGGCTCCAGGGTCTTCTTGCGCGCCCGCCGCGAGCCCTGCTCGCGCAGCACGTAGGCGATGTTGTCGAAGACGCTCATCGGGAACGGGTTCGGCTGCTGGAAGACCATCGTCACCCGGCGCCGCAGCAGGGTCGGCTCGATCTGG
>Ga0307306_10000361_pt1 | contig 10549 bp, 12 predicted proteins | sample ER_DNA_193_FD_194507 | JGI IMG/M metagenome (GOLD analysis project Ga0307306, IMG submission 194507) | Bulk soil microbial communities from the East River watershed near Crested Butte, Colorado, United States - ER_DNA_193 | ecosystem: Environmental > Terrestrial > Soil > Floodplain | place...
GCCCTCGACGTCCCGCAGCCGGACCGTCGACGCATCGGAGAAGAGCAGCAGGGCCAGGGTCAGCTCGGTGATGGTGAGGACCGCCTCGCTGGTCAGCGAGAGGGGGAAAACATCCAGCCCGCCGGGACCAAGGACCGCGCCCGCGGCGGCGAACACCATCGGGCCGGTGATCCACCACCGGTCGAGCTTTGACGCCACGAGTGTGTAGGCCACCACGACAACCGCGAGAACGGTGAGACCACCCATCTGATCCCCTTCGCCATGCCCACTAGTAGGCTGACTCGCCCAGATCCTGACACCCGCCGCCAGCGCGCCAGTGCCATAACGCCCCGTTCTGGCTACTTAAGTGGGGTGGATCTGTCTTCCGATCGCCTCCGGTTACGATCCGCGATCGTTGTGAGCGTAGCCAGGATGGGGGCGTGGACACCTCACACGTAACGTATGAATGTTGGGCTGACAGTGACCAGGCGACCGATCATCGCCAGCCACGCGCCTCCGACCCCGTTCCCGCTTGACGTTCATCGATAACAGCGGCCGGGCGTCCTTACGTGGCCCGCTGGCATGAAGCACTGGCTGCAACCAGCGCAGCCGGTGAGGGTCAATCGTGGTGGTAGAGCTGGAACTCAGATTCGAACCGACACTCCTGAGCTCTGTCGTCACGAGCCTTCGGTGCTGCGGAACGCATCGCGAATGCCGAGTTCGCGTGCGGGTGGTGGGAGTGGTGGGCGCGCACCGGCGGTCAGCGTCCCAGATTCGCTGCCGCGAATGAGCCTGCCGACTCGCCCGGTGTCCTCTGCCAAGACCGGTCCCGCGCATGCACCGATCAAGATGCAGATCGCGGCGCCGGAGAACCAGGTCACCAGCGCGAGGGCGACCCCAAAAAAACCGAACTGGGCCTCATTGCCCGTCACTACCCCGGGCATCCAGACTGTGGCGGATGCCGCGTACCCGGCCGTCACGATGCTGGTGATCACTCCAGTAGGCACGAGCACCCGCGCGCGCACCTCGCCCCGGAGGAGGAACCACGCGGTGAACCACCACAGCCCTGCCACCACCACCAGTGACACGATGGCGAAGAGGCCGAATCCGAGCCCACCGCCAAGGGCGCCGCGCAGACCGCCCAGTAGCGCCATCGCAACCAGTACCACCAGCAGCCAGACCGCCCCACGCCAGTAGGCGCCGACTCCGGCGGCGCGGGGCGGTCGCCGCCACGCGTGGAGGTACACGCGCTGCAGCGCAGTCGTGAACGAGGTCGCGAAGAAGATCGTGAGTGCCAGACCGAGCAGGCCGGTCGCCTTTCGAATGTCATCCGACGACGCGAAGGCTTCCCTGGCAAGCACGAGCGCGTCTCCCCGAAGGCCGAGTCGGGCCGTGACACTGATGAGGATCGACGAACGGATGCGTTCGGGCACGAAGGCGGCGACGACGATCACGAGCGGGAAGAACGAGACGAACGCCTTCCCCGCGAGCGCGATGCTGCGATCAACGAACTCGATCTCGAGCATGCGTTCCCACACCCGCCAAAGGAGCAGCCGTTCCAACCGAGTCCGCAGTGCGGCGATGCGTTTGCGCATCTCAGTGATGCCTGACCGCCTGGTGATCTTCGCGTCGTCGGTCATGCGAGGCCTTCTATCCCGCAGTCGGCGGGCGGACGGCGCCGTCGGCCGATTCCACGCGGCGGCCAACCCCAGACGCACACGATGGTCCGCCGCCGCTGCCGCCCCCCACGCCGGCCTCGGACGGGGTCGGCTTGGCTCCCCAACCTGCACCTGCGAGCGCAAGGTCGCCGGCCTCGCTTCGCAGCCGCACCAACCCGGCACGCTCGACGACGGAGAGGCTCGGGGTCTCGGACATGGCTGACACCGTCCTCGTCTGCGTGTCTCGGCTGACTGGCGTTCCCAGCAGCCTGGCCGACCTCCTAGGATCCGGCATCACCTGAAGCAGGTGATTTCGTCGGAGGCGGTGGCGGCATCATCCAGCGCCCGGGAGCCGATCGGGCGGCCCGGTTCACTCCGGCCCGGTTCACTCTTTGTGTGTGATGCGCGCTCACCCGTCACGGGGCGAGAGTGACAAGCAGCGGACCCTCTGGGGGACCGTGCGAACCACGATGTAGCGCGACGACCGTTTCTGAGGGTGTGGCGGCGTCGCGCGCCGCAACCCAACAGAGGTGACCAGATGACCGTTTCCAGCGAGACGCTCCGCTCGATCTCGACCCCTGAGCAGCTCAAGACCCGGCTCGGGGCGCTTGACTTCGTCGACGGTTTTCCGAGCTCCGAGACCAGCGAGCTCGTGTACGACCATCTCGACTTCGTGCACGCCCTGAACGTGTTCCTCAACGGCTTCGCGGGAGCCTCGACGTACGCGCTGCGCAAGGGTTTCCACGAGGCGGGGGCGAAGGACAACGAGATCCTGATGTTCTCGGAGCTGATGGATTCGGCATCGCTGTTCTTGACGGCGAACGCCGACACGGTCTACTGCATCGGCATCGTCGATCTCACGTCGGGTCCGATGGTCGTCGAGACGCCTCCGCAGTCGCTCGGGATCTTCGACGACATGTGGTGGCGCTGGATCATCGACTTCGGCCTGCCGGGCCCGGATCGCGGCCAGGGGGGCAAGTTCCTGCTCGTCGGGCCGGACTATGACGGGCCGCTGCCCGATAGCGGATACCACATCGGGCACTCGCGCACGACGAAGGCGTTCATGCTCGGCCGCGCGTTCATCAACGAGAACCCGGGCATGGACCCCGCGCCTACCGTCGAGACGATCAAGCGCACGACGAAGATCTACCCCTACACGCAGGGCGGCTTCGGCACGAGCATCGCCACGCTGCTGGAAGGGCAGGTGCGGTCCGACCCACTGGCCGAGATTCCCGAGACGGTGTTCGTCGAGGCGAGCGGGAAGGCGTTCAACACGATCCCGCCGAATGACATCGGCTTTTACGAGCTCTTGAACGAGCTGGTGCAAGAGCAGCCGGTCGGCAGCACAGGAATCGAGCTGATGGGCGAGTTGGCCGCGATCGGGATCGTCAAAGGCAAGCCGTTTGCGCCCGACGAGCGGATGCGTCGCATCCTCGAGGACGCGGCCGCGGTCGGCACTGCGACCTCGCGCGCGCTGCTCTTCGATCCGCGCGCGTCGGAAGGGTTCACGTACTACGACGGATCGGCGTGGGAAAACCAGATGTGGGTCGGCGGGTACGACTTCGAGACGCCGCCACCTCTCGTGACCGAGGAGGGGATCAAGCCGTTTCCCCCGACTGGCGTTCGGGCGCTGCATTCGCGTGTCGCGTGGTTCTACGGGTATACCGGGGTCACGCCTGCGATGTGCATGCGGCTTACCGGAGTCGGGTCGCAGTACATCTTCGCCTTCAAGGACGCCGACGGGAACCGCCTCGACGGGGCCAAGACCTACCGAGTGACCCTGCCGCCCGACATCCCGGCAGCTCGGTTCTGGTCGCTCACCGCCTACGACACCGAGACCCGCTCGATGCTACAGACGCCGCAGCGCTTCCCGCGGGCCGGAAGCCAGGCCTATCCGACACTGGCGGCGACCGCGGACGACGACGGCTCGACGACCGTCGTGTTCGCCCCGGAGCGGCCCGCGGATACCCCGGAAGGCAACTGGATCCAGACGACCGAGGGCAAGGGCTGGTTCCCGATTCTGCGTCTCTACAGCCCGCTCCAGGCGTTCTTTGACAAGAGCTGGCGGCCGAGCGAGATCGAAGCCGTGAAGACAAACCCATGATCGAGATCCCAACGAACAGGAGGGGAAATGGCCACCCGTAAGTCTTCGTGCAATTGCGGACAGCTCAGCGTTACGTACGAAGGACCCGACCCAGAGCGCATATCTCTGTGCCAGTGCTACGAGTGCCAGAAGCGGACGGGCAGCGCGTTCAGCTGGCAAACGCGACTTCCGATCGAGCACGTGACGACAGAAGGCCAATCGACGGCGCGGAGGTTTCCCAGCGACAGCGGGAAGCCGGCCGAGTTTCGCTCCTGCGACAGCGGGGGAGCCACGTATCACTTCTGCCCAGTGTGCGGTTCGACCGTGTACTGGGAGCTCGCCATCGCACCGGGGTTTCTCGGGGTCGCAGTCGGCACCTTCGCCGACCCGACCTTTCCGCCGCCAATGATTGCTGGCTTCGCGGCGTACGGGGCTGCGTGGGCGATGAACGTCTCGGACCTTCCGATGCCGGGCGGGCACTATAACTACGATGGAACATCACACGGTGGGCAACGAGCGTGACGCCGATGGAACATCATGACTAGTGGTGGCTAGCCCGTTCAGCATCTCCCGCCGGCGTCGTTTGACTTTCTAAGACGTCTATTTCCTCAGCATGGTCGATCTGAGACCGGGGCCGATGGTCGTCGAGACGCCTCTGCAGGCGCTCGGAATGTTCGACGACTGGGGTGATGGCGGTGAATCGTCGATTTCGGCCTGCCGGGCCCGGATCGCGGCGAGGGCAGCCGGTTCCTGCTCGTCCCGCCGGGCTACGTCGATCCTGTCGACCCGTCGAGACCGATGATGAGGAAGTGATGAAGCGCGCGGGTGTGTCGGTCACGTCGTTGCTGGCTCCTGACTGAGAGCCGCCGACGGCGCCAGCACCCATAGGAGCATGCGACCCGTCAGCGGTGTGGTGGCGATGAGCATCAGGTACACCTGCGCGACCGAGCCGTCGTTGCGAGTGAAGTCGAGCGCGTCGAACCACTGCGACAGCAGGTAGAACACGGCGTCGACGATGAGCCAGGAGACGATGTTGGCGGCGATCCACCAGGCCCAGCGGCGGGTATAGCCTCGTAGGACTGCCGCCTGGGACAACCCCAGCAGCGGTCCGAGTGCCAAGGTCTGGCTGGCGGCGAGCAGGTATGCACCGCTGACGCTCGCGCCGGAGTCCTGAGCACTGATGACCGCGGGCATGATCACAAACAGCCAGCCCAAGAGCGCCGGTCCGACGCTGGCCACGATCCATCGCTTCCGAGGGACCGGAACGCGCTGCCGGATGACAAGCCATTGCAGCGCCCCGAGCACGCCACCGAACAGCAAGGCCCCCGCCGTTGCGACCAGCAGCGCGACGACCCAGCTCCGGTTGCTCAAAGACAGATGCAGCACGTCCGCGCTGATCCAGGAAAGCACCGCTACCGCCGTCAGCACGACGACGAAGGCGACGGAGTTGTACAGGATCCACAGCCAGTACAGGCGTGCGGACCAGCCGTTGGATGCCACATGCAAGTGGGCCTCCGAAGAGAGAGAGAGAGAGAGAGAGAGAGAGAGAGAGTTCCGGACGGTCGTGCGGTCGAGGTTGGTGCTGTACAGGATTGCATCGTCGTCGGATCGCAGCCCGAGGCGGCCCTGGCAATGCGCGATGACAGGCGCGCTCCTCGTCGCCATCGTCTGCTCAAGGTCGGGACAGGCACCGCATCACGCAGAGGCGCGGTCAGGAGCCAATTTCGGGTTTCTGCCGTCCGGGGTGTCTTGGCGTGCCTGCTGGACCGCTCCGACAATAAGACGAACGCCCAGACCGAGGACGATCAGGTTGAAGATCATCTGGGCCGTTACGACCAGGCGAGCCACTTGGCTGGCCGGGGAAATATCCCCGAAGCCGACCGTGGCAAAGACAGTCACAGTGAAGTAGATCGAGTCGGTCCGGGTCAATGCGTGCACGTTGAAGTTGCTGCTGCTGGTGTGTGACATCAGGAAGTAGGTGGCCGCGAACAGCAGGAGGAAGAGCAGGACGGTGGTGGCGAGGGCCTCGACCGCACGGACCCCGGGGTGGGCAGCACGCAGGATCGCCCACACGTGGTAGGCGGTCATGACAGCCAAAACGAGCAGCCCAATGATCAAGGACAGCAACAGCGATATTCCCGTCCGCTGATCCAGAGGTGCGAGATAGTACAGGGCGATCAGGACTGCACTGAATCCCAATGCGCGCAGTAGCCCGAGGGTGATCCCCCGCTGACGCTGGGCCCGTGTCAGGTCCTTGTTCGTGGCAATCATTGCACTCAGCCTCCTCTGGCCCCAAGATCAACAACCATCGAGATTCGCAGCGCTCATGAAGACCGGACTAACGGGGTCGATTGGAAGACGGTTGATCTGGTCTGGTCGGGTTGTGTTCATCGGGCGGGACGCGGCTCTCGAAGGTGTGATCGCGAACGCGGTCAGCCGGTTTTCCACCGTGTCACCCATCGTGCCCCGGCCGTCCCGCTCGGGTCCAGGGACCGGGAGGTCAGGTACAGGCTCCACAGTCGTACGTCACGCCTGGGTTGGCGGTCGGCCTTGGCAGCACCCAGTCTGGCGGGATCATTACGGCGTTGGACGCGGGCATGAATTGGGCACGGATAAGTCATTGTTCGATCTGGCAATGAACCGAATAGAGACCCTTGTTGACAAAGTTCACCAGAGTGCATCTTGAGCCACGCCTTCCTGTCGGTTCGCTGGACGACCATGAACGTCAGCGCAAGCCGTGATCAGCCACAAGTGGTCGTATGGTCTTGCCAACAGCGGTACCGCCATCACCGTGGAGTGCGAGAGCACGAGAGCCCAGGGCCGACTTGATGGAGTCGGAAATCGACATGAGCGATGGATCGTCCAGGACAGAGGACACGAAATCGGCTGGCCCGTCCCCTTGCGTCTACGGGTGGGCGTGTTACTCATCCTTCTGTGGATTGTGCCGTTCTGGGCGTTGGCGCCCTTCATTGCGAATTCCCTCAGCGGGCTCAGTAACCCTCCATCAGATGCTGCTGTCACGACAACCATCCTCGTCGTGCAGACCATCCTCGGGCCGCTCGGGTTCTGGGTCGCCAGAACGGAAGTCAAGTCGATCATCAAGGGCTCCACGAAGAGGCATGCCCTCGGGGCCATCTGGTCCATACTCCTGCACGGGGAAATCAGAGGTCAGCGCGGCGCCGGCAATGATCCGAATGAAGGGCGCCGCGACGACGCCTAGCTGCTTGCTGTCGCGGGACCACATGCCGTACCCGAATGCCGTAAAGCTGTGAGCTTGGCCGTGGCTGCCGCCGCCTACCTGAAGTCCGTGCAGGGATCTCGGGTCCGGCCGGTGTTTGCCCACAGGTCGGGCAGCCTATGTGGATTCACGAAGGCTAGCGCCGCTGGATCGATCCTGCACATGGCCTACACGAGCACCGGTATTCCGCGGTTCGACAAAACCTGGAAGCTCAACGAGCTCGAACGCCCCGAATGAAGCCGAGAACTTCCGCGGTTAAGGCTAGGAAAGTCCCACCTGCCGAATCACGCTGCATCGAACCCGACAGCGCTATGGAGGGAAGGGGTTGTGGCCGGGCTGGAGTAAAGCCTGAAGGATCAAGATGATGGCTCCGACGAATAAGCCGTAGGTGATTGGGACCAGCAGTGGCCAACCGGTCAGCCCCGCTCGCCGTCCTGCTACACCGCCCCACACGCCGAGCGAGAGCATACCTGTCAGGACGATCACCTGAATGATCCGCGTGAACGAGACACCGGCGACGGCGAGTATCACCAAGATGACGATCGGCGGGACGGCGATAAGCAGAAATCGGCACTCCTCGACGAAGACTGTGCGGTGCTCATGGCGGGTCAGCGGGCGACCCAGAGCGACGCGCGATCCCAGCGCCGCACCAAAGACGTGGCTCAAAAAGATGGCCAGAATCGGTCCCACGATGACGGTCACGACGTTCCAGAACCGCAACTGCTCCCAGCCGTCGTAAATGATCAGCACAGACATCAGGGTGATCGTCGTGTAGATCACCCGGTCCACACGAATCTTCAGCCCAGCGATCCGCGTCTTTTGTGCAATCGGCACGACTCGACTCTACGATCGGGGTTGGCTGTCGGTAAACCGCGGCGAAGCATCATGCTCGTGATCGGTATGGGACACCACGACTTACCTAATGGCAAACGGTTGAAGCCATAAGCAGCCGTGATGTTCATGACTATTCGACTGACGGGTCATCGTGAGACCAACCAGTTGCCGGCATCGGTCGTTGACGCACGAGGCCGACCATGGGCGTGCGGTTCCGACGCCTCAGTGAAGTAGACCGGTCAAGGTATAGTCGAGATCCTTGTTGCCACCGCTGCGGCGGAAGTTCCCGAGGCCGTTCCCAGAGAGTTCTCGGGTGGACTGCAGGAACATTTGGCTGCGCCGTGTCAGCTTCACCGCTCAGGCATCGCTGCCGGTCGAGGGAGCCGCGCCGGGCTGACGGGTTGTAATTCCGGTCGCGAAAACGAACCCCGGTGACAAGGCGAATATTGCCAAGACCGCGAGCGAGGCGCGTAGTCCGGCCAGCGAGTCGTTGAACATCGGCTGCGGAAGATCATTTAAACCGTGGCCATTTGCCCCACGACAAGCGGTGGTGAAGCTGTTGTGGCTGGCGATCCGCGACATCGAGGACAAACGTGCCCGGCAACGCGCCAAAACAAGCCAGGCGGCCCAAGAACGCACCTGCCCGGAAGGCTCGTCGAAGGCACCCGGCTGCAAGGCTGAAACGCCACCTACAGTGCTGTCAGCCTGGCCTTCCCAGCTCGCTCGACCCCTAGGACGCCGCAGCTCTCGTACCCTCTGGTGCCGGCTGGCGATGGTAATTCGCCAGCGCCCATATCACGAGGATGTCAATGCCGATGATCAGGAGCGCCCACCAGGGCGAGTACGGCAGCCAGACGAAGTTGAGTAGCGCGGATATTCCCGCGACGATCATGCCTGCGACCCGAGCCCAGGTCTGGCCTTTGATCAGGAAAATGCCGATTGCTAGCAAGGCCAGGCCGACCAGAAGGTGTAGCCAGCCCCAAACAGTGAGGTCAAAGGCGTAGATGTAGTTCGGCAGGACGACGAGGTACTTGTCGTGAAAAATCCCCGCGAGGCCTTCGACGGCCTGGAAGGCCCCTCCGACGATCATGATCACGCCAGCAAAAACGGCGATGCCATGAGCCCAAGGACTGGCAGTCGTGGTATCTGCCGTTGGTGTCTGCATGTCTGTCATTGGTGTCGTCCCCTCCAATTCTGGTTGAGTCTGACTCGACTACAGATGAACGCTACGCGGTAGCGGGTGCCGCTTTATCACCTGCTATGTGTGAATGACTAGGCGCACGCTAACCGGAAATCGGTTCTCGAAGCGTTCCACAAGAGCGGCCCAGCGAGCACCAGATCTTGACCTGAGCGAAGCAGCTCACCCGAAGCGTGTGAAGCGCCACCACGCGTTGGCGCGCCAGTATTCGACTATGAGCACGGCTCGCTTGTCGCCGCGGTCTCCAGTCGCGAGCAGAACTCGCAGCACACGCAGCACTGTCAAGAGGAGGGATGGTTTTGCTCGTTCCAGATGGGGATTGGTGTGACAGAGCTGTTTGTCGTCATCACGGTCATCGTCGTAGCCCTGATCTTCGATTTCACGAATGGCTTCCATGACAGCGCCAACGCGATGGCCGGACCTATCGCGACCGGTGCTATCCGACCGCGGACCGCCGTGATCCTTGGCGCCTTCCTCAATCTGCTAGGTGCTTGCCTGTCCACCGAGGTCGCAAAGACGATCTCCGGTGGTTTTTTTGATGACCAGCTGATCACTGCTTCGATCATCCTGGCTGGGCTGGTCGGTGCAATTGTGTGGAATCTGATGACTTGGCTTTTCGGCCTGCCGTCGAGTTCCTCCCATGCTCTCTTCGGCGGCCTGATCGGGGCGGTCATTGTCGGCGCCGGGATCGCCTCGGTCCACGGCTGGGTGAGTGTCTCCAAGGTCCTGCTGCCCGCCATCGTCGCGCCATTGGCGGCCGGCATCGCCGCTGCGTGGGCCACGCGGCAGGCTTACCGCATCACCAGGAAGACACCGAGTGTGCACACCGACACTGGGTTCAAGCACGGGCAGGCGTTCACTGCATCAATGGTGGCGCTCGCCCATGGGACATCCGACGGTCAGAAGACAATGGGCGTGATCACGCTGGTGCTCGTCGCAGCCAACCTGCAGGCAGCCGGCACAGGGCCCCAGATGTGGGTGATCATCACCGCCGGCCTCGCAATCGGCTTGGGCACCTACTCGGGCGGCTGGCGCATCATGCGGACGATGGGCAAAGGGATCGTGCAGATCGAGACACCCCAGGGGGCCGCGTCTGGCGCTGCAACTAGCGCGACGATTCTCGCATCGGCTCACCTCGGATTTGGCCTGTCCACGACGCCGTCTGCACCGGAAGCATCCTGGGTTCCGGTGTGGGCCGAGGAGCCGAGGTTCGCTGGAGCGTCGCCCGCCGCATGGTCTTCGCTTGGCTCCTGACATTGCCGGGCGCCGCTTTGGTCGGCGACCTCGCTGCGCTGCTCGCTGATCAAGGTGTCTTCGGCGTGACCGCGCTACTCGTGCTACTCGCGATTGCGTGCTTCGTGGTCTACTTCCTCTCTCGTCGCCACAGGATCACCCACGCCAATGTCACCGACAGCCACGAAGTGCTGGTGTTTGCTGCGCCCACCGCCGTATACCCCGATGACCCGCGGTTAGAGGCTCTTCCGAAGCCTAAGAAGAAGAAGAAGAAGAAGGCCAAGAAGCCCAAATTGAAGAGCGCCGCCTGATGCATATCGATTGGG